>VFQP010003501.1_pt1 | contig 15877 bp, 12 predicted proteins | sample 3512351 | NCBI WGS metagenome assembly VFQP01 (sample SAMN10412372, study PRJNA504923) | tailings metagenome | isolation source: Relicate 1 Philex TSF1 revegetated site | place: Philippines: Tuba, Benguet | collected 2017-08-29 | reverse complement strand
GTTCCCAGTACACCAGCTTCTTATATATATCCATCCATTGCTGGTGATCGGGATCATCATTCAATGCCATGAACAAGTCCCTGAACTGCTGCTGATAGGCGGTTGTAGTGGTTTCTGCCACCAGTCGCTTATTATCGATGAGCTTCTTTAAACTCAGCAATACCTGATTGGGGTTAACCGGCTTGATCAGGTAATCGCTTATTTGCCTGCCAATAGCCTCATTCATGAGGTTTTCGGTTTCATTTTTGGTAATCAATACAACCGGAATATTGGCATTGACTTCCTTGATGCGCACCAGTGTTTCCAAACCGGTAAGACCAGGCATACTCTCATCCATCAACACAACATCAACCGGGTGTTGTTTTACATATTCAATGGCATCGGCACCATTGGTGAGGGTATTGACCTCGTATCCCTTTTGTTCGAGGAATATTTGTTGTGAGCGCAGACTTTCGATTTCATCATCTACCCAAAGTATAGTTGCTAATGCCATACACGATTTGATTCAGGATTGACAGAATGTGGTTAAGATAACAAATTTATACCGTGTACAGCTTTCTCTATAGGCATTACCAATTATACGTTCCTGATGCCGTAAAGCTATTTCTTTCCGCTTTATCAGCCTCCAATTTGTACTTTTGCCAAATGCCCCAACGGCCGATTTAACAATTCAACAACAGGTATGTCTACTGTGAAACGCAAGATCATCAATGACCCCGTTTATGGTTTCATCACCATCAACGACTCGTTGATCTTTGATATTATCTCCCACCCCTATTACCAACGCTTACGCAGGATCAAACAAATGGCCATGGCGCATATGGTTTATCCGGGTGCTGTTCATAGTCGTTTGCATCATTCACTGGGTGCTTATCACCTCATGGGTAATGCGGTAACCGAACTCAGGTCTAAAGGCATTACCATTAGTGCTGAAGAGGAAATCGCCGTGAAAGCCGCCATCCTGTTACACGATATCGGTCATGGCCCTTTTTCACATGCTTTGGAACATGTGGTGGTGCAAGGTGTTCATCATGAACAATTATCCTTACAGATCATGCGAAAAATGAATCGCGACCTGAACGGACAATTGGATATGGCCATCGATATTTTCACCAATCAGTATCATAAACCTTTTCTGCATCAGTTAATCAGCGGTCAGCTGGATGTAGACCGTATGGATTATTTAAGTCGCGACAGTTTCTTTTGTGGTGTTAGTGAAGGCGTGATTGGGTACGACAGGATACTGAAGATGTTGACCGTACATGAAGACCAACTGGTGGTTGAGGAAAAGGGCATTTATAGTGTAGAGAAATTTCTGGTTGCGCGCAGACAAATGTACTGGCAGGTGTATTTACATAAAACTGTGGTAGCGGCTGAGAAGATGCTAGTAAGAATTCTGGAAAGGGTACGTTCGATTTATCATGTTGCTGATGAAGCTTTGATGACCCGATCTCCCCTTGATTTTTTCCTGGGTAGTTTTCAGGGCGATATGGATGATGCATCCCTGAACCTTTTCTGTGCGCTGGACGACCATGATATCATGTATGCCGTAAAGAGATGGGCGCATCATCCCGATAAAATCCTTTCCCTGCTCTGTAACCGTTTTTTAAACCGCCAGCTCTATAAAGCCCGGATTCAAGCCGAGCCTTTTGATATGGCCTGGGTAGAACAGATCGCCGCCGGGGCTGCTGAAAAATTTGGCATTCCTATTGCAGATGTGCACTACCTGTGCTTTACCGGGGAGGCTACCAATACTTTATATAAAACTGCCGATGAGCGGATCAATATTCTTTTCAGGGAGGGAATCATTAAAGACATCTCCCAAATAGACAATGCCCTGATCCATCAAAACCTGTCGGCGCAGGTGAAAAAAAATTACATTTGTTTACTTACGTAAGCCAAACGAACTAAATTATCCCTTATGCAATTTACCGCTGCTCAAATCGCCCTGCTTATCAATGGTAAGATCGAAGGCGATCCGCTGGCCATCATTACCGGTTTTGGTAAGATAGAGGAAGCGCAGCAAGGACAGCTATCCTTTCTGGCCAACCCCAAATATGAAGATTATCTTTACACAACCGGGGCATCCCTGGTCATTATCAATGAGCAGCTTGAGCTTAAAAAGCCGGTTGCAGGTACCCTGATTCGTGTGCCAGATGCGTATTCTGCCTTTGCTACCCTACTCACCAAATACCAGGAACTCCAAACCCAGCAACTGAGCGGGATCCAGGAACCCAGTTATATTGCTCCTTCCGCACAACTCGGGCAACAGGTGTTTGTAGCTGCGTTTTGCCATATCGCCGATCAGGTGATAGTAGGTGATCATACCAAATTATTCCCGGGCGTTGTACTGGGCAGAGGGGTGCGTATTGGCAAGGGCTGTATTATTCATGCCGGTGTAAAGATCTATCATGATTGTGTGATTGGTGACCAGGTTACTATTCATGCAGGTGCTGTTATTGGCAGCGATGGGTTTGGTTTTGCACCACAGGCAGATGGTACTTATCAGAAGGTACCACAAATAGGACATGTGGTGATTGAAGACAATGTAGAGATAGGGGCTAATTCAACCATCGACCGTGCTACCATGGGTGCGACCATCATTCATGCCGGCGCCAAACTCGACAACCTGATCCAGGTAGCCCATAACGTTGAAATAGGTAATCACACAGTTATAGCCGCACAAACAGGTATAAGTGGCAGTACCAAAATTGGAAAAAGGGTGATGATTGGAGGTCAGGCGGGCATTGCAGGCCACCTCAGCATTGCCGATGGCTGTAAGATCAATGCCAAGAGCGGGGTTAGTAAAACAGTAAAAGAAGCCAACCGATCATTAACCGGCAATCCCGCCGACGATTTCAATAAGGTGATGCGTATGCAGGCCTATCAGAAGCAATTACCTGAATTAGAAAAAAGGTTAAAGGAACTTGAAAAAATGGTGGCACAGCTACTGGAAGAAAGGGCAAATGCCTCCTAAATAGGGCATTAACGGCTGAAATACTATTTTTGCATCGCAATCAATCGTTCACGATCGGTTTCAGGAAGCTATGTTTTCCTCCTACCGTCTTTACCGTTGCCAATAGGCAACGGAAAATATTTAATAGCATGGATAATCATTTTAACCCCGACAAACAACATACACTTGGCAGTGTTGCCAGCATCAGCGGTACCGGTTTGCATACCGGTATATTGGTAGATATGACCTTAAAACCTGCTAACCCAGGTTTTGGTATTCAATTCCAGCGTATCGATCTTCCCGGACAACCCATCATCAAAGCCGATTGTGACCTGGTTACAGATACCAGTCGTGGTACCACCCTGCAGGTGGGTGATGCGAAAGTATCTACCGTAGAACATATTCTTGCTGCATTGGTAGGTATGGGTGTAGACAATGTGCTTATTGAACTGAATGGCCCTGAGATTCCCATCATGGATGGCAGCTCTGCTCCTTTTATCGAACTCATTGCGAAAGCCGGGGTACTTGAGCAGGAAGCGGCAAAAGCCTGGTATAGCCTTGATGAAAACATCTATCATTACGACGAAAATAAAAGGGTGGAAATGGTGGCATTGCCCTCTATTGAATATCAGATTACCACACTCATCGATTTCAATAGTCCTGTACTGGGCACACAGCATGCAGGTTTGAAAACCATCAAAGAATTTAAGACCGAGATAGCGCCCTGCCGCACATTCTGTTTCCTGCATGAACTCGAAATGCTGCTTGAGAATGATTTGATCAAAGGTGGTGACATCAATAATGCGATTGTGGTAGTTGATAAGCCAGTAACAGATGAGGAAATGGAGCGGCTGGCCAAAGTATTCAATCGTGAAACCATTGAAGTAAAGAGTGAAGGGTATCTCAATAATCTGGAACTTCGTTTCCCCAATGAGCCAGCCCGTCATAAACTACTGGACGTAATTGGTGATCTTGCCCTGATCGGTTATCCCATCAAGGCCCGCATCATTGCCAACAGACCTGGACATAGCAGCAATGTGGAGTTCGCTAAAAAGATCAAGCAGTACATCAAAAAGAACAAGCATGTGAAAGATGTACCCGTGTATGATCCTACACAAACACCCATATTCCCACTGGAAAAGATTGAAAAGACTTTGCCACACCGCCACCCTTTCCTCCTGGTAGATAAGATCATTGAGCTCACCGATAGTCATATCGTGGGTGTGAAGAATGTGACCTATAATGAATGGTTCTTCCCTGGTCACTTCCCTGGTAATCCTCTTATGCCAGGTGTATTACAGATTGAAGCATTGGCACAAACAGGCGGCATTCTCTGTATCAACTCAATGCCTGAGGGTGAATACGATACTTATTTTCTGAAGATAGACAATTGCAAATTCAAACAAATGGTTCGTCCCGGCGATACCATGCTATTAAAGATGGAGTTTATCGGCCCCATTAGGCGAGGCATCTGTGAAATGCATGGAACGGTATATGTTGGAGGCAAGGTTGCCACCGAAGCCGATCTTGTAGCACAGATAGTAAAACGCCAATAACCCCAATCAACAACCACAGAACCCAGCAAGATGACGCACCCTTATACCTACATTGACCCGAATGCTCGTGTAGCACCAAATGTAAAGATCGACCCATTTACGGTCATCCATGGTGATGTACAGATCGGGGAAGGAACCTGGATCGGCAGTAATGTGACCATCATGGATGGTACCCGTATCGGCAAAAACTGCCGGATATTTCCAGGCGCAGTGCTGGGAGCTATTCCGCAGGATCTCAAATTTGATAATGAGCGAACCACTGTTGAAGTGGGCGATAATACCACCATCAGGGAGTTCGTAACCATTAACCGGGGCACTACCGACCGCTGGCGCACCAAAGTGGGTAATAACTGTCTCATTATGGCTTATAGCCATATTGCCCATGATTGTATTATTGGCGATAACTGCGTACTCAGTAACAGTGTGCAACTAGCAGGACACGTAGTCATGGGTGATTGGGCCTGGATTGCAGGTGTGAGTGCAGTGCACCAGTTCGTAACCATTGGGCAACATGCCTATATTGCTGGAGGTAGCCTGGTGAGTAAAGATGTTCCTCCTTATATCAAAGCGGTTCGTAACCCACTTAGCTATGGCGGTGTAAATAGTGTGGGTTTGAAACGCAGAGGCTTTGAATTAGAGCGCATCAATCATATCCTTGATATTTATCGTATCATCTTCAATAAAGGACTTAATACTTCTCAGGCACTTGAATTTATAGAAGAAGAATTACCCGCCAGTGATGAAAGAGATGAAATCGTCACATTTATCAGGGAAAGTGGCAGAGGTATCATCAAACGTTTTATCAAAGGAAGTGGCGAAGAGGATTAATTTCCATCACCCCTTACCATCGCAGCCAAATGCAGATCAATCTATCAGCAGCAGGAAAACGATTCAATCGGGAATGGATCTTTCGAAATTGTACGATCCAGTTCAATCAGGGTGATACCTATGCAATCATTGGCCCCAATGGCAGCGGTAAGAGTACGCTTTTACAGATCGTAGCTGGCAGCATGGCACTCAGTGCGGGCAACATTAATTGGCAGCAGGATCAATCTGCAATTGCTCCAGAAAATGTATTTGACCAGATCAGTATTGCGGCTCCTTATCTTGAATTGATTGAAGAAATGACTGCCTATGAATTCCTGCAATTCCATCAGGGATTCAAGCCCTTATTGGATCATGTTTCCATTGAAGGCATACTCCAGGAGATTGGCTTGGAAAAAGCGGCCCATAAACAGATCCGTTACTATAGCAGTGGCATGAAACAAAGGGTAAAACTTGCGCAGGCAATTTTTTCACGCTCCAGTACCTTACTACTCGATGAACCCTGTACCAACCTGGATCGCACCGGTATTGAACTGTACCAAAATTTAATTGAAAAATACCGCTCAGGAAGAACAGTAATCGTAAGCAGTAATGACCAGGCAGAATATGAGTTCTGTAAAACCCTGATCAGTATTAATGATTATAAGTAGGGTGCGTTATTTCATCCACTGGAAATAAAAAACACTGCCCGATCCCTGCTCCGATTCAACCCATATTTTCCCACCTTGTTCTTCAACAATCATTTTCAACAGATTGAGACCAATACCTGTGCTGCTATCGCGATTGGAGGTATTGCTGGTGGTTTCGAATAACTTGAAAATTCTGTTCTTGTCGGCATCAGCAATTCCGGGGCCATTATCCCGAACAAAGAATTCATAGTAATGATCACTTTCTGTGTGTCCGATTTCAATTAAACCCTCAGCTTTATCATTGTATTTAATGGCATTGCTTAACAGGTTTTGAAAAACCTGTTCTAGTTTAACCTTTCTGGTTCTGATAAAAGGTAGTGTGGTGGTAATTGAAATGCGAATATGATCGGGCGGAAATAAAAGCGCAGCCAATTGTTCTACCATCGAATGGCAGTCGGTATCCTCCATGGCTTGTTGTGACAGGCTGGTAGTAGAATACTCTAGCAAGGCCATAATCATATCTGATAATCTCCCTGAAGCGCCATAGACCATTTCAATATTTTCCCGAATTTCTGGATTGGCCTTGATATATTGATCGTTCTTAATTAATTCCAGCATCATGATGACCGAGGAGAGCGGAGATTTCAGATCATGGGAAACAATGTAAACGAACTTCTCGAGCTGTTTATTGATGCGATCCAGCTCTACCATTGTTTGTTTGAGGTTGAACTGGTTAAAGTACAGTTGTTCAAATACATTTACTTTGGCCCGAACCACATTGATATCGAGGGGTTTTTGCAGATAATCGACCGCACCTTCAGCAAACCCTTTTAACACGTATTGTTCTTCCCTGCTTAGTGCTGTTACGAATATGATAGAGATATCTTTGGTACGTGGGTTGGATTTGAGGATGCGCGCCACTTCAAAACCATCCATTTCAGGCATTTGCACATCGAGCATGATCAATCCAATATGATCGTGTTTAAGCACCATTTTCAGAGCATCATTACCGGATGATGCCTTTAAAAATTCTCTTCCGTCTCTAAGTAAGATTTCTTCCAGGGAAATTAAATTTTCCGGTCGGTCATCTACTAACAGAATGGTGAACACTTGCTTGTTTTCAGGGGGCGTAATCATTATTTAAATTAACATAATTGATTCAATAAAGTTGATATTTCTTCCGGTTTCAGCACTTGAATCTGAGGATGACCAAAAGCGATGGCAGATTCTGGCATTGCCGTACTTTCGGCCGTATCTGGATCCTGCACGATACAGGTAGCACCCATGTCTGCAAGCTGACGTAAGGCATTGGCACCATCAGCATTGGCACCGCTTAATAATATGGCCAATACCCGTTTACCGTATAACTGTGCAGCACTTTCAAAGCTAACATCAATCGACGGGCGACTGAAGTGCACCGGATCGGAATAATCGAGGCTAAAGCTATTATCTGCCTCAAATAACAGGTGATAATTCTGTGGTGCCAGGTATATCTTACCCGGATCGATGGTCATTTTGTCTTCCGGCTCCCATACCCTGCTCCCTTTCGTTTCTCTTGTTAATAAAACCCCCAATTCACTTTCTACATTTCGCATCCTGTGAATGATCAGTACGGCAGGAATTTTACAGGAAGGTTTGAAGGACTTCAATAATTGAATGCACACCGGGATACTTCCGGCAGAACCACCGATCACAATGATATCGTATGTGTTTTCCTTCATGTGCTTAGTTCTTTCTTTTGAATAGTTTGATGCCTGGCTCAACCGGAGCGAAACGATTGCGGTGTTCCGAGAAAAGCAGGCTTTCCTTCATCCCCAAGCCTAAGAAGCCAAATGGTGCAAGGCTATCATAGAACAATCGCAACACCTGCCCTTGCAAGTCTTTATTGAAATAGATCATCACATTTCTGCAAATAACCAATTGAAATTCGTTGAATGAACGATCGGTAACTAAATTATGCTGTAGGAAAACAATCCGTTCCCTGATTTGCTTATCAATGATGGCCTTATCGTATAAGGCAGTATAATAATCAGAAAAATCCATCAGTGATCCCGACAATCTGTAGTTTACTGTGTATTCACGCATATTATGTAGTGGCACTACACCAGTTCTGGCCCGAGCCAGGTTGGCCGGATTGATATCAGTTGCATAGATTCTTGAACGATGCAGTAATTCTGCCTCATGCAGGAGGATACAAAGTGAAAACACTTCTTCACCGGTAGAACAGCCTGCATGCCAGATATTAATCTGTGGGTAAGATGCCAGTACAGGTAATACTTTTTCCCGCAGCGCTTTGTAAAAGCCGGGATCTCTGAACATCTCCGTTACGTTAACCGTAATTGTTTCAAGAAAGTTTTCAAAAATGCCCATGTTCCCAACAACGAGTGAGATCAGTTCTGTTCCGTTTTGTATTTGATGATCCTCCATGAATTTATGGATACGGCGAATCAGAGAACCGCGTGCATAGCCACTGAAATCATAACCATACACCTGATGGATCAATCGAAGTAATTCCTGTATCTCCTCTTGCTGCAGGACCAATTTTACACTCATGCTTTCACTTTTACCAAATACGATAACCTGATTCTGTTATTGGGCCGATAACCATACCCGCATCAAGGATAACAGCTTTTGCATGTCTACTGGCTTGGTAATATAATCCGATGCACCGGCTGCTATACATTTATCCCGATCGCCCGCCATTGCTTTGGCAGTGAGCGCAATAATGGGCAGGGCCGTCATTTTAAGATCTCGTCTGATGCGTTGCATCGCTTCATAACCATCCATCTCGGGCATCATGATATCCATTAGTACCAGATCAATATTCGGGTTCTTTTTGAGTTGCTCCAGTGATTCCTTTCCATCACTTGCCGTTAGTACTTCCATCTTATTCGATTCTAACATGGCACTCAGGGCAAAAACATTTCGCATATCATCATCTACCACCAGTATTTTCTTATTCAGCAGGGTGCTGTCATTAACAATACTGGCTGGTTGCACCATCGGACGTTTATCTACCTCCTGCATTTTATGCAGGAAGAGTTCCAGTTCATCCAGCAAGCGGTTATTTGCAGTTACAGCACTACGGATGATGATATCGGATACTTTCCGGTATTGCAATTCATCTGCCGCACTGATATCCTCATCGAGGTGAATAATGATTGGCATCTGTTTCGTTGAGGTCGACAACATAGACCTTAACTGCTGGGCTTCCTGTAGCTGTATCCTGCCGCCGATATGAATGATCAAACAATCGAATGCTTTGGCATTTACCTCTTCCAATACTTTACCCGCATCATTCACTTGTATAAAGTTCAGTACATAATCCTTGGATCCGGCTACTGCCTGTAACTCATCCTCATCAAAATGAACGGCGGTAAGGATGAGTACATTCTTCTGGGCCTTTTCCTGATTATTACCCAACATGGAGAATGCACGTTCCAGCATGCCGGCATCTACAGGCTTCTTCAAATAGGTAAGCACATCTGCCTGTCGGCTCCTGCTATCATCAAAAGCCGAAATGATGTGAACGGGCAGGTGCTTCAATTTTTCATCGGCCCGAAGGTGTTTCAATATTGTCCAGCCATCCATAACCGGCAATTGAATATCCAGGATAACTGCGTAAGGTTGGTATTTGCGTGCATAAAACAATCCTTCATCACCCTGCAGCGCGATCACTACTTTATACCCTCGATGTCGGGCATAGTCGCGGATGATGGTGGCAAAATTGATATCATCTTCCACAATCAGAATTAGCTTGTCTCTCTTATCCAGCGTATGACGATCATCGGCCACACGTGTTTGTTCAGTAATTCTATCGATCGATAATACCGGTATATTTTCTTCCTGTGCTACGGTATCAGTTGGAGTATCTGTTGTTGTCGCAGACAACTGATGCTGCAATGGAAGTACTAAGCTGAACTCGCTTCCCTTACCTTCTTCACTTTGCAGTGAAATAGTACCCCCCAGTAAGCGTGTCAACTCACGACTTATGGAGAGGCCTAAACCAGTTCCACCATATTTTCTGTTCGTTGCACCATCTGCCTGCTGGAAGGCTTCGAAAATCAGCTTCTGCTTTTCTGCCGGGATACCAATACCAGTGTCTCTTACGGATACAGCGAGGCGGGTTTCACCTGACTCATGCACAGGCGCGAAGGTTAATGATATAGTGCCCCCCGCAGGTGTGAATTTAAAGGCATTCGACAACAGGTTCTTAATGATCTGAAGTAAACGCTGTTTATCGGTTTGGATGGCATTGGGAACCTGTTTGTCAAGTTCGATATTGAAGTTGATCTTTTTATCTGCTGCGACTACTGCAAACAATTGTTGTAAATCTGATTGTAAACTTTCTACTGTTGTTTCCTCAAAAAGCAGATCAATTTTACCCGCTTCAATTTTTGACAGATCGAGTATATCATTAATCAGTTGTAACAAATCGTTACCAGACTTATGGATAATATTGGCGTATTCGATCTGTTTGGTATTCAGGTTGCCGGAATTATTATCGGCAAGTAACTTGGCCAGTATGAGTACACTGTTAAGCGGTGTACGAAGTTCATGCGACATATTAGCCAGGAACTCTGATTTATAGCGGCTGGTACTTTCCAGTTCACGCGCTTTTAGGGTAAGTGCCTGACGGGCATTTTCGATCGCTTCATTCCTTTCTTTGAGCTCCACATTAATTTGCTTGAGCTCTTCTTCCTGTGTTTTCAATTCCTCTTCTGAAGCCTGGAGCTCTTCGGCCTGGCGGCTGAGTTCCTCGTTGGTTTGCCTTAGTTCTTCCTGTTGTTCGAGTAAGGCTTCTTTTTGTTCCTGTACTTCATCAAGCAGCTGGCTGATCTTATCTCTTGACTGATAGGTATTAATGGCGGCAGCCAAAATATCAGCACAACTTTTGAGTAAAGAGATCTGCAACTCTGAGAAGCTGGTAAAACAACCGAGTTCTATCAATCCTTTGAGTTCATCGTTCATCCAAAGTGGTACACAAGCGATCTCACCGTTACCTGTTACCTGCCCCAGGGCAGAATCAACCTTCCAGTAATCGGGTGGAATATTTCTGATGATGGAAACAGTTTTGGCCAGCGCTGCATTACCTACAACCCCTTCACCCACCGTAAATGTCTTTCTGGATGAGGAACTAACTGCCACAGCAGAAGCTGTCACCAGCTTATCACCCTGCTCATCTACAAAATAAACAACTCCGGCAGGTACTTCCAGATATTGCACTACTGCATTGATAATGCGATGAGCGAGCTCACTGGAACTTTCAACCACCTGCAATCTGTTATTGATATAACTCATTCCTTCGAGTACCCAATTCTTTTCCTGGGCGGTACGGCTAATTTTTTCTGTTTCTTCAAGGGTTTGCTGCAATCTTAAGCCCGCTTTGTAACGGCTCTTTAATGTTTGAATGACTGCATTAATGAGGAGCAACACTACAATTAGCAGTACGCTAATCCCGATGTATAAAATCAGCTTGGTTCTTTGATTGTAATTCGTTACAGCCGCCTCCCTTTTCACCAGCAAATCATCTTCCAATATCTTCACCTTATCGATCTGTGCAATGATGGGTTGCATTCTTTTTTCTTCTTCCAGCACTATGTTTTTGAAGCGATCTGCGTCCATATGTGGTACAATCAGTCCATCTGTACGCCAATAGCGCAAAAGATCTGTCACTGCGGAATCAAGTTGGATCAGATTCATTACCTGGGTAGCATTATCTCGTACGAGCTCTCTAAGAGAAATGATGCGATTGGGAATGAAAGTGGTACCTTTTTCATAAGCATCCATATCACTCGGATCACCCGTTACCCAATATGCACGGCGAGCCCCTCTGATCTGCATGATATTAAACCGGATATCCCTCACTCGGGATATTACCTGATTGGTATGCTTCACCAATTCAGACTCTTTAGCCTGTTGCTCCAGAGAGTTGATGGTTATATAACCAACCAGGAATACCAATAACACGGCAATACCAAGGCCCGTATACAATCTGAGGGGTAGAGAACGAATCATGCGAACTGATTGAAATAATTGATAGGGAAAGATAGGTAAATTCCCTTTTGGCTGTTACAGAAACAAGCGGCAATTGAATGAGTTCAACAATTATGTCATGTATGAATAAAAAGCAGGCTAGAGTACCCGCAATCCCTGCTGTTTGTACACATCGAACAGCGGGTCGGAGGGAGAAAGTTCGGTGATCAGGGTATCTACATCAGACAGTTCACAAATGGTGAGTCGCTGGCGGGTATTGATCTTTTCAGAAATAGATAATACAACGGTTTGAGCAGCGGCATCAATCATGGCTTTCTTTACCTCAATTACCTCCCAATCGTTATCGGTTACCCCCTTAGTATCCATGGCATTGATGCCCATTAAACAGAGGTCGGCCTTGATCCCTGCAATCCTCGAAATAGCTTCTCCCCCCACAGCGATCTGAGAGTTTTTGGAGATTTTATCGCCCAGGAAGATGACTTCGATATTGGGGTGTTTGGCATACTCATAAGCGGCTGGTATGCTACCGGTAAAAAATGTAGCCCGCAGTTCAGGCGGCAGTATACGTGCCAGCTCAATAACAGTGGTACCACCAGTGGTAAGAATAAACATATCCTCTCTTATGAGCGATAAGGCCTTTTGTGCAATGGTGCGTTTATGATCGGCCCTATATACATCTGATTTTAAAAAAGAACTGTGAAAGGACTTAGACAAAGCACCACCATGTACCTTTATGATCTTATCCAAATCTGCCAGTTCATTCAGGTCGCGACGGATCGTATCTTCCGATACGTTCATTTCAACACTCAGATCGGAGGAAAGTATGCGGTTGTGTAAGTGTATTTGACGAAGAATATAGGCCTGACGTTCTGTTTTCAGCATAGCAGCAATGGATAATGACCCCTGAAATAATGCAGAATTTTGCGTATTCGCAAATATTTTTTGCAAGATTTTGCGGACTAATTCGAAAACATGCTTAATTTATCCATATGAATCAGAATATTGCCGCATTAGCAGGCATTTCCACCAAACAGGAAAAAAGGATTATTGGATTAATGAGTGGCACTTCTCTGGATGGTTTGGACATTGCCCTATGCCGGTTTAATGGGCATGGTATTAATACCCGGTTAGATATAGAAGCGTTTGAAACCATTTCCTATACGCCCTTTTTCAGGGAGCAAATCAGGGAAGTATTCTCCCGAAAACAAATTGACCTTGAAAAGCTCTGTGTATTGAATAACTGGGTAGCGCTTCAACATGCGCAAATGATCAATGGCTGTTTACAGAAATGGGATATATCTTCTGCTCAGGTAGACCTGATTGCCAGTCACGGACAAACCATTTATCATGCCCCCAAATTTTTGCATCCCAATGATGGCTTTGGCAATGCTACCCTGCAAATTGGCGATGGTGATCATTTGGCATTAGCAACGGGTATTATCACGGTAAGTGACTTCAGACAAAAACATATTGCTGCGGGTGGTGAGGGTGCGCCATTGGCAGTGTACGGAGATTATTTATTATTCAGTGATGAAAGTGAAAACAGGATCATGTTGAATATTGGCGGTATTTCGAACCTTACATTTTTACCCGCCTCCAAAGATCCATCCCTTGTATTCAGCAGTGATATAGGCCCGGGTAATACGTTGATGGATGCCTACATACAGCAACAGCAACCCGGTATATACTTTGATGCGGATGCCGGTTTAGCCAGATCTGGTCGGGCTCATGATACCCTATTGCAGGCTTTAATGGATCATCCATTTTTCAGCACACCATTTCCCCGTACCATTGGCCCGGAATTATTCAACTTACATTACTTATCAACGGCAATCAGCAAAACTGATACACATCATTTATCTGCTGCCGATGTAATGGCCACACTCAATTTATTTTCTGCAACCATGATTGCGCGAGCCATCAGGGATTGTACAGATGCACATCAGCCCTATACCATCTATACCAGTGGCGGAGGCATGCATAACCCTTTATTGATGTCGCATATACGGGAGCAGTTACCAAATATGGTATTTCATGACACTTCTTTATTGTCGGTTCATCCGGATGCCAAGGAAGCCATTCTGTTTGCGATACTGGCCAATGAAGCTATTAGCGGGGAGCCCATTTCATTGGGTGGCGGACGCCAGGGTATACCTGCCATTAGTATGGGTAAGATCAGTTTCCCCAGATAAACAGGAGGATTAGCGCCTGCTGGCGATGAGCAGATTAAGATCGGTATATTTCAGGTCGAAACGTTGGCTCATGTAGAAGTCTGTGAGTGCCCCTTTGAACATGTAGATACCTTCCCTCAGATTAAAATTATGCCATACCATTTCTTCCAACCCACCCTCATCACTAATCTCCAGCATGAGTGGCATGAGCACATTGCTGATGGCCTGACTGGCAGTTCGCGCAAACCCACTGGGAATATTGGGAACACAGTAATGGATCACATCATGTTTTACAAAAGTGGGGCGTTGGTGACTGGTCATTTCACTGGTTTCAAAACATCCGCCCCTGTCGATCGCTACATCAATGATAATGCTCCCGGGGCGCATGGCTTCTACCATTTCTTCTGTGACCACGATGGGCGCTCTGCCATATTCATTGCTTAAAGCACCTACAGCCACTTCACAGGTTTTTAGCTGTTTGGCCAGGATTCGGGGTTCCAGTACGCTGGTCCAGATACGTTGACCCAGGTTATTCTGCAATTGCTTTAGCTTGTATACATTATTATCAAACACTTTCACCGAAGCACCAAGGGCAAGTGCATTACGCGTAGCAAATTCACCTACAATGCCAGCACCAACAATCACTACTTTAGTAGGCGGTATACCACTAATGCCTCCAAGCAAAACACCTTTACCCTGGTTAAAGCTACTCAGGTATTGGCCAGCGATAAGCATCACGGCACTACCTGCAATCTCACTCATGCTTCTTACGATAGGATATGTACCACTGGCATCTTTGAAGTTTTCGAAACGAAGGGCAGTGATTTTTTTCTCCATCATCTTTTCAACATCTTCCTTACGCAGGGCTGATAAGTGAATGGGAGAAACGATGGTTTGATTCATTTGCAGCAGGGGCATATCCTCTGCCACCGGGGGTGCGCTCTTCACCAGTATCGGACATTTGTACACTTCTTCCCTGTTGTACACGATGCGTGCGCCTGTTTCGGCATAGTCCTTATCAGAATAATGGCTACCTGTACCGGCACCTTGTTCAACAGCCACCTGGTGGCCATTGGAAACCAGTACCCCCACAGCTTCGGGTGTAAGTGCGATCCTGTTTTCCTGAAACGCTATTTCCTTGGGGATACCGATATGTAATTTGGCACCCTGTGGTTTAATGTCTAATACCTCTTCCAGGGGTTCATAGGCAAAAGATGCACTGATAGATGGTTTACTGGTAGCCATGCGTTGGGTTCTGATTCAGTTTTGGTACTGAAAAATAAAGATACAATTTTAAACCCAGCTTTGCACGATGCTTCATGCCTCCTTACCGATCAGTGGTTGATTTACCAGCAAGTACTAGTTATGCTGTAGCAAGTGAATAATGCCAATTTCTGATAGCCCATTACTTTTCGATGAATATCCGGCGGGTTTGTTCATCCAGTACTTCCATATACAGATGAAAAGTGTCTTCAGGCAAAATAGCGGGTACTTTTTCCGGCCATTCTACCCAGCAATAGTGGCCACTATGGAGATGGTCTTCGATACCAGCATCCAATGCCTCCTGCTCATCCTTGATGCGGTACCAATCCATGTGCAGAATGGTTCCGGCAACCGGACTCTGGTATTCATTCACGAGGGCATAAGTAGGACTACCAACCGCATCTTCCACATTGAGTTCTTTGGCCAGCGCATGGATGAAAGTAGTTTTACCTGTCCCCATAGGCGCATGAAAAGCCCATA
>VFQP010003500.1_pt1 | contig 15879 bp, 10 predicted proteins | sample 3512351 | NCBI WGS metagenome assembly VFQP01 (sample SAMN10412372, study PRJNA504923) | tailings metagenome | isolation source: Relicate 1 Philex TSF1 revegetated site | place: Philippines: Tuba, Benguet | collected 2017-08-29 | reverse complement strand
TGGACTGCAGCGGTCGGCGCAGGTAGCGTTTGTACGCGAAGCGGTGCTGTCCTTGCCGAGTCACTATCGCGAAGTGGTTTTGCTGATTGAGTTGGAAGAGACGAGTTATGAAGAGGCCTCGGAGGCATTGGGCGTACCGGTGGGAACGATCCGCTCGCGGCTAAGCCGGGCACGAGGTTTGCTGGAAAGGAAATTGAAGGAAGGAGGAGCCAGTGTATGAAATTGAACGATTTGTTGAACGCGTACCGGGCGGAGTTGGACGCGGCGCAGCCGCCGAAGCTCGATCATCTTTTTGAAGAGCCGGTGGTGGTGGCGCGGCGTTCGCGGGCTCCTTGGTTTGCGGTAGGTGGATTGGCGGCAGCGGCAGCGTTGGCGCTGATGTTTTGGCCCAAGGCTCCGGAAGCGGTAGTCCCGCTAGAGCCGGTTATTGAGCAGGCTCGAATCACTAGCGTTCCCGAATCGGAAGCACGGCTGGTAGAAGCGGTGAATGTGCCGGTACGCACACGCAAGGCGATTCAAGCGAGCCGACGACCGCAAGTGGAACGCACGACGTTTATCGCGTTGGCGGAAATGGACATGCTGCCCGAACCGCGTGTGTATCAGGTGGTGCGCGTCAGTGTGGACGAGGCGCGCCTGGTTGGTCTTGGCTTGAGCGAGGCCCGGACGGTGCCTAGCCGCAAGATAGCGGCGCAGGTTTTGTTGGGTGAGGACGGCATCGCGCGGGCGATCCGGGTCCTCGGTGAGGAAAGGGAATAGATTTCAGGAGAAGAAATGATGCAACGTAGATTTTTTGGACTCGCGCTTTGCGGCGGCGTCGCGCTCGCCCAGCAGCAAACCATCACCATCGAACGGAAGATCGCCACGGCGGGCGGTAAGGAGCCGACGGTCTTCTTTATGTCAACCCGGAGCGACACTCTGAAAGGCGCGCCCTATTCGGCAGACCGGACGACGGAAACGATACAAGTGCTGGCGGATGGAAACCGGATAACGCACTCGAACAAGAGCAGCTTTGCTCGCGACGGAGAAGGGCGTACGCGCTTGGATACGCAGATTCAGCATTTCGGTCCGGTGGGCGCGGCGGAGGAAGCGGCGACGAGTACGTTCATCAACGATCCAGTGGCGAAGGCTAGCTATACGCTTGATGCGAAGAACAAGATCGCTTATAAGAGCGTCTGGGGGGAAATGGGTGTCGCGGTGCCGGATGGCGGAGCCATCAAGTGGAGGATGCGAGCGGATGGGCCAGGGGCGGCGGCGAGCGAAGACGTTATGATTGAGCGCCGGGCGACCGTGACGACGATGGATGTGGCGCGAGTTCCCTCTCACGCAGGCACCGCTGGCGCAATGGCAGGCGTGGCTGTGGCGTCCATGCCCGCCATGCCGATATCGGGACTGCGCATTGCACGGAATCCTGGCCAAGATGGGCCCGGCGAGGATCTGGGCGAGAAGAACTTCGAGGGCGTGATCGCCAAGGGTACGAAACACGTGATGAAGATCGCCGCGGGCGCGATCGGCAATGAGCGCGAGTTGCAGGTGATCACGGAAACGTGGTTCAGCGATCAGTTGAAGGAGCCTGTTTATACGCGGCACTCGGACCCGCGGTTTGGAGAGACGATCACGAAGCTCACCAACATTAAACTCGGCGAGCCACCTGCCAGCCTCTTCGACGTTCCGGCCGACTACAAAATCGAGAGCATGAGCAACATGCGCATGCCGAAGCCGGCCATCGTTCGCGAATAGGCCGCCTCGATCCGCTATTTCTTCTTCTTGAAGATCCCCATGATGCCTTCGACTTGATCCATCATTTGCTTGGGGTCTTTGGGATTGAAGCTCTGCAATTTCAACTTAGCCATGGCGCTCGCATCGGGCGCCATGATTGGTTTTTGGAAGCTGCCTTTAATTGTTGCCGGGATCATTAGGCCGCCTTGCCCGTTCGCCAGAGCCGCCGTCATGAAGCCGCCGATTTTGCTTCCACCAACTTGATTGCTGAACGGCGTGTCAAGCACGCTTAGGATCTTCAAGTCCAAACTTTGGTCGGCAAGATTCATTATTCCCGTTATGGTTGCGCTGATGTGCTCCATGTCCAGCTTGAGGTTCTGTGTCTGCGCTTGTCCGTTCTGGATGCTCAAGTCGCCGGTCAAGGAACGAAACTGCGTGTATTGGCTGGCAGAAGAGGAATAGCCTAGGAACTTCGCCACGGCAGCCAGTTCGTTGGTCAAGTTCAGGTTAGCGATGCGGCCTTGGTCGAGGCGCAAGGAAACTCGGCCGTCCAGCGACTTCGCCATCGCGGCAGGCTCGCCGGGGGAAAAGTGCAGATCTAAGTCCGAAAATATGGGGCCGGAGACGATGCCCTTGACTGCGGTGGCCGCGGCGAGCAAATCGGAGGACTCGATTTTCTCGAGCCTCGACTGCAACTTGTAGACGGGCGGCGATTGGCGCATATCGATATCCAAGGCTCCCGTGTGCGTGCCGCCGTACATGGAGGCGCGCAGCGGCCGCAACGCCAGATGGCCATCGTGGAAATTGCATTGAGCGCTCATGCGCTCGAGAACGATGTTCATTAGATCCAGGCGGCCGATCTCGACGCTGCCTTGCGCCTGTAATTTCATGGGCTTGCTTTCTCCCTTGCTCTCGCGCACCCAGCCGCGTAGTTCCTCCAGGGAGACTTTGTTCGCCTTTAGATTAAAGTCCGCACGCGGGTCGCGAAAGTTTGCGAGCTTGATGGCACCGGTGGCTTGAGTGGATCCCAAGGCGGCCGAGATATTGTCGAGAGCAACGGCATCTTCGGCAAACTTGAAATCCGCGTGATGCACCTGCAACGGCTTCGTCAAGCTGGGCAGATGCAAAGACGCATTCTCCAGCGCACCACTGCCGGCATAGTGTAGCGGCGCCTTGCCGCTCAATGGCCCATGCACTCGCACTTGGAGACGCAATTGGCCGCTTCCTTGCAACTCGTCCGCGGACGACACTGCGCCATAGGCGCGCGCGATGGCCAGCAGTTCGTCAAGCTTCGCCTGGGGCGCAAGCAGTGTCGCCTCCAGCATGGGCTTTATCTGGTACTGCGAAACGACACCGTATATCTGCAGATTTGTGGAGCCGCTTTCAATCGAGGCGGGGAGGAGGGATAAACGCTCCGGGGTCAGTTCCAGCGACAACTGTTTCGTGCGAACCGGTTGCTTGATCTGTCCACCGCTTGCTTCAAAGCCTTCGATTTGGACTTTGCCCTGGATTCTAGGAGCGCTGGTCGAGCCACTCACCGCAATTTGCGCGGCGATTTGCCCCTTCACATTGGTTTCCTTCGGCAGGAATAGTGGCGCAGCCTGCGCGATCGGGGACGAAGGGATTTCCACTTTCAGGGCCAGGGCCTCCATGCCAATTTCACCATCCAACTTGCCTTGTAGCCCAGCAAACTGTAGCGCTACGTTCCGCAAGACCGTCTTCTGCGCATTCGACTCGACGATTCCCGCAGCCCCGAGTTCGGCGCCATCCTGAGTTCGGGCTTTCAGTGCAAGGTCAAATGGCTTGCCCTCTACATAGTTCTTTACGGTTACGCCAATGCGCTGGTACTCGGCGCGTTCCGCTCCGGCCTCCTGCACGCCCAAGGTGGCATCGCTAATCGTTAATTCCCCGATCTGCAAATCCGCCGATCCTCCGCTGGACTTCTTGCCCAAGCTTTCGTAGTTCCACCGTTTCTCCGCGTTCTTCTTCAGTTCGATTCTCGGCGCGTGGATCGCTACGCTGTCCACCACCACATCGCCGCTCAAGAGCGGCAGCAAACGCGGCTTTACGGTCAAGCCATCTGCTTTTGCAAATGGCCCGGGGCCGAAGGCCGCGTCTTCGCCCACTTCCAGTTGTTGCGCCGCCAATGCGACGGGCACAAGGCTCAAGCTCAAGGTACCGACGCGGACGGGACGCTGCAGTGCGTCGCTCAATTGGCGCTCAAGAACCGGGCGCAGTTTTTCCGGGCTCACCAGCAGATAAACGGCTGCTAGCGCCAATGCGGGGAGTGCGATCAGCCCCGCCAAAATCAGGAGCGTTCTTCGTTGCATCGTGGTTTGATTGTAAGTGACATGGCCCGCAATGTAGTGATCGATATCGAAGACCAACGGCCGCCCCATCGTTCTTCGGGCGGATTCGGATTGATCGGCTGGATGTTTCTGCTCCTCCTGCTACTAGGAAGCGCGAGAAGCATCGCGAGTTTCTACATCGATTGGGAGTGGTGGAAGGAAGTGGGCCAAGGCCAGACCTTCAACGAAATGATCCAGTATGCGATCCTGCCGCGGCTGCTGGTGGGCATCGTCACGGGCTTGGTTTTCTTTGCTCTCTCCGCGCACCGAGGATCAAATTGGCTGCGGCGTCTGATGGTGTGCGGCTTTCTCGGCTATCTGCTCACCGTATTGATGATTGACAACTGGACTATCGTGCGCTGGTACGGCGGCACGAAGGCCGCTGGCGTATCAGCTTGGCGCGACCCGGTCTTTAACCACGATCTCGGCTTTTACTTCTTCGCGCTGCCCTTCTGGCAGATGATCTTGCGTTGGCTCTTTACGATGCTGCTATTCGGTGGGTTGTACTACTTGATCCGCCGGCGATTTGGCGTGCTGAGCGGCCATTTCCGGGATCTGCAGAACCAGCAGTGGCAGGATTTGAATCGTATCGACGTAGGCGAACTGTTCGCGGGCTTTCCCTTGCGCGGGCTCGCGGCGGCGCTGTTGGCGGTTTTCGCACTCCAAGTATGGCTGGGCCGCTACAACTTCCTCTTTGAGGACCATGGTTTCCTTGTGGGCGCAGACTATGTGGCGGTGAACATCGCGTTGCCGCTGGTCTATGCCAAGCTCGCTGCCGTTGGCTTGGCCGCATTGTTGATTCTGGCAGGGCGCTGGATTCTCGCCGGTGGGGCTCTGCTGTTGGTCTTTACAGCAGCGGGTTTCATCCCTTCCGTCGTGAACGCATTGAATGTGCGCCCGAACGAGATCTCGATGCAGCAGCCCTTTATCGTGCGTCATATCGAATCCACGCGAGCCGCTTATGGGCTCAAAGACAAATTGAAGGAGCGCGAGTTCCCCGCCGTGCAAAACGGCTCTTTCGCCCCGGCCAATCATAAGGCTCTGCTCGACAACGTTCGCCTTTGGGATTGGAACGCCTTCCACGACACCATTACGCAGATCCAGGCACTGCGTCCTTACTATGTCTTCGCCGATACCGACGTGGACCGCTATAAATTCCCCGACGGACAGACGCGGCAGGTTCTTTTGACTCCTCGGGAGTTGGACGTACGCCAACTCCCGGAGGCGAGCCGCCGCTGGATCAATCCGCACTTCATCTACACACATGGATACGGCGTGGTGATGGCGGAGGCGAACAAAATGACGAGCGACGGCCTACCACAACTTCTTCTGAAGGACGCCCCGCTGACGGCCAACTCCGGTGCGCCGCCGGTGAAGCGCCCCGAGATCTACTACGGTGAAGCGGTGCATGAGCCCGTTTTTGTGCGGACCGCGCAGGCGGAGTTCAATTATCCCGCCGGAACAGAGAACGTGCATTCGAAGTACGAGGGCGCTAGCGGGATCCCCATCAGTGGCTTCGCGATGCGTCTGGCCGCAGCGATCGCCGAAGGCGATTGGAACATCCTGCTGACTTCTTATCTGAGCCCCGAGAGCCGTATGCTGATCCGGCGCAATGTGGTGAAGCGATTGGACACCTTGGCGGAATTTGTGGTTTGGGACGACGATCCGTATCTGGTGATCGATTCCAATGGACGTTTGGTCTGGATGGTGGACGGCTACACAACGCACAATCGCCATCCGTACGCGAAATCACTGCGCGCCGGTTTCGGCACTTTTAATTACATGCGCAACAGCGTGAAGGCGACCGTCGATGCCTACGATGGGCAGGTCCATCTATACGCTTGGGACGAACAGGACCCGATCCTGAGTGCCTACCGCGCGATCTTTCCCAAACTTTTCGAACCCGCTGCGGCCATGCCAGCGGATCTGCGCGCCCACGCTCGTTACCCGGAATTGCTTTTCCGCGTGCAGTCGGAAATCTACTTGACCTATCACATGCGCGATCCGGAGGCCTTTTACAACAAGGAAGACGTCTGGGACATCGCCAAGACCGGCAGCGCGGCGGACGCGGTATCGGAGGCGAGCAAACCCACGTATCTGATGGCTACGCTCCCGGGCGATAAGGAGGCGGAGTTTATGCTGCTTACCACATTCACGCCGCGCAATAAACAGAACCTGATCGGACTCATGGCAGCGCGTTGCGATGGTGAGCGGCTGGGAGAAATTGAAGTCTTGCAGCTTTCCAAGCAGCAATTGATTTACGGCCCAATGCAGGTGAGTTCGCGCATCAACCAGGATCAAGATATCGCCAAGGATCTGACGCTGTGGAACCAGCAGGGGTCTAGCGTGATCAAGGGGCAGATGCTCGTTTTGCCCATGGCGGATCAGTTTCTTTATGTGGAGCCCATATACATCAAGGCCGCCAAGGCGCCCATGCCTGAGCTGAAGAAGGTAGCGCTGGGCTTTGGGAGTTCGATTGCGTATGCGGACACTTATGAACAAGCTTTGTCGCAACTGGCGGGTCAGCCTGTCAATTTGTCCAGCGCTTCGCCAGCCAGTCCAACTGCGCCAGCGGCGGCGGGAACGCCCGAAACGAAACAACCCCCGGTGGCGGCTCAAGGCGATCCGCGCCTTGAGCGCGCCCGGGGGCACCTTAGGAGGTATCGGGAACTTATGGGACAGGGCCGCTTTGTAGATGCGGCGCGCGAACTAGAACAAATGGAGCAAGCGCTTAAGCAGTAGCTAAGCGCCGGCGCAGCTTTTCAAACGACGAACTCTTTCGCGCGGCCTGCGTTTCGCGCATCTTCTCTTGCGCGGCCTCCACGGCTTCGCGCAAATTTTCGCTGTTGGCCTCGTGCGCACCCCAGGAAAACACAACGCTGAAGCTGCCGAGATTCCGCAGTTGGAAGTCCCAGAGACGTTCGGAAATGTCGTTCAGACGGCGCTGTGCGTAGGGGCCACTCAGATCGGGATCGAGCAAAATGAATTCGTCTTCGCGCAGCCGGCAAAGAAATGCCTTGCCGCGTACCATCTCTTCCATCAAGGCGTCCACGCTGCCGAGGAGCTGCTCCGCTGCCTGCTTCCCCAGGTTCTGGTGCAGTTCGGAGAATTCGTTGATGCCAACAGAGACGGCCACTCCTGAAAAGGTTGAGGGCGCGGAGAGCAGTTCGTCTAGAACGACACGTGGGTGGACTCCGGCGGGGACTTCCTTGCTCACCGAATCCAGGGCCGCAGCCAAGGGCGCTAATTGTTCCGCAGTACCAGAGACTTCGACGGCGCCAAGCTCGGGAACGGCTTCTGGCTTTGCAGCCTCCTCCGAAATGAACTTTTGCGCATCCGGGTAATTGCCGGGATTCGCTTCGAACTCGGTCACCAGATCGTCGAGGAAACGGTCGAAGTCATGCGCTGCCGCGGCAGGCTCAGGAATTTCTTCAATCGCTTCTGGCGCGTTTTCCGTTTCGGGGACTGGATCCTCGGCCCGGATCGGGACAACCTTGGCGGGAAATAGCGAGATAACCGATTCTTCCTCCGCCGGCCGCAATTCGCTTTCCGGCACCAGAGAGATCTTCACCTGTTCCCCATCTTCAACTTCGCTTGAGGGCGCCTCGCGCTTGGGATCGGGGATCTCCCACACGGGCAAGTCCTGCAAACTACTCACGAAGTCGCCACGCTTGCGCGCCTCCTCAAATTCGCTTAAAGGCGATTCGCGCAAGGGCAGGTTTTCGATGGACTCAGCAACGATCTCCTTCAACGCCGCCGTTTGTTGACCCAATACTTGTTCCAGGCTGCGCGCCAGCACCGCCGCGTCGATACCCGCCTTGCCGGCGTACTGCTCCTGCCGCACCAGAAGATCGACGTGACGTTCGCGCAGTTGTTCATTGTTGCCTTTCAGGTAATCCATCAGCAAGGCCACGAAGGCGCAGGCGAGGATGACCAGAAAGGTGACGAAAACTTGCAATTCCGAGCCGCCCAGGGTCATATTTTTGTACCAGTTGTACCGATGGTACGGGGGATCAGCTAAGGCTGAAATAGATCAATCGACCCAAAACGCATTAGTACTTAGCCTCCTGGGGACTCCGTATTCGCCTTAGTACGGCGGCTGGAGAAACACCTTAGCCAAGAATTTTTTCCGTTGCGATGACACGTTTCGCATGTTTTTTGCACTAACCCAGTGAGCACCTTTGAGCGCTGAATATGCAGTCCAGTACAACATCCGCGACGCCCGCATACAACACTCTTCTCGCCAAGATCGAATGGCTTGAGAATGGCCAACAAGCCCCGACCCTAGGTATTGATTTGAAGGAGCTTCTTGCCGCGCTGGCCGATATGCAGGACAAAGGCCGGCAGCAGCGCCAGAGTTGCGATTAAGACTTTACGGAATTCCCTGGAGAGAGGGAAACTAGGCGGTGGGCGGGTAGCGAGACCCGTCTGCCGCATTTTTTATTTGGAGAGTAAGACCTTCAGGATGCCCGGCTCTTTGGCGAGGCCGAGCCCCATGTCGGCGTGGTCCAACGGCACCCAGGCGTCGATCATCGCGCCCAGATTCAGTTCCCCGCCCCGGATCAATTTCAAGGCTGGAGCGAATCGTCCGCAGCGCGAACCCAACAGCGTGATCTCATTGACAATCACCTTCGCCATATCCGCGGCTACGCGATCTTTCACCGTCGACTTCATCACGATCGTTCCCCGCGGCCGCACCATATCGATGGCCTCAATGAAGCCCGCCGGCGAGCCGGTGGCGTCCACCACGTAGGGAAACGCGGCCTTCGGCATTTTCGGCGCTTCGCGCTTTACGAGCACGGTTTGGATGTCGAGTGGCTTCAAGACATCCAACTTCGCGCGATTGCGGCCAAAGGCGGTAACCTTACATCCGTGCAAGGCCAACACTTGCGCGATCAGCAAACCTAATTTGCCGTCGCCCAGAACAGCGACTTCTTCGCGCGCGCCCAGATCCAATTGCTCCAGAATTTCGCAGGCGGCGGCGACAGGCTCCGTAAAGACGGCATACTCGTCCAGCATTTCGCTGGGGACTTGCAGCAGGTTCTCAACCGGTAGCGTTAAGTAATCAGCGAAGGCGCCGGGGTGTTTGACAATGCCCAGCACGCTGCGCTTCGGGCAATGCCGGCCCCAGCCTTGGGCGCAATACTGGCAGCGGCCACAGGCGAGGTTGATTTCTCCCACTACGCGCTTGCCGATCCAGCGGCGCTCGGCACAGTCCACTACCTCACCCACGAACTCATGACCGGGAATACCCGAGAAGCCATAGTAGCCGCCGAGCAGTTCCAAATCCGTATTGCAGATGCCAGCCAGCCGCATCTCGATGATGGCGTAGCCCTGCCGCAGCCGTGGCTTGGCCACGTCCCGGAGTTCCACCCGCCCGTTTTCAAAATGTACGGCCCGCATGTCTTTCTATAATGAAGGATTCCGCATGACAGCATATCTTGCCTCAATCGAGGCGGGTCCGGATTGCCGCTATCCGATCACCGACGTTATCTACAATTGCCCGAAGACGGGCGGGCTCCTCGAAGTCCGTTATGAAGGCGAAGCCTCCGATCCGTGGACGCTGAAACAGGTCTGGCGGGAGCGGCGCATGTCGAACCATCCGATCGATCAGAGCGGCGTTTGGCGCTACCGCGAGATGTTTCCCTTCCTCGACAACGAACGGCACATCGTTACTTTGCGCGAGGGCAATACGCCGGTGCTCGACGCTTGTCTGGCGGCGGAGTATGCGGGCCTGGACCGGCTGCGCTTCAAGCACCAAGGCTTTAATCCCACGGGCAGTTTCAAAGACAATGGCATGACGGCGGGCGTCAGCCAAGCACTGCGCTTGGGCATGAAGCGCGTGGCGTGCGTTTCGACGGGCAATACCAGCGCTTCGATGGCGGCGTACGCGGCCTCTTGTGGGCTGGAGGCGATTATCTTGATCCCGAATGGCAACATCGCCTTTGGCAAGCTGGGTCAAGCGCTCGACTATGGCGCGAAGACGCTGCAAGTGGAGGCGAACTTTGATCAGATTCTCGCTCTTGTGCGTGTGCTTGCCGAGAAGCTGGGGATCTATTTGCTCAACAGCGTAAATCCCTTCCGTATTGAGGGCCAGAAGGCAATTGCGATCGAACTGATGGATCAGCTCGATTGGGAAGCGCCGGATTGGATTGTGTTGCCAGGCGGGAATCTGGGCAATATCAGTGCGTTGGGTAAAGGTGTGAAGGAGCTTTACGAGCAGGGCTTCATCAATCGGCTACCGAAATTCGCGGTGGTGCAAGCGGAAGGCTCAAGCCCGTTTTACGACTTCATGAAGGCGCCCAGCCGCACGGGCTTTGTGTCGAATCCGCATCCGGAGACGCTGGCGACGGCGATCAAGATTGGCGACCCAGTGTCGTGGCCCAAGGCTTGGGCGGTACTTGGTGAGCACGGCATCGTGGAGAAAGCCACTGAGCAAGAGATCGCCGATGCAAAGGCGATTATTGGCAGGTGTGGAATTGGTTGCGAACCGGCGAGTGCCGCAACACTAGCGGGGATCAAGAAGTTGACTGCCGCTGGCAGGATCGGCAAGAACGAATCCGTGGTCGGGGTCCTAACTGGAAATGTCCTGAAGGACCCCGACTACATTTACCGCTATCACACCGGGCAACTTGCCGATCCTCATGGCGTCAAGATCGATTCCAACTACGGAAACGCACCGATTGTGGTGCCAAACGACTTCGACGCGATCGCAAAGCTGTTGGGCTGAGGAGCAGCCGCTTAGAACAGCAGCTTTAGAGCCATCTGCATCTGCCGCATGTTGGTGGAAGTCGACGTAATGTTGCCGAAAACCGCGGATCCCGGCACGACTACCGAGTTGGGATTGGTGAAGTTCGGGTGATTGAAGGAGTTGAAGGTCTCCCAGCGGAACTGTAGCTTTGTGCGCTCCGTGAAGTTGAAGTTCTTGAACAAACTCCAGTCCATGTTCACCGTGCCAGGCCCGCGCAGGAAGTTGCGGGGCGTGTTGCCGTAGGTGTAAAGCGAGGGAAGCGCGAAGGCGTCCAGGTTCACGCAGCGCGTCAACTTGCCGGAGCCACAATCCACGCTGATTGGCGTACCCGTAAAGTTCGCGCGTTGCAGGCCGGTTCCTACATTGGCTTGGTCGGCGGAGATCGTGGCACTGAAGGGGAAGCCTGATTGCGCGGTGAAAATCCCATTCGTCTGCCATCCGCCGAGTGCCAGACGTAAGGCTGCGTTGGGGCTCGACTTCAGCCAAGGGATCTCGTAGTTGAAACTGGATACGAAGCGATGCTTCAAGTCCCAATTCGCCAGGCCGTAATCGAGGCGCGTATTGAAGGGCACCATCGGGTTCGAACCGCCATTGGAGTCCGTACCCATGTCGAGCATCTTGGACCAAGTGTAGCTGGCCAGGACAGTCAGCCCCTTGAAGCCATTTTGGCGGAAGACGGCGGAAAGACCGTTATAGCGGCCCACGGCGTCGTTCTGGATCATGCGGATCGTCCCATATCGTTGATTGGGACGGCGCGCATTGATGTCGCCCGGCCCGGGGGCGGGAGTGTTCGCCTGGAGATTGCGATCCAAGTGATAGGAGAAGCTTCCCAGGTACTCGAGCGCTATACCGGCGCTGCTCCAAAGGCCGCGCTCAATTGAGAAACTCCATTGGTTCATTGTGGAGTTCGGCAAGTATGGGCTGATAGCGAAGGCGTTCGGACGGGCCGGGCCAGAGCCGCCACCAGAGGGCGTGGGCGCGGCCAAGGAGTATGGCACGGAAGTGGGCGTGTTGTTGAAGGTAAAAATCGAGGAGAAGGGAGGATTCGTCGTTGCCAGCGTGTAGCTGTTCGTCTGGTTCGGGTTGTAGTACATGCCGGCGCCGGCGCGCACCACGAACTTCGAAGGCATGCGATAGGCAAGGCCCAAGCGCGGCGCCCAATTGTTGCGGTCCGCCTGGTGGAAGGGGATCTTGGAGGGCACAGTAGATGGAATAAAGGCAGTTTGTTCCGGGTTCAAGATGGTGCCGTTGCCAGTAGTGGATTGCGGCACGATGGGCAATTCATAGCGCAGACCCAGAGTTAGCGTTAGGCGTTGCGAGACTTGCCACTTGTCTTGCACGAAGAAGCCGTGGCGCCATTGCTGGGCGCCGCCGGGGAAAAGCGGGCCGGGAGTAGTGATCGCTTGGGGCAGGCCAAGCATGAAATCGGCTGCGGGGAAGCCGGCGATCTGACCATTGAAAGTGAAGCCACCGCGAGGGTTGTTGTTCGCCGTGCGGTTCGTAATGACTTGGCGTGAGTCGATGCCGGCGGCGATGTTGTGCGCGCCGCGGAAGTGCGAGAAGGTATTCGAAATTTGGTCGGTGCGGTCCGACTGATACCAATTGGTCGAGGCCATAAAGCCACCGCCAATCGCCATAAAGTTCGTAATGCCGAAGTTCGGGAGGCCCGGGTTCTTGTCGTCCGAAGTAAAACCGGGGATGCCGATAGCCGTCGCGGCGTTCGCAGGGTACAGACTGCCGGGCGTAAAAAAGTTCAAACTGTCAATGCTGGTGCGTTGTTGGCCGAAACGGAAGTCGTTGATCGAGCGGGAAGAGAGGACTCGCGTGTAGCCCACTGCCCAGTTCTTGTCTTTCACCGGCTGATTGTAGCCGTTGTAGGGATTAGTGTTCTCGTTCAGCAGGGTCGTGTCGCCGTAGGCGTAACGGAAGAAGAGGCGGTTCTTCTCGCCGAAGCTTTGGTCCAGGCGGCCGATGTATTGATCAGTGGTGTTGTTGTTTGCAGTGTTGACATTATAGTTCTGGACGATGCCCGGGGCATTGGCGGCGGGCATGTAAGCAAGAGTGCGCACCGCTTGCGGTGAGAGGCGATTGGAAGGGATCACGTTGCCGGGGAATGGTGCTCTATTGTTGAGCGGATCGACGACTACGGCGGTCTGTTCGCTGAAGTCGCCCGCGCGCATGCGCGAGGTGAGCACAGTGTCGATGCCGGGCGCGGCGGTTCTGGCCAGCAGGCGCTCATAGCCAAACATGAAGAAAGTCTTGTTGCGACCGTCATAAAGTTTCGGGATGCGAACAGGACCGTTGAATTGAACTCCGAACTGATTCTGCTTGAACGGCGCTTTGTTGGCGCCTTGGCGCAGGAAGAAGGGTTTGGCGTCGAGCTTTTCGTTGCGCAGGAACTCGAAGATTGCGCCATGAAAATCGTTCGTGCCGGTCTTGGAAATCAAGTTGATCTGCACGCCCATGTAGCCGCCGTACTGCGCAGGGTAGGTGCCGGTTTGCACCTGCACTTCTTGCACAGCGTCGATGGAAGGCCGGTAAGTTGTGGTGGTGATCAGATTGTTCATGATCGACACGCCGTCCAGCGAGACGCTGTTCATAATCTCGCGTGTACCCGCGCCGATAAATCCTTCGCCACCGCCAGGATTTCCGGAGGGCGACTTAAAGCCAGCTATCACGCCAGGCGTGGTGATCGCGAGCCGCAGAGGATTGCGGCTGGGCGTGGGGAGTTCGACGGTTTGTTTGGACGAAATGACTTCGTTCATGCTGGCGTCGTCGGTCTTAATCGCGGGGATTTCGGCAACGACTTCAACCTTTGTGTCTACCGCACCAATCTTCAGCGCAACGTCAGTGCGTACCGTTTGGTTTGCGGAAAGCTGGATGTCGCGAACTGTAGAAGTGGAAAAGCCTTGTTTGCTCAGTGACAGCGTGTAAACACCCGGCTTCAGAAACTGAAATTCGTAGTAACCCAATTCATTGGACATAACGGAAAGCTGTTCAGAGGTGCCCTGATTGGTGGCCTTCACCTCTACGCCTTGTAGCGGCGCGCCCGTGGCGTCGTTTATGTTTCCCACCAATGCGGTATTCGACGCCAATTGCGCGAAGCACGCAAGGATGAACGTACTTGAAAAGAGCGAATATATGAAGAATTGTTTAAGTTTTTGCATTCAACCTTCCTGAGTACGAATCAGTATAGGAGAATGCGTCAAATTTGTTAAGCGGACTTAAAACCAGGCGGTTGCTCCAAGTGCCATTTACTGGCCTGTTGAAATGCCATGGCGAATCGGGTTAATGCCCCTTCTTCAAAAAGCTTTCCAGTGAACATCAACCCAACGGGTCCGTCCTGGGGGAAGCCGCAGGGAGTCACGATTTGCGGGTGCCCGGTTAGGTTCGTCAAGGCGAGAGTGGACGAAGTGTTGGGAGATACCAGGGCGTCATAGGAAACAAACCAGTCGGCGAATTGCTTCATCAGTAGACTGCGCACGCGGGCCGCACGGATGTACTCGACGGCAGGAATGCTGCGGTTGCTGCGAAAGGTATTCGGCCAATCGCCGGGGCCTTGCGCAGTGAGTTTGTCGATGCCTCCGGTGCGGGTGAGATCGTCGAAGGCCGCGGCGGCCTCGACGCTCAGCATCATAGTCACCGCTTGCGCGGGGATCTCCGGCAACTCCGCTTCCACCAATTCCGCGCCTATCTTTTTGAGTGTTTCCAGCGCAGCCGCATAGGCGGCTTTCCGTTCGTCCTGCCTGACGCCGTCGAAATCCTTGCGCAAGATTGCGAGCTTCTTTCCACGCAAGGAAGCCGTTGCATTCCAGTGCAAGGGCGCTGAGTAACGGGCGGAGAGGTCTTCGCCGTCGGGTCCGTCGAGCGCGCGCAGCACCAACATGCAGTCTTCCGCGCCGCGGCAGATGGGCCCGATTTTGTCCATGGTCCAGGAGAGAGCCATAGCGCCGCTGCGCGGCACGCGGCCGAATGTGGGCCGCAGACCGGTTACGCCGCAACGCGTTGCGGGAGAGATGATCGAGCCCAAGGTCTCCGTCCCCAAGGCAAAGCCCACTAACCCCGCGGCGGTGGCCGAGGCGGAGCCAGCGCTGGAGCCGGAAGAGGTTTGTTCGGTGTTCCAAGGCGTCTTCGTCATCCCGCCGAACCATAAGCCGCCCATCGCTAATGAACCCATCGACAGCTTGCCCATCAAGACGGCGCCCGCTTCCCGCATTCGCGTAATAACAGTGGCGTCGCGGTCGATCATCTGATCCTTGTACGGCTCCGCGCCCCAGGTTGTCTTGATGCCCTTGGTGGCAAAGAGGTCTTTTGCGCCGTAGGGAATTCCATGGAGAGGCCCACGATACTTGCCGCGTCGCAATTCGGTGTCAGCGGCTTTCGCTTGTTCCAAGGCCAAGTCTTCCGTCAGTGTGATGGTGCAGAGCAGCGTCCCCATGTGCCGCTTCATGCGCGTCAGATACATTTCGGTCAATGCCTGAGAGCTGATTTTGCGGGTGCGGATCAGATGACCGAGTTCCCGCACGCTCTTGAACGCGAGGTCTTCCGGATTCTTCCAACGCACTGGGACTGCTTTGCTGGGCACGAAGCTCGCAGGCCCTGCCGGCAACTTGTAGCCGGGAATCAAGGGGGAAAAAGTAAACGCCGGGTCCACCCCGGCGTCCACGTTAACTGCGCGCAAGCGCAATATGTTTTCTTTGCTGCGCTTCAAGTTGGTGAGCGCCAGGTCGAGAGCGTCGTCGCGGAACTCGAGGCCTACATTTTTCAGCGCCGTCTTCAACTCTTCGCGAGTCGGCCCTGCGCTGTTCTCCTGTGCCTGCAATCCCAACAAAGGCGCCAGCATCGCAAGCGCCTTCGCTATTTCTCTTCGCTGCATCGTTAGACGATGCTAGCGCAGGCAGTCTTGGTTACAGTCCGGCTTGCTTGGCCGCGAAATCACCGATCAAGGGCAAGCGAAGTTGATCGCCTTGATAGGCCTTCCACATTAGGTAGAGCCAGAGTGCGAAACCCGCGATTGGCAGCAGTAGTAGAATCGGCGCCAGGAACAACGCGAAGACGGAAATC
>VFQP010003499.1_pt1 | contig 15885 bp, 13 predicted proteins | sample 3512351 | NCBI WGS metagenome assembly VFQP01 (sample SAMN10412372, study PRJNA504923) | tailings metagenome | isolation source: Relicate 1 Philex TSF1 revegetated site | place: Philippines: Tuba, Benguet | collected 2017-08-29 | reverse complement strand
TCATCGACCGGGCGCCCCTGTACGAAGGCAATGTGCGCGTCGGCGCAGTCTTGACGCTCCATCAGCCTACGCGCGTCGAGAAAGCCTTTAACAGGCTCCGAACGCATCGGTACACGCACTCGCAAACAGCACGGTACAAGTTGGACGACATCGTCGGCACCTCGCCAGCCATGGCCGCCACCATTACCCGTTGCAGGGTCGCGGCCGAGCGCAGCGACGCTACTGTGTTGATCACAGGCCCAACCGGCGTCGGCAAGGAACTGCTTGCCCAAGGCCTGCATAACGCCAGCCGCCGCCGGCGTCATCCGTTCCTGGCGGTCAACTGCGGGGCATTGCCGGAGACGCTACTGGAGACGGAACTCTTTGGCTATGAAGAAGGCGCCTTCACGGGCGCACGGCGCAACGGCAAGGCCGGTCTGTTCGAAGCCGCCAATGAGGGAACGGTCTTTCTCGATGAGGTGGCAGAGATGCCGCCCCTTTTACAAACGCGACTGCTGCGCGTATTGCAGGAGCGGGAGGTGACGCGAGTCGGCGGTACCGACACCTTGCAGGTCAATGTTCGCATCGTGGCCGCCACACACCGCGACCTGTGGGAACGCGTGCGCGAAGGCGCCTTTCGCCAAGACCTTTTCTATCGCCTCAGTGTGCTTCGCCTCCAGGTGCCGCCGCTGCGTGAGCGCCCCGAGGACCGCGATATCCTGGCGACTACGCTGGTTAGCGCGGCACTGCGGCGCGTCCAACTTGCTGACCTGGTTGACGCTGCGCTGCCCGCCGCGCTTGCCGTCGCCGGACAACATGCTTGGCCAGGCAATGTCCGCGAGCTTGAAAACTTCGCCGAGCGTGTTGCAATGGCTTGCCTCGAAGCCGGCGCGGCAGTGCCCGCAAGACAATTGGCCGCGCTTCTCGACCGTGATACGGACCACTGCGATTCGCCGGCCACCAACCCGGAGCAACCGGACACCACGCTTTCCGGCATGACCATTGCCAACATAAGGGAGGTTCTCAAGGAGTGCGGAGAAAACCGTACCTTGGCCGCGAAACGCTTGGGAATTGCTCGCTCCACCCTATGGCGACTTCTTAAAGAGTAGTGATGGATCAAAAGATCGGAGGGAAATGACCAAGCCAGGCCGCTGAAAAGGTGGACCTCATAGGTGAGGCGGTTAGCTGCCTTGGCCATTGTTCTTCTGCGGTGCTGTCATCTTTGCCGTGCGGGGCTTGGGCTGCGGCAGGTCCAAGTCCTGCAGTTTCCTGCCAAGCGTGTCATCGCGCGCCACTGCGTCGATATCGCCGTCCAGCCCGAGGACGCGCAGCGCGCGCACGTAGGTTCCCATGGCGATGCTGGGGTCTCCATTCTCCAGCCGGCGGAGCGTCTCGCGCGAGACACCCATGCGTTCAGCGAAGAGTTGCGTCGTTAGCTTGCGACGCAGGCGGGCGAGCCGGAGACGCTCACCAAGGTCTTTGAGCTGTCGCAGGAGGGAGGGATAGGCGGGAAGCCTGGCTTTCATAATGCCACATACATTAGTCAAACTCGTTCGTATTGTCCAATTTATGTGGCATATCGACTATGTATGCTCCATGCAGCACCTTGTAAGTTAGGCAAAAATCGGGGGTATTGTCCAACTTATGTAGTGGCGTAATATGCGCAAGGATCCGCGGCAGCTTCGGACCATGCAGCCCGTACTTCGGCTGCCAATTCGGCGCCGCGGCCCTCATAGCGCGGCGAGAAATGAAAAGGGGTTACCGCGCGGGCACCCATGCAGCGGGCAATCCGGCCGGCCTGGGCAGCGGTCAAATGGTTCTTGCGCAAACCGTGAGCGCTGTCCTGGTCCAGAAACACGCTCTCGATGAACAGCTCGTCGACGCCCTGCATGAGTTGCGACAACGCTTTCACATTCTCGTCCGAATAGCGCAGGTCGGTGGCGTAGCCAATACGCCGGCCAGGTCCGACATCAAGGATCAGCCGGCTCAGCTCGCCAACCTGCCGCGTCGTCGCGTGATCGCCCTTGCGGTCGCGCCATTGCACAAGAATCGGCGCATCGTCGGGCGCGCCAGTCAGGACGGCGTGCTTCAGTTCACGCAGCCAGGCTCCTGTCGTCAGGCCTGACGCGACCAGCCGGTCCTTGTTGATACCGGGCCATGCCTTTTCTTCCAAAAGATAGGCCAGGCAAGGTGTTCCATGATCCACGAAGCACGCACGCACCCGAAAGGTTGACTCCTCGTGGACGATGTCGCCGGCACTTCCCATCAGCGCCTCATCCTGCCTCGCAAAACTGTGCCGGCTGGAAAAGCAGGCGCTGCGTCGTTGCCAGTCCAAGCCGAGCTCGACCACTTCAACCTTCAGGTCGACTGCATAGCGATGGACCACATTCCACGTATAGCCGTGCAGCTTGTGTTCGACTTGCGCGAGGAATCCCGGTCCGCCGTACAGCACGATCCGGTCCTTGCGCCCGAGTAGCACGCGCAGCAGGTGGTCGAAGCCGGAGAAATGGTCCATGTGTCCATGCGTGACGAACACGTGTGACAGCCGCATCAGCTCGCGCGGCATCAGTCCGGTGATGTCGCCCAGATCGAACAGCATCGCGCGCCGTTCCTCCAGGAAGTCTACGAACAGCCCAGGATCGCCAAAGACACCGTTGACGAGGTGGGCTTGCAGCAAGTTACGCATGATGGCCACGGCGCATGGACCGGTTGCACGCTCACTACCAGCACGATGCGCTCCAAGCGGCGTGTCCGCGCCCAACCGATTTACGTCTTTTTCTTGGCGACACCTTCGTTCCCAACCCGCGAATGAACCGTGCTTAACGGGGTTGCCGGCACTGACGGCTTCTTGGGCTGCTTGGGCTTTTTCGCTTCACGAGTGCTGCGTAGTTGACTCTTGGCCATGGTGTTGCTCCTGGTGCGTTGCTTGCCAAGGCGGCAGTCCCAGCATACGCCCTTAGAAGCTCTAACATAATGACTTTCACGACTTTACGAGATAGCGCCAGCAGTTGATGCGGCAAGCGATTGTCAGGCTTCATGATGCCTGGCTGTTGCCACGCCGCGTCCTGCGCCACAGCCTGCAGCGCGCCATACAGGAGGACAACAGGCATGAACGAGAAACTTGAAACCCACACCTGCACGCCTTGCCGGGGCGGAGTGCCGCCGTTGGAGCGTGCCGAGGCAGAGGCGCTGTTGCAGGAAACTCCGGGCTGGGCGCTTGCTGATGATGGCGGGCGGCTGGAACGCAGCTTCACCTTCCGCAACTTCGCGCAGGCGTTGGCCTTCGCTAACGGCGTGGGCCAGCTCGCGGAAGCGCAGGGGCACCACCCGGAGATAAACTTTGGCTGGGGGCATGCCACGGTCTCGTGGCGCACCAAGAAAATCAAGGGCCTGCATCGCAACGACTTCATCATGGCGGCGAAGACGACTGCCCTTGCGGAGGCCATGCAGGACGCGTAGTGCATTTCAGGTGGGCAGAGCGTTCGCTGCGCCCTTCCCGCGCCCCACCTGTGCCAGCGCCAGTGCCAGCCTTGCGCCCACCTCGGCGTTGTGTTTGATGAGCGCGATGTTTGTTGTCAAGCTGCGTCCGCTCGTCAGCGCCTTGATGCGAGCCAGCAGGAAGGGGGTCACGGCCTTGCCGGTGATTCCTTGTGCCGTGGCCTCGGCGAGTGCCTGCTGAGTAAGCGCGTCGATTTCATCTGACGCCATCGCTTCCGCTTCTGGCACCGGAGTACTCAACACCACGCCGCCCGCAAGACCCAGGTCCCATTTGGTGCGGATGAAGCGTGCCTGCTCCGCCGCGTCATCCAGCCTGAAATCCGAGCGAAAGCCGCTGTCGCGGGTATAGAACGCGGCGAAATTGTCTTGTTCACAACTGAGCACCGGCACGCCATGTGTCTCCAGGTATTCCAGTGTGAGTCCGATGTCGAGAATGGACTTCGCGCCGGCACAGACCACCGCCACCGAGGTCTTCGCCAGTTCCTGCAGATCGGCCGAGATGTCAAAGGTCTCCTGCGCACCACGGTGCACGCCGCCAATGCCGCCGGTGACGAAGACCTCAATACCGGCAAGCGCCGCGCATATCATGGTGCCAGCTACTGTCGTGGCGCCGAGCCCGCCGCTGGCCAACACGGCCGGCAGGTCGCGGCGGCTGACCTTCTGTGCTTGGCCCGACAGGCCGAGCAGTTCCAGCTCGTCATCCGAAAGCCCGATGCGGATTCGCCCACTGATCAGCGCGATCGTCGCTGGCTCGGCGCCCAGGTTGCGAATCAAGGCCTCCACTTCGCGCGCAGTGCGAACGTTCTCCGGGTAGGGCATGCCGTGAGCGATTATGGTCGATTCCAGCGCCACGAGCGGGCGGCCGGCGCCCCTTGCCGCAGCCACAGGCGCGCTGAAGGTCAACCAGGAGTGTGCAAGGGCGGCAGTCATGTCGATACTTTGGGCGGGGTGATTCACTTGGGTGTGTGCGACACGCGGCTGGCCCCACGGTTTGATGCGGAAACGCGGAGTACCATGCCACGCGGTCATAGTACTCCGCGCGTGAATGCCGACTCTGGCACCCGCTGAATCGCCTCGATCCCGTCGCGTCACCACCGAGTAGGAATTGGACCAGGCTCTCCAATTATCGATTAGGGTGCCGGCTTTCGAGGCGTTCTCTCTACGAAATGATCAGCCGCCCCCGGAGCGATTCGAAACGCGTCATACAAACCGGTCAACGCGAAAATCGCCACGAATACGAACGCGATGCGATAGTCACCGCCAGGCGTAGTCAGGCCGAGCGATGTCGTGACGACGTGGCCAGCGCGAACACTCAGTGCGCCGAGAGTGATGCCTGCGGCCATCGCGACTTGACTAAGGGTATTGAACAGCCCGTTGGCATCAGACATCTGCGGCTTCGGCACGTCGGCATACGCAATCGTGCCAAGCACCGTGAATTGCATGGAACGCGTCATGCCTGCCACAATCAGAACGGCTGCTGCAAGCGGCACCGGCATGTCCGGAGTCAGTAACGCACAAGTTCCAAGGCTCAGCGCACAGAACAGGCCGTTCCAAATCATCACCGTCCGATAGCCGAACCGCCTGAGTATCGGGGTGGTGACTGATTTCATCGCCAGATTGCCGACGAAAACAAACAAGACCAACAGACCCGACCGGAACGCGTCATAGCCAAATCCCACCTGGAACATCAATGGCAGTAGGAACGGCGCACTGCTAATAGCGATGCGGGATAGCGAACCCCCGCGCATGGCGACAAGGAATGTGGGGATGGTGAAGGCGCGAAGTCCGACCAAAGGCGCAGGGGCGCGCCGCAAATGCCGGACAGCCAGGAATACAGAGAGCGCGCCCGCGCTCAGCAATGCGGCACTCCAGACATCGGGGTATTCCGCTACCCGTTCGAGCCCGCACAGCAGCATGAATGTCCCCGCCCCACACAAGACGAAGCCAACCCAGTCGAAACGCCGCATTGATGCGCCGCGCGCATTGGGAATAACGAACCATGCCGCGATCAGCGCGATCATCCCCAGTGGCAGGTTCAGGTAAAAGATCCATCGCCAACCGAAATGCGTTGCGATAAAGCCGCCTAGCGGGGGGCCGAGCACCGGCGCGATCAGCGCCGGCCAGATCAGTGCGGACATTGCAGCCATCAGCCGATTCGGTGGCGTGTAGCGAATAACCACCAGCCGACCCACAGGCACCATCATCGCTCCCGCTATGCCCTGGACAATCCGGAACGCCACGAAGCTGGGCAGGCTGTCAGCGATACCGCACAGCGCGGAACTGACCGTGAACAGCAGGATGGCCAACGCGAAGACATACCGCGCCCCAAACCGGTCGACCGCCCAGCCGCTCGCGGGAATGAACACGCCGAGGGCGAGCAGATATGCACTCACACCGATGTTGAGCTTTACCGCTGTCGTTCCAAAGGACTGTGCCATCGCCGGTAGCGCCGTGGCGATGATGCTCCCATCAAGGATCTCCATGAAGAGCGCACCCGTTACCAGGATCATCACAGCACGCAGATTGACCTGCTGTACGTCATTGGATTGAGCGTCGGACATGACCTGAAATGAGAAAAAACTATATCGTACGATATTTATGCATTTCCCCCTGATAGGCTATGCAGCTCCGGATTGCCTGGTCTGGAACAGGCGGTCGCTCGGTAGGCGCCCCTGGCGCCGACTATCCCTTGCCCGGGTCCGGCCGAGGGCAGAGTCCGGCCACAAAGCGCGGACTGGGCCTATTCAACAGTTGTGCAAGATCTCATTGAAGCGACAGGCGTGTTATTCAACTCGCGCCAGGTGAACAGGCAGCCATAGCCATCGCGTGGTACTGGTTCACGCGGCTCCGACTTGCATCAGGGCGCTGACATGTGCCGCGGTACTCGTGGCCAACGCGTCCAGGCTATAGCCCCCTTCCAGGATCGATACGATGCGGCCGTCGCACGTCTTGTCGGCGATCTGCATCAGCTCCCTGGTGACCCAATGAAAGTCGCTGTCCTCCAGGTTCATGCCAGCGAGGGGATCCAGGCGGTGCGCGTCGAATCCAGCGGAGACAATGAGGATGTCGGGGGCGAACGCCGCTAGCGAGGGAAATACGTGGGCTGAAATTGCCGCACGGAATTGCGTCGAATCGCAACCGCGCGGCAACGGAACGTTGACGATATTGTGGTTCACCCCTGTTTCGGACCGCGCGCCCGTACCGGGATAGAAAGGCGACTGGTGGCTGGACGCATAGAACAGCTCCGGACGGTCGAAGAATGCGGTCTGGGTTCCATTGCCGTGATGCACATCGAAATCGACTACCGCGACGCGATCGAGTTTGTGGACCTCATAGGCATAGGCTGCCGCGATCGCCGCCTGGTTGAAAATGCAAAAGCCCATCGCCTTTGCCGGTTCAGCGTGGTGGCCGCACGGCCGCGTCGCGCAAAACACGTTGCGCGCCTGGCCGTCCATCACTGCATCAACACCCGCGCAAGCCGCGCCGACGCAGCGCATGACGGCCTCCCATGAACCCGGCGACATGACTGTATCGCCCGCGTCGAGCAGCGCGTATCCCCGGGTGGGAACGCTTTGCGCGATCTCGTCGATGTAGTCCGCATCGTGAATCAACCGCAACTGCTCGACGGTGCCCATTGGCGCATCGTGCCATGCAAGCGAAGCGAACTCCGGCGTTCGCAGCGCATCCACAACGGCTCTCAGGCGTTCGGGCGATTCCGGATGGTGCGGCCCGGGGCGGTGCTCCAGACACGCGGTGTGGGTATAAACAATCGTAGTTGTCATGTTCGGCTGTACTCGGTTTCAACCGGCGACTTTCCCTGCATCGCATATCGATGGGCTACGCCGATCCAAACGACGCCGCGCTGATATGTAATATATCAGATCATCTCCACTGCGTCACAGCGCATCCGGTGGTTCAACCCATGAACCCTGGTGTTCAAGCACCCGCCAGCGATTTGACCAGTCCATCGAACACCAGTCGCACACGAGGCGCCACCGGCCCCCGTTGGGGCCGGTAGACATAGAGGTCCCACGGACTTGGCTCGAGATGTTGCATCACGCGCACCAAGCGCCCCGCAGCGATGTGATCCTCGGCCAGAAATCCTGCAATCTGGCCAAACGCCAGGCCCGACAGCACCGCATCCAGTTCCGCTTCGGAGTCATTACTGGCAAACGTCGGCGCCGAAGGCGTGTACTTGCGTCCCTGCGCGAACAGCCATGGCCAAGGGCGGCCCGTCGACAAGTCGTTCATGACCGTCGTTGGCAGTGTTTCGAGATCGTGGATTTGCGTCGGCGTCCCCCTTCGATCGATAAGAGCGGGCGCTGCGACCACATGGAACGCATGACTATTTACCTTGCGCGCAATGAATCGGTTGTCTCGCACCGGCCCGAACCGCACACCAATGTCGATGCGCTCGTCCACAACATCAGCGGGGGTGTCACTAAGACTGAGGTCAATGCGCAGACCGGGATGGGCAATAGCCAAGGTTGAAAGCGGTGGGAGCAATCCGATTCGACCCAGCGCTTTCGGCGCGGTAATGCGAACGATGCCGGCATAGTCCTCGTCCTTGTTGGCATCGTTTGGGGAGAACATTGCATCGATCAACGCCAGGCGTTCCCGCGCAGTCTGCGCGAGCGCCTCACCGAACGCCGTGATGCGGATTTGGCGCGTATTCCGGTGAAACAGCAGTTCCCCCTGCAAGCGTTCGAGCTCCTGGACCCCGCGCGTCACGGCCTGAGGCGAAATGCCCAAACGGATGGCGGCATACTTGAAGCTGCCGGCTTCGGCGGCAGCCACAAATATCCGCAACATCTCCAATCGGTTCAGCATCCCCATGCTTCCTATTAATGGAATTCTGAAAGCATATCATTTCCATTTTCCAGAATCTTTGCGTGGTCGATACTTCCGTCATCGCTTCAGTTCTTATCGCAAAGGAGATGACATGAGCGCGAACATCGAAGGCAAGGTCATTGTAATTACCGGCGCAAGCAGTGGTCTGGGGGAAGCCACCGCCCGGCACCTGGCAGCGCGAGGAGCGGCAGTCGTCTTGGCCGCGCGCCGGGTGGATCGCCTGAATGCCATTGCAGCGGAATTGCGTGCGGCCGGAGGGAAGGCCGAAGTTGTGCAGACAGACGTGACCAGGCAGGAGGACATGCGCAAGCTGATTGACAGCGCCGTAAGCGCCTTCGGGAAAGTCGACGTGCTCGTCAACAACGCCGGCCTGATGTCGATCGCCCCGCTCAGCGAGACCAAGGTTGATGAGTGGGATCGAATGATCGACATCAACATCAAGGGCGTTCTCTACGGCATAGCCGCTGCACTCCCCGTCTTCCAGAAACAAGGCAGCGGCCACTTCATCAACATTGCTTCGGTGGCCGGCATCAAGGTGTTCAGCCCTGGCGGAACGGTTTACAGCGGCACCAAGTTTGCGGTGCGAGCCATCTCCGAAGGCTTGCGTCACGAAGTCGGCGGTGCGATCCGGACCACAACGATCGAACCTGGTGCGGTTGACTCGGAACTGAAGCACGGCAGCAGCCACGAGGAAAGCGCCGCGTTTGTGAAGGACTTCTACAAGATGGCCATTCCTGCGGACGCCGTCGCCCGCGCGATCACTTACGCCATCGAGCAGCCGGCAGACGTGGATATCAACGAGATCGTCCTGCGTCCGACCCAGCAGGAGTTCTAAACAAGCGCGGCTGGCGGGTGGCCTGCACGGCGGTGCGGGCCCCGGACGAGACGGCGTCGCCTACCCGGTCGAATCACTGCTGCAATCCCGGCCCATGACCGACGCCCTTCACTGCCCACGCTGCACACGTAGCACCTGCCCGCCCGAACCGCTTTCCGCTAGCACGTAAAGCTCGCGTGCCGCATCCGCGCCGAATGAATAGACGGTGCCAGGCAGCGGCAAGGACCAGTCGACCGATTCCGTTACAGTGCCGTTGCGATAGGCAAAGCTCTTCAGGCGCCCCGTGCAAAGATCCGTGTAGAAGTAGCGGTCATTCAGTTCGGGGATGGCAGTGCCACCATAGACAAAGCCGCCGAGTATCGCGCAGCTTCCATCCGAGTGATCGTATTCGAACGCCGGTGGAGCAAGCCCGGTCGTATCGCACGACGACGATCCCACGCAGACCGTACCTTCCACGCGCGCCCAGCCAAAGTTCAGGCCAGCGCTCGCGGCCGGAACGATGTTGACCTCCTCGCGTGCATCCTGGCCGACGTCCGCGATATAGATCAGGCCGGTCTTGTCGAACGAGAAGCGCCACGGGTTACGCAGCCCGCGTGCCCAGATTTCACCGCGGCCACCGGAGCCATTTGCAAACGGATTGTTCGATGGCACTGCGTAGCCGGCACCGCGCACATCGATGCGCAGCATCTTGCCCAGCAGCGAAGCGGTGTTCTGGGCATTGCCAGCCGGGTCGTTGGCCCCTCCGCCATCGCCGGTCGCCAGGTACAGCATGCCGTCCGGCCCGAACGCTAGCTGACCACCGTTATGGTTCGATTGGCCGGGATGCGGGATGGAAAGCAATACGGTGCCACTGGCGTCGGCCACATTGGCGTCCGATGCCGAGACCCGATAGCGCGCCACCGTGATGGCGCCGTCCGCCGCCGTGTAATAGACGAAAAACCTGCCATTGGAGGCGTAGTCCGGATCGAAGGCCATCGAGAGCAAACCACGCTCTCCATCGGTGGTGGTCAATGACGAGATATCGAGGAATGGCGTACCGAGCAACGAGCCGTTGAGAATCACGCGAATTCGTCCGGGCCGCTCGACCACGAATAGCCGTGCATCATTGGCGGGCGCCGTCAGGTAAATCGGAGCGTCGAGCCCGGCGGCTACGGTCGACAGCGAGAGGCGGAACGTTTCCGGCGCGCCATATGCCACCGTGACAGATGGCGAATTGCCGGCGCTAACACTGGTCGACTGAATGGCTTGTGCGGAGTTGTAGAGGGAGGTGCCGTTGAGCACATTGCCCGCAGTAATCGTGTATGTGCCGGCTGCCAGGTTGGACAAGGTGGTGGACTGGCTGACCGACTGCTTGAAGCCACTCGGTCCGGTAACCGATACGTTTGCCGAGGTGCCAGCCGGCAAACCCGAGACAGCCAGCGCAAGGGTGCCGGTTCCGCCGCTGCCGGAGCCCGAACCGGAGCCGGCACTGGCCGCAGCGGTGTCGCCGCCCGAGCCGTCTCCTCCGCACGCGGACAGGGCCAACAAGAAACAACATCCAAGAACGCGCCACGCGACCTGCCGGAATCCGTCTTTCATGACTGGCTCCTGGAAATTGTTGCCCGCCTGCTTGCAATCGCTGATGGCAGGTTTTACATGGCCGGCTTCAAACGAACATGTCGCTACGCACCTGAAGGGCCGCCAGACGCGCAACGCGCCTGCCGTGCCGCCGGAAAAAGCAAGGAACCTGCCAGAGCTAGAGTAAAGCGCTGCAGCGACTCAGTCGCCGCGCCTTGCCAGCACCTCGTCGCGCGGCCCGGCATCAGTCACGCGTCCGGCCTCCACCACCACGATGGTGTCGAACCGTGCCAGCAGGCTCGGACGATGTACCGAGGCAACGATACAGGCCGACGGAAACGCCGCGAACATGCGGTCGAATACCCTGCCTTCGGCCTGTGGGTCGAGCGCGCTGGTAGGTTCGTCGAGCAGCAGCAGCGAGCTTCCCTGCGCAGCCAGCGCGCCGCGGGACAGTGCCAGCCGTTGCCGCTGGCCGCCGGAAAGGTTGCCGCCCCGCTCGTTCAGCGCGCTGGCCAGGCCGTCGGGAAGTCGTTGCAGCACCTCATCGAACACACCAGCATGGACCGCGGCCTGCAGCGCCGCCGCATCGGCCGGCGCGCCGAAGGTAAGGTTTTCCTCCACGCTGGCTTCGAACACGTCGGCCTCTTGCGGGATCAGAGTGGCCAGCGTACGCAGTTCGGTCCAGTCCCGTGCCACGCCATCACACCGCAGTTCGCCATGCTGCGGATGGTAGAGACCGGCGAGCGTGCGCAGCAGCGTGCTTTTGCCGCCGCCACTCGGGCCGATCAGCGCGATGCGCGCGCCGCGCTGCATGCGGAGGTCAATGCCATGCAAGCCACCGCGCGCGTTGTCGGCGTAGCGCCAGGTGGCGCCGCGCAGCTCCAGCGTCTGCCACGGGGCATTACTCACTATGGCGGGCACCACCGCGTCGGGATCACCGGGCGCGTCCCAGATCGGTTCGGCGCTGCCGAAATCGGTATGCATGCGCGCGAAGCTCTGGAAATTCGAGGCCATCGCACCAACCACCGACGCAGCCTGCTGTGCATACTGGTAAATCATGAAGATGGTGCCAAGCAGCACCGCCTGCCCCGGTTGGCGCGACTGCAGTACGTAGACCACCACCAGGATCCAGGTGAGCCCCATGCCAAGCAGGTCCACCGCAAACCACTTGCCTTCGTTGACCATCACCGCGCGGCGCAACGGCGCCATCACCGCCTCCATGCGGCGGTCGAGCAGCTTGCGCGAGGCTGCCTGCAATCGCAAGCCGATCACCGTGCCGGCATTGCCAACAAAGTCGAGTAGCGCGGCGGCATAACGACGTTCCGCGTCATTCTCGGCGCGCGCCAGTTGCATCAGCGTGCGGTCAAAGCGCAGGATGATCAGCGCGATGACCACGTACCCGGTTACCGCGATTACGCCGCTGGTGCGCGACAGCAAGGCCAGCGCGACGATCGGGCCAACAAAGTTGAACGCGCTTTGCAGGTAGCCGAACTGGTTCTGCGCGAAGTCCGACAACGCGCGGCTGGCCTGCACCACGCGGTGCTGAAGCTCGCCCGAATGCCGGCCGTCGCGCCAGGCCAGCGGCGCTGCCGCGATGCGCGCATAGAGCTGGTCAGCCAGCCGCTCGCGCACACGCACGCCCACATTGCGCTCCAGTATCCGGCCCGGACCATGAAGCAGCCACGACAGCAGGTAGATGCCGATCAGGCCCACGATCCAGCGCCCGGCCAGTTCCATATTGCCCTGCTGCAACGCATTGATCGCCTGGGCGGCCAGCCAGGGCATGGTCAGCCGCAGCAACTGCGCGGCCGACAGCAGACCGGCTGCGCCAAGCATCTGGCCGCGCGCACCGTCGGCATGGCGCCAGAGCGCGCGATAGAGGTCGCGCGCAGCGCTGCCAAGTCCAATGGCCGGCGGACGGAAGGTGGAATCAGGTGCCGTCATGCGGTGGTCACTCCCTCGCAGTGTTTCACGGCGCATGCCCCTCGCAACGCGCCGCGTGCCCCACAACATCAAACGCGTAGAATAGCCGCGATATGACCCTGATGTGGCCCTGATGTGGCCCCGATCGAAGCGTCCACGGAGTTGCCCCCATGAGAAAGCTCATCGCATCCACGTTTGTTTCGCTCGACGGCGTCATGCAGGCGCCCGGCGGCCCGGAGGAAGACCCCACCGGCGGGTTCGCGTTCGGCGGCTGGACATTCAGCTTCTGGGACGAAGTCATGGGCGGTTCGATGAAAGGCCTCGACGGCAAGAACCGCGAACTGGTGCTCGGCCGCAGGACCTACGAGATATTCGAAGCGTACTGGCCGTACCAGCCGGCCGACAGCGAGCTTGCGCGAACGTTCAATGCGGCAAAGAAGCATGTCGCATCACGCACGCTGGATACGCTGCACTGGAACAATTCAACGCTGCTGCGCGGCGACGTGGCCACGGCCGTGGCAGCGCTCAAGACTAAGGCCGGAGACGATCTGCAGATCATTGGCAGCGGCAATCTGATACAGAGCCTGCGAGCCGCGTCACTGATCGACGAATACAACGTGTGGACGTTTCCGGTCGTACTCGGCGGCGGCAAGCGGCTATTCGAAACCGGTGCAAAGCCGGGTGCCTTGCGACTCGTCGAGTCACAGGCCTCGACGACCGGCGTGGTGGTGAACACCTACGTGCCAGCCGGTGATGTGCCGATCGGATCGTTTGCGCAGACAGAGCCCAGCGAGAAAGAAGTGGAGCGGCGCGCCAGAATGGCGCGCGGGGCGTACTGAACGGAGCGTTCAGGAACCCATCCAGCCATCGGGCCAGATGGGTTAGCCGACTCGGTAACCGCTACCGCACCGACCTGAACGCCGCGCGCAGGTCCGCCGCGAAGCGCTGCGGCTGCTCCCAGGCCGCGAAGTGGCCGCCCTTGTCGGCTTCGTGGTAGTAGTACAGCGACGGGTAAGCCTGCTTGCTCCAGCTTTCCGGCGCGCGGTAGATCTCGTGCGGGAATACGCTGATTGCCACTGGCACCTTGATGTCGCGTGTCTTCTGCGCGTCGGCGCTGAAGTTGTTGTTATTGTTCTCCCAATAGAAACGCGAAGACGACGCGCCGGTGTTGGTGAGCCAATACAACGTAATGTCGTTCAGGATCGCATCCCGGGTCAGCACACGCTCGGGCACCCCACCGCTATCGCTCCACTCGGCAATCTTCTCGTAGGTAAAGGAAGCAAGGCCCGCTGGCGAATCCGACAACGAATAGCCGATGGTCTGCGGTCGCGTGACCATCATTGCGCCGTAGGCGGCATTACGGCCGAAGAAGCTGCTCAGCGACTGGTAGGCCTTGCGTTCCGGCTCCGTCAGTTCCGATGGCACCGGATCACCGGCGAGGATGGACTTCATCAACGGCCCCGGCACCGTGGCAGGCATGTTCAGGTGGATAGCCTTGAGCCCCGGCGGTGCCTGCCGCGCCAGCGCGTCCGAGATGACCGACCCGTGGTCTCCGCCCTGCGACACATAGCTGGTATAGCCAAGACGCTTCATCAGCACGTCCCATGCGCGCGCCGTGCGATCCGGATTCCAACCCAGTTCCTTCGGCCTGCCAGAGAAGCCGTATCCGGGAATTGACGGAATGACCACGTCGAACGCATCTTCCGCACGACCACCATACGCAGTTGGGTCGGTCAGCGGACCAATGGTCTTGATGAACTCGAAAATCGAACCCGGCCAGCCGTGCGTGAGGATGATCGGCAACGCGTTGGGGTTGCGCGAGCGCACGTGGATGAACTGGATGTCCACGCCATCGATCCTGGTAACGAACTGCGGCAAGGCATTGAGTTGGGCCTCGGCCTTGCGCCAGTCGTATTGCGTACCCCAGTACCGGACGAGCTCCTGCACGCGCGCCAACTGCACGCCCTGCGACTCGTCGCTGACGGTTTCCTTGTCGGGCCAGCGCGTGGCGGCAATGCGCCGGCGCAGATCGTCAAGCTGCGCCTGTGGCACGTGCACCTTGAACGGACGAATGCTTTCATCGGCGGTGGCGCGCTGCGTGACGGCCGTCTTCGCGGCAGGTTCGGCACCGAAGGCGCGGGCCGGGTGAATCGAGCCGGCCGCTACCAGGCCAGCAAGAACTGCCGTGGCCAGAATCGATCTGCGCGCAGCCGCAATATGCGGATAAGCCCGGTTGACTGCATAAGACATGATGGTTCTCCTGGTTGACTCCGCCCGATCGATCTGGCTATTGGGCGGGGTTCGAACGAACCATCGCAGTCTGGTAACGGCGTGCAAGCTCACGATGTCGGCCGGGCCCCTTTTTGAATCAGAGTGTTGCGGGGCCCGGCTGCGGATACAAGGCGATACAAAGCACGCAGGCTCAGAAGATGTGTTTGACGCCCGCCATCACGCCAAACTGGGAGCCGCCCGCCTGCGGATTGCTGCCCGAGGCGCCACTGCTGACCGACAGCGCCAGTTGCCCGTCATTGTTGATGTAGCCCGCGGTCGCGTAGACCGACGTCCGCTTGGAGAACGCATACGTGCCACGCACGGCGTACAGCATTGCCTTGTTGTCGCTGTTGTGGAACTTCAGGTAGTTCACCTGGCCCGCCAGCGTAAACGCGGGCGTAATGTCGTAGGCGGCGCCTGCGTAGTAGAGTTCGCTGCGCGGCGTGGCACTGCCCTGGTTGTCACGGCGAATCACGCCGAGGCCAAGCTTGGTCCGGTCGAGCAATACAAAGCCATTGAGGGACAGCCGGTCATCGCGTAAGCCGCTGCTGGTCAGCCCCGCAAATGCCCCGGGCCCGCCGCGTTGGGAATCGTAGGCGGCCGCCACACCCCAGGACTTGGTGGCGTACTGGATCAGCGCGGACCATTCGCGGCAGGCCGACTTGTCAGCCGGATTCTCGCCCGCGCAGTTGGTGCCAACGGGGCTCGGTCCCGCATTGACCGTGTCTCGCCCGAAGCTGTAGGTAGCGCCCACCGTCAAGCCGCCGAACGTTCCCTTGTACGAGATGGCATTGTCGGCGCGCGCATTCGGAATATAGCTGTCCAACGACCCGGTACCATACACCTGCGGCCCCAGGATGTCCGGGTCCAGCATCGCCCAGAACAGCATCGTGTACTGGCGTCCGAAGGCAATCTGGCCCCAGTTGCCGGAGAGCCCCACCAGCGCCTGCCGGCCAAACAGGCGACCACCC
>VFQP010003498.1_pt1 | contig 15885 bp, 14 predicted proteins | sample 3512351 | NCBI WGS metagenome assembly VFQP01 (sample SAMN10412372, study PRJNA504923) | tailings metagenome | isolation source: Relicate 1 Philex TSF1 revegetated site | place: Philippines: Tuba, Benguet | collected 2017-08-29 | reverse complement strand
CGGCGCGCACCGTGGCCGAGTGCGGCTGGTTGTCGATCAGGCTCATCTCGCCCACGTAATCGCCCGGGTTCATGGTGGCCAGGATCACCTCGCGGCCGCGGCTGTCGGTGGTGACCACGCGCGCCCGGCCCGTGAGCACGATGGCCAGGCAGTTCGATTTCTTGCCTTGCTCGACGATGCACTCACCGCGCTTGTAACGGCGCTTGACGACCGCGTCGGCCACCGATTCGGCTTGCGCCTGCGTGAGGGTGGAGAACAGCGGAACGCGGCGGATCAGGTCGAGATTGGACAGGATGGACATGCGTGTATTCCCAGACAGCGGGGGGCAAAAGGGCCCGCTTCCCTACAATCCCGGCGGATCACGGGCCGCGGCTCGGACCGCTGGCTCTTCTCACATCGACTCACATTGACTATCGCGCCGGGTATCTCCATATACCCCCGCGACTCTAAACCAATTGCCTCGTTTCTCGATGGGGCCACGCACCATGAAACACGCGAAAGTCTTGATTCTCGGCTCGGGTCCGGCCGGTTACACCGCGGCGGTCTACGCCGCGCGCGCCAACCTGAACCCCGTGCTCATCACGGGCATCGCCCAGGGTGGTCAGCTCATGACCACGACCGAGGTCGACAACTGGCCCGCCGATGTGCACGGCGTGCAGGGCCCCGAGCTGATGCAGCGCTTCCAGCAGCACGCCGAGCGCTTCAAGACCGAGATCGTCTTCGACCACATCAACAAGGTCGACTTCTCCAAGCGCCCCTTCACGCTCACGGGCGACAGCGGCACCTACACCTGCGACGCGCTGATCCTGGCCACCGGCGCCTCGGCCCAGTACCTGGGCCTGCCGTCCGAAGAAGCCTTCATGGGCAAGGGCGTGAGCGCCTGCGCCACCTGCGACGGCTTCTTCTACCGCGGCCAGACCACCTGCGTGATCGGCGGCGGCAACACCGCCGTCGAAGAGGCGCTGTACCTCTCGAACATCGCGAGCAAGGTCTACCTGGTGCACCGCCGCGACAAGTTCCGCGCCGAGCCGATCCTCGTGGACAAGGTGATGGAGAAGGTCAAGGAAGGCAAGATCGAACTCAAGCTGTTCAAGACCCTCGACGAGGTGCTGGGCGACGACACCGGCGTGACCGGCATCCGCCTCAAGGACACCCAGACCGGCGCCACCGAAGACCTGAAGCTGCAGGGCTGCTTCATCGCCATCGGCCACCAGCCCAACACCGAGATCTTCCAGGGCCAGCTCGAGATGAAGGACGGCTACATCGTCACGAAGTCCGGCCTCAACGGCATGGCCACCATGACCAGCGTGCCCGGCATCTTCGCGGCCGGCGACGTGCAGGACCACATCTACCGCCAGGCCATCACCAGCGCCGGCACCGGCTGCATGGCCGCGCTCGACGCCCAGCGGTTCCTGGAGCAGCAGGCCGGCTGATCCCGCCGCCCGCGCCCCGTCCGGCCCCCGGCGTGACAGCCGGGAGCCGGCGTGGGTATAATCGCGGGCTTTGCTGAATGTCCGGCCTCGGCCGGTCAAACCGCGATCCCCCGGGTTACCGCCACCCTTTATCTGGCGAGGTGAGGCTGGACGCCAGTCGCAGGATGCTCCTGCGGCCCGCTGCGAACAGCCGTGTGAATGGATCGGAGTGTCCTCATGGCACGCGTCTGCGACGTCACGGGCAAGAAGCCCCAGGTCGGGAACAACGTTTCCCACGCCAACAACAAAACCAAGCGCCGGTTCCTGCCGAACCTGCAATACCGCCGTTTCTGGGTCGAGAGCGAGAACCGCTGGGTTCGTCTGCGCGTCTCGGGCGCTGCCCTGCGCCTGATCGACAAGAAAGGCATTGACGTCGTGCTGGCCGACATGCGTGCCAACGGCCAGGCTTAAGGAGAACCACCATGGCAACCAAAGGCGGTCGCGAAAAGATCAAGCTGGAGTCCACCGCGGGCACCGGCCACTTCTACACCACGAACAAGAACAAGAAGACCACGCCCGACAAGCTGCTCTTCAAGAAGTTCGACCCGGTCGCGCGCAAGCACGTCGAGTACAAGGAAGTGAAGCTGAAGTAATTCGGCCGAGCCCAACAAAAAACCCGCTGTGAACACAGCGGGTTTTTTGTTGCCTTGAGCAAAGCGGCCCGCGGGCCGCTTTGGCGTCAGGCGTGCGCCGAGCGCAGGCGGATCGAGAAGTCGCGCAGGGCCGCGATGCCGCTCTCTTCGGCGCGGTGGCACCAGGCCTGCAGGTCGGCCGCGAGCTGTTCGCGCGTGGCGTTGGTGCTCGACCACAGGGCGCGCAGCTCCTCGCGCATGGTCACCATCTTGTCGAGCACCGGGTGCTCGGCGCGTGCCTGGGCCAGCTGCGGCTTGACCGACTGCGGCACCTTGTCGTCGTCGCGGTGCAGCCAGCGCTTGGCGGCCTTGAGCACCGAGGCGTCGGCCTGGCGGGCCTTGAGCGCGGCGATCTCGGTCTTGCAGGCCTCGCGCATCTCGCGCGCATAACCGGCCATGACCTCGTAACGGTTGGCGATGATGGCCTCGAGCGTCTTCTCGTCGGCCACCGGTTTCACGGCGCCGAACGCCATCTTGGGCGGCAGCTTCTTGGCCTTGGCCAGGCCCACCGCCTGCAGGATGCTGATGTACATCCAGCCGATGTCGAACTCGTAGGGCTTGACCGAGAGCTTGGCCGAGGTCGGGTAGGTGTGGTGGTTGTTGTGCAGCTCTTCGCCGCCAATGATGATGCCCCAGGGCGAGATGTTGGTGCTCGCGTCCGTGGCCTCGAAGTTGCGGTAGCCCCACCAGTGGCCGATGCCGTTGATGATGCCGGCGGCCGTGATCGGGATCCAGGCCATTTGCAGCGCCCAGACCGCCAGGCCCAGCGCACCGAACAGCAGCACGTCGAGGATCAGCATGAGGCTCACGCCCAGCGCCGAGTAGCGGCTGTAGACGTTGCGCTCGATCCAGTCGTTGGGCGTGTTGTGGCCGTAGCGTTCCAGCGTTTCGGTGTTCTTGGCTTCGGCGCGGTACAGCTCGGCGCCTTCGTAGAACACCTTCTTGATGCCGAAGATGTGCGGGCTGTGCGGGTCACCCTCGTGCTCGCACTTGGCGTGGTGCTTGCGGTGGATGGCGGTCCACTCCTTGGTGACCATGCCGGTGGTCATCCAGAGCCAGAAGCGGAAGAAGTGCGATGCGATCGGGTGCAGGTCGAGCGCGCGGTGCGCCGAATGGCGGTGCAGGTAGATCGTCACGCTGGCGATGGTGATGTGCGTGAGCACCAGGGCCACGATCAGCACTTGCCACCAGGCCAGGCCCAACAGGCCATCGGCGAGCAAAGCCACGGCGCCATCGAAAAAGGCAGACAGAGAGCCGGTAACGGAAGGATTCATCAAGGTCCAATCAGGACTGCCCGAACACACAACGCAGGAGCGTCCGCGCGCCCGGGGCAGGCAGGCGCGACAGCCGGGATTTTAGGTGGGGGGGTGGCCCCGACCAAGCCCTTTGGCCCGTATAGGCCCCGGAACTGGGCGGAAGTTCAGGGCCAATTGATCCCGATCAAGCTTTTTTCCGCCAGACGGCAGCGAAAAAGCCGTCGGTGCCGTGCCGGTGGGGCCACAGGCGCAGAAAGCGCCCACCCTCGCCGGCGCACAGGGATTCGGCCCCGGACACCTTGGCCGCCTGGAGCAGGCCCGCGACCGCTTCGGGCTCGAAATCCGGGTGGGCCTGACCGAAGGCCTCGGCCACCGCCTCGTTCTCGTCGACCAGCAGGCTGCAGGTCGCGTACACCAGCCGCCCGCCGGGTTTGAGCAGGCGCGCGGCGCTGGCCAGGATGGCCTGCTGCAACGCGGCCTGCGCCGCGACGGTCTGCGGCGTCTGGCGCCATTTGAGGTCGGGGCTGCGGCGCAGCGTGCCCAGGCCCGAACACGGCGCGTCCACCAGCACGCGGTCGATCTTGCCGGCCAGCCGCTTGATGCGCTCGTCGCGCTCGTGCGCGATGGCCACCGGGTGCACGTTGGACAGGCCGCTGCGCGCCAGCCGCGGCTTGAGGCCGTCGAGGCGGTGCGCCGACGTGTCGAAGGCATAGAGGCGGCCGCTGTTGCGCATGGCCGCACCGATGGCGAGCGTCTTGCCGCCCGCGCCGGCGCAGAAGTCGACCACCATCTCGCCGCGCTTGGCGTCGAGCAGCAGGGCCAGCAGTTGCGAGCCCTCGTCCTGCACCTCGACCTCGCCGTTCGCGAACGCGGGCACCTTGGCCAGCGTCGGCTTGCCCTGCAGCCGGATGCCCAGCGGCGAGTGCGGCGTGGCCTCGGCCTTGAGGCCCGCTTCGCGCAGCGCGGCGAGCGCGGCCTCGCGCTTGGTCTTGAGCAGGTTCACGCGCAGATCGAGCGGCGCGGGCTCGAGCAGCGCCGCCGCGAGCGCGTCGAAGCCCTCACCCACCTGGGCGCGCAGCGCCTCGGCCAGCCATTCGGGCAGGTTGTGGCGGTGCGGCGCGAGCCATTCGTCTTCGCGCACCTTGGCGCAGGCGTCGAGCCAGACTTTCTCGGGCTCGCTCAGCGCGCTCTTGAGAAAGTCGCGGTCGCCCGGAAAGCCCAGGATCGCCAGCCGGCGCCACTTGGAGCCGCTGCCCGAGCGCGCGAGCCATTCGAACTTCAGCCGCTCGCGCAACGCGGCGTACACGGTGTCGGACAGGGTGGCGCGTTCGCGCGGGCCGAGCGAGCGGTTCTCGCGAAAGTGGCGTGCCACCACGGCATCGGCCGGGTGGTCGAAACGGAACACGGCCTCGACCAGGGCCGCGGATTCATCGAGCAGGGCTTTGGGGTGCATGGGGGCTATTGTCCCAGCCTCGATAATCCCGGCCTATGTCTGAGATCCAGGAACAGGTCCGGCGCCGCCGCACCTTCGCCATCATTTCCCACCCCGACGCGGGCAAGACCACCCTCACCGAGAAGCTGCTGCTGTTCTCGGGCGCCATCAACATCGCGGGCAGCGTGAAGGCGCGCAAGGCCGCGCGACATGCCACGTCCGACTGGATGGAAATCGAAAAGCAGCGCGGCATTTCCGTGGCATCGAGCGTGATGCAGATGGAGTACCGCGACTGCGTGATCAACCTGCTCGACACGCCCGGCCACCAGGACTTCTCCGAAGACACCTACCGCGTGCTCACCGCGGTCGACGCCGCGCTGATGGTGATCGACGCCGCCAACGGCGTGGAGCCGCAGACGCGGCGGCTGCTGCAGGTCTGCCGCGCGCGCAACACGCCCATCATCACCTTCATCAACAAGATGGACCGCGAGGTGCAGGCCCCGCTGGACCTGATGGACGAGATCGAGCGCGAGCTCGGCATGACCGTGGTGCCCTTCACCTGGCCGGTGGGCATGGGCAAGACCTTCCGCGGCGTGTACGACCGCCGCGCCGACCGCATGCGCGTGTTCACGGCCGGCGAAGACACCCGCGGCGGCGATGAAGAGGTGCTCGAAGGCCTGGACAACCCCGAGACGGCGCAGCGCTTCGGCAGCGAGTTCGCGCAGGCCAAGGACGAACTCGAACTCGTGGCCGGCGCTTCGCCCGCGTTCGAGGAACAGGCCTTCCTGGCCGGCCACCAGACGCCCATGCTGTTCGGCTCGGCGGTCAACAACTTCGGCGTGCGCGAGGTGCTCGACGCGCTGGTGGACCTGGCCCCGCCGCCCGGCCCGCGCGCCGCCATGCAGCGCACGGTGGAGCCCGACGAACGCAAGTTCAGCGGCGTCGTGTTCAAGATCCAGGCCAACATGGACCCGGCGCACCGCGACCGCATCGCCTTCGTGCGCGTGGCCAGCGGCCACTTCGAGCGCGGCATGCGCCTGAAGGTGGTGCGCAGCGGCAAGGAACTGCGCCCGAACACCGTGGTGAGCTTCCTCTCGCAGCGCCGCGAGCTGCTCGACGAGGCCTTCGCGGGCGACATCATCGGCATCCCCAACCACGGCGTGCTGCAACTGGGCGACACGCTCACCGAGGGCGAGGCGCTGCAGTACACCGGCCTGCCCTTCTTCGCGCCCGAGATCATCCGCAGCGTGGAGGTGGCCGACCCGCTGCGCAGCAAGCAGTTGCGCGCCGGCCTCACGCAGCTCGGCGAAGAGGGCGCGATCCAGGTGTTCCGCCCGGTGGCCGGCAGCGTGCTGCTGCTCGGGGCCGTGGGCCAGCTGCAGTTCGAGGTGGTGGCGCACCGGCTCGAGCACGAGTACGGCGTGAAGGCGCGCATCACGGGCAGCTCGTACAACGTGGCGCGCTGGGTCACCTGCGCGCCCGAAGACGGCGGCGAGCAGGAGCTCAAGCGCTTCATCGACGCCAACGCCCACCGCGTGGCGCTGGACGCGGTGGACGCGCCCACCGTGCTGCTCGATCACATGGCCACGCTGCGTGCGGTCGAAGCCAACTGGCCCAAGATCAAGTTCCACGCCATGCGCGAGCACGCGGGCCTGGTGTTCGCCAAGTCGATGTGACGTGAAGAGCACGGTGCACCACGCCGCCCTCTGGCGCGCCCCGCTGCCCGGGGTCCACGCCGTGCTCATGCGGTCCGACCGCGGCTTCGGCCGCCACTGGCACGACAGCCACGGCTTCGGCGTGATGGAACAGGGCGCGCACCGCTCGGCCAGCGGCCGCGGCCCGGTGCTGGCCTCGGCGGGCCAGATCGTCACCGTCAACCCGGGCGAGGTGCACGACGGCCAGCCGCTCGACGGCCAGGCGCGGCACTGGCGCATGGTGTACCTGGCGCCCGCGCAGATGGCCGCGCTGGTCGGGCGCGAGAACCTCGAATTCACCCGGCCGGTGCTCGACGACCCGCCGCTGCGCCACGCCATCGAGCACCTGTTCCACGTCTGGGCCGCGCTGCCTGCCAACGGCGGCGTCGCGGCGGCCAGCGCCTGGGAAGAAGCCCTGGCCCAGGCCGCCGGCCTGCTGCTGCAGCGCCACGGTCACCGGCGGCTGGCCGACGACACCGGTGCACCGCTCGCGCGGGTGTGCGAGTGCCTGCTCGACCGCCTCGACGACCCGCCCACGCTCGGCGAGCTCGCGGCGCTCGCGGGCCTGTCGCGCTTTCAGCTGGTGCGCCAGTTCGCGCGCGCCCACGGCCTGCCGCCTTTCGCCTGGTTGCAGCAGCACCGGTTGCGCCGCGCACGCGGCCTGATCGCCAGCGGCCTGCCGCTGAGCGAGGCCGCGCAGGCCTGCGGCTATGCGGACCAGAGCCACCTGCACCGCCACTTCGTGCGCAGCCTGGGCTTCACGCCGGGCGCGTGGCAGCGCGCCAGCGGCCGGCCGCTGCAATAAGGTTCAAGACCGGCGCTGCGGCCCGCGCCAGCATGCGGGCCTTGCCCCATGCCGGAGAAGCGCCCTTGATCAGCCTCGAATTCCTGCTCACCTGCGCGGTGGTGGTGGTCACGCCCGGCGCGGGCGTGCTCTACACCGTGTCCACCGGCCTGTCGCAGGGCCGCGCCGCCAGTGCCTGGGCCGCGCTGGGCTGCACCCTGGGCATCGTGCCGCACATGGCCGCCACCGCGCTCGGCCTGGCCGCGGTGATGCACGCGGGCGCCCTCGCCTTCCAGGTGCTCAAGGCGGCCGGCGTGCTCTACCTGCTCTACCTGGCCTGGGCCACCTGGCGCGACACATCGGCCTTCGGCGCCGACGCCGCGGGCCGGGCGCGCCCCGTGCGCGAACTCGTGGGCAAGGGTGTGCTGCTCAACCTGCTCAACCCCAAGCTCACGCTGTTCTTCCTGGCCTTTTTGCCGCAGTTCATCGACCCGGCCGCCCGCGCGCCCATGGCGCAGTTCGGTGCCCTGAGCGCGGTGTTCATGGCCATGACGCTCGTGGTGTTCGTGGGCTACGGCGCGCTGGCGCACGGCTTTCGCCAACGCGTCATCGCCTCGCACGCGGTGCAGAACGGCCTGCGCCGCGGCTTTGCGGCGGCCTTCGCCCTGATGGCCGCGCGGCTCGCGGCCAGCGAGCGCTGAACCTCAGCCCGCCGCGAGCAGCCGCTCCACCGCGCGCGGGTAGATCAGGTGCTCCTGCGTGAGCACGCGCGCGGCCAGGGCCTCGGGCGTGTCGCCGGGCAGCACCGGCACCACGGCCTGTTCCAGGTACTCGCCGTGGTCGAGCTCGGCGGTCACGCGGTGCACCGTGGCGCCCGCGAAGCGGCAACCCGTCTCGATCGCGCGCTGGTGCGTCTTCAGGCCCGGGAAGGCCGGCAGCAGGCTGGGGTGGATGTTGAGCAGCCGCCCCTCGTAGTGCCGCACGAAGCCCGGCGTGAGGATGCGCATGAAGCCCGCGAGCAGCACCAGCGCGGGCCGGTGGGCGTCGATCGCGGCCATCAGCGCGGCGTCGAAGGCCTCGCGGTCGGCGTGCTGCTGGTGGTCGACCACCGCGGTGGCCAGGCCCTGCTCGCGCGCCCAGGCCAGGCCGGCCGCGCCGGGCCGGTTGCTCACCACCGCCACCACACCGGCGCCGAAGCGCGCGGCCCAGCGCCCGTGGCGCGCGGCCTCCACCAGGGCGGCCATGTTCGAGCCACTGCCCGAAATGAGGATGACGATCGGACGGGCAAGCGGCGCAGGCATGGGCCGGGAGTGTAATGAGGCGGCCGACCGGAACACTCGGCTTGTCGCCGCCTGGACAGCCCAAAAACGAACGGTCGTGCGAAACTGATCCGGATTGCCCAACCCGCCGTCCCGCCGCAGCGCGGGCCTTGAAGGAGACACGACATGGACCTGGCTTTCACGCCGGAAGAACAGGCGTTTCGCGAGCAGATCCGCACCTGGGTGCGCGACAACCTGCCCGCCGACATCAGTCACAAGGTGCACAACGCGCTGCGCCTGTCGCGCGACGACATGCAGCGCTGGGCCAAGATCCTCGGCAAGAAGGGCTGGCTCGGTTATGGCTGGCCCAAGGAATTCGGCGGGCCGGGCTGGAACGCGGTGCAGAAGCACCTGTTCGAAGAGGAATGCGCGCTGGCCGGCGCGCCGCGCATCGTGCCCTTCGGCCCGGTGATGGTGGCGCCCGTGATCATGGCCTTCGGCAACAAGGAGCAGCACGAGCGCTTCCTGCCCGGCATCGCCAGCGGCGAGGTCTGGTGGAGCCAGGGCTACAGCGAGCCGGGCTCGGGCTCGGACCTGGCCTCGCTCAAGACGCGCGCCGAGCGCAAGGGCGACAAGTACATCGTCAACGGCCAGAAGACCTGGACCACGCTGGGCCAGTACGGCGACTGGATGTTCAACCTCGTGCGCACCAGCACCGAGGGCAAGCCCCAGACCGGTATCTCCTTCCTGCTGCTCGACATGAAGTCCAAGGGCGTCACGGTGCGCCCGATCAAGCTGCTCGACGGCGAGTGCGAGGTCAACGAGGTCTTCTTCGACAACGTCGAGGTGCCGGCCGAGAACCTGATCGGCGAAGAGAACAAGGGCTGGACCTACGCCAAGCACCTGCTCAGCCACGAGCGCACCAACATCGCCGACGTCAACCGCGCCAAGCGCGAGCTCGAGCGCCTCAAGCGCATCGCCAAGACCGAGGGCGTGTGGGACGACCTGCGTTTTCGCGACCAGATCGCGCTGCTCGAGGTCGACATCGTGGCGCTCGAAATGCTGGTGCTGCGCGTGCTCTCGGCCGAGAAATCGGGCAAGAACTCGCTCGACATCGCCGGCCTGCTCAAGATCCGCGGCAGCGAGATCCAGCAGCGCTACAGCGAACTCATGATGCTGGCCGCCGGCCCCTACAGCCTGCCCTTCATCCACGAGGCCATGGAAGCCGGCTGGCAGGGCGACTTCCCGGGCGGCGTGCTGGCCAATGCGCCGCTCGCCTCGACCTACTTCAACATGCGCAAGACCACGATCTACGGCGGCTCCAACGAGGTGCAACGCAACATCGTGGCCCAGACCGTGCTCGGCTGACCAGGAGACGAACAACATGGACTTCGATTTTTCCGACGACCAGATCGCCCTGCGCGACGCCGTGCAGAAGTGGGTGGAAAAGGGCTACGGTTTCGAGCGCCGCCGTGCCATCGTGGCCGCGGGCGGCTTCGACCGCGGCGCCTACGGCGAACTCGCCGAGCTGGGCCTGGCCGGCCTCTACGTGGACGAGGCCCACGGCGGCCTGGGCATGGGCCCGGTGGAGGCCATGGTGGTGATGGAAGAACTGGGCCGCGGCATGGTGCTCGAGCCGCTGGCGCAGACGCTGATCACCAGCGGCGTGATCGGGGCCTACGGCGCCGACGATGTGAAAGCCGCCTGGCTGCCCAGGATCGCGGGCGGCGAGGCCCTGGTGGTGCTGGCCCACCAGGAGCGCGGCGCGCGCTACCGGCTCGACCGCGTGGCCGCCACCGCGAGCAGCACGGGCAGCGCCTGGAGCGTGACGGGCCACAAGCACCTGGTGCCCGCGGCCGACCAGGCCCAGGCCTTCCTGGTGCCGGCCGTGGCCAACGGCAAGACCGCCCTGTTCCTGGTGGAAGCCGGCGCCAGCGGCGTGCGCACCACGGGCCATCCCACGCAGGACGGCGCGCGCGCGGGCGACCTGGTGCTGGACAAGGCCCCTGCGGTGCTCGTGAGCGCCAACGGCCAGGCCGCGCTCGAACACGCGGTGGACATCGGCATCGCCGCCACCTGCGCCGAGGCCGTGGGCCTGATGGACGCGACCCTGGCGATCACCGCCGACTACCTGAACACGCGCAAGCAGTTCGGCGTGCCGATCGCGAGCTTCCAGGCCCTGCGCCACCGCGCGGCCGACATGAAGATGCAGCTCGAACTCGCGCGCTCCATGAGCTACTACGCGAGCCTCAAGCTCAACGCGCCGGCCGACGAGCGCCGTGCCGCGATGGCGCGCGCCAAGGTGCAGCTCGGCCAGTCCATGCGCTTCGTGGGTCAGCAGGCGGTGCAACTGCACGGCGGCATCGGCGTGACCGACGAGTACATCGTGAGCCACTGCTTCAAGCGGCTCACCCAAATGGAAATGACGTTCGGCGACACCCTGCACCACCTGGGCGAGGTCTCGGCCCGCATGCAGGACACCGCGGGCGTGTTCGCCTGATGCAGCGCCGCCTCGCCCTCTCGCTGCTCGCCAGCGCCGCCCTGCTCGGCGCCTGCGCGCACCCGCCCGCGGGCACCGATCGGCCACCCGTGGTCTTCGTGCACGGCAACGGCGATTCGGCCTCGATCTGGCAGACCACCGTGTGGCGCTTCGAGTCCAACGGCTGGCCGCGCGAGCGGCTGCACGCCATCGACCTGCCCTACCCGCTGGCGCGCGACGACGACGCCAAGCCCCAGCCCGGGCGCAGCTCCACCGCCGAGCACATGGCCTTCCTGAAGGCCGAGGTCGAGCGCGTGCTGCAGCGCACCGGCGCGAAGCAGGTGGTGCTGGTGGCCAATTCGCGCGGCGGCTATGCGGTGCGCAACTACGTTCAGAACGGCGGCGGGGCGGCCACGGTGAGCCACGCCGTCCTGGGCGGCACGCCCAACCACGGCGTGTGGGCCATCCCGGGCTTTCGCGAAGGCAACGAGTTCTCGGGCACCGGCCCCTTCCTGCGCGCGCTCAACGCGCCCAAGAATGCCGCGGGCGACGAGGTGAGCGGGCCGGTGCAGTGGCTGACCCTCCGCTCGGACAACAACGACAAGTTCGCCCAGCCCGACGGCCTGTGGATCGGCGCCCGTGGCACGGCCACGAACGTGGGCTTCGACGGCCCCGCGCTCAAGGGCGCGACCAACGTGGTGCTGCCGCGCGTGGACCACCGCGAGACCTCGTTCTCGCCCGCCGCCTTCGAGGCCACCTACCGCTTCATCACCGGCCGCGCGCCGCAGACCACCGAGGCGGTGGCGGCGGGGCCGGTGGTGCTCGACGGACACCTCACCGGCCTGGGCCTCACGCCCACCGATCCGGCCTCGGGCAACTACGCCAACAACCTGCCGCTGCCCGGCGCGCAGATCGAGGTGTACGCGGTCGACCCCGCCACGGGCGAGCGCCGCGGCGCCGCGCTGCACCGCAAGACCGTGGGCGCCGACGGCCGCTGGGGCCCGTTCACCGCGCCCGCGGGCACGCCGCTGGAGTTCGTGCTCAGTGCCGCGGGCTACGCCACCACGCACATCTACCGCAGCCCGTTCCCGCGCAGCAGTGCGCTGATCCACCTGCGCGCCGAGCGCCTGGCCGACGCCGACAAGACCGCGGCCTCGGTGCTCACGCTCACCCGCCCGCGCGGCTACTTCGACCTCGCGCGCGACCGCATGGCGCTGGACGGCCGGCCGCTGCCGGGCGTGGGACCGGGCGGCGCGGGGGTGTCGAGCGCCAAGCTCGTGTTGCGCGAGACCGGCGTGCGCGCCGTGACGGCCGAATTCAATGGCGAGCGGCTGGTCGGTCGCAGCTGGCCAGCGGCCGAGAACCGCGTGGTGGTGCTGGAACTGACGAACTGAGCCGCCCGGCGCCGCAAGGCGCTAGGCGTGCAGCCGCGAGCTCTTGGGCAGGTGGGCCATCAGGAACTCCATCTGGTCCGCCAGGATGCGGCGGTTGCGCAGGATGAAGTCCTCCCACAGGCTGGGCACGTAGGGGGCGTACAGCAGCGGCATGTGGGCCTGCTCGGGCGTCTTGTTGCCCTTGCGGTGGTTGCACGACTTGCAGGCCGTGACCACGTTCATCCACAGGTCGCGCCCGTTCTGCGCCAGCGGCACGATGTGCTCGCGCGTGAGCTCGTCTTCGTGGAAGTGGTCGCCGCAGTAGGCGCACACGTTGCGGTCGCGCGCGAACAGCTTCTGGTTGGTGAGCGTGGGCCGCAGGTCGAAGGGGTTGATGCGCGGCACGCCCTGGGTGCCGATGATGGAGTTGACCGTGATGATCGACTGGCGGCCCGTGATGGCGTTGTGCCCCCCGTGAAAGACCGCGATCTCGGCGCCCATTTCCCAACGCACCTCGTCGGCCGCGTAGTGCAACACGGCTTCCTCGAGGCTGATCCAGGACTGCGGCAGTCCCTGGGCGGAGAGCTTCAAGACCTTCAAAACGGGCTCCTTCACACGGTCGAGACACTGGAAGAACCCGGTACCGCACGGTCACATGGACCCGGCCCCGGGGCCTGCGTTTTCGTGTGCCAATATAACAACCTTCCACGGCTCTTTTGCGTCCATGCGGGACATGCCCCCGCGATGTGACACACCACCCCGCCCCATGCAGATCCTCCGCGGTCCCTGGACCCGCTCCCACGGCACGCCCGGCGCCCTGCGCGGCTGCGCGCTGACCATCGGCAACTTCGACGGCGTGCACCGCGGCCACCAGGCCATGCTGGCGCTGCTGCAGAACGAGGCCCGCCACCGCGGCGTGCCCAGCTGCGTGATGACCTTCGAGCCGCACCCGCGCGACTATTTCGCCGCGCTGCACCGCAAGCCCGAACTCGCGCCGGCGCGCATCGCCACCCTGCGCGACAAGCTCGAAGAGCTGCAGCGTTGCGGCGTCGACCGCTGCGTGATCCTGCCCTTCAACCACCGCCTGGCGAGCCAGACCGCGCAGTCCTTCATCGAGGACACCCTGGTGCGCGACCTGGGCGTGAAGTACGTGCTGGTGGGCGACGATTTCCGCTTCGGCGCGCAGCGCGCGGGCGACTACGCCATGCTCGATGCCGCCGGTGCGCGCCTGGGCTTCGACGTGGCGCGCATGCAGAGCTACGAGGTGCACGGCCTGCGCGTGTCCAGCTCGGCGGTGCGCGAGGCCCTCGCCGAAGGCCGCATGGACGACGCCGCCGCCCTGCTCGGTCGCCCCTACGCCATCAGCGGCCACGTGGTGCACGGGCGCAAGCTGGGCCGCCAGCTCGCCGAATCCGCCCCGGGCCGGGGCGACGGCTTTCGCACCCTCAACCTGCGCTTTGCGCACTGGAAACCCGCGGCCAGCGGCATCTTCGCCGTGCAGGTGCACGGGCTCTGGCCGGAGCCCCTGGCCGGCGTGGCCAACCTGGGCGTGCGGCCCTCGCTCGACCCCGACGACGTCAACGGCGGCCGGGTGCTGCTCGAGACCCACTGCCTGGATTGGCCCGCGGGCCTGGCCGAGCGCCTGCCCGGCGGGGAGGCCTACGGTAAAATCGTGCGCGTGGAACTGCTGCACAAACTGCACGACGAGCTGAAGTACGACAGCCTCGACGCCCTCACGCAGGGCATCGCCAAGGACGTCGCCGACGCGCGTGCGTTCTTCGAGGCCATGCACGGCCGCACCCACCGGCAGACCACCCGCGACCGAATTTGACGGGCCCAGGCCCCGCTCGCTGCCCTTCGACAAGCTCAGGGCGAACGGCTGCTGAACCTCTCGCACATCCGCTCCCCCGCTCGGGCTGAGCTTGTCGAAGCCAACACGCGAAACACCATGTCCGAGAACAAGAACGCCTACCCCGTCAACCTGCTCGACACCCCCTTCCCCATGCGCGGCGACCTGCCCAAGCGCGAGCCGGGCTGGGTCAGGCAGTGGAACGACGAGGGCCTGTACCAGCGCCTGCGCGACGCCCGCCGCGGCGCGCCCCTGTTCGTGCTGCACGACGGCCCGCCCTACGCCAACGGCCAGATCCACATGGGCCACGCGGTGAACAAGGTGCTCAAGGACATGATCGTCAAGAGCCGCCAGCTCGCCGGCTTCGACGCGCAGTACATCCCGGGCTGGGACTGCCACGGCCTGCCGATCGAGAACGCGATCGAGAAGAAGCACGGCCGCCACCTGAGCCGCGACGACATGCAGGCCAAGAGCCGCGCCTACGCCACCGAGCAGATCGACCAGCAGCGCAACGACTTCAAGCGCCTGGGCATCCTCGGCGACTGGGAGCGCCCCTACCTCACCATGGCGCCCGCCAACGAAGCCGGCGAGATCCGCGCCTTCAAGCGCGTGATCGAGCGCGGCTTCGTCTACCGCGGCCTCAAGCCCGTGTACTGGTGCTTCGATTGCGGCAGCTCGCTCGCCGAGTTCGAGATCGAATACGCGGACAAGCAGAGCGACACGCTCGACGTGGCCTTCGAGACCGACGATGCCGCCAAGCTCGCCGCCGCCTTCGGCCTGCCCGCCCTGCCCGCGGGCAAGACCGGCTTCGCCGTGATCTGGACCACCACCGCCTGGACCATCCCCGCCAACCAGGCGCTCAACGCCCACCCCGAGCTGGTGTATGCCCTGGTCGACACGCCCAAGGGCTGCCTGGTGCTGGCCGAATCGCTGGTCGAGAAATGCCTGGAGCGCTTCGGCCTCGAGGGCACGGTGATCGCCACCGCCCAAGGCGAGCGCCTGGGCGGCCTGAACTTCCGACACCCGCTCTACGACGCCGACGCCGGCTACCGCCGCCTCTCGCCCGTGTTCCTGGCCGAGTACGTGAGCGACAGCGACGGCACCGGCCTCGTGCACTCCTCGCCCGCCTACGGCCTGGACGACTTCAACTCCTGCATCGCCAACGGTTTCACGGTCGACACCATCCTCAACCCGGTGCAGGGCAACGGCGTGTACGCGGCCGACTTCCCGCTGTTCGGCGGCCAGCACATCTGGAAAGCCGTGCCGGTGATCATCGCCGCGCTCAAGGCCGCGGGCCGGCTCATGAGCACCGTGGGCATCACCCACAGCTACCCGCACTGCTGGCGCCACAAGACGCCCGTGATCTACCGCGCCGCCGCGCAGTGGTTCGTGCGCATGGACGAGGGCGAAGGCGTGTTCACGAAAGACAAGGCGCCCAAGACCCTGCGCCAGCTCGCGCTCGACGCCATCGACCACACCGGCTTCTACCCCGAGAACGGCCGCGCCCGCCTGCGCGACATGATCGCCAACCGGCCCGACTGGTGCATCTCGCGCCAGCGCAGCTGGGGCGTGCCGATCCCGTTCTTCCTGCACAAGGCCACGGGCGAGCTGCACCCGCGCACCATGGAGATCCTCGACCAGGCCGCCGACATCGT
>VFQP010003496.1_pt1 | contig 15892 bp, 17 predicted proteins | sample 3512351 | NCBI WGS metagenome assembly VFQP01 (sample SAMN10412372, study PRJNA504923) | tailings metagenome | isolation source: Relicate 1 Philex TSF1 revegetated site | place: Philippines: Tuba, Benguet | collected 2017-08-29 | reverse complement strand
TCCGCCCGGAAACTCGCATCCACGCAGAAGACGGCCGCAGCTTCGTCCGCCGCACGCCTGAGAAGTATCAAGTGATCCAGGCCACCCTGGTCGATACCTGGGCCTCCACCGCCGCGGGCGCCTTCAGCCTGAGCGAGAACAATCTCTACACCTCGGACGCCTTCTACGACTACCTCAGCCACCTCAGCGACGACGGAATTCTTGCCTTTACGCGCTGGGGCTTCGACCCGCCACGCGAAAGCCTGCGCGTCATCTCACTGGCCATCGAAGCGTTATCGCAACTCGGCGAAACGAACCCCGCCCGCCACGTCATCGTCGCCCGCGAAGGAGTGGACAAGATCCGCGGCTGGGGCGCTACCGACACGGTGATCCTTTCGCGCAAGCCCATGGACGACGCGTTTCTTGCGAAGGCCCGCGAAGCCATGAATCAACCGGGCATGGAAATCGTCTACATGCCGGGCACGGAGCGCAATACTCCGTTCCGCGAACTCCTCACCTCCACCAACCGCGCCGGCTTCTACGAGTACTACCAATACGACGTGACGCCGGTAAACGACAACCGCCCCTTCTTCTTCTACACTGTGCAACCGCGCGACGTCTGGAACTTCCTTGCGAGCGCCGCCAGAGACAGCGCGGACTTCAAAATCAATCGCGCCGTGCCCATGCTCTTCGGCGTGCTCTTCGTCAGCTTCATCGCCACCGCGATTACGCTCCTGCTACCGCCGTTGCTTCTCAAGCAAGCGCTACCCAGCGACCGCCGCCTCCGCGGCTTCCTCATGTACTTTGTCTGCCTCGGCGCCGGCTACATCATGATCCAGGTGTCGCTGATCCAGAAATTCGTTTTGCTCCTTGGCCACCCCACCTATGCTTTAACTGTGATCATCTTCACGATGCTGCTCGCCAGTGGGCTCGGCAGTAACTACTCCAAGCGCATCGTACAGAACAATCCGGAGCGCCTTCGCATCGTGTTGCTCTTCATTGTGATCCTGGTGCCGGTGCTGGGCTACTTCGCGGGTCTCGTCTCCAGCTTGGGTCCAGCCTGGCCGTTACCTTTGAAGATGCTTGCCACGGTCGTGGTTGTCGCGCCGCTGGCTTTCCTGATGGGCATCCCGTTCCCAACGGGGCTCGCCACTCTCGAAACTTGGGAGAAATCCGCCGTGCGCTGGGGCTGGTCGATGAATGCCGCCTCAAGCGTATTTGGCTCCGCGCTCGCGATCTTCCTCGCGATCTACCTGGGCCTCTACCAGACGCTTGTCGTGGGCGGGCTCTTGTACCTTGTGGCCGCCTGGATCTATCGCCGCACTGCTGAAAAAGCGACTGTTTCCGCCTAACGGCTGTTCGGTTTCAATAAACGGCCCAGCGCCTCAACGAAGAAATAATCGCCCCAAATGGCGCTTTCGTTGATGCCCAGGCCGCGGTGCACGTGATAGAGCGCGCCCTGCAAAATGCCTTCCCAGCCCGGCGTTTGCTTCGCCAGATATTCCTCGCACAGCGTGCGCATAATGCGAATCGCCGTCATCGAATAGAAGTGGCCCTTCACAGGGTCCTGGATCATGCGGGAGAGCCGAATGAGCCCGGATGCCGTAATCGCCGCGGCGGATGTGTCCACCAGGGTGCGCTGCTCCAGGGGCGCGCGGAAGTCCCAGGGCGGAATGCCATCGGCGTTTGCGTGCGTGATGTAGTAATCCGCGCATGCTTCCGCCGTGGACAGGAAGCGCATATCGCGCGCATATTCGTAACAGATGCCGAAGCCGTAAGTCGCCCAAGCCAGGCCGCGGCTCCAGCAGGAATCGCGACGGTAGCCTTGGTGCGTCGATTGTTCCAGGAACTCGCCGCTATCGGTGTCGAAGAGGCCTTCCTGCGCCGTCGAGCCGTCCCCGCGCACGAGCGTCTTGCGCACGGTCATCGCATGGCGAATCGCAATCTCTCGCAGGCGCTTGTCGCCCGTTTCGCGCGCCGCGTAGAAAATGATGCCCACGTTCATCATGCTGTCGATGAACAGAGAACCGGGCTCCACGAAGCTGCGCAGATATCCGCCCTTCTCCACAAAGCGCTGCGCCAGCGTGCTTCCGGCCGTGATAAGCACTTCCTTCAGCGCGGGATTCTTCTCCATCTCCAGCCAGCGATAGTACGTGGAGAAGTAGAGGAAGCCATGATCGTAGACGTCGCGATTGGTCTTCCGCGCCTCTAGTGGCGCGCTATATTCTTCCGCCTTCTGCCGCCAGTATTGCGACAGATCGCCCTTGGCGTGCTTGGCGAAAACCCACATCATGCCGGGCAGGAAGCCATCGCACCAGTGCGTCCAGGCTTCGCCTTCATGCCTCCACTTGCCGTCCTTGGTGTAAAGCGGGTAGAAGCCGGGGTGGCGTTCGATCGTGGTCTTCACTTGCTCTTGGCTGAAGCGGAACGCCTCCTCAAATAGTGGGCGGTCGGTCGGGAGCTCAAAGTGAATCAAGGAAGAAAACCTCGTAAGAAAGAATGAACTACGGCTTTATAGATTGAGTCTCCCATATCGTGACAAAGCCCCGGCCTAGACGCAACGTGGATTTGAACCACGTAAAGCCGCCGCGCGCGGGTAAGGGGTACTCGTAATGCGACGAACCCTCACGCCGAAACGTTCGCATATCCGTGGGGCCGGAGAACGGCTCCGTGCGCAGCATGCGCAGCCGCAGCGCCGCGATCTTACCGCCGCCTTCGATCTCGTCCATCTGAAACGAGACTGTGTAGCACGTGGGGTCCTCGTGGCGGGAGAGCTCGATGATTCTTCCCCGCGCCAAAGCGCCCTTCGGAATCAAAACTTCCTTGCCCATGCGGATGTCGTTCTTAAGACGAGCCTCGATCGCATCCCCCACCGCCGATTGCCCATGAATCACCTCAGTCTCCAGACCGAGCGCCACCTCTAAGCCCGCCGGCAAGACCACTCTTTCCGATGGCTTCACGGCTGCCTCGCTCGCATCGCTCAGATCCTCGAAGCTGATACTGCTCTCCCCCTGAAAGAGCTTGCAGCGCGTCATCCGCATCTTGTTGATGCTCGTGACGCCATCGCTGTCGGTCATTCGCAATTCGCTGCGCCTGGGCAAAAGGGCTTGCCGTCCACCTAGCGGGAGCAAGCCATACTCCAGCACGTTCGACACGGCCTGCACATGCAACTCCACGGGGATGTCGATTGCTTCCACCGTCAGGCGCATCAAGTCCAAGCTCTCACGCTCCACCCAAAAGAAGCCCTTGTAAGCAACATCGGCGCGGCTTCGGAATTGATGATTCGAAATTTGATAGCCGCTGCGAAATAGTGGCTTGAAGTAGGAAAACTTGCGCGCGGGCCGCCCATCCATCTCGTCCAGACCGAGATATTGATACTGCGCGCCATCCGAAAGAAAAACTCCTCGCGCATGCAGCGTGAAATCGCCCGTCCCAAAGGCGCCATTGCCCACCACCTCATGCACTTCCTGCTCTTCGAATCGATTGCTACCCGGCCAGGCAAAAAGCTCTCGCCCAGCGACAAAGGCCACTTCCAAACGCAGCACATCCACCAGCACCGGTTGGGCCGCAGCCGGCTTCTGCTGATAACGCTCCACGCTTTGCTGGCAGGTGTAATTCGGAACGCCGGAGAGATGCGCCTCCATCACGCGTTTCACCCGCGCCATCAGGAGCGCGCCTTCGCTAACCGTGGGCTGGGCCTCCAGGGCGCAACCACAAACTACCGCCAGCGCCAGACTCCGTGCGATCATCTCTATTTCAGACTATGTCAGCCAAGGTAACGATTTTCAACAACGGTCCCATCCGCGTCGAAGGCGACTTCACCGTCGTGGACGCCGCCGGCGAAGCCTACGATCGCGCGGGCCGCACCACCATCGGTCTCTGCCGGTGTGGCCTGTCCTCCAACAAACCCTTCTGCGACGGCACCCACGGCCGCCAAGGCTTCTCCAGCGAGTGCAAGGCCTTCGCCCTGCCCGCGCCGAAACCGAAGGCCTAACTAGCCTCTCTCCACCCGCCCCTTCATATCCCAGAACGCCGCCTCGATGAGGGCCGTCAAGGCTGCCTCATTCAAGGGCGTGCCCGGTCGTATCTTGACGTGCCGCATGTATTTGCCGGAGCCTACCAGCAATCGCCGCGGATCCGGCAGCGCCGCCCCCTGATAAAATCCAACGTTCACGTGCGAGCGAAACGCGCCCACATACGCGAAAGGCGCATCGCCCAAACAGGCAACCGCCCAATTGTCGTGAAACAGCTCCAACACCTCATCGCCACACTCCCGCATCACCGGAAACCAGCGCTCCGCAATCGCGCGCAACTCGGGGGCTAGCCCCAGCATCCAGACACCAATTGCGGGATCCTTTGGTACTGCACCGTGAAATCGCAGGATGGCCTCGGGACCCATAATCGGCGCGAAGTTCTCTAGCTCCCCAGCACGCAAATATCTTTCAAGTTCCGGTAGTCCTCCGCATAGTCCAATCCATAGCCCACCACGAACTCGTCCGGAATTTCAAAACCACAATAGTTCACCTTGATCGGCCGCATCCGCCGCTCCGGTTTATCGAGCAGCGCCGCAATCCGAATCGAGCGAGGCCGCCGCTGGCTCAAGATATGGATCAGATACGTGAGCGTCACGCCGCTGTCCACGATGTCTTCCACCACCAACACATCCAACCCTTCCACGCTCATGTCGAGATCCTTCGTCAACCTCACCTCGCCCGAACTCGTCTTCGCATTCCCGTAGCTGGAAATCCCCATGAAGTCGATCCGCGTCGGATTCTCGATCGCACGCGCCAGATCCGACATAAAAATAAACGCGCCCTTCAAGATGCCAATCAAGATGATCGGCCCTTTGTAATCCTGGCTGATTTGTTTGCCGAGTTCCTGGATCCGCGCCTGGATCTTATCGGCGGGCACTAGCACGCGCAACTTGGCGTCCGCGTAGCTGAATGGTGGGTTAACGGTGTTCTCGCTCATGCTCGATGAGCTACCAGTTTAGAGGAAAGCGTGGGACACGAAACTAGTGCTGGCCGCCACCGCTGCCGCTGAAGCCGTCGGCCGAGCGCAAACGATTACTAGGCATGCCGATGTGAATATGCGGCCCCGTGCTCTTACCCACAATGGCCGCTCGCAGCGCAATGTATGGCACGCGCAGCTTCTGCAATGTTTCCCGTAACCAAACACCCTCGGCTTCGTCGGGATTCACAGCCACGTCCACGCGCCCCGCATGATCGAAGCCCAGCGAAGTATGCAGCGCCGTTTGACCCTTGGCGCTAATCGGAAGCGGCTTCTTGAATTGGCGTTCAAAGGTGTCGGCCACATAAGCCAAGTGCGTTTCCTTGAACACGCCACTGCCCACGTAGCTCTGCACGGGAACGAAGTCGGCCTCGTCTTCCTCGGCGGGCACGATGAACTGCTCTTCGGCCTTGGCCATGGACAGAAGCTCTTCAAAGATCCGCGCGCGATTCTCGGCCAACTGCAGGGTCAGCCGGCGATCGGCCAACTCGTGCTCCAGATCTTCAGCGTGATTCTTCGGCAGCACGCCTTGCGCGACCAGCACAGATTGATCCTGGAAGCGTTTCGCCACCCGGTTCACCCGGCGCTCCGCCGCTGACACAACTTCCTTCGCTTGCGACTCGCTCAGATTCTCCACGCCCACATTTCCATAGAGCAGCCGGTTCAACACATCCTGATCTTCCGCGTCCGCCACGGCGTCTTTGGCCTGCTGCAAACGCGACTGCGAAACCGCCCCAATCGAAGCCAATTCCTGAATGCGGGCATACTCCGCCCGCGCCCGCTCCAGCGCGAGCGTATCCGCTGCTTGGGCACACGTGTAACCCAACAGAAATACCAAACTCAAGAAAATGCTTTGACGCACTCCCTTCATTGTAGTATTCTGCCGATCAAGGGCGCTACCGCGCCTTGGATACACAGTTTTTCGGAGAACATTTGAGCAACACTCCCCAAGCAGTACCTCCTACTGTTGCAGCCGCCTTCCACGCGGCGGATTCTAAAAAAGCCCTCGACATCAAAATTCTGGACCTTCGAGCCGTCACTAGTTTTACGGATTACTTCGTAATTTGTTCCGGTTCCAACCCACGCCAGAACCATGCCATCAGCGACGAAATTGGCATTCGCTTGGCCGAAATGGGAGAAAAACCCACTTCGACCGAAGGCTACGAAAGCGCCAGTTGGATCCTCATGGACTACGGCGACTTCGTCGTGCACATCTTCAGCGAAGACGCTCGTCAGTATTACGATCTCGAACGGCTTTGGAGCATGGCGGAATCCGTTCCCGCTCCGGCGCTGCCCCTGGCAGTCGCCTAGCGAAACGCTCCACCGCGCGCCCGCACCTCTTCGAAAAAGAGGTCGCGGTCTTTTGCGCTCAACTCTTTCATCGCGCTCGTCTCCAGGGACACCTTTACGCCACGTTCCAAGAGCCCAAGCGCGGCGTGTTTCACACAGATCTCGCTCACCACACCATAAACGACTGCTTCCTCGACACGCCACTCGCGCAACCATTGCTCCAGTGCCGCATTCGTGAAGCAGTTCACACTCTGCTTCTCTAGCACCATCGCGCCCGCCGCCAAAGTAATCTCCGGCTTTCGCGCGCCAAGTGTTCCCTTCACGCAATGGTGCGGCCAAGTTTGGAACTCAACATCGTCCTCGCTATGCGCGTCCATCGTAGTCACTAGCTTTGCGCCGCTTGCGACCGCTTCTCTGTTCAACTCGCCCACTCGCGCCAGTATCGTCTCCGCGCCCGGCACGTACAACGCGCCCGCCGGAAAAACGAAGTCCATCTGCGTATCGACATCGACGTAAAGCTTCATCTCAAGCTTCCAATCCAGCTAAGCGCAGCAATGCGGCACTATACTCGACGCGCCGCCCCGCCTTGCCAAAATCGGCGATCTGTTGCCTTGCATAGTCTTGGATGCGCCGGATGTTCTTCTCGGCCACAAGAACTTCACCCTTTTCCATCATCTTGCCCAATAGCGGCGTCGCCCCCGCCGGCCGCTCCTCGCTCGCCAGACTCACTAAATCATGGTCCGCAAAGCGATAAACCTGCTTCTGGCCCGGCAATGTCCGCTTGCCCTCGCTCTTCTTGTACGGAAAGCGGTTCTCGATTTCCACTAGCTTGTAAACGCAAGACAACGCCGGCGCATCGAAGCTGGTCGCCAGGCTCGTTCCCACTCCGTAAACGTCAATCGGAGCCCCCGCCGCCACCAGCGCGCCCACTGTATCCTCATCCAAATCGTTCGTGGCCATAATCTTCACTTCCGGCAAGCCCGCCGCATCGAGAATCGAACGAACCTCTTTGGATAGCGCTAAGAGATCGCCGCTATCCAAACGCACCCCCCACAGTGGTCGCCCTTGCGATGCTGCAATACGCGCACCCTCGACGGTATCGAAACTATCGATCAACTGCACCGTCTTCTCGCCCAGCAAATGCTGCAAGCGAGCAAAGGCCTCCCGCTCGCTTTCGAAGCTCAAAACCCACGAATGAGCCGCCGTGCCGAATACCGGCACCGCGAAACGAAAGCCCGCCTCGACGTTGCTAGACCCCGCGCAGCCCGCCAGGAACGAGGCCCGCGCCGCCAGGCACCCAGCCTCGGGAGCGTGCGCCCTGCGGCATCCAAACTCCACCACCATCCGCCCAGCCGCCGCTTTCAAGATGCGCGCAGCCTTCGAGGCGATCAAGGTCTGAAAGCCCAAGGTCGCAAGCAAATAAGTCTCCGGAATCTGCGCCTCGATCAGCGGTGCCTTCACATGCAGCAGCGGCTCGCCCGGAAACACCACCGTCCCTTCGGGCACTGCGTAGATATCCCCGCGAAAGCGGAACTCACGGAGGTAATCCCAAAAGCCGCTCTCCACCAATTGAAACTGCGGCAGCCCTTGCAGATAGCGAATCTGCCGCTCTTCGAATCGCAACTCGGACAGATACTCAATCGCCTGATCGAGCCCACAGCAAACCAGGAAGTCCCGCCGTGGCGGCAAGCGCCTTACGAAGAGCTCAAAGCACGCGCTCTCCATGGTCTTCCCGGACTGCCAGTATCCAGCAGCCATCGTGAGTTGGTAGAGATCGGTGAAGAGCGCGCGCAAGGCTTATTTCTTCTTCTGCCCGTCCGCTGGAATCGCCTGGAATGCCGCTTCCAGATCGCTCAACACCTTCGGGTCGAGTTCGTACTCTGTCGCGTCGCCTTCACGCTGCGCATATCGGAAATTGCCATTGGCCGAAACGAGCAACTTCTCCGCAGCTTTGCCGCTCTTAGCCTTAACGGAAATTTCAACGCTCGCCGCCCCCATCGCCTTCTTGACGAACTTCATCCCCTGCATGGCCCTCAATAAGTCCACCACCTGCATTACGCTAGCCGCATCGGCTTTCTTGCCGTTCAACGACCAGTCCTCGCCTTTCTTCTCGACGAGCGTGCTCTTGCCTTCTTTCTTGAACTCGATGCGTTCCACATCGTCGTGTCCAAAATCGAAAAGCTTCTTGTTTCGGAACTCATCTCCCGGCTTGTCCAATCCGGACCCGAGTTCTTCGCTTACGGAGAAAATCCCCGTCACCCCGCTCGATTTCGCCAGATAGCTGTTCTCCTTGGTCTTCCGCACTTCCATGGACTGCGTGCCATTCGCATCGCTAATCTTCACGCTGCCCACCAACGTGGCCGCCGCGAAATCCGCCGCATTCTTCTTCGCCGTCTCTGGCGTCAAGGCCGTCTCGTACTTCGCGTCTTTCGCCTTACGGAACAACTCCCCCACCGCCAGATTATCCGCGCGCATCGGCTCCGGCTTCACGATCTGCCACTCGCCCTGCGCGTTCTTCCCAAACTCAATACTTTCGCCCTTGCGCGACCACTCCAAGCGGCTCACCTTCGCTTCATCCACCGGCAGCAAACGCTTATCGCGCACGTCGAAGGCCGTCTTCGTCACGCCTTCCTTCAAGTACTTCGCCACCGTGTAGATCTTCTTGCTTCCCGGCTTCGCCGCGTACACCATCTGGCCCACGGGCGTTTCATCGCCCAGATTTACGCGCTCCGTCTTGCCGTTCTTGTCCTTGACCTCCACCACAATCTGCGGCGGATCCAAGCCGTACTGAATCAGGTCCGTTGCGTTCTCATCGACGAGCTTGTCCGTCGGAAAGCCGGCGGCACTGTTCACGACGTTCAACACCGCGTCATGGTCGGTGCGAAAGCTGGGATCCTTCTCCTGCTCGCTCACCAAATTCCATTTCTGAGTTGCCGCGTCCTTCTTGTAAGCGCGCGGCGCCTCACTCTTAATTTCCACCTTGATTTCCGTCAGATCCGCTTCCGCCAAGCTCACCAGCTTGACGGAAGGCGTAGCGCCCTTATCGCTACCCGCGGAATCGGCGGGCTGCCGGTTAGACCACCAAATCGCGCCGCCGAGCCCTGCAAGAACTAACGCGGCGATCAGCAATCGATTCGCTTGCATCTTGGAAAACCCTCTACCGTCGCTTGCGCCACACCAGCACCGCCGCCGCCAGCGCCAAAGCCGGCAGCACGAACTGGCTCACAATAATCACGGTGCGCAGTTGGCCCTGGTCCAACTGAATGCGCCGGTCTTCCGGATCCTTCGGCCGAATCGAGATCAACTCTTCATCCGCCGAAAGCCAGGCCAGCATGTTCAAGAAGAGATCGGCATTGGCGCCCAGCGAAATGTAGCCGTTCTCCACAAAGCTGCCGCTGCCCAGCACGATAAAGCGGCCCTCTTCATTCGGCTTGCCTGTGTTGTATTTCCCGGCCACCGCCAACGAAAACGGCCCGGCTTTGTCTTTATCGGGGTTCGGCTCGATCTCGGCCTTCGTCAGGTCCGTAATCGAGTAGCTCGTCCCCGCTGAACCGAAAAGCTTCTCCACCGTCGCCTTGTCCGTGGACTTCCCATCCACGCTGCGCGCAAAGGCCACCACAATCGGGTTTTGCCCCATCTCGCGCACCACCGGATGGCTCTCATACTTGTTGATCAGCACCGCGCCGCCCAGCCGTTGGCCAATCCGGCTAAGATCCACGATGAGGTCCTTGTTCAACGTCACACCCCAGCCGCCCAGCATCGCTACCAGTTCCTTGTTCTCGCTGACCTTGAACTTATCCATATTGAACGGCGGGTCCACCATGAAGAGAACCTTGCCGCCGCTCTCCACCTTGGCTTTCAGCGCATTCACCGCATCCACCGGGTAGTCGAACTTCGGCCCAGCCACCACAGTCACCGTGCAAGTCGCGGGGATCTCCGCCTTCTCCAGTAAGTTGATGCGTTCCAGCTTGTAGTTGTCCTTCTCGATCAACTCCTTGATCGCCGTATAGCCGTCGCGAGCGTTCTTATCCAAGTCCCGCTCACCGCCGCCCTGCGCCATGCAAACCGTGCGCGTGGTGCCCTTCAGCACTCGAATGATCGCGCTCGTGATCTGCTCCTCCGTCAGGCCCTTGGCTTCTTCGCGCTTCTGCCCGCTCTCCACGATAATCGTGCCCAACGCGGTCACGCCCGCCGCGCGCGCCAGCGCCGGCTTCTTCACCGCGTCGTTGTACTCCACCTTCAACTTCGTCGAAAGATTCGTGTACATCGAAAGCACGTCTTGCGCGTTACGAAAACCTTGCTGCTCGTCCCAATAAGTGATCTGCACTTCCTGATTCAAGCCGCGCACCACCTTCTGCGTTTGCTCGGACAGGCTAAAGCGCTTGGAAGTCGTCGTGTCGTAAGTCTTGTTGTTTTTATTGGCGAGATAATTCACCGCGCCCAACACACCCAGGATCACCAGGATGTAAACCGCCGTATAGGCGCCGTACTTTTGTTGTCTGGAAATGTTCGCCATCGGATTAACCCCTGTACCTCAACGATTCCAGCGAGCGAGCCGTCAGGAAGAGTCCCAGGAAGCTCACGCTGGCGTAATAAACGACGTCCTTCAGTTCCAGAACGCCCTTCACGAAGCTCTCGTTATGCTTCACCAGCGATAGATAGGTCAAAACCTCCGTCATCCAGTTCTGGTCCATACCGCTCATCCATTCAAAAACCCAAAGCAGCAGCAACAGGAAGAAAGTCAGAAACGCCGCCACAATCTGGTTCTGCGTGATGGACGAAATAAACATCCCCAGCGCCAGCATCGCCGCCGCCTGCAGGATCAATCCCAAATACCCGGTCAACAGAGGCTTCCAATCCGGCTGCCCATAAGCGAAAAGAAAAACGATGCTCAGCCCGCTGAAGAGCAGCAAGCTCAGATACATCGTCAGCGCCCCAATCCATTTGCCAAGCAGCAACTCCCAATCGTGCAACGGCGAGGTCAGCAGCAACTCAATCGTGCCGCGCGCCTTCTCCTCGGCGAAGAGCCGCATCGTCAGCATCGGCACCATGAAGAGGCAAAGCACGCCGGCGTTGCCTAACAAGTTCCGGATCACCAATTCGTTCAAGTTCATGGGCATCGAGCGGCCCGTGAATTGCGCCTGCATGCTCGCTTGCACGAAGAAATACACCAGGCTCCAGAAGAAGTATCCGAACAGAGCGGCAAACGCGGCGATCAGCACATACGCGATCGGCGAATTGAAATAGCTTCGGATCTCTTTCTCGGCGATAGTAATTACGTTCCGCATTAGGCGGCCTCCTCAGTCGATGGCTCTGCTGGCTCCACGGCTACGCTTGTGCTGGCCGGGTTTGTCAAAGTCAAGAAAAGTTCGTGCAGGTTCACGCTTGCGCTGTCGAGCTTCCGCAGATTGGCTCCTTGATCGACGGCCAGCTTCGCGATCGCCGAGCGCAAGTCCACGCCCGGCGTATCCACTTCAAAGCGCACCAAGCCGGCATCCGTCTTCTCGCTGACACTCGTCACGCCCTCCAGCCCCTGAATCGCCGCACGCAGCGCCACGCTGTCGCCGCCGCTGAACTCAATCACCGCACCGTCCCGGCGCGTCAAATCGTCAATCGTCCCGCTCGCCGCGATCTTGCCTTGATTGATGATGATCAGGCTCTCGCACATCGCCTCAACTTCTTGCAAAATGTGCGTCGAAAGAATAATCGTGTGATCGCCCGCCAAGCTCTTGATCAGGTCCCGCGTTTCAATGATCTGCTTCGGGTCGAAGCCGCTCGTGGGCTCGTCCAGAATCAACACATCGGGATTATGCAGAATCGCCTGCGCCAGCCCAACGCGCTGCTTGTAGCCCTTCGAAAGCTTATGAATCAGCTTGCTCCAAACATTCTTCACTTGGCACCGCGCCGCCGCCTCTTCCGCCCGCTTCCGGCATTCGTTACTCGGCAGGCCTTTCAGCTTCGCCACAAACTCCAGATACTCGCCCACCTCCATGTCCGGATACACTGGCGGCGTCTCCGGCAGGTAGCCGATCCGCTTCTTCACTTCTATCGGCTTCTCGGCGACGTCGAAACCGGCGACCGTGGCCGTTCCCGCGCTGGGAGGCATATAGCCCGTCAGCATCCGCATCGTCGTAGTCTTCCCGGCGCCGTTCGGCCCTAGGAAGCCGACGATCTGCCCGCGCTCCACCGAGAAGCTAACGTTGTCTACCGCCACATTCTGGGCGTAGCGCTTCGTTAACCCATTGGCTTGGATCATGTTTCGCTTTTCCTTTGTTTTCAGGGGTGAATCTACATCATACCCAGCACAATACTCGCCGGCGCACCCGTCTCCGGGATTCGCGAGAAAGGCGGATAGATTCCCGGGAACCAGGCTTCCACCACGCCCAACGGTATTTTTAGACGCAAAGGCGAGCGCGACGTCTCGCTCTGCAACACGCCCGCCGCCGTCAGCCGCGACACAATCTGCCGCGCCTGCCGCTCCTTCACATTCGCCACTACCGGAACCTTCGCCCGCTCCAAGCTCCCCATCAGCCAAAGCTCCCGCAACACCGGAAAACTCCCGGCCTCAATCCGCTTCGCCTTCGCCTCGGCCTCGCACCACGCTTCCATGCGTTGCAACATGCCTCCGATGTCGAGCAGACCAGTCATGAAACGCACCTGATCCACCGCCACCCCAAGGAAGTATTCACTAAAGTCATCGAGCGGCCCAGCGAGCCGATTCCAATACTCAGGAAGCCTTCTCGCCAATCCCTGCGCCAAGCTCCACAAGCCGTTCCCCAACCCAAGCCGCGAAAACATCGCGTGCGACATCAACCGCGCCACGCGCCCGTTCCCGTCGTTGAACGGGTGAATCCAAGCAAGCCGATAATGAGTCTCTCCCAAAGCCATAACCGCGCCCAACTTCGTCAACCGGCCGAAATCATAGGTCTTTTCAAAGCCACGCAAGTAATCGCCCACTTCGGAGGCCGGCGGCGGCAAGTACTGTCCCACGCGCACCTCGCCATCGCGCACGTCCCCCGGTCGCACCTTCTTGCGCTTCTTCGTCTCTGGACTCTCCATCCATAGAAACTCTTCCGGCAATGGCCCCAAAAGCTCCTTGTGCAACCAAAACAAATACTCCCGCGAGACCGGCGACGCTTTCGGATCCCTTCCGTCGTCCAATGCCTCTTGCACATGAATGTGCGCCGCCGCTTCCAATTGCAAATTCCTTTGATCAGGCCTCGAGGCAAACTCCGAACGCAACGCCCGGTCGATATCCCGCGGATGCGTGTGGTGCCCTTCGATCAGATTCGAGTAGTAGCAGTTCATGCTGCGCACTAACTTTGCCACTTCAGGCGCGGTTTCTGGATGCACTTGCGCCGTAAAGCCCCCCGCCTCCCGAATCAAGTCGAAGGCGTTTTCCTCCAGACCCGTCCGGGATGACCTCGCTTGTCGTTCCGGTTTTTGTGCCGCTTTTCCAGCCACAGGATTGCACCTGTAAGCTACTGTAGCAAAACAATAATGAAGCTAAACCAGCAGCAACCGCGCCACTTTGTGTGCCGGTTCCTGTGCCGGTAGCTGTGCCGCCTATTCCGGCTGCTGCAATCCCATCACTTGGAATCCAGCGTCGACGTATATAACATTCCCCGTCACCCCGCGGCCCAGCGCACTCCCCAGGAACACCGCCGTATCCGCCACCTCCGCGGTCTCTGTATTCCGTTTCAACGGCGCCACCGCCGCCACCCCATCCAGCACCTTCGAGAAATCCTTAATCCCGCGCGCGCTCGCCGTCTTGATCGGGCCCGCGGAGATCGCATTCACCCGAATCCCCTTCGCGCCCAAGTCGCTCGCCAAATACCGCACGCAAGCCTCCAGCGCCGCCTTCGCCACACCCATCACGTTGTAATTCGGAATCACGCGCACGCTGCCCAGGTAGGTCAACGTCATAATCGAGCCGCCCTCGGTCATCAACGGCGACAAGGCCCGCGACACGCTCACCAGCGAGTAGCTCGACACTTCCTGCGCCAGCAAATACCCGTCGCGCGAAGTCTCCAAAAACGGCCGCGACAAATCTTCCCGGTTCGCAAACGCAATGGAGTGCACCACGGCATGCAACGTCTCGCCCGCCAACTCCGCAACCAAACCCTCCAACTCCTCCGCCTTGGTCACGTCGCAATTCAACACCTTCGCCGCGCCCAATTCGGCCCCCAACTCCTCAACGGTCGCCTTCTGCCGTTCGCCCTGATAAGTGAGGATGAGCTTCGCGCCCTCCCGCCGGTAGGCGTCCGCAATCGCGTACGCAATGCTCCACCGGTTCGCCACACCCAAGATCACTGCAGTTTTTCCTGCCAACAGTTGAGACATAAACGCTAATTATCTCATCTAAACTGAGAGAGAAAGCCATGTCATTCACGCTTCCCGCACTCCCCTACGCGCACGACGCCCTCGAACCGCACATCGACAAAGCAACCATGGAAATCCACCATGGCAAGCACCACAACGCCTACGTCACCAACCTGAACAAGGCTCTGGAATCCGCACCGGAACTCGCCGGCAAGAGCCTGGAGGAACTCCTGGCCAACAACCTCGCCATCGTTCCCGACGCCATCAAGACCGCCGTCCGCAACAACGGCGGCGGCCATTACAACCACTCCCTCTTCTGGAACATCCTCGCGCCCGGCGCCGGCGGCACGCCCACGGGCACGCTCGCCGCGGCCATCGACGCCGCCTTCGGTAGCTTCGACGCCTTCAAGGAAAAGTTCAACGCCGCCGCCACCACGCGCTTCGGCTCCGGCTGGGCCTGGCTCGTTAAGACCGCCGACGGCAAGCTCGAAATCACCTCCACCCCCAACCAGGACAACCCCTTCATGGAAGGCAAGCACCCCATCATCGGCCTCGACGTTTGGGAACACGCCTACTACCTGAAGTATCAGAACCGCCGCCCGGACTACATTTCCGCTTGGTGGAACGTCGTCAACTGGGCCGCCGCCGAAGAACGCTTCAAAGGCTAGGCAATCCGCATGTGGAGCAGCCACGAACGCATCGACCTTCGTAGCATCGCGCTCCACGCGGCTATCGCCCAGCGCCTGGAATCGAATCCCGAACGCTGGCAGATAGTGAAGGAAAACCTGGAACGGCAACTAGCAGAGGGCGGCGCAAGCCGCCCTTATGCCATTGCCTGGAAAGAACTCTTGGACCTACCCTGGGAAAAGCTGCGCCAACTCATGGTCGAAGACAGCGAACACATGCGCGCCATGCGACAAGCCTCCCCCTTCGCCGGCGTCCTCGACAATCAGGAGCGCTGGGCCATCTTCGATCAATACTCCCTCGCGCGTTCCGCTCCCAAATGACTCGCCTCCAACTCGAGCACATAATTCGCGCCTCGGCCGTTATCGCTGACGACACCGACATCGTCGTGATCGGCAGCCAGGCAGTTCTCGGCCAGTTCCCAGCCGCTCCAGAGGAACTCCTTGTATCCCGCGAGGCCGACGTCTTCCCCAAGAATTTTCCAGATCGCAGTGACATGATCGATGGCTCGATCGGCGATGGTTCACCCTTCGAGAAGACCTACGGCTACTTCGCCCACGGCGTCGCCGAGGAAACCGCCGTCCTCGCACCGGGCTGGCGCGATCGC
>VFQP010003495.1_pt1 | contig 15898 bp, 20 predicted proteins | sample 3512351 | NCBI WGS metagenome assembly VFQP01 (sample SAMN10412372, study PRJNA504923) | tailings metagenome | isolation source: Relicate 1 Philex TSF1 revegetated site | place: Philippines: Tuba, Benguet | collected 2017-08-29 | reverse complement strand
GACAAACTGATTGCCTGCACCAACTGCGGCCTGGCCCCCATGAGCCGCGAGGTGGCCATGGCCAAGCTGGACGCGCTGGCCAAGGGCGCGGCGCTGGCGCGCCAACGCTACGGGGCCTGACATGGCGCACGGCTTGCCCACGGCCGCCCCGGCCGACGCAGGGCTGTGCCCCGAGCGCACGCAGCACATCGTGAACCTGCTGCAGCACGACGTGGACCGCGGCCACCTGCCCGGCGCGCACGTGCTCATTGCCCGCGGCGGCCATGTGGTGCTGGACGCCACCGTGGGCCGCCTGAACCCGGCGCGCCGCAAGGCCATGCCCGCCGATGCGATCTACCGCATCTACTCCATGACCAAACCCATCGTCTCGGTGGCGGCCATGCGGCTGGTGGAACAAGGCCGCCTGCTGCTGAGCGACCCGGTGGGCCAGTACATCCCCGGCTTCATGAACCAGCAGGTGGCCGTGCCCGGCCCGCACGGCGTGAAGCTGGTGCCGGCCGAACGCCCCAGCACCGTGCAGGACTTGCTGCGCCACACGGCCGGGCTGACCTACGAGTTCACCGGCAACGGCCATGTGAACGCGCTCTACGCCAACGCCGGCCTGAACAGCCGCCAGCAGACCAACGCGCAACTGTGCGAACGCATCGCCGCCCTGCCCCTGGCCCACCAGCCCGGCAGCGCCTGGGCCTACAGCCGCGCCACCGACGTGCTGGGCCGTGTGATCGAAGTCATCACCGGCCAGGGCCTGGCCGAGCACCTGCGCGAAGCCATCCTGCAACCCCTGGGCATGCACGACACCGCCTTCCACGTGCCACCCGCCCAGCACCACCGCATTGCCGAGGCCTTTGCGCACGACCCCGACGGCGGCGTGCAGATGCCCATGCACGACCCGCGCGAAGTGCCGAGGCTGGAGATGGGCGGCGGCGGCCTCATGTCCACCGCGCACGACTACGCGCGCTTCCTGCAGTGTTTGCTGAACGGCGGCGAACTCGGCGGCGTGCGCATCCTGTCACCCCACACCCTGGCCTTCATGACCGCCGACCACCTGGGCAGCACCGTGCCCCACGCCGACAACCCGCTGCTGCCCCCCGGCCACGGCTTCGGCCTCGGCTTCGCGGTGCGCACCGCACTGGGCGAAGCCAACGTGCACGGCTCGGTGGGCACGTACCACTGGAGCGGCATCGGCGGTACCCACTTCTTCGTCGACCCCGAACTCGACCTGTTCGCCATCTTCATGGCGCAAGCGCCAAACCAGCGCATTCACTACCGGATGAAGATGCGGGGGGTGGTGTATGGGGCGGTGGTGGGGTGAGCAGGTTCGGGGCGAACCGCCAGGCTTTCTCCCACCGACGTTCAGACATGAATCCTGGTCTGAATGGCGGGCGGTGACTGCAAGGTCTGCGCCACCACGCAACACCGCTCTGCGGCCAGGCGCAGCTTGTCCAGTTGATCCGCGGGCGTGCCGTCCGCGGCCTCCAGGTGGATATCACAGACAAAGGACTGGTAGCCCACCGGCACGTCGCGCTGCATGCCCAGAGCGCCACGCACATCCAGCGTGCCCTGGACGCGGACCTCCAGGCGCCGCAGCGTGATGCCCATCGCGTCGGCCACCATGCGGATCGAAGCGTCCTGACAAGCGGCCAGCGCGGCGCACAGCAGATCGCCCGGGCAAGGCAGCGTGTGGGGGCTGCCCACCGACCGGTGCACGCCGAACACCATCGCCTCGCCTTCGGCGTCCATCGGCCGCACCTGTGAGCGGAAAGGGTCCGTGAGATCGAACCCGCCGGTGAACGCCTGGCTGGTGACGGTCGCGGACGGGGGTGATGCCTTGTATCGGGCACGCAGGGGGGTTTGGGCTTCGATGACGCTGCTGCTCATGTCCGGACTCCTCGGGTGGTTGGGAGCTGTCACCGTATCCGGTACCCGTACGGTGAAGCCTTTAAATTTCTGAAGATTTCGCTAAAGATGCCGGTCGACGCCCAAGACCACCAGAAACACGGCTATGCCCGAGCGCTACCTGTTCGATCGCTTTGAAGTCAGACCAGCCGAGCGGTTGCTGCTCATCGACGGCGTGGCGGCGCCGCTGGGCGCGCGCGCTTTCGATCTGTTGTTGTGCCTGCTGAGCCACCGCGACCGCGTGGTTCCCCGCGAGGAGGTACTGGGCATCGTCTGGCCGGGCCTCGTGGTGGAAGAAAACAACCTGTCCGTGCAGGTCTCGGCCTTGCGCAAGCTGCTCGGACCGCGTTCGATCGCGACGGCATCGGGGCGGGGCTACCGATTCACTCTGAACGTGGAGGTGATTGGCACTCCCGACGAGGGGGACCGGTCGCTGAGCGCGTCAACCTCGACCGCAACCGCAACCGCACCGTCGACCATCGCGGTGCTGCCATTCGCTGTCCTGTCCGACGATCCCCAGTTGCACTTCCTGGCGGACGGTCTGGCCGAAGACGTCATTGCCTTGCTGGCACGGGTTCCCGGCTTCCAGATGATTTCGCGCGCGTCGTCGTTCGCCTTTCGCGGCCTTGACACCACGGTGCGGGACATCGCCCAACAGCTGGGCGTGCGCTTTGTCGTCGAAGGGAGTGTGCGCCTGCTGAGCGAAGGGCTGCGCGTCTCGACACATTTGAGTGACGCTGCGTCCGGACATGTGTTGTGGAGCGGCCGTTTCGACAGCCGCCGCGACACGGCGATCGACCTGCAGGAAGACATCGCACGCGGGATCATCTCGGAGTTGGAGCCCGAACTCACACGCGCGGAGATAGCGCGCATCCGCCGCCAGCGCACAGGCAACCAGGACGTGTGGTCCCACTACCACCAGGCCATCGGCTCGATCGCCATGCACGGCTGGGGCAGCGAGGCCATGGCCGAGGCGCGTTCTCGTCTGCGCCAGAGCGTGACGGTGGATCCCGGCTTCGGGCTCGGGCACGCCCACTATGCCTTGCTGACCGCCCTGTCCCGCAACATCGCGCTGTTGCCCGATTCCACCGAACTGGTCAACGACGCGTTGAGCGCTGCGGATCGCGCCATCGGGCTCGATGACGGAAGTTCCGAAGTGCTGGGGTACGCGGGCTGCGCCTTGTGCGACCTGGGGCAGCACGAACGGGGGGTGGACATCCTGCACCGCGCCCTCGATATCGACCCCAGCAACGCGCAGGCTCACGTCGCGCTCGGCGCGTCGCTGGCCATGACGGGGAAGTTCGACGACGGCATCGAGAAGATGCGCTACGGGATGAGGATCAGCCCGCGCGATCGGCGTCTGGGCTTCTGGGGTTGGGCGCTCGGGGTATTCCTGTTCCGCGCAGACCGGCTTGACGAGGCGTTGATCGAGGCCCGCGCCTCCAGCCGTCGCGATCCCCGGTTTCACCACGCTCGCGTGCTGGAGGCCGCCACGCTGGACCGACAGGGAAACGCCAGTGAGGCGCGCGCTACCCTCGCACTGGCGCGCCGGGCCAATCCCGACCTGACACTGCGTGAAATCGCGTGGACACACGGGCGGCGTGTGAGCGAGCGAATGCAGAGGATCTGGGGGTGAGCGTCATTCGCTAGCACCTCGACAGTCATACGCCTTAGGCGTATAGTCTAGCGATGTTCACCGTCGTCGAAACCCTGCTCTTTCAGAAGCAGTGGCCCAACTACTGGACCGAGGAGGAACGCAGTGAGTTCGCGGTCTTCCTGTCTACCAACCCCGAAGCCGGCGACGTGGTGCCGGAATCTGGCGGCATTCGTAAGGTCCGCTGGAAGCGCCAGGGAACCGGCAAATCGGGCGGGGTGAGGGTCATCTACTTCACCCGCAACGAGGCAGAAGAGCTGGTGCTGCTCACGCTGTATTCGAAGTCCAAGACCGACAACCTCACCGGTGCTGTACTCAAGGAGATCCGCCGTGCCCTCGAAAACTAAACCCCTCTCCCCCAAGGAACTCGCCAAGTTCGAGGCAAGCCGCGACCTTGGTGCCGAACTTCTCCAATCCATCCGCGAGATGAAAGCTGGCAAGGTACAAGTGGCCTACAGCCCGGCCACCGAGGCGCGCGAGAAGACCGGCTTGTCTCAGAGCCAGTTCGCGGCGTTGCTGGGCGTTTCGGTGCGCACGCTGCAGGGGTGGGAACAAGGGCGAAAGCAGCCGAGTGGCGCGGCGCGGACATTGCTGACGATTGCGCGGATGAATCCGAAGGCGTTGCTGGCGGTTGCGGGGAAGTGACGCATCAAAGATGACACCGCCCGCTTAACTGCCCAGGTATTGACGATGACATCCCTTCACAGCAACCCGATTGGCCACGTTTAGGGTTACGACTGCTTGTGACGTACTGCCGGAATCCAGACAGTGCTGAACTACAGGTTGAGCATACGATGGTGTCTTTAATCCAAGGGAGAAACCATGGCACCAAGTCGAAGATCAACAATCGCTTTGGCAGCCGTACTGCTTGGCGGGATACACCTTGGCGATGCAGCGGCACAAATGAAACAACCTCCAGCAATCGATAGACCTCTGGATGGCCCAGTGAGGATCGATCTGATACCACCGGCGAGGGCCCAGTGCACGACTACCACGAAGGTGCGCCAATGGGGTGCGTGGGATGCCCCTAAGACCATAACTGGTAGGTCGAACCTGTTTGTTAGTCGAGAGTCTGGTCAGGTTGTATTGGGCTCGGAGCTCGACGAAAACGGAATGTCAGCCAGGATGATGTTCCCGATCGGGACTGATGGCAGGCTGGCTTCCGTACCACCGATCATCCAGGCGAGCAGCAAGGAACTGCAGGCGGCTATCGAGCAGATCGTCTCAAAAGTTCTCGATTCACTGGGGGGGACGCATATTGGGTTGACATTCACGCCGGGCGTGGCCTCGCCTACACCAATTGACCCATGCAAGCCACTGGGCGCAACCTTGCGTCATGGGGGCAAAGCGGAAACCATCGCCTTGGGCTTCGCAGCAGTGCAAGGACGTCAAGGTCTGTTGCTGCAGCAAACCATCAACGTCCAATGTGCAGCTAGCGAGGGTGTCTTCGATTTCTGGGGTCAAGGATGGTCGCTCATCGATCGAGCATCAGGTCTTTACATAACCCAGGCCTCGCTCTTCACTGCATCCTCAAGGGGAACAAGCATTGCCGACTACCAGACGCACGGCGAGTGCTTGTTTGCAACGAGTTAGACGCGCCGGAGGAACTCCGACTGCATCACTAACCCCGCACCCCCTTCAAGTAAAGGTGCAATGCCCGCAAATCCGTCTCGCTCATCTCCCTGAGCGACTCAAACGGCATCACCTTCACCGCGCTCCCATCCGGCCGCTTGCCGCTGCGGAACATGCCGATCAGCGCATCGGCGTCGGGGTAGCGCCCCATCACACAGCCCTCCCCGGGCGTGAGCCTGGAGGCCGGGGGCCAGTCGGGTGGGCCGCCGGGGATCTTGCCGCCGGCCAGCGTGGCGCCGTGGCAGCCGATGCACATGTTGGCCACGTAGCGGCCGTGTTCCACGGTCACGCCCTCGGGCACTGGTTGTTGCGGGGGCAACGAATGGTCGATCTTGGCGGCGGCGTCCTGGATGGCGCCAAAGCCGTAGAGGGCTTTCACGGGCAGGGGCAGGTTCACCACGGCGCCTTGCCCGCTTTGCGGGGGCAGTGCACGCACGTGGGCCACCAGGGCGGCCAGGTCGTCGTCGGTTAAGCGGTTGTAGTCCTCGCTGGGCATCACCATCAGCGCGCGGCCCAGAGGGGTGATGCCGTGGCGGATGGCGCGCACCCAGTCCACCGGCTGGTAGGTGGCCACCACGCCACCCGGGCCGGTGGTGATGTTGGGGCCGGCGATGGTGAGCGCGCCGTCGTCCACAAAGGTGCGGCCGGCGCCGTTGGCGCCATGGCAGTCCACGCAGCCGCGCGATGCGTACAGGTAGCGCCCGCGTTCCAGCGCGGCGGCGTCGCTCTTGTAGGGCACGGGTTGCACCGCCACGTCCACGCGGCGTTGCTGTTTGCGTTCGGCCAGGTAAATGCCGGTGGCCAGGGCCGCGGCCGCGAGCAGCACCAATGTGCCCAGGCCAACGGCGAGCACGCGCCACCAGCGCGTGCGGTTCTTCATCGTCGTCATCTCACCCCTCCTTTTCGGGTGGGGTGATTGCACGCCGGCGCGTGAAAGCGCGTCAACCCTCAGGCGGGGCAAGAACGCACCGGCGGCGCGTGCTTAAGCGATTTTTCAGATGTGGCGGCACACGCGCACCGCGGCGGCCGAGCCCGAACCCACGAGCCAGCGCCACACGGCCAGTGGCCCGCGAGCGCGGCCATTCCAGCGCGCGGCGGCGTCGTCTCGGTGGGCCACTTCGTCTTGCTGGCATTGCTGCAGCTGGAGGCGCAGCGCGGCCAGTTCGGGGTGCGGTTGTTCGCGCTGCAGGGTGTCGATGAGGTCGAGCTGCGCGGCGTAGTGCTGGTCCACGAAGGTCTCGACCGCCTGGATGGTGGCGTACACGGCGCGCGGGCCGAAGCACGCGGGCAGCGCGCCGGTGAGCCAGCCTGATACGCGCCACAGCGGCAGCAGGCGGCTGCGCCACGCGGGCGGCACCACCGGCTCGATGAGGGCGAGGTGGCGCGCTTCGGTGTCGAGGTGATGCTGGGCGAAGGCGCGCAGTTCGGGGTCGCGCGTCACGGCCAGGATGCCGCGGTAGATCATGACGGCGCCGGTTTCGCCCGCGTGGTCGGTGCGCAGTTCGCGCAGCAGCGGCAGGGGCAGCGCGCTGGCCGTGCCGCCCGCGGGGCGCCACAGGGGCCGCACGCGCAGGAAGCCGCGGTAGCCCAGCTCCAGCACGGGCAGCACGCCGGGCAGGCGGGCCAGGCGCGCCAACCAGCGCCAGCGCGGAAGCGTGGACCAGATCTCGGCAAACGCCGCGGCGCCGTGCAGCAAGGTGCCGTCGGCGCGGCGTACGTGCAAGCGCGCGAGCGCATCGGGGCGCTGCAGATCTGGCCCCAGCGCGTCGGGCGCGCAGCCGTGCGCGTCCACCCATTGCACGGCGTCACCGCCTTCGGTGCGCTGGTAGGTGGCGATCTCGGCGCGGCACAGGGGGCAGCCGCCGTCGTAGTACACGCACAAGGCGGTGGCTGCGGGGGTCGAGGCGGTGGCGGGGGTCTGGGGCGTGGTGCGCACATAGGCATTGTGGCCAGCGCGCCGCACGCGCGCCGGCCTGGGGTCTTGAGCGCCCGCCGCGCACGCTCACAATGCGGCTTGCGGCCCGGCCCGATCGGGCCCGCTCGTCGGCCCCACCCCATGCCCACCCTGCGCCCCTCCCTGAAACCGGCCCTGCGCATTGCGGCGTGGCTGGCGGCCGCGCTGGTGGCGCTGATGGTGCTTGCCGTGGGAACGGCGCTGGTGCTCTACCCCGCGCCCTACGTGTGGCGCACCTTCGTGTGGATGGACGCGGACGTGGACGACCGCCTGCGCTTCCCGGCGCGCGAGGTGGTGGCACGCCCGGGCGCGAGCGAGCTGCCCGCCGCCCCCGCGCCCGAACGCGTGCGCGCCGCGTTCGCGGCCGCGATGCCGGGCGAAAACATGGATGCCTGGCTGGCCGCGCGCAAGACGCTGGGTTTCGTGGTGCTGCAGCACGGCCGCGTGGTGCATGAGGGCTATTTCAACGGGCACACGCGCGAGGAGCGCGCCACCTCGTTCTCGGTGGCCAAATCGTTCCTCTCCACGCTGGTGGCGGCCGCGGCGGAGGACGGCCTGCTCGACCTGGACGAACCCATCACCAAGCGCCTGCCCGAGCTGGACGCGCGCGACGCGCGCTTCGAGCGCTTCACGCTGCGCCACCTGATGGATATGCGCACCGGCATCCGTTACCGCGAGACCGGCCTGCCCAACGGCGACGACGCCAAGACCTACTACTGGCCCGACCTGCGCGCGCTGGCCCTGCAGCACACGCAGGTGCTGGCCGAGCCCGGGCCGGGTTGGCTCTACAACAACTACCACCCGCTGCTGATGGGCCTGGTGCTGGAGCGCGCCACCGGCATGCCCGTGGCCAAGTACCTGGAGCAGCGCCTGTGGCAACCCGCCGGCATGGCCGCCGGCGCCAGCTGGAGCCTGGACAGCGAGGCCAGCGGCTTCGAGAAGCTGGAGAGCGGCGTGAACGCGCGCGTGCTGGACTTCGCGCGCTTTGGCGAGCTGATGCGCATGCAGGGCGTGGCCGCCGACGGCCGCCGCGTGTTGCGAGAGGAAACGGTGCAAGCCCTCACCGGCGCCGAGCGCGCGGTGGATTTGAGCGCGCTGCGGCCTGGCCTGCACTACCACCTGTTCTGGTGGGGCCGGCGCGACGCGCAGTGGGGCGACGCCTTCCACGCCCAGGGCAACCACGGCCAGTTCATCTTCGTGTCGCCCGCGCACGGCGTGGTGATCGCGCGCAACGGCCGAGAATGGGGCGCCCCGCCGGCCGAGTGGCTGGCGCTGTTCGCCCGCATGGCGCACGAGCTCGGGCGCACGGCGCGTTCCGCGCCCTGACGTTTTTTTTGTTGCTGCACACACGATGTCACTTGCCCACCTGCTGGCCCGCCAAGCCCTCACCCGCCCCGATGCCCCGGCCATTTACGCCGGTACCGCGCTCTGGGCCACGCACGCGCAGTGGGCGCAGCGCAGCGCCGCGCTGGCACACCGCCTGCGCGCCGCGGGCCTGCAGCCCGGTGAGCGCGTGGTGCTGTTCATGCGCAACCACCCGCGCTACCTGGAACTGATGTGGGGCGCGTGGTGGGCCGGGCTGGCGGTGGTGCCGGTGAATGCCAAGCTGCATCCGGCCGAGGTGGAGTGGATCATTGACAACGCGCAGGCGCGCTGGGGCTTCGTGACGAGCGATGTGGCGCCGCGCGTGCTGGCCGGGCTGCAGCACCAGATCGACATCGAATCGCCCGCGGCCGATGCGCTACTCGCCCCCTTGGGCGAAGCTGCCCCGCCGCCGCACGACGGCGATCCGGCGGACTTGGCCTGGTTGTTCTACACCAGCGGCACCACCGGCCGCCCCAAGGGCGTGATGCTCACGCACCGCAACCTCATGACGATGGGGCTCACCTACTTCGTGGACGTGGACGCGGTGGACGCGGGCGACGCCATCGTTTATGGCGCGCCGATGTCGCACGGCTGCGGCATCTACGCCATCCCCCACCTGATGGCGGGCGCACGCCACGTGGTGCCGGCCTCGGGCGGGGTGGAGCCGGCCGAGCTGTTCGGGCTGGGTCAGGCGCTAGGGCCGCTGTCCACCTTCGCGGCGCCCACCATCGTCAAGCGCCTGGTGGACCACGCCGAAGCGCAAGGCCTGGGCCCCGACGACGCCGCGCGCGCGTTCAAGACCATCGTCTACGGCGGTGCGCCCATGTACCTGGCGGACATCCAGCGCGCGCTGCGCGTGATGGGCCCGCGCTTCGTGCAGATCTATGGCCAGGGTGAGACGCCGATGGTGGGCACTGCCCTGTCGCGCCGGCACATTGCCGACACTGCCCACCCCGACCATGCCGCGCGCCTGGCCTCGGTGGGCGTGGCGCAAACACCGGTGCAGGTGCGCGTGGCCGCGGCCGACGGCGCCGACCTGCCGCCCGGCGAGGTGGGCGAGGTGCTGGTGCGTGGCGACACCGTGATGGCCGGCTACTGGCGCAACCCGGAGGCCACGGCCACCGCCATCCGCGATGGCTGGCTCTGGACCGGCGACATGGGCGCGTTCGACGCGCACGGCTTCCTCACCCTCAAGGATCGGAGCAAGGACCTGCTCATCAGCGGCGGCTCCAACATCTACCCGCGCGAGGTGGAGGAGGTGCTGCTCACCGCACCCGGCGTTGCCGAGGTGGCGGTGGTGGGCGCGCCCGATGCCGAGTGGGGCGAGGTGGTGGTGGCTTTCGTGGTGGCCACGCCCGACCACACCCCCGACACCGCCGCGCTGGATGCGCACTGCCTGGCCCGCATCGCCCGCTTCAAACGCCCCAAGCGCTACGTGTTCGTGGACGCGCTGCCCAAGAACCACTACGGCAAGGTGCTCAAGACCGAGCTTCGCGCACTGGCCGCCCAAGAACCCAATTGAGCCCTGACCACGGTGCAATTCCAGCCACCAGCGCCAGTCAATTGCCGCACACTCCGATGACTGCCCCGGACCCGAATCCCATGAGTACCCTCCATTCCCGCTCCGGTGAAGCCCCGGAGGCACCGGTTTGCACACCCGGACTTACCGCGGTGCTCAAGAGGGCCCTCGACAAACACCTGCCCTCGGGCTTACGCAACCTGCGCACGCAGCGTTACCGCGGCGAGGATTTCGACATCGCGCTGGCGTCGCTGAGCGCGATTGACCAAGCGCATGTGCGGGTGGTGTACGACCATGCCAAGACGCTGCACAGCCGCTGGGTTGCCATGCGCGATGCCCCGGACTGGGATGCGCTGCGACAGCTGGTGGCCAACGTGCTGCGCGCACCGTTTGCCGATGCAGCCAAGGCCATGGGCCGCGACACCATGGCCGCGTGTCAGGACGAAGCCATCCGGCAGGCGCTGGGCAAGGTGCTGCACGATCTGCGCGGCGGCGCATTGACGCCGCTGCAGTTGTACGCGCGCATGGCCGAATGGGATACCGACCCCTTGCACCTGCGCAGCGCCGCTTTCCTGGCGCGCGACCAGGCCAAGATCATGCGCAACATCCTGCCCGACCTGGACCCGGCCGTGCGCCGCGCCGACGAAGCCGAGAAGCCGCACTTCATGCACGCGGTGGTGGAGAAGTGGGATGGCTTCCAGTTCGAGCGGGGCGACCAGGAGCCGGGCCACGTGCGCGTGGCCTGCGGCTACACCGGATTGCTGGCCTCTTGCTGCCTCGAAGCGTCCGCCGTCGACCGCATCGTCTACAACTACGTGAACAACGCGATGCGCTTCACCACCGGCGACACCATTCACCTGGCGATTGCCCCCGTGGGCGCGGACGCGGTTCGCTGGGTGGTCGCCAACCCGATCGCACCCGACCAGGCCGAGTGGCTGCAGCAGAACACGAAGGGCGATATGGCCCAGCTGTTTCGCGGCGGCCTCACACGCGGTGGCACAGGCGTGGGGCTGTCCAACTGCGCCGATTTCGTGGCTGCCGCGTTCGGTTTGCCCGACATCGACATCGCACTGGATGGCAGGTACCTGGGTGCTGCGGTGGAGGACGGCTGGTACCTCGCGTGGGCCCATTGGCCTTCGCTCTACGCCAGCTGACGCGCACCCCCGCTACCGCCCGTGCGCTCAGGCCGTGGGCACCGCCTTGTCGGTGGCGCGCCAGCGGAAGAACATCGGGTAGACCTTCTCCACCACCGGGCCGTCGAAATCCCAGGCGCGGCACTGGCCCAGGTGCGGCGGCGGGCTGCCGTCGTCGCGCACCGCAAAGGTGTCACCGGCGCGCGTCTGCATCGCGGCGGTGGCCAGGTTGAACAGCAGCTCGCGCAAGTGGGTGCAACCCACCACGCCACCCAGGTGGCGCTGGATGGTGTGCCGCCAACCCTTGCCCAGCACCTCACCCACCAGGGCCTGCATTGGCGGCATGGCCTGCGGGCAAGGCTGGTGGGGAAAGGCGTCCATCACGACATGGATGTCGCGGATCACCATGGCCGCGTCCACGGTGACGCGCACGCTCATGTGGTGCACCGGCTCGCCGGCCGCCCGGCGGAATTCGCCGGGGATGTCAAAACCGAAGGGCTTGCTGTCATGCAGCTCGCCTTCGATGTCCCAGAGTCCATCGTCGCGCTGGAAGCCCTGATACGTGACGCGGCGGGTGTGCAGGGGCGCGCGGGGCGCGGGTGCGGGCAAAGGCAAGGCAACTCTCCAGGGATGCTTGGGGAAAACCCTGCATTGTCGGCCTGTCTCGCACGCGGCGCTGGCACACTGGCGTCACACCTTTGCCGGAACACGCCATGGCCCACGACCCTTCTCACCATCACCCGCACGACCATTCCCACCCGCACGATGAGCCCCGCTGGAAGCACGATGGCGTGCGCGTGGTGCCCGGCAACCAGCTCGACGGCAACGTGCCCTCCACCCCGGGCATGGACCGCAAGGCCGCGATCAACTTCGCGCGCGTGGGCGCGCAGAAGCTCTGGGCCGGCACCGTCACCATCCACCCCGACGCCAAGACCGGCGCCCACCACCACGGTCACCTGGAAAGCGTGATCTACGTGGTCAAGGGCCGCGCGCGCATGCGCTGGGGCGAGCACCTGGAGTTCACCGCCGAGGCCGGCCCGGGCGATTTCATCTACGTGCCGCCCTACGTGCCGCACCAGGAGATCAACGCCAGCCCGAGCGAGGTGCTGGAGTGCGTGCTCTGCCGCAGCGACGGCCAGGCGGTGGCGATCAACCTCGACATCGAGCCGGTGGAAAAACCCGAGCAGGTGCTTTGGGTGGACCCGACGCACCCGACAGGTGGGGTGTGAGGGCAGCACCATGGATCCCTGTGTGCCGATTCGGCACACAGGGATAGAATGCCGGCATGAAGCCGTTTCGGTGGAACCAGAACAAGAACACCACCCTGCTTGCCGAGCGCGGTATCTCGTTCGAGGCCATCGTGGTGGCCATCGAGAACGGCGGCCTGCTTGATATCGTGGCCCACCCGAATGCCGCCCGGTACCCAAACCAACGAATTCTGGTGGTGGCGCTCGACGGCTACGTGCACCTGGTTCCGTTTGTTCCCGACGCCGACCAAACCTTTCTGAAAACCATCATCCCCGGCCGCAAGGCCACCCGCGACTACCTGTCCCCTGGAGCCGACGATGCCCAAGCTTGATGCCTACGAATCGGAACTGCTGGCCGCTTTCGAGAAAGGTCAACTCAAGTCGGTCGCCACCAAGGCCGAACTGGCCAGGGTCCGCGCCGCGGCCCGGGCCACGTCACTCAAGGACAAACGCGTGAACATCCGCTTGACGTCGGGCGATCTGCAGGACATCCAGACCAAGGCACTGGAGGAAGGCCTGCCGTATCAGACGCTGATCGCCAGCGTGCTGCACAAGTACGCCACGGGCCGGTTGATTGAACCCCGCGCCGAGGAGCCTCAACCTGAGGGCTATGTGGCACGCGGCAAACGCGGCAACTGAGACAGTCCGACATCAAGGCTTCCAGGCACGCCACCCCCACCACACCAACCCACCCAGCGCCAGCGCCCACAACAGCGCGATGACCACCGCGCCCGCGCGGCTGCGCGGGCGGTGCGCGCCGCTGGCGGCATGCGCATCCGCCTGGGCGCGGGCGCCGGCCCGCACGTGCTCGGGCAACAGGCGCAAGGCCAGCGCGATCAGCAAGGGCAGCAGCACCGCGTCGTCGAGCAAGCCAAGCACGGGAATGGCGTCGGGGATGAGGTCGATGGGGCTGAGGGCGTAGGCCACGACCACCAGCACCAGCGCGCGCACGAACCACGGGGTATCTGGGTGGCGGCGCGCGAACCAGAGGGTCATGCCGTCGCGCTTGAGGTCGCGCGCCCAGCCACGCAGGCGTTCGATCGCACCACCGGGCATGGCATCAGCCGCCCTGGAAGCCGCCCGCGCGCAGCGTGACCACGAGCGTGTCGCGCCAACCATGCCCTTCGGGCTGCTCGGGCTGGATGGGGGTGGTTTCGTGGATCACGCGCGGGTCGTCCAGCAGCAGCAGCGACCACGGGTCGCGCAGCGTGAAGCGTTGGCCCGCCGGGCCGTTGGCCTCGAACACGCGGCTTTCGCCGCCCTTGACGGCGTGGCGTCCCACCAGAAACACCGCCACCAGGTCCACCCCGTCGCGGTGCGCACCTTCGGGTGTGGGGCGGCCGATGCCGTCGGCGGTGTCGATGCGGAACGGGTGCGCTTCCACGAACCACGGCTGCGGGCCGCGCAGCACGTCAGCGGCCTCGGCCAGGCGCTGCAGCAGTTGCGTCCAAGCGGGCGCGGCCACCATGGCCGGGTCCATCGGTTCGAACCAGCGCTGCATGCCGCCGTGCAGGGCGTTGTATTCCACTGGCTGCCAGTGCGCGCGGTGTGGCACCTGCTCGACGCGCCCGCCCCGCACCACGAAGCAACTGTGGCGGCGCTGACGGTAGCGTCCGCCGTCCTTGAGGTAGGCGTCCGCCACCAGATCCTTCCAGTGCGGCTCCAGCGCGCGCAGCTCGGCCAACGGCACGCCGATCCAGGCGGCGGTGTCGGCGCCGCTGAGCAGGCCCACGCCGCGCTCGCGCAGCGCGGTGTCCATGGCGTGGGGTGAGAGGTAAGGCGGGGAGAATTCGGCAGCGGGCATGCCCCTGAGTGTAGGTTCCCGACTCGGGGAAAGCCCGCATCGGGGGCGTTGCGCGCCGGTGGCCCAATGGCGGCATGAACGCCGCCGCCGACCAACGCCCCTCGGAACCCCGCGAGCCCTCCGTGTTCGACCTGCGCATCACCGAACTGCGCCTGGGCGATCCGCTGCGTTGGCTGCGCGCAGGCTGGCTCGATTTCCGGCGCTGCCCGGGCATCGGCCTGTTCTACGGCGCGTGCTTCTTTGCCATGGGGCATGCGCTGCTGTGGGTGTTTCGCACCGCGCCGGCCTATGTGCTGGCGCTGTCGGCCGGCTTCCTGCTGATGGGCCCCTTCCTGTGCCTGGGCCTGTACGACGCGAGCCGCGCGCTGCAGCGGGGCGAGGCGCCCTCACTGGCGCGCTCGCTGCGCGCGTGGGTGCCCACCAAGGGCACGATGGCGATCTTCGCGGGCGTGCTGCTGATCCTGGAGATGCTGTGGGGCCGCGCCTCGTTGGTGGTGTTTGCGGTCACCTTCAACACCATGCCCGACGCACAGAACCTGCTGTCACAGCTGCTCAACGGCCAGAACCTTGAGTTCCTGATCACCTGGACGTTGGTGGGTGCGGTGTTCGCGGGGCTGATCTTCGTCACCAGCGTGGTGAGCATTCCGATGATCCTGGACCGCGGCAGCGACGCCATTTCCTCAGGGCTCACCAGCATTCGGGCCTGCTTGCAGAACCCGGGCGTGATGCTGGGCTGGGGCGCGTTGATCACGCTGGTGATCGGCCTCGCGATGGCGCCGTGGTTCCTGGGCCTGCTGGTGGCCGGCCCGGTGATCGGCCATGCCACCTGGCACGCCTACAAGGGCACGGTGCAGGACGCGACCTCAACCGCCGAGTGAGCGTTCGCGACGCTCGCGCCGCTGGGAGTTGCCGAGCAACGAGGTCTCGATCAGACCTTCGAACAGCGGTTGCAGCGCCATCACCTGCGTCATGGCGGTGCGTTCGTCCTGGCTGCGGCACAGCCAGTGCAGGAGGTCAGGCCGCATGAACCACAGCGCCCGGGCCGAGTCGGCCACCAGCATGCGATGGCGCAGTTGTTCGGCCTCCCAACCGCCATCTTCACGCACGAGTTCGAGCATTGCGCGGCGCACGCGCGCAAGGCGTTGGGGATCGTCGTCGATGCGGGAATCGGTGCCTTGCAGCCGCTGGGCAACCGTGTCGAACAAAGTGGAGAAGAACTGCTTCATGGCTCAGGGGAAACACCCTTCGGGGCGCGTGATGGTGCGTGTGCCGGCGCCGATTCGGATTGCAGCACAAAACGCTTTGTCTGTAACCGGGCCGGACCACCGGTTCCGCCGCCGCGTTTGCCCATCAGCGCGCTGGTGGCGTGCCTCCGTCCCCACCCTCCCGCCACAACCGCGCCAGCAACCACCAGCCCAGCAGCGTGTTGGTGAGGGCCAGCAAACCCAGCACCAGCCGCAGCGCGGCGGGCGGCTCGTGGATCTGGATGAACATCACGATGGCGCTGGAGAGGATCTGGAAGCCGACCACGAGCCAGAACAGTGGCTTGCGCGGCTGCCAGACGCGGCGAAAGGCGTCGGCGAGCGAGGTCATGCCTCATTGTGCCGGGCCGCCGGGCGCGCCCGGTTGCGCTTGCGCGGCCTCCCGCTCCTGCAGCCAGCGCCACATCACCTTGCCGCTGCCGCTCTTGGGCA
>VFQP010003493.1_pt1 | contig 15907 bp, 15 predicted proteins | sample 3512351 | NCBI WGS metagenome assembly VFQP01 (sample SAMN10412372, study PRJNA504923) | tailings metagenome | isolation source: Relicate 1 Philex TSF1 revegetated site | place: Philippines: Tuba, Benguet | collected 2017-08-29 | reverse complement strand
TGCGGACGGTGGAGACGTTCCACCACCCCGTCGGCTCCTGCCGGATGGGCCGCCCGGACGACCCGGACGCGGTCGTCGACGACAGGGGGCGCCTGCGCGGCGTCGACGGCGTCTGGGTGATGGACGCCTCCGTGATGGCCCGCGTCCCGTCGGCCAACACGCACCTCGCCGTCATCGCCATGGCCGAGCGCCTCTGCGCCGGCTTCCCCGGCACGGGCGGCCTCCGGCCCGCGTCGGCGGGGGAGGCCAGCGCGACATAATCGTGGTTCCCGTGCGTTACCGCGCGGCGGTGCCGACAGGTGCCATGATCACTCCCGGAACCGATCTGAGGGGACACATGCCCGAGCTGCCACCGCCCGCCGATCCCGGCGCCTCGTACACCGCCGTACTCGAGACGTCGCAGGGCGACATCCGCATCGAGCTCTGGCCCGACAAGGCGCCGCAGACCGTCGGCAACTTCGTCGGCCTCGCCCAGCAGGGCTTCTACGACGACCTGGTGTTCCACCGGATCATCCACGACTTCATGATCCAGGGCGGCTGCCCGAAGGGCACCGGCACCGGCGGCCCGGGCTACGACTTCGCCGACGAGATCAACGACGAGCCGCTCGTGAAGAACGTGCTCGCGATGGCGAACGCCGGGCCGAACACCAACGGCAGCCAGTTCTTCATCATCACCGCCGCCGCCACGCCGTGGCTCGACGGGGCCCACACCGGCTTCGGCCGCGTGGTCGAGGGCCAGGACGTGGTCGAGGCGCTCGGCACCGTCCCCACCGGCCCCGGTGACCGCCCCCGCGAGGCGCAGCGGCTCACCACGATCCGGATCGAGGAGGGCTGACGCCGGCCGCCCCCTCCTGGGAGGTCACCCTCCTGCGCCGTCCGCCCGGGGCCCAGCGGCCCCGGGTCGCGGCGCGGGTGGTGCTGGAGGCTCCCGACCTCGCCGGGGCGCGCCGCGCCGCCGAGGCCGCGCTCGAGGAGCGCCGCTCCGACGAGTCGCGCTGGTCCCTCGGGGTCCTGAAGCCGCTGACGCCGATGGCCCCCGGCACGCACCAGTACCGGGCGGTCTTCGCCCGCTGGGAGTCCGGCGAGGACCGCTTCGTGCGCGTCGACGTCCACCACCTCGAGGTGTGGGCGGCGGACGCGCAGAGCGCCCGGCGCCTGGCGCAGCAGGAGATCCGCCAGGTCGCCGAGTACGAGCCGTCGTGGCGCATCCGGCAGGTGGCCCGCGTGCCCGGCACGGGCGGCCGGCGGTCGTGAGCTCGGCCGCCCGGCGGCCGCTGATCACCGGCGGGGGGCGCGTCGACACCGCGGAGTGGATGGAGGTCCGGGCCCCCGGCGACGGCGCCCTCTTGGCCGAGGTGGCGGCCGCCACCGCCGGGGACGTCGACCGGGCCGTCCGCGCCGCCGCAGACGCCCAGCCGGGGTGGGCGGCGCTGCCGCCGAGCGGCCGGGCGCGGGCGCTGGAGGCGTACGCCGCCCTCGTCGACGGCGAACAGCCGGCGCTGGCGGAGCTGGTGCACCGCGAGACCGGCAAGCCCCTCGGGGAGGCCCAGGCGGAGGTCGCCCGCGCCGCCGAGGTGATCCACCACTTCGCCGCCGAGGCCGAGCGGATGTGGGCGCAGCAGATGCCGGGCCCGACGCTCGCCACCGGCTCCTGGGTGCGGCCCGCCCCGGTCGGGGTGGTCGCGGCGATCACGCCGTGGAACTTCCCCGTCGCGCTCGTCGTCTGGAAGCTCGCCCCGGCGCTCGCCGCCGGCTGCGCGGTCGTGGTGAAGCCCGCCATCGAGGCGCCCCTCGCCGCCTGGGAGCTCTGCGACCTGGCCGCCGCCTCCGGGCTGCCGGACGGCCTCGTCTCGTGCCTCACCGGTGATGGGCCGCTCGTCGGGGAGGCCCTGACGACGCACCCGCGGGTGGCGAAGGTCGCCTTCACCGGGTCGCGGCGGGTGGCCGAGCAGATCGCCGCCTGGGCGTCGCCGCGCCTGAAGGCCCTCTCGCTGGAGCTCGGCGGCCACGGGGCGCTCGTGGTGATGCCGGACGCCGACCTCGACGTCGCCGCCGAGGTCGCGACGATGCAGGGGTACGTCAACTCCGGCCAGGCGTGTTACGCCGTGAACCGGGTGCTGGTGCCGCCGGGCCTGCGGGACGGGCTCGTCGAGCGGATGCGGGCCCGCATCGCCGACATCCGCCTCGGGCCGATGACCACCGACCGCGGCCTCGCCCGCCACCACGCCCTCCTGGAGGAGGCCGCCGGGCACGACGGCGTGGAGATCGAGGGCGGCGCCGAGGTCTCGCCGGGGACCCTGTCCCCCGCCCTCGTCACCGGCGCGGGTCCCGGCGTGCGGCTCGTGGACGAGGAGCCCTTCACGCCGATCGTGGCCGTGATGGAGGTGCCCGACGTGGACGCCGCCGTCGCCGAGGCGAACCGCCCGGACTACGGCCTCGTGAACTACCTCGTCGGCGAGGACCTGCGCGGCGCCCTGGAGACCGCCCAGCGACTGCGCTCGGGGACCGTCGCGGTCAACGGGTGGCGGGTCGTGCTGCCCTACGCCCCCTACGCCGGGTGGCGCGGGTCGGGGGTCGGCTGCGAGCTCGGCCGCCCCGGGCTCGAGGCGTTCGTGCGCTGGCAGCACCTGCGCGTCCTGGCCTAAGACCCCCCGGCGCGATGGACCCGGCGGGCCCAGACGAGCTGCTCGATCTTGGGGCGCGACCCGGCGGTGCCGCTGTCGCCCACCCCGCCGACCACCAGGTGGGCGTCCTGGTAGAGCGGCCCCTCGTCGACGAGCACCCGGGCGGCGCGCAGCCGCGGCACGATCGCGTCCCCCGGCCCGAAGACGGCGGCCCCGAGGGCGAAGGGGGTGTCGTTGGCGAGACGCAGGGCGTCCTCGGCGTCGTCGGCGAGCACCAGGCCCCGCAGCGGGGCGAAGCCCTCCTCCCGCCAGAGCGCCGTCCCGAGGGCGGTGCGCGGCAGCTCCACGACCGTCGGGGTGAAGAACGCCCCGTCCTCCCCCTCCCCCACCACGGCCCGCCCGCCGGCCGCGCGGGCCTCGGCGAGGGCGGCCCGGGCCCACGCCCGGGCGGGCCCCTCCGGCAGCGGGGCGAGGTCGGTCTCCGGGTCGTCGGGGTCCCCGAGGCGCAGGGCGGCGACGGCGGCCGCCAGGCGCGGCGCGTAGTCGTCCCAGACGGCGCGCTCCACGATCATCCGCTTGGCGGCCATGCAGAGCTGCCCGGCGTTGGCGAAGCCGCCGAGCGCGGCGGCCGCCGCAGCCCGGTCGAGGTCCGCGCCCGCGAGGACGATCATCGCGTCGTTGCCCGACCCCTCGGCGATGTAGGGCCGCAGGTGCGCGCCCTCCGCATAGGCGGCCCCGAGGCCGGCGAGCTGGCGCTTGATGGTCGCGCTGGAGGCGTGGGTGACGACGGCGTGGACGCCCGGGTCCCAGACGAGCGGCTCGGCGGCGGGGCCGGGGGCGTCGACGACCACGATCGCGTCGTCCGGCCACGGCCCGGCGAGGGCCTCCAGCACCAGTCCGGTGGTGCGCCGCACCCGCGACGACGGGCGGGCGACGACGGCGTTGCCGCCGGCGAGGGCCGACGCCGCCACGACGGTCGGCACCCACACGGGCGAGTTCGCCGCGTGCCAGCCGAGCACCACCCCGTACGGCGCCCACTCGAGGACCGTCGACCCGGACGCGGCGGGCACGGCCTGCGGGCGGATCGCCTCCGCCAGCGCCGGGAGGGCGTCGAGCAGCCCGAGCGCCGAGGCCACCTCGCGGCGGGCGAAGCGGCGCGGCTGGCCCGCCTCGGCCACGGCCGCGTCCACGACGGCGTCCGCCCGGGCGGCGAGGGCGTCGCGGGCGGCGGCGATCCGCTCCAGGCGCGCGTCGAGGGTGAGCCCCGCGACGGCCGGCTGGGCGGCACCGGCACGGCGGGCGGCCTCGGAGGGCGGGGTGGCGGGCACGGCCGCCGAGGTTAGCGGCCCGCTCCCGCCCGGGCTGCGGGTGGAGGGGACCCCCGCGCAGGTCCGGGCGGCGTGGGCCGCGATCTGCCCCCTGCAGCCGGTCCGGACCGACCCGGAGGGGGTCGTCTGCGCGCCGCGCAGCGCGCCCGAGCTGGCCGGGCCGGCGCTGGCGACCTGTCCGCTGCCGGTGCGGGCCCTGGAGGTCGTGCCCGGGTGGCCGGACCCGCCGGCGGAGATGGTCGGCGGCTGGTACCGCCGCGGGCCGGGGCACGCCCCCGCCCCCGACGGGGTGCGCGAGCTGGTGCAGGCCCCCGGGGAGGGCTTCGGCCCGGCGGGGCACGCGACGACGGCCATGTGCCTCGCGGCCCTGGAGCGGCTGCCCGCCGGCCCGGCGGTCGACGCCGGCTGCGGCTCCGGCCTGCTCGCCCAGGCGTGGGCGGCCCTCGGCCGCGGCCCGGTCCTGGCGGTCGACCTCGACCCGCGGGCCCTCGATCAGGCCGCCCGCAGCCTCGCCCTCGCCGGCCTCGCCGACCGGGTGGAGCTGCGCCGCGGGCCCCTCGGCGGCCTGCGGGCCGCCGACCTCGCCGGCCGGGTCGTCCTCGCCAACATCCCCGCCCCCGCCCACGCCGAGCTGCTCGGACGGGTCGACGCCGCCGCGCCGCCGCGGGCGGCGGTGCTGTCCGGCCTGCGCCCGGCGCAGGTGGCCGGGGTCGTGGCCGGCTGGGAGGCCCTCGGCCTGCGGGCCGGGGCGCCCGACGAGGGCGGCGGGTTCTGCTGCGTGACGGTGGGCGCATGAACCGCATCGGCCGCACCTGGGCGGTGCTGGTGCTGTTCGCCCTCGGCACGAGCCTCATCACCCCGCTCATCCCGCTCTACCAGGAGGAGCTCGGCTTCTCCGACACCGTCGTGACCCTGTTCCTCGGGTGCTACGTCGTCGCGCTGGTGCCGTCGATGCTGAGCCTCGGGCAGCTCTCGGACCGGATCGGCCGCAAGGGGGTGCTGCTCGGCGCCATCGCCACCCTCGCCGTCGCGCAGGTCATCCTCATCACCGAGCCGGCCCTGCCCGGGCTGCTCGTCGCCCGCGGCATCCAGGGCCTGGCGACCGGGGCGTTCTTCGGCACCTGCACCGCCTTCCTCGTCGACGGCGCCCCGCCCGGGCGGGAGGGCCTGGCGGCGGCGATCGCGTCGGTGTCGGTGCGCCTCGGCCTCGGCCTCGGCCCGGGGATCGGCGGGCTCATCGCCCAGTACTCCTCCGACCCGCTGCAGCTGCCGTTCGAGCTGCACCTGATCGCCCTGGCGATCGCCGCCGCCCTGGTGCTGACGCTGCCGGAGACGGTCACGGTGCGGTCGCGGCGGCCGCTGACCCTGCGCATCGAGGTGCCGCCCGCCGAGCGGGAGGTGTTCTGGAAGGTGCTCGTGCCGTCCGGGATGCTCTTCTCCCTCTTCGACGGGGTCGCCCTCTCCCTCATCCCGGTCTTCCTGGTGCGGACCCTGGGTGTCGACAACTACGCCGTCGTCGGGGCCGCCGGGTTCCTCGTGCTCGTCTCCGGCGCCGTGAGCCAGCTGCTGCTGCCGCGCATCCGGCCGGAGCGGGCCATCTCCCGGGGCCTCGCCGCCGCGGCCCTCGCCTCGCTCGGGGTGGTGGCGAGCGCGCCGCTGGAGTCGGCGCCCCTGGCGCTCGTCGCGGTGGCCGGCACCGGCGCGGCGGCGGGCCTCGTGTTCAAGGGCGGCCTCGACCTCTGCACCCGCATCGCCCCGGTCGCCGACCGCGGCAAGCTGCTGTCGAGCTACTACGTCGCCTGCTACCTCGGGGGCTTCTCGGTCCCGCTGCTGGTGGTGGGGGTGCTGTCGGACCTGATCGGCCTCACGGCCGCCCTCGCCTGCCTGTCGGCGGCCGCCGCGGCGGGGGCGGCGTGGACCTCCCTCGTCGGCCTGCGGGCCCTCGACGGCCTCGAGGCGCCGGTTCACCGCCCCCCGCGGCGGGTAGACTCGGCCGCCCCCATGGCCCCCCCGGCGTCCGATCCCGAAGCCCTCGCCGCCGTCTTCCTGGAGGCCGAGCGCGCCGTCGTCCTCACCGGGCTGCGCCTCGGCGGGCCGGAGAGCGCCGACCTCACCCACGCCGGCGGCGAATGGGCCGAGCGGGCGAGCCTGGAGGCGTTCCTCACCGAGCCCGCCCGGTTCTGGGAGTACTTCCACCCCACCGCCCTGCGGATCGCGGCGCGCACCCCCGGCCCCGCCCACGACGCCCTCGCCCGCCTCGAGCGCGCCGGGTTCGTGTCGGCGCTCGTCACCCAGGCCGTCGACCGGCTCCACCAGCGGGCCGGCTCGGTCGACCCGGTGGAGGTCTACGGGACGGTCCTCGTGATGCGCTGCGAGCGGTGCGGGGAGCGGTACGGCCTGCCGGAGGTGGAGGGCCTCATCGCCGCCGCCCCCGACGGGGTGCCGCGCTGCACCACCGAGGGCTGCGGCTACCCGCTGCGGCCGGAGGGGACCCTCTGGGGCGAGGCCCTGCCGCGGAGGGCGGTGGAGCGGGCCTGGGAGATCGCCGCCTCGGCGGACGCGTTCATCGTCCTCGACTCGGACCTGCGCACCGCCCCCATCTCCCTCCTGCCCTCCGTGCCGCTCACGCGCGGGGTGCCGGTGGTGATCGTCGGCGAGGTCCCCACCCAGTACGACCGCTACGCCGGGCTGCTCGTGCGTGCCCCGAGCACCGACGTGCTCGTCGCGGCCGCCGACCTGATCGCCCCCGGATGAGCCTCCCCCTCGACGGGCGGGCGGCGATCGTCACCGGGGCCTCGGCCGGCCTCGGGGAGATCATGGCCCGCGGCCTCGCCGCCGCCGGCTGCGGCGTGGTGGTCGCGGCCCGCCGCGAGGACCGGCTCGCCGGCGTGGCGGAGGGGATCACGGCCGCCGGGGGGCGCGCCGTCGCCCACCCCGCCGACCTGCGGGACCCCGGCCACGCCGAGGCGCTGGTCTCTGCATGCATGCATGCATTCGGCCGGGTGGACGGGGTCGTCCTGAACGCGGCCGCCGCCACCGTCGCCCCCGCCGAGTCCGAGGACCCGGAGGCGTTCGCGGACGTCCTGCAGGTGAACGTCGCCGCCCAGGCGGCCCTCGCCGCCGCCGCGGCACGCGCGATGATCGCCGCCGGCGACGGCGGCTGGATGATCCTGATGAGCTCGATCCTCGGCCGGAAGGCCGGCACCGGCCCGGGCGTCGGGGCCTACGTCGCCTCGAAGATCGCGGTGGAGGGCCTCACCCGTGAGCTCGCCCGCCAGTGGGCGCCGCACGGGATCCGGGTCAACGCCCTCGCCCCCGGCTACTTCCCCACCGAGATGAACGCGCCGATGACCGCCGACCCAGGACGGCGGGACGCCCTGCTCGCGCGCACGCCCATGCACCGGGCCGGGGAGCCGGAGGACCTGGTGGGGCCGCTCCTGTTCCTGGCGACGGACGCGTCGCGCTTCGTCACCGGCCACACCCTGCCGGTCGACGGGGGGATGTCCTGCTGGTGACCCGCCCCGCGCGGGGGCGGGTCACCGCACAGGGCTAGGAGGGGTTCGCCTCCGGGGCGGCGGCGTCGCCATCCACCACGAACTTCTGCGAGTAGTAGATGTCGCCCTCGTGGCCGAGCTTCATCCGGCGCAGCGTCGCCTTCACGCGGGTGCCGACGGAGACGTCCTCCGGGGCCACGCCCACCACCGGCGCGGGCATCGCGACGCCCTCGTCCATGGTGATGTGGCCGACGACGTACGGCTCCTGGCCGAGGAAGTCACGCGGCGGGTAGTAGACCACCGTGAAGTTGGAGATCTCCCCGGTGCCGGCGAGCTCCTCCTCGGTGAGCGTGTCCGACCCGCAGTAGTGGCAGTGGTGGTGCTCCCACCACGGCGACAGGTGGCCGTTGGAGCAGCGCATCGCGTAGAGGCGCAGCTTCGGCGGCCCCAGGCGGCTGAACTCGATTGCCGAGACGGTCACGCGCTCACCCCTCGATCCGCTGGTACACGTGGATCGCGCCGACCGCGCCCGGGCCGCCGCGGCACGCCGAGATGCCGATCTCCGCGTCGGGGCGCTGCATGTCCGCCGGCGCGGTGCCGCGGAGCTGCTCGACGATGTCGACCGCCTGCGTGGCGCCGGTCGCCCCGAGCGGGTGGCCCTTGCAGAGCAGGCCGCCGGACAGGTTGACCGCCACCTTCCCGTCGATCCAGGTGGAGCCGTCCGCGGCGCCCTGCCAGCCCTTGCCGGGCTCGGCGAAGCCGAGGCCCTCGATGCCGAGGGGCTCCTGGATCGCGAAGGAGTTGTAGATCTCCGCCACGTCGACGTCGTCGGCGGTGATGCCCGCCATCGCGTACGCCCGGCCGGCCGGCTCCGAGAAGAGCCGGTGGGCGTCCTCGAGGGTGTCGGTGGCGGCGTACCAGGTGCCGGTCGCCATCTGGGAGGCGGTGACGTACACCTGCGGCTTGTCGGGCTGGTCGCGGAGGATCTCCTCGCGGCACAGCACGAGCGCCGAGGAGGCGTCAGTCATCGGGCACACCTCGTAGAGCTTGAGGGGGTCCGCGACCTTCGCCGACCGCATGACCTCCTCCACCGTGCACTCGAAGCGCAGGTGGGCGAAGGGGTTGCGGGCGCCGTAGTGGTGGTTCTTGACCGAGGTGTGGGCGAGGTCCTCCTCGGTCAGCCCGTAGGTCTGCATGTACTTGCGGGCCGTGAGCGCCACCCCGGACGGGAAGGTCAGCCCGGAGAAGTACTCCTCCTTGGAGTCGGCGGCCTGGGCGATGATCGAGGTGCCCTCCACCGTCGCCAGGTCGTTCATCTTCTCGACCCCGAGCACCATGACGGTGTCGTAGAGGCCGGAGAGGATCGCGACGCAGCCGAGGTGCAGCGCCCACGCGCCGGTGCCGCACGCCGCCTCCACCCGCACCGACCCGGCGGGGACGACCCCGAGGTGGTGGGCCACCATCAGGCCGGTGGAGTTCTCGTAGTTGAAGCCCACCGAGCCGACGTTGCCGACGTACAGCCCCTGGATGTCCGAGGGGGAGACGCCGGCGTCGGCCATGGCGGCCCTGCCGGACTCCACGGCGAGGTCACGCAGCGACTTGCCGTGCTGGATCTTGTGCGGGGTCTTGCCGATCCCGAGAACGCCGACGCGCATGGTCGCCTCCGTTAGTGGGGTTCGGCCTGGCGGCCGCGGGTCCAACGGTAGTACGTCGAAAGATCGATCGCCTCGCCCGCCACCTGGTCCGCCGCGCCCGAGGGCGTCGTCGAGCCGGTGACCTCGATGTCCTGCGCGATCGCCTCGCCACCGCCGTACCCGAGCGCCAGGACGTGGTCGCCCGCGGACGCCGCGTCGAGGCCCATCGCCAGGGCGACGCCGACCGACGCCGCGCCGAGGTTGCCGATCTCCCCCACGAAGCTCGTGCCGCCGAGCTGCTCGCCGGAGACGCCCGCCCGGCCCAGGCCCTTCAGGGTCTGGGGGTGGGGCTGGGACGCCGCCACCGACGCGTACCCGGAGACGGGACGCTCGGTGAGCCCCTCGAGGCCCTTGAGGGCCTCACCGGCGTAGGAGTCGAAGAGCACCTCCAGCCGGTACCGGGCCTCCGGCTCGGTGCCGAGCCGCCACACGTCGTAGACCTCGCGTCCCGCGCGGGCGGTGGCGCCGAGACGGGCGATCCCGCCGGAGCCGCCGACCACGAAGGCCACCGCCGCGCCGGCCGAGAGGACGTCGCAGATGCGGTCCTCGTAGGCCACCAGGTGGTCCGTCGCCACGACGAGCGACGACGGGCCGCCGTCGGCCGCGAGGGCCGAGGCGATGGCGAACGCGTCGAGCAGGGACCCCGAGTGCCCGCCGACGTCGAGCGGCGTGACGCCGTCGAGGCCGAGGGTGCGGGCGAGGGTCGCCGACAGCTTGCGCAGCCCGAAGGGCGGCGTCTGGGTCACCGCGATGACGGCCCCCGGAGCCTCGGTCCCGGCGAGCGCCGCGACCGAGGCCTCGTAGGCCATCGTCAGGGTGTCCTCGTCCAGCGCGGGCGTGCAGAGCGCCTTGGAGCGCGGCCGGCCCGGCCGTCCGAAGAACTTCTGGATCTCCCCGAGGGGGGCCCGGTAACGGGGCAGGTACGCCCCGTACCGGATGATCTCCCCCACCGTTATCGCTTGATCGTGATGCCGGCGGCCTCACGGTCGAAGGTGTCGGCGGTGATGCCCTCGTCGCGCAGCTTCACCTTCTGGACGCGCTCGGTCGGCGTCTTGGGAAGGGTCTCGACGAACCGGATGTAGCGCGGGACCATGAAGTACGGCATCCGCTCGGCCATCCAGTGGGTGTACTCGACCGGGTCCGGGGCGTCGCCCTCCGCGATGCAGACGATCATGATCTCGTCCTCGGAGGAGGCGCCCTCGCCGGCCTTCACGCCGATCGCCGCCGCCTCCTTGATGTTCGGGTGGTCGGACGCCTGGCGCTCGACCTCCATCGAGGAGACGTTCTCGCCGCGGCGGCGGATGTAGTCCTTCACGCGGTCCATGAAGTAGAAGTAGCCGTCCGCGTCCATCCGGCCGAGGTCGCCGGTGTGGAGCTTCAGGTTGCGGAAGTCGTCCGCGGTCTTCTCCGGCATGCCGTAGTAGGCGCGCATGACGATGTTCGGGATCTTCATGTCCACGACGATCTCGCCCGGGGTGTCCGGGGGGAGCGGCCGGTCGGTGCCGGGCTCCACGATCGTGACCTCGTAGCCCGGGTTGGCCTTGCCCATCGAGCCCGGGACGCCCGGCTTGGTCGGGTCCATGTAGGTCGCCATGCCGGTCTCGGTGAGGCCGTAGCCCTCGATGAACTTGACGCCGAACCGCTCCTGGAACTCGTTGTAGATGTCCTTCGGGGCGGGGGCGGCGAAGCAGGTGTGGACCTTGTGCTGCTTGTCGAGGTCCGACTCCGGGATGTTCCAGATGAAGTACGAGACCGCGCCGATCGAGTTGAAGATCGTCGCCTCGGCGTCCACGACCTGCTGCCAGAAGCGGCTCGAGGAGAACCGCTCCACGTAGGCGACCCGGCCGCCGGCCACGAGGGCCGGGTACCCGGAGAGCACCTGGGCGTTGGAGTGGAAGAGCGGCAGGCAGCTGAAGAACGTGTCGTCGGCGAGCGACTCGACGGTCTTGCCGGCGGTGGCCGAGACCACCTCGAGCAGGCCGCGGGCCGAGAAGTAGTCGGCCGCGTTCTGCTTGATGACGCCCTTCGAGCGGCCCGTCGTGCCCGAGGTGAACATGATGCGGGCGTCGTCGGTCCACTTGTACTCGATGCCGTCCGGCTCGCCGTCCGAGCCCTCGAGCAGGGCCTCGAGGGGCTCCCACTTGAGCGACGGGTCCGGGCCCTCCTGGGCGCCGGTCTTCATCACGATGACGTGCTCGAGCAGCGGCAGCTCGCCCTTGATGAGGTCGAGCCGGTCCAGGTACAGGTCGGAGATGACCAGCTTCTTGGCCTCGACGAGGTTGATCGTCCAGGACAGGAAGTCGCCCTTGTAGGCCGTGTTGATCGAGCTCATCACGGCGCCGGCCTTGAGGATCCCGAACCACACCGGGAGGAACTCCTCACAGTTCGGCAGCATCACGCTGACCGACTCACCCGGCTGCACGCCACGCGCGATGAGCGAGTTGGCGATCCGGTTGGCGCGGGCGTTGACCTCGCCGTAGCTGACCCAGGGGTTGTCGGCGAACTTGAGGTAGTCCCGGTCCGGGGTCTCGGTCGCCCGCTTCTTCAGGACCTCGGCGAGCACCCACTTGGTCGGGTCCTCCCGCGCGTACCAGTCACTCCACTCGGCCATTCTGCTCGTTCCCCCTATGGATGCGTGTCCGTGCCCCGCCCGTCGCCTGCGCTCAGGCGGCGACGAACTTCGGCAGCGTGATCTCGTCGGTGACGTCGTGGAACACGAGGCGCACCTTCATTCCGATCGAGACGTCGTCCGGGTCGATGGAGGGGTACCCCTCCTCGTCCTTGACGAGGTTCGACATCAGGCGCACGCCCTCGTCGAGGTCGATCAGGGCCACGGTGTGCGGCGGGTCACCCTTGTACGCCTTGCTCGGCCCGATGAAGTGGACCGAGTAGGTGTAGACCGTGCCGGTCCCCTTCGACTCGACCCACTGGGTCGGCTCGAGGGTGCCCGGGACCAGGGCACGGGGGTACCAGAAGGGCTTGCCGTTCGCGTCGGTCGGCAGGAGGAAGGTGTGCTCCTTCATCGCCTTCCACCAGTGGTCGCCCTCCGGGCGCATGTCCGGGAGGGGCTTGGTGTACGGAGTCGCGTCGCTCATGTCTTCTCCCCTTGCCCTAGGCCGCCGACGGCGGTTCGCTCGACAGGACCAGCGCGCTCGTGGCGGCGAGGATGCCGCCGGAGCCGGTGGTGATCGCGAGCTTGGCGCCCGGCACCTGGTGGTTGCCGCCGCCGCGGTCCGTGTCGTCCGCCTCGCCACGCAGCTGCAGCGTCGCCTCGACGATGTGGTGCATCGCGCCGAGGTGCGCCTGGCGGATGAGGCCGCCGTGCGTGTTCATCGGGAGCTTCGCGCCGAGCTTGGCGTTGCCCTCCAGCACCCAGTCGCCCGCCTCGCCGGGACCGCAGACGCCGATGCCCTCGAGGGCGATGAGCGGCGTGAAGCTGAAGGAGTCGTAGATCTCCGCGACGTCGAGGTCGTCCACCGTGACGCCGGCGACCTCGAGGGCGCGGCGGCCGGCGCGGCCGAGGCCCTGGCGGACCCCGTCGACCGACGTGGCCGAGGAGATGTACTGGTGCGAGTAGCCCTCGCCGATGCCCGTGATGTAGACCGGCTTGGTCTTCATCGACTTGGCGCGGTCGGCGGTGGTGACGATGAAGGCCGCGGCGCCGTCGGAGACGAGCGAGCAGTCCATCGCGTGGAACGGGGTGGCGATCCACCGGTCGTTCATGACGTCGTCGACCGTGACCACGTCGCGCAGCATCGCGTTCCACTTGAGGGCGGCGTGCTCGGACTGCGTGGCGACGACCGCCGCCAGCGCCTCCTGGGGCACGTCGTGCTCGTACATGTACCGCTGCGCCAGCAGGCCGTAGCCGCCGATCGTGGTGAGGCCGTACGGGGCCTCGTAGGCGCCGTGGCTCATCTCGCGGGCCATGGCGATCATGCCGGAGGACGAGATGCCCGACCGGGTGTTGTCACCACGGACGCAGAGCACCGTCTCCGCGAGGCCCGCGTCGATCGCGAGCGCCGCCTGCACGGCCATCAGGGGGGCGGTCGCGCCACCCACGGCGACCGACGCGAAGTAGCCCGGCTCCATGCCGAGGTAGTCCGCGAACGTGGTCGCGTGCATGAGGGTCGACTCGACGAACGAGAACGCGGTGACCATGCCGTCGACCTCGTCCAGCGTGATGCCGGCGTCGTCCAGCGTGATCTTGGTCACCTCGGCGAGGAGCTGGAACGACCCACGCCCCTCCAGCTTGCCCTGCTCGGTCTCCCCCACCCCGGCGATGACGATGCCCTTTCCGAGCATCCGTCGCGCCTCGCGCAGGTTGGGCGTGGCCTCGCTCATCCATCCTCCTCGTGGTCGCCTCAGAAGGGCCGTTCGGGGCCGTCGGCCGCCGACGGCCGTCCAGGAGACCGGAGGCATCGCAGGCCGAGACCAGGCCGGGTGGCCCGCACCGCTGGAACGCTACCAGTGTCACGAGTCGGGCGTCAAGATGATCGACAGCCCCTTTTATGCCTGCAAACGCGCCTTTTTCAGGGGGTGCTGAGGGGCCTCACCGGGGGGCGGTGGGACGGCCCGGCCGGGGGGACCCTTGGTACCATCGCCCCGTCTCGGACATCACCCCGAAGGAGAGCCCGCCCGTGTCGTCGGACCCCAACTACGACGCCGCGACCGACACGTACCGCCAGATCTACCGCGGTCACGACAACGCCTCGGCCGTCACCAACAACGAGGGCCTGACGGTATTCTTCGATCCCGACAGCCACGACGTGCTCGGGTTCCAGATCACGAACTTCGCCGCCTACTACGAGGCCCACAAGAACGAGGCCGGCGAGTTCGAGGTCGACCTGCCGGCCAAGGTCCCGGCCCCGCAGGAGGAGGAGATGGACTACGACGCCGAGGCGATCCGCTCCGGCGTCCGCATCGCCGAGTTCTACTAGCCGGCCGGTCCCACCATGATGTCCCCCGGGCCCTTGCCCGAGGGGACCATGGGGAACACCTTGGCCAGCGGGGAGACGTGCACGTCCACGAGCGCCGGCCCGTCGGCGGCGAAGGCCTCGGCGATCGCCGAGTCCAGGTCCGACGGGTCGTGCACCGTGGAGGCGTGGATCCCGTAGGCCGCGGCGATCCCGGCGAAGCTCGGCTGGAAGGGCTCGAAGCTCGAGCCGGCGTAGCGGCCGTCCCAGAACAGCTCCTGCCACTGGCGGACCATGCCGAGGTAGCCGTTGTTCAGGATCACGACCTTCACCGGCAGGCCGTACATCTGCGCGGTCGAGAGCTCCTGGAGGGTCATCTCGAACGAGCCGTCGCCGGAGATGACGACGCAGAGCTCGTCCGGGTGGGCGACCTGGGCGCCGAGGGCGGCCGGCAGGCCGAAGCCCATCGTCCCGAGGCCGCCGGAGGTGATCCACCGCCGCGGCCGGTCGAAGAGGTAGTGCTGGGCGGCCCACATCTGGTGCTGGCCGACGTCGGTGCAGACGATCGCGTCGCCGCGGGTGATGCGGTAGATCGCCTGGACGACGTGCTGGGGCTGGATGACGCTCTCCGGGCCCTCGTCGATCGAGTACGGGTACTGGCGCTTCCACGCGGCGATCTGGTCGACCCAGGCGGCGCGGGCGGTGGCGTCGTGCGGCTCGGGCAGCGCGGCGTAGGCCTCGGCGAGGGCGGCGAGGGCCGGGGCGGCCTGGCCGGCGATGCCGATGTGCGCGGACCGGTTCTTCGAGATCTCCGCTGGGTCCACGTCGATGTGGATGATCTTCGCGTTCGGCGCCCACTCGCTCATGACCGTCGACAGGACCCGCTCGTCGAAGCGGACCCCGACGGCGAGGATCACGTCGGCGGCCTGGAAGGCGTAGGTCGAGGCGGCGAGGCCGTGCATGCCGGGCATCCCCACGAACAGCGGGTGGGTGCCGGGGAAGCCGCCGAGGCCCATGAGGGTGGTGTTGACCGGGATGCCGGTGATCTCCGACAGGCGGGTCAGCTCGCGTGAGGCCTCGCCGGTGATGATCCCGCCGCCGGCGTAGACGACCGGGCGCTCCGCCGCGGCGAGGGCGCGCGCGGCGGCCTCGAGCTGGCGGGGGTGGCCGGCGCCGTCGGGCGGCCGGTAGCCGGGCATCGGCGGGGCGGTCTCGGTGTAGTCGGTGACCTCGCGGCCCCACTGGTCGACGCAGACGTCGACGAGGACGGGGCCGGGGCGGCCGGTCTGGGCGACGTGGAGCGCCTCGGCCATCGCCTGGGGCAGGTCGTCGGCGTCCTTGACGAGGTAGGAGTGCTTCACGATCGGCAGGGTGATGCCGACGATGTCCGCCTCCTGGAAGGCGTCGGTGCCGACGCGGGTGGCGCCCACCTGGCCCGTGATGGCGACGAGCGGCACCGAGTCCATGTAGGCGTCGGCGATCGGCGTGACGAGGTTCGTCGCCCCGGGACCCGAGGTCGCCGTGCAGACCCCGGCCCGGCCGGTCACCTTGGCGTAGCCTTCGGCCATGTGCCCGGCGCCCTGCTCGTGCCGCACGAGGAACGTGCGGATGTCCGGATCGTCGTGGAGTGCGTCGAAGAGGGGGATCACCGGCCCCCCCGGCAGGCCGAAGATGGCAGTGACGCCCGCCCGCTTGAGGCTGGCGAGGGTCGCGTCGACCGCGCGCATGCTGTTCGTCCTTCCGCCCTGTTCGTCCGTCGTCCTGGCGGACGAGTGTAGTGGACCCGGCCGGCGTGGACCCCGACCCCAAGGAGGCTGAGCCATGAGCACCACCCCACCCGGGGGAGGCCCCGAC
>VFQP010003492.1_pt1 | contig 15911 bp, 17 predicted proteins | sample 3512351 | NCBI WGS metagenome assembly VFQP01 (sample SAMN10412372, study PRJNA504923) | tailings metagenome | isolation source: Relicate 1 Philex TSF1 revegetated site | place: Philippines: Tuba, Benguet | collected 2017-08-29 | reverse complement strand
AGGCGCCCAGGAACCTGCCAAAAGTCTGAGCACCGCAGCCAGCGGGAGGCTGCGCTCCACGGAATGAATGGCTGTGCCAGCACCCTCCCCAGTGGAGCAAATCCCCTGCCTGCATGCACAATGGCTGCCAGGCCAACAAGAATCAGAGAATCTTTTCCCGCCACGCCTTGAGTGCCCATCGAAAAAGAAAGGACCTGACCGTTCCGCTTGCAACCCCCAAACAAGTGCCTTCCTCCCGCAAACGGCCACACACTGCCCCAGCCTCAACGACAGCAAACGGGCTCCCACCCTCCTTCTGCCCAAAGGCTTGTTCTCCCCACGCCCTCCTTTGCCCAAGGGTTCAGTCCCGGCCCACACGGGGGGCGCTCTCCTCCTGGCAGGAGCGTCCGCCTCTGGAGCCCTCATCATCCCCAAACCACCACCACCTGCCCTGGAGCAAGCCTGCGCTTGGCGAATGCGCCAGGCGCCACCTGAACCCTCTCCCTCCTGGGGTAGGCCTTGCGCAACCCGGTTCCACCTACACCCACTCCGGATACCCCTCAGTAGGCAACCCACTACTAGCTAATAACAGGAGCTCCTGCGGAAGCTCCTGAGCCCACGGCCTGATCTCTGCGCCCAAGCACCCAACAACCCCACGGCGCTTAGGGCCAGTCCTTCTCCCAGGCGTTTGCTTTTTGCTGAACCACGTCACGCACGCACACCACAAGCTGTGAGGCTGTGCGGAGGCAGGGCGCCAGGCAGGCGTCCGCCTGCCGCACCGTGCGCCACGTCGCGCCACCCTGCCAAACGAAGAGGGAGGCCGACCAGCGTCCTATTGAGTTGTTCGAGCCAAAGCACCGACTGCGCAGCGCGCCAGGCCCTCCTCCACTTGGAGCCCACTTGGGCACAAAAAGGTCGTTCCACCGACACGTGTTCCTAGCTCTGCTTCGGCGTTCCAGCTGGCCTGACCTCTGGCCCAAAACAAGAATCAACCACCCTCCGGCACCGGGGAACTCCCCTTTGGCTCCATGCCGGTTTTTAGCCCTCTTGGATTAAGACGGATCACCAGGCGAAAAACTGCTGCCACGAGACGGGAAGAGGGAAAGGCAGCGTTGGGGGAAGGGGGGGGGGTCAAAGGGGACACAGGCATTCCTGTCTCGCAAACCCAGGCACAAGCCGCGTGACGCTGTGGGTCGTCACGACCGTTTCTGGCATGAATCACATGCCTGATGGCCAACACCCGCCAGACTCCCGCGTGACACCTTGGAGGGTTTCCCTTGGGGGAGAGAGAGTGCGCCCTTGGAGGTCTCCATTGCACTACGCTCACCGGCACCGGTGCGAGCGAGGGCTGAAAGGCCCCACCGCACAGCACCAACCACACAGCACGCAACACACACACACACAGCACCACCACTCGGACGAACCACCAGCACCTCACACACACAAGCAAGTGGGAGCGCTCGGCGCACCGCCTCACCCTCCCAACCCGCCACAAAACACAGCGCTCCAGACAAGGGGGGGGGGGTGCGGAGGCGCCTGGCGCGAACGCCGGCTGCACCTCGCTCGGTTCCATGGCGAATTGGATAACCGCGCACGTGGGCGGCGTTGGCATGGCGACGGGCGCGCGCAGACAACTGAGTAAGGGGCCGGCGGGCTGCCGGCGGGGATAAGGGCCTGTCGCCATGCCAACGTGCGCCTCGGGCCATGGCCCATGTAACGGCGGCGGCGAGTCTTGACAACCACGGGGGACGAGGAGGCATCCTGCCTGCGAGGTGGCCCAACACGAGCGACCAAATGTGGCACCACTCAGTCCACGCTGCGCCGTCCCAAGGCCAGGGCCAGTCGCGCTGGCGTGCGGCCCACGGCCTGCCCCGCGCTGGCGCGGCGCAGCGCACCGGCGGCGCGGGCAAACGAAAGAAACGGGCCGGCGAAGCGGAAAGGAGCGGCATTTCCCCTCGTGCCCACAAGAGCGAACGATCCGCGCGGTGCGGCTACGAGCAGTGCGGGCCAGCCAATCGCGATGGCCGCCCCCTCTCAGTGCCGCATCAGGCGTGGCGGTGCGGCGTCGCTGCGCGCGCCACCACGCGCGCGCTGGAGGCAGTGCGCGCCAGGAGCAGGCGTTGCTGGGGCCGCAGAACGGCCCTCAGGGGGCGTTCTCACACCAATCCAACAAGGCACACAAGGGGATGAAAAAGGGTGAGGCGGCGATTGAGCGAGGGGAAGGGGGCGGCGCGTGGAGGGGGGGGGGGATCCTGGCGACAAGCGTGACCAAAGGGATAAGGGGGGACCGCCGCGCGCACGCCGCGCGCCACGAAAGAAGGGGCACGCGCGCGCCTGCGCTGCGCAGGGCTGATCAATTGAGGTGGAGCGGAGCGGCTCAGCCGGCAGGGCGCGGGAAGGCCCCTGGAGGAGCGAGCGGGGAGACAAATCACGTGCCCACGCGCAAGACACCACATTGGGCACACACATGCACACGCACACAAAGACGCAGTGTGGCGCAGCTGGCTGCTGTCTGGCATTTGCGGTGCATGCGGCGCAGGGGACCACACGACTTGAGGCCCCAAGCGCTTGCTCCCTGTTGCCCTCCCCAAGGCTCACCACCCCAACGATGCCCCTGGCGTGTGCCCCAGATGACGAGACTCGGCGCACAGCAAACCTGATGCGGGGCCGCGAGGCCCTCCCCCTGATCCAGGCGCGAGGTGCACACGCAATCACGCCCCCACCCCAAGGCGCGCTCCGCGGGCAGACGGCCTCCACGACACCATGGCTGAGAGCTCTGCCTGGGCCTGTCTAGAAGCACGCGTCGCCACACACACACACACACCGCTCACGCACAACGATGGAGCGCCCGCGGGACCGCCGCGCGAGGCTCCAGGACCATCCCACACGCACGCAGGGAAGCACGCTCGCGACCGCGCAAACGCAACGAAACGCTGGAACACCATGGGGCTGCGAGACGCCACACCATGAATGCTAGGGCAGGGTGACGCCCACCCTTCGGAGACGCCCACGCCCAGGAAACCGACCCAAGGACAAAATGACGTCGACGGCACACCCCAGGGAACGGCTAAGCTTTCCCCCCACCCCACCCCTGCTAATCACCATGCAACGCTGCCCCAGCCACCTGCCTGCGCGGCGGGGCCACGATGCTTAACGGCAAGCAAAACTGAGGCAAAAAGTGGAGGTGAGGGCAATCTGACTCAAAGGCCGGCGCAGCGCTCATCGGTGGCCGCCAAAGGCGACTCAAGCCACGCCGAGGGGGCTTGGCCAGCCGCCGCTGCGGGGACGCTGCTGTCCCTGCGCCGCTGCCGGGTGACGCTGCTGTGGCTGGTGGGGCAGAGCAGCCAGCGGCGGCCTATGTGCCGTGGCGGCGCCGGGCCCTGCGGCGGGCGGGCGGTTGGGCCCGACGGCGGCGCAGCACTGCGCCGCGCATGACAGCGCGGGCTGCGGCGGCGCTGCGGCCGCGGCAATGGCGCGCTGCGCGTCCAGGTAGCGCGAGATGGGCGCGCTGCGCCGGACGCCCGGCGCCAGGGCGCGGGTGAAGTTTCCGTACAGCTCCTGCGCGGCGCGCGCGACACGCGGCGAGGGCGGCGCCCGCACGGGAGCAGCACACACGTGTTTGCACGCTGGCGCCGTGCGGCGATGGTGGCGGAAACATTTGGACAAGTCGTGCGTGCCTCACCTTGGACATGTGGGCGAGCTGGTCGTTGTCGCGCCACTGCGCCGCCTTGACCACGTACGGGATGCCCTGCGTCTGCCCGCAGGCGGCCAGCGCCACCGACAGCGCGCACGCCGCCACGCGCGAGGCGGGCGCGTGCGCAAAGGTGGCGCCGTCCAGCGCCGCCAGCTGCACCAGGCACTCGCCCAGCACGCGCACGCCGCGCGACGTCACCTGCGCACGCGCGCACGTCGTCGGCCGCCCACGTCACGTCAGCCGCGGCAAAGCCACGTGCGCTGAGAGCAATCCCTGTGGCCGCGCCGACTGCTGACGGCGGCGGGGCGCAGCGGGTGAGCTCACCTTGGCCCGGCCGGCAAAGGCGTGCATGAACTTGAGGCTGGAGCAGGGCACGGCGAGGCGCCACTCGAGCACGGCCACCACCTGGGCCTCCATGCGTACCACCTCCAGGGCCGAGTACGTGTTCTCCGTCATGTCCGTCATCTGCGGCAACAGGGGCAGCAGCTAGAGCGGCGTCAGTCGCCGCGTCGTGCGCGACAGCGCGTCGCAGGTGGCCCTCAGCGGCGCTGAGTCACCGACGTGCCTGCTGGGCGCTGGGCGGGTGCACGTCCTCGTACTTGGAGGCCAGCCACAGGCACGCGGCGCCCAGCAGCTGCAGCTGCTCGCGCGGCACCGGCGCCAGCGACAGGTACCTGCGCAGCCGGCCCGCCAGGGAGCACGCAACACCTGTGGCATCTGCGCCCGTCCTTGCTGTCCTTGCTGCCGCGCTTCTGTGAGGCGCAGGCGGCTGGTGTGCTGCGCTGCAGGCAAGCACCTGTCCAGGTAGTTGACGGACAGCAGGAAGGTTTCTTGCTGCAGCCGGAAGTTGGCCGTCACGTCCGCCATCCAGTCGACCAGCATCTCCCGCATGGCGGGCGTGAGCCGGCTGCCGGCGGCCTGCGTCTCAAACACGCTGGTGGGCGTGAAGCGCGCCTGCACGCACGCACGAGCGGCACGAAGCGCAGCAGAGGTCGACCAGCGCCCCGGGGCCACGTATGGAGCTCCTGGCACGCCCAGCTGCCGCCCTCCCTCCTGCGCGCACCTCCTGCTCCAGCCACTCCTCCACGCCGTCCTCCTCCCTGCCCTGCGCCGGCTGCAGCGGCTGCGGCGGCTGCGGCGGGGGCGGCGGAGCGCACGGCGGCGGCGGGCTGATCATCATCATGGACGAGGAGCTGTCCTGCGACGCCTGGTGGTGGTGGTTGCCGTGCACGCTCGCCGTGGAGGAGGGCGACAGCGCAGCGGTGCAGTCCGACGAGCACGAGGAGCGGCGGCTCATGGCGGTGCTGGGCCGGTGGCTGCACGTGAGCCGGCCGTCGTGCGAAAGGGTGCTGAGCAGGGGCTGAGTCGTCGACGTCTGGCCTGCACGGACGTGCAACACGCGTTGTGGGGCAACCCCGCTCGCTCCTTGGCCCTCTCGGCGCGTGCTGGTCCCGAAGGCCGCGAACGGCGCTTCGGTGGGCGATCGGCGGCGTACCGAGGCCTGGCGCCACGCTGCTGCCCGGGAACGACGCAGCGCTTGCGTCCACGAAGGTCTCCTGCGCGCACGCAGCCCGCACGAGCGTCAGTGGCCGATCGGCTCGATCTCGGCGCCGTGGCGCGAATCGATCGCGCGCCCTCGCACCTCGGGGGCGCCCTGCGAGCGGAGGCGCTTGGCGTCGGTCTCCTGCGTTGCGCCGGTGCGTCGAGTGCACGTTGCGATGGCAGCACTGGCCAATGCGCGAGTCGGCGGCGAGGCTGGTGCTGTGCTCTCGGCTGCAGCTGCACGGTATGCGTTCGGGCGCGCACCTGATCAAGCGAGAGCCCAGTGCCGCAGCTGCTGCGTGGAGATGAAGCGTCCATCGCGCAGAATTCCTCCTCCGTGTCGTCGGACGGAGAGGCGCGCTTGGCGGGGCGCCTCTTCGCACCACGCTGGCCAAAGGGCCACAGCGCCGAGAGTTTGCTGTGCGCCATCTATGCGCGTGCCTGCTCAGCTGCTGCGCACGGTAGCGGTGTGTGTGTGCGCCGGCGGCCTCTGGCGCGAAGGGGTGGGTCCTCCAGATTCATGCGAGAAACAGCTCGAACAACAGCTCGAGCTGTGGAGCTGGCTGCAGCGCGCCCCAGGGCTGTTGCTGCTCGAGTACACGTTGTACTCGACGCAACGCGCTTGATCCGCGCGCCCTCTCGTTGGGGAGCACTTGCGCCGCTCCGCGCGCGCCAAGTGCCCTTTCGCCGGCACTGTGCCGTGAAGTCGCGATCTGGGCGGATTGCCTGCAGTTTAAGCCGGCAGTTGAGTGGGCGCCTTGCGGGACTCCTTCAGCAGCACGACTCCTTCAGCATGCGTGCGGCGTCGTGAGGTCGGAGCGAGCGTGAGGCGGACCGATCACTCATGGCGGCGGCTGCGGCGGGGGCAGGAGCAGGAGCCCCTGCTACAGCAGGAGCTGCGGCAGCGCAGCAGCTCGTGATCCCGGCCGCGACCTTCACCGTGGTCGAGTACCCAGGCTACGTGCGCGACGCGCCGCGGGCGCTGGCGGCCCTGGGCGGCGAGGCCGCCGTCCCCGCCGCCGCGCCGTCCTCCAAGGCCGCCGCCGCAGCGCAGGACGCCCTGCGGCTCTCCCTGCGCCCTGACCAGCCCCAGGCGCACCCTCTGTTCGCCTACCCCAAGCCCACGCGGGCGCTGCTGCTGCGCATCAGCCGGCCCCGGGGCGCTGCCGCCCCAGCAGGCGACGCCACGGCGCCGCAAGCGCAGCAGCAACAGCCCTCGGTGCGCCTGGAGGGCGTCGTGCGCACAACGCTCCACTTCCGCGGGCTGGCAGACTACCAGTATCTCACGGCGCCCTCCCTCGCGTCGCCCGGCCCCAGCGCTGCCGCCGCCGCCCTTCGCACGGCCAAGCAGGCGCAGGGCGGCGCCCCTCCTGTGGGGGCCAAGGTGCAGCAGGCCCCAGGCGCGCCGCTGCCCCCCCAGTGCGCGCCCGCGAGCGCCGAGCCCAGCGGCGTGGCGCAGCCGCTGCTGTGCGTGCCACTGCTCTTCTCCAAGCTCGACGCGCCGCTGCTCGACTTCCCCTGGCGCAACGCGGCCAGCGGCGTCGCGGCGCCCGCAGCCACAGGTGCGGCCGCAGACAGCACGGCCGCCACGGCCTCAGTCCAGGGGCGCGCTAGGGGCCACTCACAGGGGCCGTACGAGCGACCAGGTCAAGGGCACCAAGGGAAGCGCCTGCCCTCTCACGCGTCCCCGCAGGCTACAAGACAATCGGGCGCGGCGCCATCACCACCGCAGGGGCAGCTGCAGCAGGCGGCCCCGCCCGCTCGCGCACCGTGGGCGTGGACCTGGTGAGCTACCACGACGACCTGGTGCCGGCGCCCGCACCCGAACTCGCCGCGCTGCTGCGCCAACTCCTCCTCGCCCAGGCGCAGCAGCAGCAGCAGCCCGACGTCGCGATGCAGCCGGTCGCCCCCGCTGAGGGCGCAGCAGCGCAGGCGGCGGGAGGTGGTGGCGCCGCTGTTGCCGCCGCCGCCGCCGTCCAGGGCGCGGCGGAGGGGCAGGACGGCGGCGCGCAGCAGCAGCGGCAGCGGCAGCAGCAGCAGCAGGCTGAGGTCCAGGCTGCGTGCCTGCGCCGCGTGGCGGAGCTCTTCACGCAGCGGCCCGTGTGGCCGGCGGCGCTGGTGCACGAGCGCTTGGCAGCGGCAGCGGGGGCGGCTGAGCCGGGGCGGGAGGGCGGGGCGCCGGGCGGCGAGGCGCCAGAGGGCGAGGGCGGTGCGGCGGCGGCGGGCGGGCGCGGCGGGGCGCGGTGGCGGCCGGTGCACGTGGACGTGGCGCTGGCCCGGCTCACGTACAAGTTCAAGTCGGGTGAGTCGGTTGCGCGATGCGCCGTGCCGCTCTCAGCGCGCCGTCTGCAGTGGTGGGGCAAAGCAGCGAGCGAGCGAGCGCGTGTGCGTGCGTGCGATTGTGTGCGTTGGGCCGCAGGGCCCTGGCGGGGCTTGCACGTGCGCAAGGGGTACGACCCCCGGCGGGACGCGGGCAGCTGGCAGCACCAGGCCGTGCACTACGTGCTGCCCCGCACCTGGTGAGCGCGCGCACAACACACATACCCCTGCGCTGCCGAGAGCGTGCGTGGATGGGTGTGGTGGGGAGGCAGCGGTCTGCAGCCTTGCGCCCCTCACCGAGGCCCATGCGCCCAGTCGCCAAGCTTCGCTGTTTGAGCGGAAAGGGACGCCGTGGTGCCCCACGCACGCGCGCTGCTGGCATCAGGTACCAGCACCTGATTGTCGCCGCGGCGCCGGACGGCCCGGCGCCCCTGCCCCCAACCATGGCCGCCCTCAACAGGTCCGTTGCGCGCAGCCCACCTCTGCTGGCAGTCGAATCACGAGTCAGAGGCGCCCCACACCAGCTGTCGCTGCTGCTGTTGGTGTTGCGTGTGGTTCGCTGCCCGCAGCCTGCAGGCGCTGCCCACCACCCGCACCGTGGCGCTGCAGCTCTGCGACCTACAGCCGCACGGCCCGCCGCCGCTGCGCGCAGCCTGCGACGCCGCCGCCGCCCGCGCCCAGCCGCCAATGCCGCCGCCCGGCCTGCCTCAGCGGCGCCAGCCCAGCCCCACCACGGGCTGGTTCACCGCGGCCGAGTGGCAGACCATAGAGGGCGCCGTCGCGGGCGCCTTCAACGCCCTCATCCCGCGAAGCCACGTCGACGCCGCCGCCGGCCAGGGCGCCGCCGCTGCCGTCGGCGCCGCCCCCGCCGCCGCCGCTGCGCAGCAGCAGGGCGTGGTGGACCCGCGACTGCAGGCGCCAGCAGTGGCGCCGGCCGCTGTGGCGGCGGCGCCAGACGTGCCGGCGGCAGCGCTCGCTGAGCGGGGCCGCGGGCGGGGCCGGGGGAGAGGACGCGGGCGGGGGCGTGGCAGGGCCGCAGCGGACGCGGCCGAGGCTGATCAAGCGGCTGCGGGGGAGGAGGAGGACGCTGGCGGCGCCTCTCCTGAGCCGCAGGGCATGGGCCCGGCGGGCGCGGCCGCGCCGGCGCAGCCGCCAGCGGCAGGTGGCGCGCAAGGCGCAGCCGCATCGGCGAGCGCAGAGCACATGCTGCTGTCGCAGCTGCTGCAGCGCGTCACGCTGCAGCCGCCGCCGTCTGGCCTGCTGCCGCTCACTATGCCGGTGCGCGTCGCGAGGGCGCTCTGCAGCCGCAGTCTACCTGCCCAAACCTGGGCCTGGGTGCGGTGCGCCACGTGGGTGCCACGTGTGTGCGTGCGCGCGCGTTGCTGCTGCTGCAGTTTGGGGGCTTGCCGTTCGGCGCTGGCGACGACGACGACGACGACGCGTACGAGCTGCTAGAGGGGCCGGCGGGAGGCGGCGGCGCCGGCGCGGCGGCGGGCCGGTCGGTTGCCTGGTCGGCGGGCACGCAAGCGAGCGGCGCGGCGGCGAGCACGCAGGCCAGCGTGGTGGGGCTCGGGAGCGCGACGCAGCGGGGGGCGCGCGAGCAGTCTGTGGCCATGGAGGAGCAGGACGGGGAGGAGGAGGACGAGGAGGAGGCCGTCGCGTCGCTGGCGTTTGGGGCGGACGACGACGAGGGCGAGGGCGAGGAGGAGGAGGGCGAGGAGGGCGACGAGTTTGAGGAGGGGGAAGAAGAGGGAGAGGAGGAGGACGAGTACGCCTACTTGAACGAGGGGGACGCCGGGTGGTAGCACTGCGACGGTGCCTTGACGTGTTGCAGATTGACGGTGGACGGGTCACCACGCCAGAGCACAGCCCTGCCTGCCTGCGCCCTGCCAGGACAGAGACCCAAAAACTGCCCCAGCAGAGTGCACCAAAACCGCTATTGCTGCTGCTGCTGCGCCTGAGCCTGAGCTTGTGTGGTCCCTGGCTGCGCCGCGCTGCCGTTGCCGTTGCTGTTGCTGCCTGCTGCGGATGTGGTGGTGAGCTTGGCCACGCCCGAGCTGAGCGCCTCCATCTGCGTCTGCGCCTGCTCCGCGTCAATGTTGTCGGGGAGCACCTCGGTGGGCATGGTGACAATGGGCTTGCGGGGCCGGCCCCACCGGTCCAGCTCGTCATCAAACCTGCGCCACGGAAACGTTGTAGGGAGCAGCGCGACGTGGCTGCTGGCAGTGATGCGATGCCGCAAGCAAGCAGAGCGCGGGGACGGGCAGGACACGCGCGCCCGCTCTCACTTTTCAATGGTCGGCCGGCTCATCTCGTTATCGCCGTACGACTGCGTACGAGCAGAGGCGTCACAGCAGCACTAATCGCTGCGCTCAACGCCTCCACCTCCCGCGCACGAGCCGGCAGCAGTGGCGCCTCCCCAGCTGCCCGCACCTTTGGCAGGTTGTCGTCCGCCACCAGCAGGACGAGCGGCACCTTGTACATGAGGAAGCCGCCCAGCAGGCTGCCCTGGTGCGCCGCGTCCAGCGCCTGGTCGGGGTTGAGCTGGTTCCACGCCGCCGCCAGCGCCGCCACCGCCACCAGCACCAGCAGCCGCGGCTGCAGCGCGTGCCGGTACGCCGCGCCCACCTTGGCCACGTTGCGTGCCAAGGGCTGCTCTATCTGCGCCCCAGCAGCACCACGGGCGTGTCACGCACGCGGTGAGCTGCGAGTCCACATGGTGTGAGCGCTGCTCCGTGGCGTTACAGAGGGCCGCGCACCTGCTCGGCCTCCCGCATGGGCACGCGTGTCTCGCCGGTGAAGGCGTCCACGTCGCGGAAGAGCAGCGAGAGGTAGAGGTTGTTGGCCGCCATGCCCAGCAGCGCGCACAGGCCCGCCTCGCCGTCCACCGTCAGCAGCAGGTAGGCCGCCAGGCCGGCGCCAGCCTTGCGCGCCGTGGTCAGGATGCGCTCCTTGAGCTGCTTGTACTCCTGCGCTCGCGAGCGGATGGGTTGCGCCCGGGCTCGCGCCACCCTGGCATCTCGGCAGGCCAGCGTGAACAACGTCACGCGCCACACTCAGCACGCAGATGCCCTCTCACCTCCATGTACACGGGGTCAGGTCGTCGCCCTGAGGTCGATGCGGGCGGCGCGGACGCCGCCGCGGCGCACGCCGGCGCCAGGCGCCTCTGGTGCACCGCGGCTGATGCTACGTCCCAATGATGGCCTCCTGCTGCTGATGCGTGCTGCGGCGCCGCCGCTCTGCTGTGCCAGCACCTGCGCTTGATGAGCGCTGAGCTTGCCGGGGCCACGCCGATGATGGCGGCGCCCGGTGCGGGGGCCTGTCCAGCGCACGCGCTGCCAATACGCTGCGCCAGCGCCATTCTCGCGGTGCGTGAGGCGCGCCGGAGCACGGTTTGGCGACTAGGCACGAACCACACCTGCATAGGGTTCGGGTACGGGTCGTCGATCGCGGAACTCTGCACGGCAAAGCCTCGCGCGCCTCTTCACCAGCGGCGTCTGATCAGGGCGGTGCCACCTTGTCCGTCAGTGCACCAAGCGAGGGAGGCGGGAGGACGCGGAGCCGAGCAGCGGGCAGAGCCATCCTCTGCTCAAGCGGGCGCGCTCTGACCCAGCCCAAAAGCTGCTTGCCATGGCCTCTGAGGCGCCCGCAAAGGGCACGGATGAGTTCGACAACAAGGCCTACGAGACGCTGGAGAAGGAGTTCCAAGAGGTGCGCGCGCTGGTCACCGACTGCGAGCGCAGAGCGAGGGCAGCACGGAATTGCGTACGTGGAACGAAGGGAATGAAGGGCCTCTTGTTGCTCTGCGCGCTCTCTGGGGCCCGTCTACGGGCACGCATCGGCATGAAGGCATGCAGCAAGGCCGCAGCAGCGCCAGGCCGACGCGACGTGGTGGTCGTCACGGTCGCGCGGCTGTGCTGCAGGTGCTGCAAGAGCTCGTGGGCGACAAGAGCCTGGAGCGCTTCCGCGTCGAGTATGAGAAGCTCCACCGTGCCTTGCGCAAGTCCCACGGTGCGCGGCAGCAACAGCAGCAGCAGCGTGACAGCCAGAGTATGCAGCGACTGCTGCCTGTGCGGCCGCGCCCTCGGCCGCCTGCGGCCGAGGGCCGCGCAGGGCGCGGTGCGGCCGAGAGGTCGTGCAGCAGCAGGCGCTCAACACACGCGTGTGGGGTGCTGCAACGCGTGCAGAGAGCGAGGTGCGCCTCATCAAGCGGTGCCGCGAGCTGAACGCCGAGATCGTGGCCAACGCGGCCAAGGTGCAGACGGCGCTCAAGCTCAACGAGGAGGACCAGGGCACCATCGCCACGCTCAAGAAGGAGATTGAAAAGGCGTGGAAGCTGGTGGACGCCAGCCACGAGAAGGAGGCCAAGGCCAAGGAGACCATCCAGCAGCTCAAGCTGGAGATCAGCAACCTGACACGGCTGGTGGAGCAGGGCTCGGGCCTGGCCATGGGCGAGGAGTCCACGCTCAACGACCTGCTCAAGCAGAAGGAGGAGCTGGTGCGGGAGCGCGACGCGCAGGTCGACCAGATCATGGCGCTCAGGGCCGACCTCATGGAGACCCAGGTGAGCCCTGGGGCGGCGGGCAGGATGGGGGCCACAGCGACTGCGGGACAGTCGTCGCAGCCACGGACCCAAAGAGGGCGCGGCAGCATGGAGCTGCGTTGGGAGGGGTGAAGCGACGGCGGCACCGCTGTCCAGGGACACCCACGTGACGGCAGCGTGTGCTTGCGGCGCTCGTCGTTCCTGTGCAGGAGAAGCTGCGCTCGGCTGAGAACAGCAAGCTGAGCCTGGAGAACGACATTTCCGGGCTCAAGGACAGCATCGCCGAGCGCAAGATGGAGGCGGAGCGCGAGGCGCGCAAGAAGGAGCGCATGGAGAAGGAGATGAAGGAGCTCAAGGCCTCGCTCGAGGCGCGCCAGAGCGAGATCAAGGCCAAGCAGCAGCAGGTGCGTGTGGAACGCCCGGGTGGTGTGTGTGCGGGGACGGGGCGGGGACGTGTGCCGGCTGCCAAAGTGCGCGGAGCTCACCATGACCATCGTTCCGCCTCCACTCTGCTGCTGCGTGCGCAGGTGCAAGTGACGGAGGAGCAGGTGCAGCGCCTGGAGGGCATGCTCCGCGACACCAAGTACGCGTCTGAGAAGGTGCAAAAGGAGTACAACCAGCTCAACGAGAAGGTGCAGAAGCTGCACCACGACCTGGAGGAGCAGATCCACACCAACACGCAGCTGCTGGCGGACAACAGCCAGAAGCAGGTGGAGCTTCGCGTCAAGGAGGACGAGATTGCGCAGATCAAGGCGGAGGCCGCGCGCGTCAACAAGCTGCGCGACCAGACGGCCAAGCGCATCAAGCAGCTCGAGGACGGCAAGGCCGACGTGCGTGTTGGAGGTTTTGGGGGGGGTGCGGGGGCGTCAAGCAGTGAGCGGCGGGTGCGGTGGGTCGGCGGGCGGCGGACTGAGCGGCTGCCGGCTGCCTGGGGTCCCGCGCGCGCCCGTTGCTTGACCCGCAGGTGGAGAAGGAGCGCGACATCCTCAAGCAGACCATCGACGGGCTGGAGGCCGAGCTGGAAGGCAAGGGCAAGGAGGTGGAGGCCGAGAAGAAGAAGCTGGAGGAGCTGACGCGCGAGCGGGACATCCTCACCAAGCTCAGGTCCCAGGTGCGTGCTGAGGACGTGCTGCCCTCAAGTCGGCCAGAACGTGGGCGCATGCACCGAGTCGGGGACGCCGCGAGTTGGGCTCGAGCGCACTCTCTCTCTGTCTCCTCACCGCGCCGCGCGCCCCCTTGCTGCGCGCGCGCGCCGCAGGCGGAGAACGCGACGCAAAAGCAGCTCGACTTCATCAAGATCAACGAGAACACCAAGCGCAACCTGGAGCAGGAGATCCAGGGCTACAAGATGGAGGCGCAGAAGCAGAGCAAGCTCATCTACCAGCTGGAGAAGGAGCGCGAGAAGTACTCGATCGAGGCGAGCGAGGCGGCGGCCAAGTACATGTCGGCGCTCGAGGAGGTCAAGCTGCGCGAGATGGCCATCATCGACCTGCAGAAGCGCATCGCCGAGGGCGAGACCAAGCTCAAGCAGCAGCAGAACCTGTACGAGGCGGTGCGCGCGGACCGCAACCTCTACAGCAAGAACCTCATCGAGGCGCAGGACGAGATCCAGGAGATGAAGCGCAAGTTCAAGATCATGCAGCACCAGATCGAGCAGCTCAAGGAGGAGATCTCGGCCAAGGACCTGGCGCTCGTCAAGGAGCACTTTGACCACATGAAGGTGCGTGCCGCAGCGCAGCGTGCGCGCAGCACGGGGATGGGCCCACTGGGGCTGCAGGAGGGGCGCGGCAGCTGGCTCCGCTGCGCATCACCACCAACCCCTCGTGCGCGTCTGCCTCCGCCGCACGTTTGCGCGTTCCTGTCCTTTTGCAGGTGGAGAAGGAGAAGGAGGCGCTGCGCATGGAGCTCAACAAGGCCAAGCAGCAGATCAAGGAGGCGGACACGGCCATCAGCAGCCAAAAGAGCGAGATCGAGAAGCTCAACCACATCATCAACGAGGCCGACCAGGAGCGCATCCGGCAGAAGAAGGAGTACGACATTGTCGTCAACGAGCGCGACATCCTGGGCACGCAGGTGGGTCACGCCGTGGGCCACAGGGGCCAGGGCAGCACGCGGTGGGTGGCTCAGGGACGGCTCCAGAGCGCCAACACCTGCCCCAAACGCTGTGCGCGCTCCGCCACCGATTGGCCCGCCCGCAGCTCATCCGCCGCAACGACGAGCTGGCTCTGCTGTACGAGAAGATCAAGATCCAGCAGAGCACGCTCAGCAAGGGGCAGATACAGTACCGGGACCGGCTCAACGAGATCCGCGTGCTCAAGATCAAGCTCAACGACCTCAAGCGCGAGCTGCACATCCTCAAGAGCAGCGTGGCCAACATTGACGTGCTCAAGCGCGAGGTGCACCAGCTGGGCCGCGAGCTGCTGCAGGAGCGCACCAAGGTCAAGGCGCTCAGCGAGGAGCTGGAGAACCCGCTCAACGTGCACCGGTGGCGCAAGCTCGAGGGCAGCGACCCCAGCACGTACGAGATGATTCAAAAGATCCAGACGCTGCAGAAGCGCCTCATCGCCAAGACCGAGGAGGTGAGGGCACTTGCGCGTGGGTTGACGTACGTGCCGCCGCCACTTGGCGCGCTGACCACGCATCACGCGCCTGGCGGACCCACCCTGTGCCGCCCTGCCCGATGCACCGCAGGTGGTGGAGAAGGACCTGCTCATCCAGGAGAAGGAGAAGCTCTACATGGAGCTCAAGAACATCCTGGCGCGGCAGCCGGGGCCCGAGGTGGCCGAGCAGCTCAGCATCTACCAGGCCAACCTGCGGGAAAAGACCAAGCAGATGAAGGCGATGGCGTCCGAGCTCAACATGTACCAGGCGCAGGTCAACGAGTACAAGTACGAGATTGAGCGGCTGGTGCGCGAGCTCAACGACATGAAGCGGCGGTACTTTGACCAGAAGCGGCGAGAGCAGATGGAGAGGGAGAAGAGCACCAAGGGCTCGCTGCCGCTGGGCACGGCCGGCAGCCTCGGCAGCGCCGCCAACCAGCCGCGCTTCACCGGTGGGGGCTTCTCCTTGAGCCAGCAGCCCTGAGGAGGTGCCTTGCTCACCCTGGCGCTCTGCAATCTGGTCTTGGGTGCAGTTGCTGCGCAGATAGATGTTCCGCGCAGTGGGCCTCCCGTCGCCGCTGCCGCGTGATCGTGCCTCTGCTCGTGGCAGCGAGGGCCTTGACGCACTCTTTCAGCGGCGATGCGGCGAGTGGTGGCCTCCAGAGGGGTGCCACGCGGCCAGGTAGTGGCCCACGCGCCCGTGACCGCGTGTCCGCGCGATACAGGGCGGCGCCCGTGAGGAGGAGGCAAGCTGGCCCGGGCAGAACAGCACAGCAGGGACACTGGCGGGCCCAGCGACCTGCCGCAGCGCGAGAAGCAGGCGATCCTGTCCTGGCGCGTGTGGCGCGCTAAAGCGGCAAACCCAGAAACTGACGAGAAAAAGTGGCAGGAGAGCTCGCAGCGCGCAAATCGTAGGCGACACGACCCCTGACAGCAGCATCTTCAACTCTTGACGGCGCCTCTGCTCCGTGTGTGCGGAGCACGCGTTCACCCAGACTTGCTCCTCGGGACTTGGTGGCCAGCAGCGCGGCGCGCCTCTGGAGCGCTGCCAATGACACGACCTCGACCTTGACCTGGACACGCAGCACCTGACGCGATGGACGAGGAGGTGCGCGTTCTCTGAGGCCCGCTCGCTTTCGCTTTGTCGTGCAAAGTGAATCTCAAGCGAAGGACCAACACCACGCCCATTTGCTGCCCCCTGCGCGCAGGACCTCGGTTTCTCCACGCTCGACCG
>VFQP010003491.1_pt1 | contig 15912 bp, 10 predicted proteins | sample 3512351 | NCBI WGS metagenome assembly VFQP01 (sample SAMN10412372, study PRJNA504923) | tailings metagenome | isolation source: Relicate 1 Philex TSF1 revegetated site | place: Philippines: Tuba, Benguet | collected 2017-08-29 | reverse complement strand
CCGGCCCTGGCGGACGACGGCCGCACGGCCCTCAGGAGCCCGCGCGGTCCTCCGGCCCTGCCGCCCCGGGACCACCCGCTGCCGGGCCGTCCGGGGCAGGCTCGACCGGGGCGGTCTCCACCGGAGCGGGGTCGGCCGGGCCGGGGTGGTCGCTCGTCGGGGACGCGTCGGATGCGCGAGCCGCCGGGTCGGCCGCCGGAGTCGCGGCGGGCGCGCCGCCCACGGCCGACGGCGGGGCGACGCCCGGGTGCACCGCGGCGGCGCCCAGCACCGACCCGCCCGTCACGACGACACCGGCCGCGACCGCCTGCGCGCGCAGGTCGGCGAGCTCGCGTGCGACCGCCCGGACCGCGAAGCCGGACACCACGTGGATCGCCCCCGACACGAAGGCGTACAGGGCGAACACCACGGTCACGAGGCGCAGCACGTCGAACGCGTCGAGCGGGCGCGTGACGAGGAGGATCCCGAAGAGCACCGACACGATCCCCACCGCGAGCATCCACGCCCAGCCGAGGTCGCGGTTGCGCACGAGCGCCGCCGCCCCCGCGATCGTCGTGATGCCGAGGACGAGCACCCAGACGGCGAGGACGTAGTACAGCGCCGTCGCGCCCAGGTCCGGCCACAGCGCCACCACCACGCCGAACACGACGTTGACCCCGGCCTGCGCGAGCCACCACGCCGACCCGACCTGCTTGCGGTGCACGAACCCCTGGACGGCGACCAGCACGCCGTCGGCCACGAGGAACGCCCCCAGCACGACCCGGAGGGTCCCCAGCTGCTCGAGCGGCTCGATCATGAGGAGCAGGCCCAGGACGACGAGGAGCGTGCCCCGGACGACGGGGAGCCACCACACCCGGCGGAAGGGGTTGCGCTCCTGCCCGCTCTCGTCCGGCGTCGCGGGTGCGGCGCCTCCGGCCTCGTCGCGCTGCGTCGTCGTGCCACGTGCCATGCCGACCTCCCCAGGGGTGCTCGCCCCCCCCATGCTAGGGAGGCCTTCCTCACACCCGCCCGTCGAACAACCCCCCACGGGCATCGGACAAGCGGTCGAACCGGGCGAATCACCCGGAGGAATCGGCCAAATACCGCGCCTGCCGGGACTCCCGGACCTAGACTCGCAGGCATGTCCTCCCCCGCGCCCGAGCCGACGACGGGCGACACGCCCCACGGGGGCGCGGTCGTCGAGGTCGGGTCGCTCGCCGCGTCGGGCCGGCGTGACGCCCGTCCGCAGACCGGCGCGCTCGAGGCGCTGCTCGCCCCGCGCGACGCCGACGACGAGGGCACCGTCCGGGTCGTCGACACCGCCGAGCAGCGGGTCCGGCACCCGATCGACCTCGTCAACCTCGTGCTGTGCGCGGTGGGCGTCGCGGTCGTCATGCTCATGTCGGTGTACGCGCACGGCACGACCGAGGGCGTCGCGGAGGACGTACAGAACTTCTCGGACGTGCTCGCCCGGGTGCTCTTCCTCCCGGTCACCGTGCTCGAAGGGCTCATCACGCTCTTCGTGCCGCTCGCGGTGCTGGTCGAGCTCGGTCTGCGCCGGCTGGGGCGGCAGGTCGTCGAGTCCATCGTCGCAGCCGCGCTCGGCCTGCTCCTCGGGGTGCTGGTCGTGCTCGCGCTGCGCACGTGGGGCTCCGACGACCTGATCCGCGGGCTCTCCGCGTTCATCGACGGGTCGTGGCAGCTCACCATCCCCGACTACCTGTACGTCGCCGCGATCGCCGGCCTCCTCACGGCGGCGGGCACCCGCACCCGGCGGCGCACCGTCAAGTGGTCGTGGAACCTGCTGTTCGTCGCGATCGGCGTCGTGCTCATCACCGGCCAGGTCTCGCTGCCGGGCATCATCATCACGCTGCTGCTCGGGCGCATCGCCGGGCTGGCCGTGCGGTACGTCTCCGGCGTCCGCAGCGAGCGCGCCTACGGGCCCGATCTCGTGGCCGGGGTCCGGCGCGCGGGGTTCTCCCCCGTGGCGCTCGTCCGCGTGCGCGACGTCACCGACGACGACGAGCTCGCCGAGGCGGCGGACGACCCGATCACGGAGGTCGACGCCGAGGGCCGGATCACGGCCGAGGTGCACGTGGGGGTGCTGCGCGCGCCGGGCGCGGACGACGACGGCGGGACCGTCCTCACCGCCGACGCCGCCCTCGCGGCGCACCACCTCGGGGCTGCCCACCCCGACGAAGGCGCCGCCCCGCAGGGCACGGACTCCGCCCCCGAGCCGCAGGACGCCCCGTCCGACCCGGCCGCGATCGCGCTGACGCGCGCGGGCGACAACCGCGTCTACGCGATGCTCGCGGAGGACGACGTGCGCCGCGACGTCGTCGTGCTCGACGGCGACCGCCAGGTCGTCGGCTTCCTCACCCGCTTCTGGCGGTCGCTGCGCCTGCGCGGCAGCGAGGGCCGCGCCGCGATCTCGCTGCGCGCCGCCGCGGAGCGCACGGCCCTCCTGTCCTACGCGGCCCGGGCGGCCGGCGTCCGCACGCCGCGGCTCCTGGGCGTCGCCGAGTCCGCCGACTCGATGGTGCTGGTCCAGGAGCACGCGACGGGCGCCGTGTCGCTGCGCGACCTGCCCGTCGAGGACGTCACCGGCTCGGTGCTCAACGAGGCGTGGCGCCAGCTCCGCCTCGCGCACTCCGCGGGGATCGCGCACCGTGCCCTGACCTCCGACGTCGTGCTCGTCTCGCACGACCCGGCGACGGGCGCCCCGGAGGTGTGGCTCACCGGGTGGGAGCAGGGCGACATCGCGTCGTCCGAGCTCGCGCGCCGCATGGACCTCGCCCAGATGGTCGCGCTGCTCGCGCTGCGCGTCGGGGCGCAGCGCGCCGTCGAGTCCGCGGTGAGCGTGCTGCCCGACGACGACATCGCGGCCATCGGCCCGCTGCTCCAGTCGGTCGCCCTGCCGCCGAGCACACGCGAGGAGATCCGGCAGGACAAGGAGCTGCTCAAGGAGCTGCGCGCCGCGCTCGTGGAGCGGCTGCCCGAGGCGGACGTCGAGCCGCAGCGGATCACGCGGTTCGGCGCCCGCACGGTGCTGACGATCGCGCTCGTGATCGCCGCGGTGACCGCGCTCGTCACGTCGTTCAACTTCGAGCAGATCGCCGAGGCCGTCACCGAGGCGAACCCGTGGTGGGCCGTCCTGTCGTTCGTGCTCGGCATCCTCACGTGGGTCGGCGCCGCGCTGACGCTCACGGCGTTCTCGCCGAAGCGCCTGCCGTTCTGGCGCGTCAACCTGACCCAGGCGGCCGGCTCCTACGTCGCGCTCGCCGCGCCCGCGGGGATCGGCCCGGCGGCGCTCAACCTCCGGCTGCTCACGAAGCGCGGCATCTCGACGCCGATGGCCGTCGCCACCGTCGCGCTCGTCCAGGTGTCGCAGTTCGTCGTGACGATCCTCATCCTCGTGGTGCTGTCGGTCTTCACCGGCGAGGGTGGCCTCGTCCAGCTCCCCTCGACGACGGTGCTGCTCGCCATCGGCGGCGTCGCGCTCGCCGTGCTCGCGACGCTCCTCGTGCCCGCGGTGCGGACGTGGGCGCTCGCCAAGCTCCGGCCGACCGTCCAGCAGGTGTGGCCGCGACTCTCGGAGATGCTCGGCCAGCCGGGGCGCCTCGCCGTCGGCCTCGCGGGGAACATCGTCATGACGCTCGGCTACGTGCTGGCCTTCGACGCCGCGCTCGCGGCATTCGGGCAGGAGCTGGACCTCGTCGACGTCGCCGTGATCTACCTGGTCGGCAACGCGGCCGGTGCCGCCGTCCCGACGCCGGGCGGCCTGGGCACCATCGAGCTCGCGCTGACCGCGGGGCTCACCGCGGCCGGCGTCCCGGTCGCGCTCGCCACGTCGGCCACCCTCCTCTTCCGCGTCGCGACGTACTGGGCGCGCATCCCCATCGGCTGGTTCGCCATGCGCTTCCTGCAGAAGAAGGGCGACCTCTAGCCCGCACGCCCGGCCCCGTCGCGGTCCGCGCGCCGCGCGGGCGGACGCCGCGGCCCCGGGGACGTTCGACCCGGGACGGCGCGGGCGGCCCCCGATAGGCTCGCCGCGCACCCGCCGCCGTCTCCCGTCGCGCGGGCGCCCACGATGCTCGACGAGGTGAGGAGCCCGCACGTGAGGATCGGTGTCCCCCGCGAGGTGAGGGACGGGGAGCGGCTGGTCGCCGCCACCCCGCGCACGGTCGAGCGCCTGCGGGCGCTCGGGTACGAGGTGGTCGTCGAGCACGACGCGGGCGCGGGGGCCACGTTCTCCGACGCCGCGTACGAGGCCGCGGGCGCCGCGGTGGTCGACGCCGCGACGGCGTGGGGGGCCGACGTCGTCACCGCCGTGAACGCGCCCATCGACGCGCAGGTGGCGCTCCTGCGCCCGGGCGCGACCCTCGTCGCGATGCTCGGCCCCGCGAACGACCCCGACCTCGTGCGGCGCCTCGCCGACCACGGCGTGACCGCGCTCGCGCTCGACGCCGTGCCCCGCATCTCGCGTGCCCAGGCCCTCGACGTCCTGAGCACGCTGTCGAACGTCGCGGGCTACCGCGCCGTCGTCGAGGCCGCGGCCGAGTACGGCGGCATGTTCGCCGGGCAGGTCACCGCCGCGGGCAAGACGCCGCCCGCGAAGGTCTTCGTCATCGGCGGCGGGGTCGCGGGGCTCGCCGCGGTCGGCGCGGCCGCGAGCCTCGGCGCGCAGGTCCGCGCGTTCGACGTCCGGTCGGAGGCGGCCGAGCAGATCGAGTCCATGGGCGGCACCGCCGTGCGCGAGCCCGCGGCGCAGCAGGGCATGTCGGCCGACGGCTACGCGAAGCCGCTCACGCCCGAGCAGGAGGCGGCGGCCCTCGCCGTCTACGCGCGCGAGGCGGCCGACGCGGACGTCGTCGTCACGACGGCGCTCGTGCGCGGCCGGGCGCCGCGCACCCTCACGGCCGAGGCGGTCGCCGGGATGCGTCCCGGGAGCGTCGTCGTGGACCTCGCGGCCTCGGGCGGCGGCAACTGCGCGCTCACCGTGCCGGGCGAGCGCGTCGTCACCGAGAACGGTGTCGTGGTCGTCGGCTGGACCGACCTCGCGGGCCGGCTCCCGCAGCACACGTCGCAGCTCCTGGGGACGAACGTCGTGCACCTGCTCGAGCTGCTCACGCCCGGCACGGAAGGCGTGCCCGTGCTCGACCTCGACGACCCGGTCCAGCGCGGCATGACCGTCGCGCGCGCCGGCGAGGTCCTCTGGCCGCCGCCACCCGTCGCGGTGAGCGCCGCGCCGTCCCCCGCCGCACCACCACCGCCGGACCCCGTACAGGAGGCCGCGGACCGCGAGCGCGCCGCCGCGGAGGCCGCCGCGGCCGCGAGCCTGCGCCGCCGCCGTCGGACCGTCGGCGCCGCGCTCGCCGCGGTGCTCGTCACGCTCGCGCTGTCGTTCGCGCCGCCGTCGCTCGTCGGGCACGTCACGGTGTTCACGCTCGCGGTGATCGTCGGGTACTACGTCATCTCGAACGTCACGCACTCCCTGCACACGCCGCTCATGGCCCAGACGAACGCGATCTCTGGCATCATCCTCGTCGGCGCGCTCCTGCAGCTCGGCTCCGACGACTGGGTCGTCACGACGCTCGCGCTCGTCGCGGCGACGCTCGCGAGCATCAACGTGTTCGGTGGCTTCCTCGTCGCGAACCGCATGATCGGCATGTTCCGCAAGGACGTCCCCGCCCGCGCGCAGGGGGTGGCCCGATGACCGCCACGTCCGTCGCCCAGGCCGTCTACGTCCTCGCGGCCGTCCTGTTCGTGCTGAGCCTCGCGGGCCTGTCGAAGCAGGAGTCCGCGCGCCGCGGCAACGTCCTCGGCATGGTCGGCATGGTCCTCGCGCTCGCCGCGACGATCGTCCTCGCGCTCGGCACGAGCGCCCGCCCCGTCCTCGTCACCGCGCTGCTCGTCGCGGTCGTGCTCCTCGTGGGCGCCGCCGTCGGGACGTGGCGGGCCCGCCGCGTCGAGATGACGCAGATGCCCGAGCTCATCGCGATCCTGCACAGCTTCGTCGGGGCCGCGGCCGTGCTCGTCGGCTTCAACTCGTACCTCACCGCGCAGGCCGCGGGGCACGACGACGTCGCGCACCTCGTCGAGGTCTCGCTCGGCGTGCTCGTGGGCGCCGTGACGTTCACCGGCTCCGTCGTCGCGTTCCTCAAGCTGTCCGGCCGCACGCGGTCGGCGCCGCTCCAGCTCCCCGGCCGGAACCTGCTCAACCTCGGGGCGCTCGTGGCGAGCCTCGGGCTCGTCGCGTGGTTCGTCGTCGCGCCGTCCGTGTGGCCGCTGCTCCTGCTCACCGTCGTGTCGCTCGCGCTGGGCTGGCACCTCGTCGCGTCGATCGGGGGCGGCGACATGCCCGTCGTCGTCTCGATGCTCAACTCGTACTCCGGCTGGGCCGCCGCCGCGGCGGGCTTCATGCTCGGCAACGACCTGCTCATCGTCACGGGCGCGCTCGTCGGGTCCTCCGGTGCGATCCTCAGCTACATCATGTGCCGGGCCATGAACCGGTCGTTCGTGTCCGTCATCCTCGGCGGCTTCGGGGCCGAGGAGGGCGCGGCTCCCGCGGGCGGCGAGGGCCCGCAGGGCGAGCACCGCGAGGTGAGCGCCGACGACGTCGCGGCCCTCCTGCGCGACGCGCGGAGCGTCGTCATCACCCCGGGCTACGGCATGGCGGTCGCCAAGGCGCAGTACCCCGTCGCCGACCTCGTGCAGCTCCTGCGCGACGGCGGCGCCCAGGTCCGCTTCGGCGTCCACCCGGTCGCGGGCAGGCTCCCCGGGCACATGAACGTGCTGCTCGCGGAGGCGCGCGTCCCGTACGACATCGTGCTCGAGATGGACGAGATCAACGACGACCTGGCGGGGACGGACGTCGTGCTCGTCATCGGGGCGAACGACACCGTGAACCCGGCCGCGCTCGACGACCCCGGCTCGCCCATCGCGGGGATGCCCGTGCTGCACGTGTGGGAGGCGAAGCAGGTCGTCGTCTTCAAGCGGTCCATGGCGGCCGGCTACGCCGGGGTGCAGAACCCGCTGTTCTTCCGCGAGAACACCGGGATGCTCTTCGGGGACGCCAAGCAGCGGGTCGAGGACATCGTGGCGGCGCTCCGCGCGGGCTGAGGGGCCGCGGGCGACCGGGACGGTGCGGAGCCCGCGGAGCGCGCCCCGGCGATCAGCCGGGCACGCGCTCCCGGGCAGGGGCGAACGTCAGCGACGGCAGCGTCTCGAGCGTGCGGTGCGCGGCGACGTAGTCCTTGAGGTCCCCGCGGAAGACGACGCGGCCCGGCAGGTCGAGCAGCGTCTGGGGCCGCACCTGCCACCGCTCGACCCCGAGGTCCCACACCCCCGCGCCGTGCAGCACGTGGTAGACGAACTCCGAGCAGAAGAACCGGTCCTCGGCCTCGTGCCCGCGGCCGAACCGCGCGCCGACGAGGCCGCGCACGTTGTACGAGAACGCGTGCGAGTCGAGCAGGAACTCGGTGATCCGGACGCGGATCGCCTCGTGCTGCTCGGGGGTCACGGGCACCGCGAGCACGACCCCCGGCACGACGTCCATGCCGCGGTACAGGCCGTCGTCGAACCGCTCGCGGCGGAAGCAGCCGACGAACGGGTTGCCCGCCCGGCGTCGGCCGAAGCTGAACATGAGGTCGAGCCCCTGGTCGAGCGCCAGGGAGGAGTGCGTGAACTCGTCGCGCGTCGCCAGCGCGATCGTCCGGGACAGGACCGTACGACTGCGGGACAGGACGACGTAGACGTTCACGCGAGTGACCATACGATGCCCGAGCCCGCAAGCGGAACGGGCGGAGCGGGGTATTTGTCCGGTCGGCCGCGACGAGGCGCCGTCGGCCGGGCCCGCGAGCGCGAGATCCCCGCGCTCACCCGTCCGACGGCGCCCGGTCGAGAACCACCCGGTCGAGGACCGCCCGCGCGTGCCGGAGGACCGGCTCGTCGACCATGCGGCCCTCGAACGTGAAGACGGCGCCCGCGCCGCCGGGGTTCGCGGCCGCGGCGTCGAGCAGCGCGCGGGCGTCGGCCACCTGCTCGGCGGTCGGTGCGTAGGCGGCGCGGATCACGGGGACGTGGCTCGGGTGGATGCACGCCGTCGCGGCGAACCCCGACGCGGCCGCGTCCTCGGCCTCGGCGCGCAGGCCGTCGAGGTCGCCCACGTCGAGGTGCACCGCGTCGACCGCGACCTTCCCCGCCGCACCGGCCGCGAGCAGCACCGCGGCGCGGGCGTGCCGCGCGACGTCGCGGTACGTGCCGTCGGGGCGGCGGCTCGACGTCCCCCCGAGGGAGGCGACGAGGTCCTCCGCGCCCCACATCAGCGCGACGACCTCGGGCCTGCGGGCGAGCTCCGACGCCGCGAGGACGCCGGCCGCCGTCTCGCACAGCGCGAGGACCCGGACGCCCGGGAGGGTGGTCGCGAGCGCTCCGAGCGAGCCGAGCAGCTCCGGGCCCGACTTCGCGACCATGACCGTCCGCAGGCGCGTGTCCGCGAGCGCCGCCACGTCGAGCGCGTGCTCGGGCGTCCCGACGGGGTTCACGCGCACGACCGTGCGCGCCGGGTCGAGCGTCGCGGACGCCTCGACGACGGCACGCCGCGCGGCGTCCTTGGCGTGCGGGGCGACGGCGTCCTCGAGGTCGAGGATCACGGCGTCCGCGCGGTCCGCGGCCTTGGCGAAGCGGTCGGGCCGGTCGGCGGGGCAGAACAGCAGCGCGGGCCCGAGCCCGAACCCTGGCGGGGAGACGGCGCGGTGCCCGGCGCCGTCGGTCACCACGCGCTCTCCTCGTCGCCGCGCTCGAGCACGGGCTCGTGCACCCCTGCCGCGTGCTCGCCGAGCCCGGGGCCGTCGTCGTGCCCGGCGCCGGGCCCGGGGGTGTCGCCGGGATCGGTACCCACCGTGCCCGCAGCCCCGGGTCCGGTGGACGCCCCGGGGGACCGGGCGTCGTCGGGCACCGGCGCGGGCGCCGCCTCGTGGGCGGCGCGCGTCCAGAAGAGCGCGGTGCGGACGGCGCGCGCGACGAGCACGCCGTCCTGGTTGAGGCCGCGGTGCTCGAGGCTCACGACGCCCTGCCCCGGCCGCGACGCGGAGAGCCGCTTCTCCACGACCTCCGTCTCGGCGTAGAGGGTGTCGCCGTGGAACAGCGGCTTCGGGAACTCGACCTCGCGGAACCCGAGGTTCGCGACGATCGTGCCCTGCGTGACCTGCCCGACGGAGAGCCCGACGAGCGTCGACAGCGTCATCATCGAGTTGACGAGCCGCTGCCCGAACGGCTGGGTCGCGGCCCACGCGGCGTCGAGGTGCAGCGCCTGGTGGTTCATCGTGAGCGTGGAGAAGACGACGTCGTCCGCCTCCGTGAGCGTGCGGCCGGGCCGGTGGCGGTACACCACCCCGGTCTCGAGCTCGTCGTAGTACAGGCCCCGCTGGACCACCTCGCGCATGCTGCTCCTCCCCTCGTCCCTGACGGCGCGAGCCGCCGACCACGAGGTTGCTGTCGGGAAGACCGTGAGGACGACAGCAACGTCGTGGTCGGCGTCGGTCCCGCGCTAGCCGTCCAGTCCCAGGCTCCTCGCGATGACCATGAGCTGCACCTCGGTCGTGCCCTCGCCGACCTCGAGCACCTTCGCGTCGCGGTAGTGCCGTGCGACGGGGTTCTCGTTGAGGAACCCGTAGCCGCCGAAGATCTGCGAGGCGTCGCGCGCGTTCGCCATGGCGGCCTCGCCGCCCACGAGCTTCGCGACCGACGCCTCCGCCTTGAACGGCTTGCCGCGCACGAGCTTCTGCGCGGCGTCGAGCCACGCGAGGCGCGCGGTGTGGACGCGCGCCTGCATGCGGGCGAGCGTGAACGCGACGTGCTGGTTCTCCCCGATCGACCGACCGAACACGACGCGCTCGCGCGCGTACCGCAGCGCCTCCTCGAGGCAGCCCTGCGCGGCGCCGGTCGCGAGGGCGGCGAACGCGATGCGGCCCTCGTCGAGCGCGCGGAGGAAGTTCGCGTAGCCGCGGCCGCGCTCGCCGAGCAGGTTCCCGGCGGGCACGCGGACGTCGGTCAGCGTGAGGGGGTGCGTGTCCGAGGTGTGCCAGCCGACCTTGTCGTACGACGGCCCGACCTCGAGCCCGGGCGTCCCCGCGGGGACGATGATGCTCGACAGCTCCTTGCGCACCTCGCCCTCCGGGCCGACCGTCTCGCCCGTGACGGCGGTGATCGTCACGAGGCTCGTGATGGGCGTCCCCGAGTTGGTGATGAACTGCTTGGACCCGTCGATCACCCACTCGTCGCCGTCGAGCCGCGCGGTCGTGCGGGTGCCGCCTGCGTCGGAGCCGGCACCGGCCTCGGTGAGCCCGAACGCCGCGAGCGCCCGCCCGGCGAGCAGGTCGGGCAGCCACCGCTCCTGCTGCTCGCGCGAGCCGTGCCGGTAGAGCGGGACGATCCCGAGCCCGACCCCGGCCTCGAGCGTCACCGCGATCGACTGGTCGACGCGCGCGAGCGCCTCGACGGCGAGGCACAGCGACACGTAGTCCTGGCCCTGGCCGCCGACGTCGCGCGGGAACGGCAGCCCGAACAGCCCGAGCTCCCCCATCTGCGCGATGATCTCCATCGGCAGGCGGCGTTCGGTGTCGTAGCGGTAGGCGGCGGGGGCGACGACGCTGTCCGCGAAGTCGCGCACCACCTGGCTGAGCTTCCGCTGCTCGTCGTCGAGCAGGACGTCGGCCTCGATCATGATGCTCCCTGGGTGTCGGGTTGCGGGACCGGGGCGGCGGGTTGTGCCGCACCGGAGTCGTGAGGGTGGACGACGGCGACCACCTGGTCCCGGCGCACGAGGTCGCCGGGGCGCACGCGCACGTCGGCGACGCCGTCGTGCGGGGCGAGGAGCGGGTGCTCCATCTTCATGGCCTCGACGGTGACGAGGACGTCCCCGGCGGTGACGGGCTCGCCGTCCGCGGCGGCCGTGACGACCGTGCCGGGCATCGCGGCGCGCACCTCGGGGTCGGTCGCGCCGGGCGCGTCGCCCCGTGCCCGACGGCGGTCGGCCCGCGCCCGTGCGGCGCGCTGCTCCCGGTCCGGGGCGGCCAGGGCGACGGTCCGCCCGTCGCGCCACACCCACACCGTCGCGGGCTCGCCGTCGGCGGGGGGTGCGTCGAGGGCGAGCCGCACGCGCTCCCGGACACCGTCCAGGGTGAGCCACCACGCGCCGTCGACCCCGGGGTCGCGGGCGAGCGACGCCCGGACCGCGCGCGTCGTCGAGCCGGGCCACGCGCCGTCGTCGGGTGCTGGCACGCGCACGACGGCGTCCCCCACCACCCCGGACACCCGCACCTCGTGCGCGCCACCGGCCGCGTCGACGAGCAGAACCCGCCGCGCCGCCGCGTCCCCGTTGAGCCGCCACCCGTCCCGCGCCCGCCAGGGATCGCCGTCCCGCCCGCCGATCCCCCCGCCGAGCAGGCGGTCGTGGCCCGTCCCGCCCCCGGGACGAGCCACAACCACCTGCTCGACGAGGAACAGGGCTGCGGCGACGAGGTCGACGGCGTGCGCGCCGTCGGACGGCGAGCCGACCTCCGAGGCGAGCGGGCGGGGGGTGTGCGCGCCGTCGTGGTCGGGCCTGGCGGGAGCGCCCGAGGAACGGGGGCGCGGAGGGTAGACGGCGCGCGCACCCCCCGGCCCCTCGCCGGACCCGGCCATCCCGGAACCGGCGGAGACCAGACGGTCGATCAGGCCGGTGTCGAGCCGACCGGCACGGACGTCGTCGTCCGCGAGCAGGGACCGCAGGAACGCCGTGTTCGTCTCGACGCCCAGCACGACCGTCCGCGCGAGCAGGCCGTCGAGGCGCCCCACGGCCTTGTCGCGCGTCTCTCCCCAGGCGACCGCCTTCGCGAGCATCGGGTCGTAGTGCCCACCCACCACCGCACCGGCGGAGATCCCGGAGTCGAGGCGCAGCGGGGAGGCGCCGGGCCCGGCGGGGGCACCGCCGTCGTCGTAGACCAGCACCGACCCGGTCGCCGGGAGGAAGCCGCGGTCGGGCGACTCGGCGTAGAGGCGCGCCTCGACGGCGTGGCCGCGGAGCACGACGTCGCTCTGCGCCAGGCCCAGCGGCTCGCCCGCCGCGACGCGGAGCTGGAGCGCGACGAGGTCGAGGCCGGTGACCATCTCGGTCACGGGGTGCTCCACCTGGAGGCGCGTGTTCATCTCGATGAAGAAGAACTCGTCCGGGCTCGCGGCGGGGACGAGGAACTCGACCGTCCCGGCACCGACGTACCCGACGGACCGCGCGACCTCGCACGCGGCCTCGCCCATGCGGGCGCGCTGCTCCGCGGTGAGGAGCGGCGACGGCGCTTCCTCGACGACCTTCTGGTGGCGGCGCTGGAGCGAGCACTCGCGCTCGCCGAGGTGGACCACGGTCCCGTGCGTGTCCGCGAGCACCTGCACCTCGATGTGGCGCGGCGCCTCGACGAGGCGTTCGAGCAGGAGCGTGTCGTCGCCGAACGACGACGCCGCGACCCGCCGCGCCGACGCGAGCGCGCCCGGCAGGTCGGCCTCGGCGCGCACGACGACCATGCCCTTGCCCCCGCCCCCGGCGGACGGCTTGACGAGCAGCGGGAACCCGACGGTGCCCGCGGCGGCGAGGAGGTCGTCGTCGGACATCCCGGGCTCGCCCGCCCCGGGCACGACGGGCACGCCCCGCGCGCCGACGATGCTCTTCGCGGCGAGCTTGTCGGCCATCGCCTCGAGCGCGTCGACGCCCGGCCCGACGAACGCGATCCCCGCGCGCTCGCACGCCCGGGCGAGCGCCGGGTTCTCCGAGAGGAAGCCGTAGCCGGGGTGGACCGCCTCGGCCCCGGTCGCGACGGCCGCGGCGACGACGGCGTCGACGTCGAGGTAGCTCTGCGCGGCGGGCGCGGGCCCGAGCCGGACCGCGACGTCGGCCTCGCGCACGTGGCGCGCGTCGGCGTCCGCGTCGGAGAAGACGGCGACGGACCGCACGCCGAGGCGGCGCAGCGTGCCGATCACGCGGCACGCGATCTCGCCGCGGTTCGCGACGAGGACCGTGCGGAACCCGGTACCGCCGGGCGGGCGGGCGGTCGCGTCGAGGAAGGTGCGGGAGGTCATCGGCTCACATCCGGAAGAGGCCGAACCGGTCACCGGTCCAGGTCTCGGCGAGGGGCGTGCGCGCGCACACGCCGAGGGCGAGGCCGAGCACGCGGCGCGTGTCGGCGGGGTCGATCACGCCGTCGTCCCACAGCCGCGCGGTCGCGTAGTAGGGGCTGCCGTGCTCGTCGTAGTCGGCGCGGATGCCGGCGGAGAACGCGGCCTCCTCGTCGGGGTCCCACGTCTCGCCGCGCGCCGCGAGCTGGTCGCGCTTGACGGTCGACAGCACGGACGCGGCCTGCGGGCCGCCCATCACGGAGATGCGGCTCGCGGGCCACGACCACAGGAAGCGCGGCGAGTACGCGCGGCCGCACATCGAGTAGTTCCCCGCCCCGAACGACCCGCCGACGATCACCGTGAGCTTCGGGACGCGCGTCGTCGCGACGGCCGTGACCATCTTGGCGCCGTCCTTCGCGATCCCGCCCGCCTCGGCGTCGGTGCCCACCATGAAGCCGGAGATGTTCTGGAGGAACAGCAGCGGGATGCCGCGCTGGTCGCACAGCTCGACGAAGTGCGCCCCCTTGAGCGCGGACGCCGAGAACAGCACGCCCTGGTTCGCGAGGATCCCCACCGGGTGCCCGTGGATCCGCGCGAAGCCGGTGACGAGCGTGTCGCCGTACTCGCGCTTGAACTCGTCGAACCGGCTCCCGTCGACGAGCCGGGCGATGACCTCGCGGGGGTCGTAGGGAGCCTGGACGTCGGCCGGGACGGCGGCGTACAGATCCTCCCCCGGGTCCTGTACGGCGGCACCCGCGACGCGGGGAGGCTCGCTGGTCGCGACGTCCCACGCGGGTTCCGGGTCGGGCGGGAGCGTCGCGACGATGCGCCGCACGGTGTCGAGCGCGTCCTCGTCGTCGTCGGCGAGGTGGTCGACGACGCCGCTGCGACGCGCGTGCAGCTCGCCGCCGCCGAGCTCCTCGGCCGTGACGACCTCGCCGATCGCCGCCTTCACGAGCGGCGGCCCGCCGAGGAAGATGGTGCCCTGCCCGCGCACGATGACGGTCTCGTCGCTCATCGCGGGCACGTAGGCGCCGCCCGCGGTGCACGACCCGAGCACCGCGGAGATCTGCGGGATCCCCGCCGCCGAGAGGCGCGCCTGGTGGTAGAAGATCCGGCCGAAGTGGTCGCGGTCCGGGAACACCTCGGCCTGCCGGGGCAGGAACGCGCCGCCCGAGTCGACCAGGTAGACGCACGGCAGCCGGTTCTCCAGCGCGATCTCCTGCGCCCGCAGGTGCTTCTTCACCGTGAGCGGGTGGTACGTGCCGCCCTTCACGGTCGCGTCGTTGCACACGACCATGACCTGCCGCCCGCTCACGACGCCGATCCCGGCGACGACGCCCGCGGCCGGCCACGCGCCGTCGTCCACGCCGTACCCGGCGAGCGGCGCGATCTCCAGGAACGGGCTGCCCTCGTCGAGCAGCCGGTCGACGCGGTCGCGCGGGAGCAGCTTGCCGCGCGCCACGTGCCGGTCGCGCGCCGACGCCGGGCCGCCCCGCGCGACGTCCGCCGTGCGCTCGCGCAGCTCCTGCGCGAGCCCGCGCTGCGCGGCGTCGTTCGCCCGGGCCGCGTCCGACCCGGGCTCGACGGCGCTCGTCAGGCCGGTCACGCGACCACCTCCTGCCGGCTCCCGGCGAGGAGCGCGAGCGCCGGATCCTCCAGCAGCGCGCCCAGGTCGGCGAGGAAGCGTGCGCCCTGCTCGCCGTCGACCACGCGGTGGTCGAACGACAGGCTGAGCGTGACGACGTCGCGCAGCGCGACCTCGCCGTCGTGCTCCCAGGGCCGACGCCGCACCGCCCCCAGGCCGAGGATCGCCGCCTCGCCGGGGACGAGGATCGGGGTGCCCGCGTCGACGCCGAACACCCCGACGTTGGTGATCGAGATCGTCCCGCCGGTCAGGCGCTCGGGCGTCGTGCGGCCGTCGCGCGCGGTGGTCGTGAGGTCGGTCAGCGCGACGGCGAGGTCGGGCAGGTCGAGCGCCTGCGCGTCGGGCACGTGCGGCACGACGAGCCCCCGGTCGGTCGCGACCGCGATCCCCAGGTGCACCCGTCGGTGCCGCACGATCTCCGCCGAGCCGTCGGGGAGGTCGCGCCACGCGCTGTTGAGCGCAGGGTGGCGCGGCAGCACGAGGCACAGCGCTCGGGCCGCGAGCGCCAGCACGGTGATCCGCGCGCCGCGCGCGAGGCGGTGGGTGCGCAGCCGTTCCAGGAGCTCGACGCTCCGCGTCACGTCCACCGTGAGGAACACCGTCGCGTGGGGCGCCGTGAACGCGCTCGCCACCATCGCCGCCGCGGTGTGCTTGCGCACGCCCCGCACGGGCACGACCTCCGCCTCGAGGCCGGCCGCGCGGTCGGCGGCCACGCCCGTCACCGCACCCGGCGCCGAGAGGGGAGAAGTGGCCCCTCGGCCGCGGTCCGGAGGGGCCACTTCTCGCTTCTCGCCGCTCGGTGCCCCCGGGCCGGCGGACGTCGCGGGGTGCGCGTGGTGCTCGTCACGCGGTCGGCGGGCGACGTCGCGATGGCAGCTCACCGCCGCGAGGACGTCCTCGCGCGTGATGAGCCCGTCGCGGCCGGAGCCCTCGACGCGGTCGATCCGCACGCCGAGCTTCTTCGCGAGCGCGCGCACCGGCGGCGTCGACCGGGGCCGCTCGCCGGTCACGGTGGTGCGGCGGGGCGCCTCGGCGACGTCGGGCGGTGAAACCTGGGTCTCAGTCACCGCCCGCCGGGGTCGACGCGCGGGCCGCCCGACCCGGTCGGGTCGGGCCCCGTAGCCGACGAGGTTCGGCTC
>VFQP010003490.1_pt1 | contig 15916 bp, 11 predicted proteins | sample 3512351 | NCBI WGS metagenome assembly VFQP01 (sample SAMN10412372, study PRJNA504923) | tailings metagenome | isolation source: Relicate 1 Philex TSF1 revegetated site | place: Philippines: Tuba, Benguet | collected 2017-08-29 | reverse complement strand
CCCTTCTTTGCTTCAGCGCATCGGCTCATGCGGGCTTCGAATGGCGCGGTCCGATCGAGCCGCCCGTGCGTCAAGCAGCGCCTGCGCCCGTGACCGGCGATATGTCCGATCTCGCCCCCATCACGGCATGGGACGGTACGCAGCCTGCGCATGATGCCGTCGCGGCACCCGCGCCTGCAGTCGAAGCGGTCCATACGGAACCGGCTGTCAGCCCTGCATTGAAACCTTTCGCTGCGGCGCCTGCCGCCTCCGCCTCCGCCCCGCAAACGATGCCGGTCGAAGGTGAAGTCCTCGCCGGTTTCGGCCGCGACCTGCCGCTGGTGATCGCGCTTCAGCAAGTCGCGCCTGCGGGTCATCAGTTCTCCTTCGCGCCTGGCGTGAACCCCGGCACGACCGTATCGTGGGAAGGCGGCAAGCCGTGGCAGCAAGTCATGACCGACATGCTGGCGCCACAAGGTCTTGAATACCAGCTGCAGGGCAACGTTGTTGCGGTGGGACATGCGACGGGCGGTGCAGTCGCACCGGTGCCCGTTGACTCCACCATGTCGCAAATGCCGTCCGACAGCATGGCCGCCGCGCCCGCTGCCGCTCCTGCAGCTGCCGCGCCATCGTCCGAACCCGTGACGATCCGCCGCCAGCGCCCGGCAAATCATGCCGCGACCGAAAACCGCACCGCCGGCAGCCAGCCGTCCGTAGATTCGCCTGCAAAAGCTGCTACGCCTGCGGGCGCTGCGGCTGCAATGTCCTATCCGCCGGAAACGGCGGGCTCGCGCCCTGTTGCTGTTAACTCGGTACCGCCCGCTGCCAAGCAATCGCTGAGCCAGGCGCCCGTCACCGAAGCATCGGCTGATCTGGCCGTGCCGCCCCCGATGGAAGATGTGGCCGAAGTGAAAACCGACGGCGTTGAAGCTGTGCCCGCGGCGGCTGTGACCGAAGCGCCGACCCCGCTGGTCGACAAAAAAGAAGAAAAAGCCGAAGCCCAGAAAACCGAAGCAAAACCTGCGGACGTTGCCGCAGCTCCGCAAAAAGCGGGCGAGCCCTGGGCAGGTACCAAAGGCGCGACCCTGCGCGACACCCTGCAGAACTGGTCTGAAGCAGCTGGCGTCGAGCTGTACTGGTCGATTGATTATGACTATAAACTGAAAAGCGCGGTCAAATACGATGGTTCTTACGACGAAGCGGTCGGCAAATTGCTGGACCAGTTCGCTTCCGTCCGTCCCCAGCCCTACGGCCAATTGCACCAAGGCAAAGACGGTCCCAGAGTCTTGATCGTAAAATCTTACGACCTGGCTCAGTAAGCGTTTCGTAAATTCCTGAAATAAAACATTATTTTTGAAATATATCACATTTTAGATAAATGTGATAGAATGTAAGAATAAGGTTTAGTGCCAACCTGCGACTCCGGAGACGTCCGGAGGCGTGCGTAACGGGGGTATTTCGGGATATGACAGTTTTCGGCTCCATCAAGAAGCTCCTCGCTGTTGTCGGCTTTGTGGCCTTCATGGCGACGGGTTATCTCTCCCTCAACGTGGCGACATCCTGCAAATCACAGGCACAGTGTGCTTGTAGCCTTTGCACTTACGCCGCAGGTGGTATGAGCACGGCCATCACCCTTGTCAACACCTCCACCACCTTGCCCGGGATTGGCATCGCAACGGCCCGCATCACCGCGAAATTCGTCGAGGCGATGGTTGCCTTCGACCTTGCCGTTGCCGCGAAAATTTTTGAAGTCGGCCGCAACATCAACGACTGGTTCGATGTGTTCTGGATCTACAACCTGCGCCCCGCGATGCAGGCGATGACGGTACAGCTGAACACCGCCGATGCGGATCAATCCAACATGACCGGCCAGTTCGCGGACGGTGTTGACGCGAACCGCACCAACCTTGCGCTGATGGGCACTGAAATCGCCACGCACCGCACGATGCGCCCGAGCGAAAACGTTTGCGTGGGTGCAACGGCGGTCGGTGGTATGACCAAAGCATCCAATATCCGCCGCGCTTATGCAGCGGCTGCGCCGCGTCAGGCGCTCGTGCGCTCCGGCGCGCGCGCCGGTACGCCCGCGGCGCTCGGCCCCGGCGCCGACCAGAAAGCACGCTGGGACGATTACACCGCCAGCTTCTGCGATCCGAACATGAACGGCGGCGCGGCAGGCTGCACCACGCCGGGCCCGCTGGCGGGACGTGACCTTGACGTCACCGGTGAAATTTTTATGAAAGACACCATCGACATCCGCGATGCCAACACGCTGAAGGTTGTTGATGCGCTGGTCAATAACATTGTGGAGCCCGTGACGATGGCGCCTGTACCGCGCGAAACGCTGGACAGCCCGCAAGGTCAGGAAACCTTCCTGAAAGGCGAAGCGTACAAAGCGCGCCGTCAGGTGCTTTATGATGCCGTATACCACATTATCTCGCGCCGCGTACCCGGTAGCAGCATGGGCGATTACATCAACCCCATCCGCGAGGCGGCCGGTATCGACCCGTCCAACTTTGTCGACAGCCCCAGCCATAACGAAGTCATGGAAGTGATGATGGCAGAGCGTTTCCGCGCAGGGACGATCGGCGTGAACCAGATCGACGAGCCGGAAAACAATAACCGCGAACTGGTCATCCAGCAGGCATTCCAGGCCATGCAGATGTCTGACCAGATCGACCTGCTCGACCGCTATGCGCTGATCCTTGCGGCGCGTGTGGGGTCGAACATCGTCGAGAACAAACCGTTTGATGACCGCAACCAAGACAGACCGGTGCAGAAATGATGAATTCATTCAAGAATGCCCTGAGCAAAATCGGATCGCGCCTGTTTTCGCACTCGATGGCGATGGCGATGATCGTCGCCCTTGGCTTCGCGTCCGGCTATAACAGCATTGTCTCTTACAATAACTACTGCCAGGCGCAGGTCACGGCGACCAGCGTATCTGTGGTGGGCGGTATGTGTACTTGCTGTAAAGGTTGCGTGACGCCCTGCGAAGTATCCGGCACGGCCAGCGCGGTGCGCAGCACGATTTACAGCGCATTCTATGCCTCGCTGACGGCGGCGTCGGTTACGCTGGAAAACGCGCTGGCGATGCACGTCGATGGTATGGTGCAGAACCTGCTGGAAAAAGTGAACAACATCGAAAAGAATATGATCCAGTGGTGGTCGACCATGTGGAACTACAACTTGAACCCCGGCCTGCGCGCCATGACGGTTCAGACCAATACGGCCAATACCGACCTGGCCAAGACCTATCAGGCTTCGGTCGACGCCGAACATGAAACCCAGATCAACAGCACCATCATGTCGACCGAGACCCAGACGGCGCGCGTAGTGCGTGACAACGTTTGCCCCCCCGCAGGTCTGACGGGCGGCGCGGGCCGCGGTAAAACCTTCTCCCGCGCGATGCGTGGCGGCTGGCAAAAAACGGCGATCAATACCGGATCCAACATCGTGGGCGAACCGGGTGCGGGCGGTCAGGGACAATACCTGAAAGCGCGCGTGCAGGCCTATGAAGCGGCCTTCTGCGATCCGGATGGTAACGGCGGCGCCAACGTGTGCGGCGGCACGGCGCCGGCTGAGTTCTATAACGCCGATACGCAGGTCACCAAATTCGTCTACAACAAGCTGACCATTCCCGTCGATGACGCGACCGCGACGCCTGTTTTGAAGCCCGATGGCACGGCCATGACCACGGGCGAGGTTTACGAACGCGCCGTGCGCGAAAGCCTGGAAAACATGGTCGGCTCGCCCGTCATGGATCCTGTGCCGACGGAAGTTGCCGAAAGTCCGATGGGCCGCGAGATTCTTCTGAACCGCCGCGATTTCATGGCGAAGTACAACGCCGTGCGCAGCGTGCCGCAGCTGGCGATCAGCCATCGCATGCCTGGCTCGCAACTGGGGCAGTGGATTCAGGAGCTGCGTCAGGAATCGGGGATCCCGCTGTCTGAAATTTCCGAAAACCCCAGCTACCGCGAGGTGATCAACGCGCTGGCGGTCGACCGCTTCAATAGCGGTAAGTTCGCAAACAACCTGCAGATGGAACGTGCGGGTGTGGAGATGGAAAAACTCTCCATGAGCACGTTCTACCTGATCATGCTGCGCGATTACCACGACCTGCTGGAGCGCACCGCGCTGACGCTGGCCGTTCAGGTGTCGATGATGGCGGACGATGTGAAACTGCCGGATCTGAGCAAGATCCGTCCGGTTAAAAGAAACTGAGAAAGAGGCGTCTCATGACCAAGGCCCGCGACACGCAGTATAAGAAATCGGCCCAGCGCCTTGGCGCGCTGATGCTGACCGCCGCGCTTTGCTTCGGCACGCCTGGCGAGGCGCAAGCCCAGTGCGAAGCGCCCGGCACGACCGCCGCCACTGCGGCCACGGTCGTGGCATCGCAAACGGCGGCGATCACCGCCATGACCACCTCGCTGACCACGCTTTACATTTCGACGACCACGGCATCGAGCGCGACCATGATTTCGCTGCTCGAAGGCATGGAGACCATCATCAACAACCGCATGCGAAAATTCTGGGATGACTGGGAAGACGCTCTGAAGTCGATGACCATCCAGCTGACGGCGGCCACCAACGACCAGTCGCGCCAGATGGCATCGCTGTTTGACAGCAGCAACCTGACGGAAACCGCGCGCGGTTTCCAGGTCAACGAATGGGAAGCGCACCAGAACTATGCACCGACCGAGGCCGGATGCCGTTTTGACACCACCGCCAATTACATGGCGACGGCAGGCCGTACATCAACGGCCGTCGCCAGTGCCCTGTCGCAGGAATTGACGGCGGCGGGCAACAACAACGTAGGCACGCCCGCGGCGCAAGGCCAGGGCGCCGTGAACAAGACGCGTTTTGAAGAATACCGCAGCCGTTTCTGCGATCACCTCTCGAATGGCGGCGGCACGGCTTGCGGCGGGACATCCGCTTCGGCGCCTAACGCGCACATTATGCCCAGCGTGACGCTGTTCGGCCGTGAAACCATCGATATGACTGACAAAGATACCGAAATCGCGGTCAAGGAACTGATCTATAACATCACGGGCTATGAAGTGCCCGATGTGATCGATCCGCAGGTGCTGGAATCGCCGCAAGGTAAGGAAGCCCGCCAGAACAACCGCGGTTATCTGGCGCAGATGGATGCTGTGAACGCGCTGGCTTTCTCGATCGTCGCCGAGCGCGCGCCGGGCCAGGCAACGCCGGAAGTGCAGCAGATGCGTCAGCGTATGGGCATCAACGATGCCTCGCCGAACGCGTCCGAGCGCGAGATCCGCCAGTCGATCATCGAACAGTTGTGGGATCCGTCATACTATGTCGGTCTGACCGACAGCTCGACCAGCGTATCGCAGAAGGAAGTTTTCCTGCAGGCTTACAACCTGATGCTGCTATACCGCATGTACGAAAAAGCCGAGAAGATTTCGGGCGCCTATGCGGTGGAAACAGCCAACATGCTCGACAAAAAAGCCGAACCGATGAGAAGAGGGGGTCAGCAATATGCACCAGTACGTAGGTAAGGGCATAAAATCCCGCTTGCTGATGCCGCTGGCTGCGGTGGCGGTCGGTTTGCCGCTGTTGTTTGACTCGGGCACGGCGATGGCGCAGTGTGAAAACTCTTTCACCGCGACCTCGACCTTTAACCAGATGGCGCAGGATATCGCCGACGACCTGAACGATTTCATCGAACAGGAAGAAAACTTCATCGAAGATAAAATCACCAAAACCGCCAAGGACGAGGTGATCACGCGTCTGGAAGAATTCGACAAGAACATTCGTGACGGCCTTTCGGTTTGGTGGCGCGAACATTTCGAGCCTGCGCTGAAGGAAATGACCACCCAGCTGCACGCCTCGCAGGTCGACCAAAGCCGGGTAATGGGCTCGATGATCGATGCGCAGACGCAAAACGAATTCATGCAAAGCATGCAGCAGGAAGAGGCCGAAGCCCGCCGCCGCTATGAACCCAACGAATTGACCTGCCAGATCGACAGCGTCGGTCAGGGGCAGACCAAGGCCGCGCGTATGGCCCGCGCCAGTGCGCGTGCCATGGCCAGACAAACCGAACCGCGCCGTATGGCGGCACGCGGCACGGCGGCGGCGCTTGGCCCCGGCGCCGACCAGAAAGAACGCTGGGAAGAATATACCACGCGTTTTTGCGATCCCGATAAAGGCGGCCAGGGCTGCGGCGGCACGGCGGGCGATTTGGCCGGCCGACACGTCGATCTGCCCCGTTTGCTGTGGGCGGACAAGCTGACGCTGGATATGACCGCGCCTGATAACGTCGTGGTGGTCGAAGGCGTGCTGAAATATATGCTGAACCCCCGTCCGCCAGCGCCGATTCCGACCGAAGTGATGGAAAGCCCGTCAGGACAGCAGGCTTTCCTGAAGTTGCGCTCCACCACCGCGCGCCAGAATACGATTTATAACTCGATCGCGCTGATGCTCGGCCAGCGTATGGGCGGTAGCGGCGTGAATACGCAGGATGTCCGTGTGGCATCCGGTCTGCCGCCAGCGGATGCATCGACCGACGCCAGCTATGCCGAGATTATGCATGCGGTCACCAAAGACCGTTTCCACAACCCGCAATACATCGTACGTCTGGTGCAAAACCCCGAACAGGTGGTGCGTGAACAGGGGGCGGTGAACGCGGTGCGTTTGCAACAGCTGAACGATTTCTACAAACGTACGGAAGAAATGGTATTTATGGAGGCGGCGGCCTATGCCGCATTGCTCGACCAGAAAATTCCGAAGCCGGATCCGCGCAACCGTCCGGTACGCAGATAATCTTTACATAAGCGAAGTCATAAAAGCCGGTGGAATCACTCCCGCCGGCTTTTTGCATGCGCACATAGTTGAGCGGCTGATTTCATTGCATGATTTCAATTACTTGAACAAATGTTCGATGCCGGATCGACAAGGGGCGATGCCTTTGGTATGATCACCCAGTTTCAAAAATATCGGAGTCCCGTTATGCAGTTATCCTGGTCAGATCAGGACCGGATTGCAGAAGCCCTCTGGGCGACGTATCCCGAACAGGACAGGCTCGCGCTTGGATCCGACGAACTCCGCCGTTTGATTATCTCTCTTCCCGCGTTCAACGATGCACACGAACCGCCCGGTTCGGCGTGGCTGGATAAAATCCTGTGGACGTGGATGCGCATTGCCGACGAACGCGGTGCGCCGCCTGCGAAGCCTCAAGGCGATGCGGGCGCGGAAGTCGAATGCACCTCACCCCCATGCCTCGCCGGCCGCGGCGACGATGACAGGAGCTAAGATCATGTCCATGCCCCCTGTTCCGCCGGAAGGCAACAACGATGATCATGGCCGCTCGCTGCACTGGCATATTCTGGGGGGCAATAACAAACATCGTATCGGCATGAACAGCGGGCTTTGCAGCTATAGCGAAACCGACAGCATGGGCAACCGCCGCACGTGGAATATCTTGTTCGATGCCGGCACGCTGTCCGCCGACCCGCGTCATCTGGAAGACCCCGCGCTGGCCGATTGCGATACTGTCATTCCCGATTACACCCGCCATTTTCGCCGCCGTGACGATGCGGGGCACAAGCCCGATCAGCCCGTGGATGCGATTTTTCTGACGCATAACCATTCCGACCACATGAACGCGCTGCCGATGCTGCTGCTGATGGGCTATGAACTGCCCAAGGTCTATGCAACGCCCTATACCGCCAAGCGTTTGCAGCAGGAGCTGTCGAACGCGGGGCTGGATCCGTCCGAATGGCCGCAGATCATTACGATCGCCCCCGGCAAGCCGGTGCAGGAAGGCCCCGTGAAGGTTTCGGCGTTTTGGGTCAGCCACTCCACCCCGCAATCCGTCGGGTTTTTTATCGAAACGCCGGAGGGGAACATGCTGAACCCCGGCGACTTCAAGCTTGATCAATCCGTCGTGTGGGGTCCTGCGTTTGACGAACAGCAATTCAACCGCATCGTCAACAAGCCGGTCGATTTGCTGCTGCTCGATTCAACCGGCGCCGACCGCGACATCGAACCCACCACAGAAGAAGACGTGCGCGAAGCGCTGCGCGAGCTGATGGAGCTGCACCCCGGCAAACGTTTCGTGATTGCAGTCATGAGCGGGTTTGAAGAAAACGTGGCTTCGGTCGCCAAGGTGGCGGCTGAATATAAACGCACCGTCTGGGTATCGGGCTGGTCGCATGAACAATCGCTCTCGGCGCTGCAGCAAACCGGTTTGACGCTATCGGATTCGATTGGCGAGAAGGTGGACGTACGCGTACTGTCGACGCCCAAATCGATCCGCGACATGGAAGAAAGCCGCCCGCGTGACAGCGTTGTCATCGTGACGGGCGCGCAGGGCAGCCCCGGCGCGGCGCTGACCCGCGCGGCAGAGGGCCACCACCCAGGCCTGACGCTTGATCCGCAAAAAGATATCGTGCTGTTCTGCGCGCCGGTTATTCCGGGGCAGGAAGGCCAGCACGCGCGTCTGATGGCCGCTTTGAAAAACAAGGGCATCAAGGTGCTGACGCGCGCCGATGCGCCGCTTTATTCGCAGGCGCATGCGCGATTGCCCGAACTGATCGAAATGGCCAAGCTGGCCAAACCCAAAACCGTCATGCCCGTGCATGGCGACAGCAAGCTGCGCGGCGCCTGCGCCAATGCAATGGAAAAAACGGGGCACAAGGTGCTGACGGCCGACAACGGCGATGTGATCCGCGTGACGCGCGACGGTTGCCATTCGGCCGATCCGGAGAGCAAAGGCGCCCCCAAGCTGGTGGGTTTCAAGACCTTGCAAGGCACAACATGGTCGGATCGTCATTATCTGATGAAAACCGCGCCCCAGCCCAAATCGCCCGATCAGCCGCCCGAGGCCGTCAATAACAACCGCCGCCGCCCCAAGATTTTCAATATCAATCCAAAATAAATGGCATATAAAAATAAAAACGGCGCCTGCGGGTAAAGACAAGGCGCCGTTTTTTTCCGGTATGCGGATTTTTATAGATAGTTGATCAGCGACAGCTGGCTGACAAGGCTGGTGACTTCGTAGGACGCAGAAATCTGCGTTTGCAGAGCCAGAATTTTGGCGACGACTTCGGTCGTGTCCACGTTCTCTTTTTCAATCAGGATTTTGTCGTAGGTGGCGCTATCGATCAGGTGCTGTTCTTCGACCGTTTCGGCGGTGGCGAGCATAACGCCGATGCGGGCGTTGTTGCGGTCCGTGGTGTTGTTCGCGGTGGTCACGGTATCTTTGATGTATTTGATGACGGCGTCCATATCCGCTTGCGAGGGACCGGGGGGCGATGCGGCCAGGTCCAGTTCGGTCATGTTGGCGGCCAGTGCAAGCCCGCGCACGATATCGCTCATGCCATTACTGGTCGCAACAGAGGTGTAATCGAGGTTCTGGTTTTTATCGATCTGCGTGGTCACGCTGCCGGTCGACGACAGGGCGGGGTTGAAGCCCAGATCGGTGTCCGACATCGACTGTACCGACGACAGGAGTTGCGCGGTCGTAATGGTGCCCGCGTGCCAGTCGCTGATCAGGCTTTGCATGTTGAGGTCGAGCTGGCTGCTGTTTGAAAAGGGTTTGGCATCCGTCGCGCTGCCCGAAAAAAGATAGCGGCCATCAATTTCCTGGTTGATGACGTCTTTCATCAAATCCAGCTGTTGGCGGGCGACAAGGCTGACGGTTTTGGTGTCAAGTCCGCCGTGCTGATAGAATGTATTGACGGCATCGGTCACGGTGCGACCGGATGTCGATGCCTGCTGCATCGACGACGACATGACCTCCAGCCGCGTGGTGACGTCGGCGATGTTGTTCAGAAACGCATCGATTTGCGTTTTATCCGTGCGCAGCTTTTGCACCGAATAGGCCTGCGCGCCGAAGCCGCTGATGTTGTCGTGCTTCTTTTGTGTGGTCAGCTGGCGTTGCAGATCGGTCAACGTGGTGTTGAGCGTCTTCAGGCGCGAAATCTGCGTATTCGTGCTGCCGAGGAAGGAAATGCCGGGGGTGAATGTCATGACGGGGTCTCCTTATTCAATTAGCGGACGGCCGCGAAGAGCGTATCGAACAACTCTTCGGTCGCGGTGATAATGCGGGCGGCCGCTGTATAGGCGGTTTGTACGCGGATCAGTTCCGCGATTTCCTGGTCGAGATCGACGCCGCTGATGCTGCTGTTCCGGCTGTCGAGGGTGGCCAGATAACTTTCTTCTTCGTTATACGTGTTTTGCGCGGTGTTATAGGTTGCCGATTGCTGGCTGATCAGGTTCCGCGCGAAATCGGTAAGGCCGCTGTTGGCGGGCAGGTTGGTCGACATATTGCCGCCAGGGCCCAGATTGTTTTGACGGAACGACGTGTGGTTCACATTGGTCACTGTCATGCCAAGGGCGCTGACGGGCGTGCCCGTCAGGTTTTGCAGGGCAAGGCTGCCGCCCTCGTCGGGCACCAGTTGCAGCACGCCGCCGGGGCCCTGGCTGGCCGTCAGCCCGGGAATGGCGTTCAGCTTGTTCAGCAAGTCTGTTTCGGTATCGGTCGGCAGGATAGTGATGGTCACGGCCGTCTGGCCGTTGACCGATACGCTGAATGACGGGTTCGAAGCCGTCGTGGTGCCAAAGCTGAAGCCCAGATCGGCCATGCCTGCCGCGCCGATGGTGTTGTCGGCAATCGTGACGTCTTGCGTCACGTTAAACGACAGCTGGCCCAGCGCGTTGATGGCCGTGGTGCCGGGGCCGAATGCCGCGTTGATGGTATTGACCAGATCGGCCGCGGTATCGCCCGCGCCGATGTTGATGGTTTGCGTGGTGCCGCCGATGGTCAGATCAAACGCGGCGGGCAGCGTCAGGTTGGTCGCCGCCGACAGGTCGGGGTTATAGCCTGCAATGTTGGTATTGCCGCTGAATTTGTTGATTTGCGACAGACCGGCCGCCGTAAAGATATTGCCCGTGATGTCGATGGTGCTGCTGGACGTTTGATACGCGACCGATCCGAAACCGAATTCAACGATGCGGTTGATGACCGTGTTGGAGCCGGCCTGTACCGCGTTGCCCGTGGTGCCGCTGCGCAGCAGGGTGGGGTCGTTGACGATGTCGCTGTTCACGCGGATGTTGCCGGCAAAACCGCTATAGGTAACAGGGGCGGGCGGCGCCACGCTGGCCGGGACGTTGCCGCTGGCATCGGTGAACAGGCGCAAACCGAGGCTGTCGAAACGCTCCGCCAGTTTCTGGGCCAGTTCATCAGCCTGTGCCTGATATTGCGGCAGGATCTGGTCGCGCAATTCGAATAGACCGCCGATAGAGCCGCCGATAGAGCTTGCGTTGATTTCGCTGCCGCCAACCGAATTGATGTAAAGCCCATTCAGTCCGCCGCCCGGATAGTACGACGTGGATGTGACATTGTCGCTTTTGTTGAAAACAAGCTGCTGCGCCTTGGTATCTGCCAGCAGCTGCCCCTGCCTGGTCGACACGACGAGAACGTTGTTCTGGTCGGTATAGGTGGATACCTGCACGTATTGCGACAGATTGCGCAGGGCGGTGTCGCGCTGGTCTTCCAGATCGGCGGCGGATTGGCCGCTGCCGGTCAGCTGCGCGATTTGCAGGTTCAGTTTGGCGATCGTATTCAGCGCATTGTTCGCTTCGGTCACATAGGCGCTGATTTCGATCTCGCTTTGCTTGCGCAGATCCGTAATAAGCGCGGTGTAGTCGTTCAGGTTCTTCGCGACGCTTTGTGCGGCGGATACAGTCTGGCTCAGATACATCGCGCTGTCGGGCGCGGATGACAGGTTGGTGAAAGCATCCGACAGGGCGCCGATGCGGTTTGAAATCGCGCTTTGCGCTTCGGATGCGCCATGGAAATCCTGCACGCGGTCGAGATAGGTGCTTTTGACCAGTGCGGATTGCGTGGTGCTGACCTGGCCGAACAGGCTTTTCATCAGCGTGGTGTCGACGTTGCGCACCAGCGCGCCCGTGGTAACGCCCGCGCCCGTGCCATTCACAATCAGCGTCTGCTGCGGCAAAATTTTCCGGGTATAGCCCGGGGTGCTGGCGTTGGCGATGTTCGCCGATACGGTACTCAGCGCCTGCTGCGCTGCCTTGAGGCCGCTGAGTGCTGAGTTGAGGGCGATGGTCGTCATGTTTTTAACCTTTATTTACAAACACTTGGTTTGTTTCCCGTTTTTCAGCCCGCCTGCGACGGCAGACTGTCCCGCAGGTATATAAGCAAACGCCGTGCCAGATGGGTACTTTGGCCATAATCCGCGCCCAAGCTGGACGGGCATATATAAGGTTGCGCCATACGGGCCGAGGCGCGGCGGCAAAAACGGCCGCTCCGCATGGCATGGTGCTTGCAAGGAGAGGCGCAAGAGGGGGCCGCCATCATCATGTCCACGCCGCAAACCGGCCAGATCCAGCAAAGCCAGAGCAGCACCGCCCGGAAAGCGGGCTATGCAAATGCTTTCCGCGCGGAACTGCGTGGCGACAACCGCATGGCGGGCGGCAGCGCCAAGACAAGCGATACGCGTTTTCAGGATACCCTGCGCGCGGTGCAAGGCGAAAAGTCTTCGGCCGCGCAGCCAGTGCAAGCCACAGGCGCGGACGCCGAAGAAGAAAACGGCTTTCTGACGTTCATCAAAACAGTCATCGATATCATCAACCCGCTGCAGCATTTGCCGGTGATCGGCACGATATACCGCCATATCACAGGAGACACGCTGAGCCCCGTGGCGCGCATTGCGGGCGGCACGCTTTACGGCGGGCCGATTGGTGCGGCGATGGGCGTCGTGAATGCCGCCGTCGAAGAGTCGAGCGGCAAAGACGTCGGCGAAAACATGCTGGCGATGCTGACGGGCGATGACAAAAAAACAACGCCTGCAAAAGAACCTGCGACCGCACCCACGATGCTGGCGGTGGCAGATATTATTTGGCACACGCCCGCACCGGATATGACGCAATCCGGCACGGCTCTTGCAAGTGCCCATACCGAGACAAACGTTCCGCGCGCCGTGCAAATGGCCGCGCTGGACGCGACGAAATTCCCCCTGTCTGATACTCCTACAACCCTACGCACACAGACAGGCGGGAAGATCGAACCGGACAGAGGTTCCCTACCCTCTGCCACTCCGGTTCTTCAAACGAAGGAAGGGATGCTCGCGCCCACGCAAGCTGTCAACCGGACGCACACCGGTCTGGCAGAGGGTGCCGGGCGATCATCGGCACCTGATGTGGGCGAAAGAAATCGCACCATTCATCCGGCGAAGGCCACCCCTGTCCTTCAATCGCAAAATGCTCCGGCGCTGGCAGCCAGGATGGCATCCACGCCGGAGCAATTTGCTATTTCTTCCGCATCTGCGGCTGAAAATTCGTCGGCAGGGCGCGATACAGGTGTTGTATACGCCGCCGCCCCTCACCGCGCGGTGCCGCAGCAGATGATGGCCGCGCTTGATAAATACGCCGCGCTGAAAAAATCGCAAAACGCCGCCATGGCCACGGGCCGTCTGGTGCCGTCGTATCATTAAGGTACAAGACTTGACGTGGCCGCCTGATCTGTCATCATTCCTGTCATGAATATTATCGTGCAAACATCTTCGTGGGATGCGACGACGGGCGTGCTGTTTATCGGCGTGCAGCGGTACGACTGCACCCTCGGCCGCGCGGGCGTCACGCTGGATAAAACCGAAGGCGATGGCAAAACGCCGGTCGGCACCTATCCGATCCGCCAGCTGATTTACCGCGCCGACCGCATGGCGCAGCCGGAAACGGCGCTGCCGGTTGAAATCCTCACGCCGGATACGGGCTGGTGCGAAGATCCGGCGCATGCCGATTACAACACCAAGGTGACATTACCGCACCCCGCCGTTTGCGACCGTATGACGCGCGACGACCACCTCTATGACATGACGGTCGTTGTCGGCTATAACGACGATCCGGTGACAGCGGGCAGGGGCAGCGCGATTTTTGTGCATCTGGCGCGCGAGGAATGGACGCCGACCGCCGGCTGCGTGGGGCTGAAGCGCGATGACCTGCTGGCAGTGCTGAAGCTGCTGACGCCGGACAGCCTGATCACCATTTTGCCTCCGCCTGCCGTCTAAGGCGCGCGAGGCCGCGGAAATCCACAAAAAATCCGCAAAAATCCACGAAAACTGCCTGATTCTCGATATTGATTTTGGCCGTGAAGGGGGTATCATGCCGCCCCTAAGCCAGTTATTGAAACGATTCACGTCGCGGGAGAATTCTTATGTCTAATGCCAATCTGCAAACCAAAGAAATCCCCGACAACAGCGGCGAAGTCTCGGGCGCCCGCCTGAAATCCTTCATCGAGCGCGTGGAGCGTCTGGAAGAAGAGAAAAAAGCCCTCGCCGAAGACATTCGCGATGTATACGGCGAAGCCAAAGCGACCGGTTTCGAGCCGAAAATCATGCGTAAAATCGTCTCCTTGCGCAAAGCTAATCTGGAAAAGCGCCGTGAAGAGCAGGAATTGCTCGACCTCTACATGGCCGCGATTGGCATGGCGGAGTAAGCCCGCCGCCTGCCGCGGCATTTACGAAACGCGGCAGAAGCTTGATATCCAACAAAAAAATCTGTGGAAAAGCTCCTGCGTTTCACGCAAAGGCTTTCAACTTGTGTGCGGACGTATTATCTTGGAGCTTGTGTAAAAGTTCCCTGTTCACTTCAGGATATCCTTTCCGATGACGCTGCCTCGTTTCGTTCCGGCATTTCTGATTGCCCTTATGGTTTGTGGTGTTCCGGCGCATAAAGCGCGGGCGCAGGCTTTTCAGGCATCGTTCGAGGAAGGCCTCTCGGCTTTCAACTACGGTGACAACCAATTGGCGCAGCGCCATTTCTGGCGCCTGGCCGGACAGGGCGACGCGCGCGCGCAGTATTATCTGGCCTACATGCTGGATACCGGCCTTGGCACAACCAAGGATGTCTTCGCGGCCGCCAGCTGGTACCGCAAATCGGCCGACCAGGACTATCTGCCGGCGGTTGCCTATATGGGCTACATCTACTCGACCGGTCACGGCGTCAGGCGTGACGATGAACAGGCATTCAAATGGTATGCGCGCGCCGCCCAAATGGGCGATGCGATTGCGCAAAACAACCTGGCGACCATGATGCGCACGGGGCGCCCTTATAAAAAGAATTTGCCGCTGGCGGCGCAATGGTTCATGCAGTCGGCCACACAGGGCAACATGCGCGCGCAGTATAACCTCGCGACCATGTACCGTCTGGGCGAAGGCGTGAAAGTGAACAATGCCGAAGCGCTGCGCTGGTATACCTTCGCGGCCAATCAGGGCGATGTCTATGCGCAAAACGCGCTCGGTTACATGTACCGCAACGGCATCGGCGTCGAGAAAAACGCAGCCATCGCGCTGGACTGGTATCGCCGCGCGGCCGAGCAGGGGCATATGTCGTCGCAGCTGACCATCGCGCGCATGTACGAACAGCGCGAAGGCGATCCGACCAAAGGGCCGGAAGACGCGGCCATCTGGTACACACACGCCGCGAAAAACGGCGATGCCCGCGCACAGCACCGCCTGGGGCTGATGTATGAAACCGGCAACGGGTTCCCGCAGGATTATACCTCGGCCATCAACTGGTACCGCAAGGCGGCCGAAGAAAACAGCTACGCGCCGTCGATGATCGCCCTCGGCCAGATGTACGAAGGCGGCCTCGGCGTCAGCAAAAACCCCACCGCGGCGCGCGAATGGTATCAAAAAGCCGCCGACGCAGGATATGCGCACGGCTATGTGGAGCTGGGCCGCATTCACCGCTTTGGCGTGGGCGTGCCCAAAAATCCGGTGGAAGCGTACAAGTGGTATTATCTGGCATCCGAGATGCTGCGCGGAACCAATAACACCGATCTTTATACCAACGCGATCAAGAACCACACCGAATTGTCGACCAGCTTTACGCGTGCCGAATCCGAACGCGCGATCCGCGACATCGAGGCATGGCAGGCGCGTCAGGATAT
>VFQP010003489.1_pt1 | contig 15917 bp, 14 predicted proteins | sample 3512351 | NCBI WGS metagenome assembly VFQP01 (sample SAMN10412372, study PRJNA504923) | tailings metagenome | isolation source: Relicate 1 Philex TSF1 revegetated site | place: Philippines: Tuba, Benguet | collected 2017-08-29 | reverse complement strand
AAACTTGCACGGAATACGAAGCGGTTTGCCGTCCTCCGTCGTAGTACTAACCGTAAGTGATCGCTGTGCGGCGCGCTGTTTCTTACCACTTTCCAACAGCGCCTGATATTCGGGTCGTAATTTCGCCGCCGCTTCTTTTGCGTCCAAATCATTCTCGTCATCGCCTGAATCGGCCTCATCCTCCAGCGCAAGTGCTTCCAATAAATTCTCTTTCATTTCGTTTGATATCGCAGAGGCGGGGGCTGATAACAGCACTGCAGCGGATGAGAGCGCGAGCTGTTTCTCACCCGACGTTCGACCGTTTTGGAATACCAACTGATACGCACACCCACAGAGTATGATATGACATGACATGACATGACATGAGTCAGCGGACAGTACCAGTGGACAGTACCAGTACCAGAATACATGAATACCAGAATACATACCGGTCGATATAAGAATGAGAGGTAGTTTGTGGCCATCGCACCGAGATCCAATAATATCAGTTCGCTATCGGTCATTACAACATACAACATCGCCTGAGTCGGTAGTGCTTTACGCATTCGACTGTTTGATGTGACGATTCCACTGTCCTTTGTATCACCACCGCTTGTAGTCGCTGCGTTCACCACTACTTTATTACCGCTCGCGTCCTCCGGTTCGTGCTGGTATATCACCTGATGAAAGCAACGAACTTTTGCCCCGGTTAAAGCGGAGAGCGCCATACAACCCGTTTCACACGACAGCGACGAAGCAATCGACATTTTATTTTATTATTCGACTGCCAACTGCCTATTATCACAAGTCAGACACCACAGTGTTGGTTTGCTGAGCTGCGCTCTGTTTGCCTCTGAGCAAGCAAAAATTGCAGAGCCGCATACATAACAGTAGTGTGCATGTTTTTATCGAATGACGTCACCTCCCTTCGCTCAAGCTCTTCGAACACCGATTGATGAAAATATCACAAAAAAGATACTCGAGCATGTATGGAGCCGTTGTTTGTGACGAGCGTGAGTGTATGAGAAAACCACATCCACAGATTGAATGAATTGTGTTACATAGTACAGTGTGGTTAGTACTGCGGCGACGAGCGTGGATTTGACGCTGTGGGTGTGTTTTCAGATTTCACTGGTCTGATCATTTTATTCACTCAAACAGACACGAACTGTTACATCTGTATATCCCTCTGTTATCGTAATCGTTCTCAACTCCACCACAACAGCATGTCCAGGTAATGTACACTGCTAATGCTCTGTGCACTGCATTAGTAATGCACAACTCACAGAGATCGGCCCTGCTTTGTGTGTTTCCTCTCTGTGTGTTAATGGGCGATGGGACATTGGAATGGGTGATGATCGGATCGGATCGGATCGGGTAGTGTCGATTCGGACGCAGCTTCAGACGCGACGCTCCGGGCGTTCTTCGCAAACCACACACTGCAGGATGTGGTATGTAGAGCGCCTGACCGATTCGGTTTCCCGACCTGCAGCGAGCGCTGGGATCGATCGCCTCAGAGCGAGGGGCGATTCGATCGCGCTCTCAACCGCGACTGATAACTCACCGCATGGTGTGTTGTGGTATGAACAGGTAAATAGTGGGTGCTGCCCACCGGTCGTGCTCGACTCCGAAACACCGCTCTCTGCAGCACTCGAGGTATTGCGATTCGACCGATTCAGCTCTGCTAAAACGATCACTGCTCCAGCGCTTACTTTCGCTGTTCGTTTGCTGTTGCTCTGTTCTGTTTGGTTCATCGCTTGGTGTATACTACTGACTGATAGGCACTCCGCACGAGCGGTGGACCGTGCGTGCTCGTACAAAACGCTCACACAAACCGATTGGTTGGCGCATTGGATTGGTCGGATGCACTCCAATACTCGATCGCTGCTTTGGATGCTGCGGCGGTCGGTACGAAGCGATCCGGTTCACCGCGATCGGCCTCTGCCGCTTCACCACAGCTCAACCCCACGGTTTCACCTTCGCCCAATCAAGTCATATCACTCACATCGGTAGGTGCTGCTTTGGTTGCTTTGGGCTGGAGCGATATGATGTAGTGCTGACTTGGCTGTTCCTGTTCGTGGCGTGATATGACGGGCGATACGACGTGTGACGCGAAACAAAAGGATGAATTGGATTTAAGCGTTCCGATAAAGCATGTGACTGATAATTCCGGTGGAAGCTCTCTCGTTTGCTTCCACGCTCACTCATCACTGAAAGATATTTTATTGCATTTGTCGTCCGGTTTGAGATACGTGTGTGTACTCGCACCGAATCTGTCGACCGCAAACCCCACACCATCTGCTACCGGTACGGTACCGACCGGTACCACCAGTGCGAGTGGTAGTGGTGGCGCCAATACGATGTGTGCCACTCCGACCGCGACAGATTATTCTCCGCCCGAACCGATCACTCCATCCCTGGCGTTACCGCCCACTCCGACCGTCACGCCAACCGCTACCGGTACGACCACTCCGAACGCGGAGGGGAGCGTGGATTTGTCCGCTATCGCTAAACCGGCTCTGAATCGTCGCCGCTCGGCCGGCGGTTCGATCACTTCACCCAACGGCGCAGCATCCGGTGCTGCCACGATCGTGAGTACACCCGCGAACACACCGCAGGCGCCGCTATCACGACTGGTCGTTAGCTCAAATCACAACGAATTCTCAGTCGCGCGCGATGCAACCACAACCGGCGTAGCTGCCAGTGCCTGTGTGGCCGGTACTGCCGGACCGCGAACGTCACCCGCAAAAGGTCGATCGTCGCGTGCCACCACCAGCACGACAGCCGCTGCGGCTGCCGTCGCTCCTCCGCCGGTCGTTACCCCAAAGCAATCTGAAGAAAACGGACGTATTCGGGGCCGATCGTTCTCTCTGACTGATTCAGCTCACTCACAGTCTATTACCGCCGCTGCCAGTGCGGCTGCTGCCTCCACCGGTGGCGGTGGTGGTAGTGGTGGTATGCCGCCGTCCGGTCCAACCACAACCGCTGGCCCAATCGTTCCGGATGTGGGAAGTGGCAGTAATACCGGAAGTGCCGGTTTGGCCTCAGCTGCAAACGCTACGATCGCCGCTGTCGTCACACAATCTGATGTACTGCGGTTTATTCAGAGTAAATACAACACTTTGCAGTCATCACTCGACCGAACGGTATGTGTTCCCGCTGTGATTTGTATTTTGTCGTTCTCACTAACTCAGTCTCACTCTGAACGCATTCCCTCTTCCCTGCCTGTGTGTGTGCCCAACAGTTAGTGCAAATGAGTGTTACGCCGAGTACGAGCAAACCGGTTTTGGATCGTCGAAACAGTCGTTCAAACGTACTGGCGTCAGTACCGGATTCGCCTCCGACCAAAACTTCTGTATTAAGTGCCTCCCCCTCCCCCTCCCCCGCCCCTCAGGGCGGATCGGGATCGGGATCGGGATCGGGCGGTAAAGCCGATCGGCGTTTGTCTGCCTCATCGGCCACAATCGCCGCTGTTGCAGCAGCCGCAGCAGCCGCGTCTGCTCCGGGCGTGTCCGCTGCGAAAGGTGACAGCTTCTGCTCAATTGAAATCGGTCCAAATCCGTCGTTTGCGATCGTCAAATCCGCCACCACCAAACCACCACCAACACTGTATGACGCATTACATGCTTTGGCCGATTCACAGAAAGAGAGTTTATGCGTCACCGAAAACGGCAAATTAATTCAAACCATTTCAACGGCACAATTTGCGGTATGTTTTGCTCCTGTTCTGTCTGTCTGTCTGTGTTATGTTTGTGTTTTGTGGTGTTGCACGTCGCTCATTCCCTCTCCCCTCTCTTTCTCTTTTGTGATGACAGGAAGTGTTAAAGTTTCGCCGTTTATCCATTTTCAGTGTGCCACTCCGTACGTTCGTTACGGGCGGAGCTGAAGCGGTGCAAATCGCAGCCGCTGCAGCTGTGGCGAATGCCTCCTCTCCGTCGATCTTCTCTCCACTCACGCCATCACCAGCTCTGTCGTCGGTTTCTCTGACGTCACCGCTTCCGCCACTTCCCGGTTCAGCCGGCGCAAACCGTCCGCAAGTGCTGACGGTACACCCCGCGACCGGTAAATCGTGGTTGGATTCGTCTCAGCCGATCGCTGCAACCAACAGCCCTGACTCGGGGCTGAGTGTTGCCAGCAGTCTGGCGAGTACAAGCAGTGGAGGAAGTCAGAGCGCGCGCGGATCGCGAACGGATAACCTGAAACAGTACGAAGATCCACCGCTCCGCTCAATTCCTACCGCTATCACTACCACTACCGCTACCGCCACCGCAACGGCGGCGGCTTCGAAACAGTCTCACAATTTTGGCCCACTCCAACCGCCACTCGACCGCAAATCGTCGCCGCTCGTCACGGCGTCAGCGGCGTCACCGGTTCCGGCGGTCGGTTCGGCCTCGCCCGTTCCGAAACTCCCACTTTCATCGATTGATCAGTCCGCCGGAAGTGGCGGTTTGCCAGTTCTGGCATTGGATGAGAACGCACCGGCTGGTGCGCTGCTCCGATTCAGACGCCGTTCGAGCGGTCCGGATACTCCAAACCCGGAATACCGCATTTTACACCGCACACGCGACAGCACGATCGAAGTGCCCGCAAACACCAAACCGACCGCCACTTCTGGTTCCGGCGGAAGTCGCCCCAACAGCCAACCGCCGAGTCCGTCCAAAGCTCGCCGCACGTCGGGCGGTCCCGCCGCAACGAGTGCGCTCCTCGCCTCAGCGTTTGCTGGAATCAACAGCACAAGCAGTGGCGGTTCGGTCCCTGCAAGCGGTGGAAGCGGTTCACCGATTCTGATGCCGGCGGCGGTTGGTATCACTGCCATGGCAGGTGGTGTCAATCCACCAAACACTAATAATTCGGGCAGTTCACAACCACTTCCGTTCAATGCTGGACCGGTGCCGGGACTGATTACCGTTCCGGTCCACACACCGGCTGTTTCCGAAACCGGTGCCTCAATCACTACAGCCGTTGCGGGTGATAAAATCTCACTCCGTGCATTATCGGGCAAACACGGACGCAGCGGACCGGGTGGTATCGGCAGTGGCGGTAGTGATCAGTTGCCGGCGTGGAGTTATACCGCGTCCGATCGCGATCACTTACCGCCGGCCGTCACACCCGGTTTTTCGTTGCGTCAAACGATCGCTTTGATTTTGGCGAGTAAAAGCGGTGAAGTTTGTGTGGTGGACGACTCCGATCAGCGCCGACCGATCGTCACTGTATCGGCCACGCGACTGCTCAAATTATTGTGTCCACCACTTCCGGCGGCCGCAATTGCTTCGATGCAGAGTCCACAACCGCACACCACACCTTCACGTCGTGGTGCATCGCCGCATCGCGCCGATTTAGCCCCACCGCTCGAACTGTAAACAGCAAACATCGAACATCATACAAACAACACCGGAATTAATTCACGACACAAAGCGGTTTGTGGTTGTGCCGCTTCTTCTCTTCCCCTCTCTTTCGTGCTTCGTCTCTTTCTGTCTCTGTTTTGTCCGTCCTTTCAAATCCGCTTCCAATCGACACATTCCGGTCGGTCCATCCATTTTTGAAATGCTCTTAAAAATTACCACTTCAGTTCATGATTTCATTTCATTTCAACAAAAATCAAACCACCCGCATTTCAGTTTCATTTCATTTCAATTTGTAAAGCCCAACCCATTGCACACCACATCACATCATCATCACATACCATAACACCACCCCCACCACCAGCTGCACCGATACTTTTAACCCCCGTTTTCTCTGTTTTTCTGTTTTTCTCTTTACTTTCACTTACTCTCTCGCTTGTGTCGTTTCTGTCACTCACCGGTCAATCAGTTTAGTCCGTTTATGCAGCAGTTTTGGGTGTATCTCTTTTTCTGATTCCGTCCCCGATTTTGTTGTGTTGTCCAAACTCTACCGATTTTGCATTTTCAATTTGCATTCGCTCTGTCTCTCTCTCACTCTCTCCCTCTCTTTTGATTTCCGCCCCCGCCACTCCACACCCCTTCGTTCTCCGGACGCAGTCACGACGTACCCCGCGCATGTTCGCTTCACCACCACCAAATTCTCACTTTCACTTTTCACTTTCACTTACTACACGTGTCGTCAGTTGTTTGTTAGTTGTCGTCTCTCCGCCCCCTGCAGTCTGCTGCGCTGCTCCCACTACACCTGTTTTTTTCGTGTTTTTCCGGTTTTCTCTCTCGTCGCTACTTTTCTTCGCGCAATCTCTCTCTCTGATCAGATTCTGCCAGTCACTGTCCCACTCTTTTTACCGCTTCCGCTCCGTCCGTCCGAGTTATCGTCTTCTGTCGTGCATTCACGCCGCTTCACGCGTGCTTGTGTTTGGTTACGTGTAATTCTCATTTTTTTTGTTAGTGCGTTCATTTTTTCGTTCTTCTGTTTTACTTTCACTCTAATTTCCTGCCGTTTGCATATTCGTTTTGCCCGCTGTATCGAACAGTCACGAGTTTGGCACTCACTTACTGTTTGCGTGCAGCACGCGCCAACCGCAACGATGTACGATCGTGTGTGAGCGCTGTCCGGCACGGGGGCGTATGGTGTTACAGATGGAGCGTTGCAGCCCGAGTTTTTGAGTTGCAATTTGCGACGACGGAAACACAAAAGGTGGCTGAAAAAATTGTTCAGTACATGTACATGTATCTGAAAAGTTTACGCCTCATCTCGCAAAGATTGGACATGAGAGTTGTGAACGAGCAATTTTGTTGATGCCGCACTTTATCGAGTAACGATCATAGACTCGCCGCTGACGCCATCTGTAATGTTATGTGTATGGTGTATGATGGATAGTGTAGAACTACACACGTCAACTCTCCAAATGTCAAACGCCTCAAATCCGGTTCCGATCAAACTGGCCGTCAGCACAAGTGGTGCGGCTGCCGCAGGCAGTGACGACTCACCAGTAACTGTCGGTAAAACAACAGAGGACGAGCACGAATCATCACACTACGCAACACAAGGTATGTGCATGGTACATACCACCGACCGCCGTACCCGGTACTTTCAGTCGTCGACAGAGAATGACTGATCGAAATGTGCTGTGTTTGGGGTCTGTGGGTTTATCAGGTGCTGCCGCCTCGCTCGCAGCTGCATCCAACCCAATCACTGTACCCGCGAGTCGCTCCAAACCCATTGGCATTCCAACGAATTCAGCCTCTCAGAGTATGTGGTGTGTTGTGAAATGCAGTGAAATGCAGTGAAAGTGATGCGGCCGGGTCTGATCCGGGTCTGATCGTCTGTTCGTCTCGTGCGTGTGGCATAAATAAATAGACCGAAGTGTGAGTGATTTCACGGCCGTTCCAACTGACAGTAAGAAAATTGGAGTTCCGATGAGTCCACTCAGCGGCAGTTCATCACCTCTTTATCGCCGGCGTCGATCGAACGCCGATCAGTCGGTCGCATCTCCACGCGGTACGACCGCGTTTGGATTCGGAGTCAGTTCATCTCCGCGTCACTCGCACACTGCCGGTATGCTACCTCCTGCCATCGGCGCTGGTTCGCTCGGAAAATCGATTAATCCGATGCTCACTGGCGCTGGCGCTGAGCCGTCGCCGAAACACGCGAACGGATCGCTTTCACTGAACGGACCGGCTCCAATCAGTGGTGGATTTGCTTTAGCGAAATCGAATGCCGCGGCCGCATCAGCTGTGAATGGGAATGGGAACACGAACGGTGGCGGTAACGGCAGTCCAACCGCTGCAGGCAGTGGCAGTGGCAGTGGCAGTGCGGCTGCTGCGGTGGTGGTAGTTGCACCGGCTCCGAAACTGTTAAAACCGGCTGCTCCGAAAGGAGTGAGCAGTTTGTCCTCTCCTGCATTTGCTGCGGCCGTCGCATCCGCTGCGTCTGCTCCGTCCAAATCATCCACAGATATTTCAAACGACAGCACTTCACCCCGCATACCGGCGACTCCCTCTCCCTCACCACTGCCTCAACCGCACATCTCTTTATTACAGCCGGCGGGTTCGACGGCTTCGACGAGTTCGGCGGGTGAACACCACACCACTTCGTTTGGTTCGAGTCTGACCGTACCAACCGCTCAGCGCTAATTCAATTCATACGCGACGCAATTAACTCTGATGTTTACACCACCTCCAATCAATCAACACCGAATCAACAAACTCTGATTTTTTTTCTCTCTGTTTCTCGCTCGTCTCTCTCTCGCTCTCTCTCTCTCTCGTCTCTCTCGTCTCGTCTCTCGCTCGTTCATCTCGTTTCGTTTCCGCTCCGCCTTTCCATCTCTCTCGTCTCGTCAGATTCAGGTTTGTGTCACGCGTTTGTGTGATCGTCTCTGTCTGTCGCCACGCTCTCACCTCTTCCCTCTCCCCCCTCCACACACGTTACGCGTTTTTGTCTCCTGATTTGGTCGTTGTGTGTTGTGTTTTTTTGTTCCCGCCGCTTCGTCTTTTCCGTTGAATGCGCGGCTCACCACCTCCCGTTCTCAGCGCCCAATCACTCTGTTATTCACATTCCGTATCCGCCGCCTCAGGCTCTTCACTTTCCAAACCCACTGTTTCCACAGCGCACGTCTCACGTGATTCATTCATTCATTGCGTGTCTCCACCCGTCAGTTCCCTCCCGCTCCCGATTCGTACCACCCGACTTATCCCAAATTACCGTGCGCGTTTGTCTCTGTCGCTCTCTATCCGCTCGATTCCCGACGGCTTCGTCTCTCTCTTTCTGTGTGGTAAGAAATTCATATGTTTTCAATTTAAATAACGCAAAGAAATCGAAGGTGCGATAAGCAGGCGCGACGAAACGGCCACAAACAACAGCCCAGAATGTGGGAGAAGAGCGAGAGGCAGAGAATTGAGAGGCACCTAAAAAACAGGAGAAAAATGTGAATGCGATGAAAAACGTTCGGGCATGAAAGGGAAGACAGAGGAAGCGAGAGACGATAGAGATTGAACACTGTGGTTTGTTTGACGTACACGTACGAGAAGAGACGAGAGAGGAGACGAAAGACGAGAGGAGACGTGAAGAAAAAAAAAAAAGAGAGACAAGAAAACCAGGACCAAAGAGCGGGAAGACAGGAAACGACGGGCAAACAAAGCATTCCATTCCATACAAACAAAGGAAGGAAGAGACGGACACAGAGAGAAAAGAGAAGAGGAGGGGTGTGTTACAGAAAAACATACAACACAATACACATTTACTCAGAGAAAAGAGAGAGACAAAGAGAGAAAACGACATACAAAAGCGCGAATCAAAACAAATAGAAAAAGCGAGGGCCGAAAGAGCGAGCGAGCGAGCGAGAGCGACAGAAAGAAAGAAGCGAGAGAATAATCAGCAGCAGCAAAAACCTGCAACTCAATGAGAGATGGAGTCGCGAAGATATGCTGTGGATTAATGGGGTGTTCAGTGTTGTGGACGGTCGATCGATCACGGCGGAACGAGACAGGAGCGGAAGCAGCACAGACACACAGACAGAAACAGACAGACAAACAGAGAAACAAACAGACATAAGAAAGAACGCGAACACACAAAAAGACAGAAAAAAAAAGGTGTGGGTTGTATGGCGATGGGTTGGTGGCAGTGCGATGAGGAACGAGAGAAGAGAGAGAACGAGAAAGAGAGATCGAAGAAACCCGCACAAAACTCAGCACAGAGACAGACAGACCGACGGCAGACAGACAGACGGGCAGAAAAAAAAAAGATACGCAGACACAAATATTCAGAGACAAACTGGTGACCAGAAAAAACAAAAAACGAGTGATGAAATGAAGAAACGAAATCCCATCCCCTTACGACACACTGGACGGTGGCGGTGCTGCCGGTGCCGGTGCTGCCGGTGCCGGTGCCGCCGGTGCCGGTGCGGGGTGCTGAGAAGAAGAAGCGACCTGTGGTGGTTGTGTTAGAGGTGAGGACAGGTTATGAGTGGAGAGTACAGGAGTTGATCCGATGTTGGTCGGAGCGCCGACCGCCGCCGCCGCCGCCACCACCAACAACAGCTGAAGCGGTCGCATTCGGCGGTGAAATAATCACAGAATGAGGGGTAGACACAAGAGAGGCAGACGAACCGGATGAAGCGCTGTTCGGAGTTGGAGTGGACGCCAGCGAGTGATGAGAGAGAAGCGGTGTCGCACCACCACCCAAACCAGCCGCACCCAATAACGAGTGTGACGACAGCAGCGGCGACGCAATCGGTAAGGGCGGAGGTCCACCGCCTGTTATCGCTCCACCACCGCTACCACTACCACTACCGCTACCACTTCCACTGCTGGAAGACGAACCGTTTGATCCACTGCCCGAAGCGGATAGGGATCGATTCGACACATTCAGTGATCCAAATGGCATGAGCGGTGTACCGAGCATCAGCGAATGATTAGACAGAGCGGGAGTGGAACCGACTCCGATTGTAGTGATCGGAAGAGCGGGTGATCGGAAGGAGGAAAATGCTTCCGAGGCAGAAAGCGGCGGAGGTGGAACCGGGCCGGTGGAGGTACCGCCCACGCCCGCTGCGCCGTTCGAAACGATATTACCTGAATTGAGCGGATCCAGACCTGCGGAAAGCGGAAGCACCGAAAGGGGCGGCGGATATCCCCTTACCATTCGGTCAGCGGAGCCGGTGGGCGGAACTACAATCGATGGTAGATCGTACGCAGATGATGCGACGGGCTCGGTTTTGAAAGCCGCCGCACCTCCACCGCCGCTACCACTCCCACTCCCACTGCCATTAACACCACTTCCGGCTGCAGCTGACGCAGCGGCCGACGATTTTGATTTCGACCGCGGCGGTGCACCATCACTCGGTTGTGATGTACCGCCGCCGCCGCCGCCACCGCCACCGCCATCACCGCCAGCGGATGAGCCATTGTCGTCACCCCCACCCCCACCACCACCACCGCCGTCGCCTCCCTTTTTCGAGGTATGACGACCCGCCTGTTTATCTGCCTTGAGCTGTCGAATGCGACGGCACGCCGCACACGTACAAAGCAGTCGACATCCCGGACATGACCAGTGTCTAACACACAACACATAACACATCACATCACATTAAAATCAGAAAATCAAACCGATAAAACCAATCGCGCGTAACAATAACAGAGCGCACTGTGTCTGTGTTAGGCCGATCCTCTCTCTCAATCTCTCTATACATACTCCAATTGTTCTTTGGTGGGCGGATTTTCGTTATAGAATTTGATGAGACATCGCGCGCAGTATTTTTTGCGACAGATTCGGTGTCGGCGCCGTTTTCGGTGTTTGGACGATTTCTTATCGTACGTTGCAGCACAGTATATGAGATCAGCTGCCGCGACACGACGCGTCTTGCACTGATGGCATGAGGTACCGGCTTTCAAAGAGCGCGGAGGTGGAGTGATACCGGTAGAACCGATCGTCGGGACTTGAATACCCCCAACTGCAGGGAGCGTTAAACCACCGCTTCCACTCACAGTAACCACACCAGTGACTGTAACGGCTGATCCACCACCGGACGACGTACGACGACCTGATTTGGTCGGGTGATCACCGCCGTCGCTCTCGTCCTCGTCACTACCATCCTCGTCGTCTTCACCCTCACTGTCATCACTACCGGATTTCGCAGCAGCTTTCGATTTGCTCTGGCTGCGACGATCGCGAGGACGGCTCGAACTCGCTGCACGTCGCGAGGACGCAGCGCCACCAGCGTTGGATGGAGCTCGTACCGGCGGTTCAACCATCGACGCCGATCGAGCGACGCTCGGGTTAGAGTGCAGAGGCGGGAGCTGCGGAGGTGGCAAAAACGAGAGCGCCGATCCAGCGCCCACACCACCCGCACCACCGGATTGCGGGTACGGAATGAACAGCTGATGCGGTAGCAGCGGAGGCGACGGAGCGGGCAGCATCGCATTAGCGTGCGACGCGGGGATACCGGTTCCACTGAACGGCCGCGGGGATGAGAGGCCGCCGCTTATACCACCGCTTGTGCCCATGAACGAGTTCGTGTACGGAATAGCGGCCGACGCGGAAGACGGGACTTGCGGGACATGCAGTGGCGGCGGTGGTGGTGGTGGAAGTGTCGTCTGTTGCTGTCCCGTAGCAGTCGCCGGATTCTGATTCTGATTCTGTTGCATCAGCAGCTGCAAAAGCATGAGCTGCTGTTGTGGTGTGGCCTGGGGATGACCGCTCGTACTGCCTGCAGCCTGCTGTACCAGAAACTGCGTGAGCTGAGAAACGACGGTCGATCGTAAGTGCATGGGCACACCCGACAGCATCTGAGTAAGATTTGAGAGAGAGGGCTGTCCGTTCGATGCAGCTGCGGTTGGAGACAACACGCCGCTTGCGCCAGTGCTGGGTTTGTTCGTTGCTACACTGCCGCTACGACTCTGAGGAATCGGAAGTGAAGTGGTGGCGGCGGCGGCGGAAGGCGATACCACATGCTGGTGCTGCTGCTGTCGCAGCGCATTCAATAACAGGAGGTGAAGCACCTGATCAGACGGCTGCTGCTGCTGCTGCTGCTGCTGCTGCTGCTGCTGCTGCTGCGGCGGCGGCGGCGGCGGCGGCGGAGGCGGAGGCAGAGGCAGTTGTGTCGGTGGTGGTGGAGGCAGCGGTTGGGGTTGAGACTGCATGAGCTGACGCGCCACCTCCGCCTGCAGCTGCGCACTAATCGATTGATAGTTCGCGGTCAGTTGATTCGCAAACAGTTGTAACTGATTTACAACATCAGGTGACGCGACCGGCCCAGCAGCGGTGGGGGTGAGTCCTCCGGGCGTTGAGCCTTCGATCTGCTGCTTTGCTGCTGCCAAGAGCTGTTGCACCTGCGTGAGCTGCTGCTGCAGCCCGCCCAATTGAGTCATGTACGCTTGAATCTGGACAGACTGACCAGCGGGCGACGGCGGTGTGGTAAGCGCTGGAGGCGGTGGTGTGACGTGAGTTGTTAGTGATGCAGGCGGGAGCTGAGGCTGCTGCGGCTGCGATTGTGACGCTTGAAACTGATGCAGTAACTGCTGCAGCTGATGGGGTGGTAACTGTTGCAGCTGCTGCTGTAACTGTAACTGTTGCATATTTGGTGTTGCAGTAAGCGGTGTTACAGTGGCTGCCGCCGGAGGCGGTGGTACTGCGGTGGGTGGAAAACCGAGTGGTGACATAAGCGGTGAGCGCAGCGGATTGAACGGAGTAGCGAGCAGCGACATGTATGGGGATGGCGGAGGATTCAAAGCGGTCGATCCCAGACCACCACTTCCTGTGAAGGTTGTGTTTCCAACAGACGGAGTCGAAAACAGTGAGCTGAGAGTCGCGGACGGCGTATACGTCGGAGTGCCGATCGCACCCGCTGGGTTGATAGGAAGCATGAGACCGGGAGGTGCGCCGCCGCTAATAATCTGCGCCGCTGCGATTCGCGGTTCGGGTTTTACAAAGCCTGAACTGGAATTGATTGAAGTGCTGGAGGTGGACGGACGAAGCTTGGATGTCGGCGGTCGATCAGTGTCAGAATCGTCCGAGTCCTGACTCATTACACTCTTTCGCTTGCGAGTCGCTGCGTTACCACCAGCTGCCACAGAATCCATCGCACCACCTGCACTACCTCCACCACTGTTTGACGTGCCGGCAGTACCGACCGGTATGGGGTGCTGCGGCCCGGCGGGGGGTGTAATCGGTTTGGTGTAATCTTCGATTGGCAGATCGATCGCCATCGCAGAGGCTGATAAATTGGAGGAAGAAGTGGTGGCACGACTCGATTTGGGTGCAGGTTCGTGCAACGCAGCGTAATGAGCTGCGTGCAGTGACGACTGCGGAGATGAAAGGGACGAACCAGAACCGATCGGTCCAGGCGGATTGGGTGATGCAATGGACGATCCAGCCAGCAGCGACGCAGCCGCCGCGGTCTGAGGTTTCTGATCTTTTACCAAATTATGGAGTCGATTGAGCGATTGTGCGTGGCGATTCATCGCAGATACACGTAATAAATCCTTCGCACTCGCACCGACCCCACCACCACCGCCAGCCCCGGTACCAGCAGTCGCAGGGATGGGACTCGAACCGGCCCCGCCGGTAGGAGGTGTGACGGAACCCGAACCCGAATTCGATGAGTGCGGGCTGCTACCGCTACTGCTACCGCCACCGCCAACCCCCGTACCCGCAGCACCACTCGCAGTGCCGGTGCCGGTGCCGGTGCCAGTGCCAGTGCCAGCGTTCGCAGAACCACTACCGGTCGCACTCGGTCGAAGCAGCGGTGAAGGCGTTGAAATCGAGCTCGAACCGGAAGGCGATGCGGTATGACCTGCGATCGTCAGCGGAGAAGGAACGAGTCCGGCTGTCGCGTCCAGCGGAGATCGGCCCCCGCCACTACCAGCATTTAACGGTCGATTTGAGGAACTGCCAGTGTTTGTACCAACCACTGCAACGGCTGCGGCTGATACCAACCCACCGCCGGTCGCAGCAGCTAACGCGGCTGGACTGATTGAGCCTATCAGCGATGGGCGAGGACGGGCGAGGACGGAACAAAACGCTCAGAGTCAGATCAAACACACAACACAGCGCGTCTTCAGATTCCTCCATTCCCACATACTGAGAGTCGGAGATTGATTCAGAAAAAGCGCTGCCGGATCGGTTTCACCGAGCCCGATCCCTCCTCCGCTCATGACCGGCGTACCGAACTGATGAACCGGCGACAGAACTGAACCCGAAACGGCGGGTGAGGCTAAACACACACACACGGCAGACACAACACAACACCAGAGCAATACACGAGGATGAGGGGGATGAGATTCACCATGTGGTGACGATGTGTGATCCGCGCCCAGCAGCAGTCCACCTACGCATGATGTCGCCTGATGGCAGCCTCTTTATTGGCTGCATGACACGCTCTAAACTGAACGCCGGGTCTGTACACTGCCAGCCACAACACAACACATACACTGCCAGTCACCACCATATACAACCATCCCTACCACTGCCAGTCTCCTCACTGCAACGTAGCAGAGTTTCTCCATTAAGGGATTGCCGCTGTGAAAACGAAAAAAAAAAACAATTCCAGGCCGGATGAGGCGAGGGAGCGACGTGCATTGGAAAATTCACCACGATGGTACTGTCATACCACGATCTTTTTTTCAAATTTGGGAAACCGCGCCAAAATGACCCCACCATTCAAGCTCTTGCAATTGTGTGGCGATCGGGTGCGTGGTTTGCAATTGCACACACTCTGTCAAATTTCACTCCCGCCGGTTGCCGTCTGGTGTAGAAACGAGTGCGAAGTTTATTCCAGACGAATGAACATAAACAAAAGCCAAACAAAAAAAACAAGTGCGTGTGTTAAAGGACGGATGCGAATGCGGAATGAACGAATAAGAAGAGAATAAACAAGCGAACAGGACGACACGTAAAAACGAGAATAAAATATTAAAATGAAATCGAAATGAATGCAGTGTGTGTGTGAATACAACAAAAACCACAAACGGTACAGACAATACACAACACACAGCTAAATGGAAGTGTGATAAAAGCGTGGGCCGGGGTTGGGGTTTAGACGTAGGCTTTAAACGTAGATTTTAGAGCGTCGAATCGTTCATAGCCTGTTCGAGGAGTGCCGCCGCTTCGACCTGTACGTCACTGATACGTACGACGTTTCTACCCTGTACGAGTGCTGCTACCGGCATCATACCTTTATGTCGCGGTCGCGTATCCATTACATATTCAAAGAGCGGTGGGCGCTGATGTAACGCACCGACAATTGTGTTGGTCGCTGCAGCGCGACCGGTGTGATGAGATGAACCGGGACGGTGGATTACCGCAGGCTGCGACGGCGACGGCGACGGCGACGGCGACGGCGACGGCTGCGGATGCGGATGCGGACTGCCTCCACCACTTCCCATGGGAGATGCACCACCACCACCACCACCACCACCACCACTGGCGGTTGAAGGAGAGAGCATCGCATTGGGTGATCGCGCGCCGTGCGGGGATGATTTCGGTCGAACCCCACCACCGCCGCTACCGCTACCACTACCACTACCACTGCCACTGCCAGT
>VFQP010003488.1_pt1 | contig 15921 bp, 17 predicted proteins | sample 3512351 | NCBI WGS metagenome assembly VFQP01 (sample SAMN10412372, study PRJNA504923) | tailings metagenome | isolation source: Relicate 1 Philex TSF1 revegetated site | place: Philippines: Tuba, Benguet | collected 2017-08-29 | reverse complement strand
CGCGGCGACGTGCGGCGCGAGTCGCAGCACGCGCAGCGCCTCTGCCGCGCGCTCCTCGCGGACGAGCGCCAGGAGGCGTCCAGCGCACCGCTCGCGGCGGCGGCAGGGGCCGGAGGCGGGGAGGGCCAGGAGCCGCCAGCGGGAACGCAGGGGCCGGGGCTGGGCGCGGTGGGCGGAGTGGGGGGCGCGGCGCCGGGGGTGCTCTTTTGCGGGCTCACCAAGGAGTTTGTGCAGCGCTTCAGCGGCAGTGGTGAGGCCAGTGAGGAGGCCACCCCTTCGCCTGGGCCGAGCGCGCCTGGCGGCGCCGGCGTGTGGGCGTTGCTCCGGAGGCCGCTGGCGTGGGCGCGGCGGGTGGCAAGGGAGGTCCAGGCGTGGGCGGCGGGCCGGCGGCTGGTGGCGGTGCGGCCGCTGTGGCTGGCGCTGGCGCCGGGCCAGTGCTTTTGCCTGCAGGGGCCGAACGGCGCCGGCAAGACCACCACCATCAAGTGCCTGCTCGGGGTGCGTGGCTTTGAGTGCAGCTTGATGCGAGCTGTGCCACTGTGAGTTGTACGCGCGCTGGCACGGGATCCTGCTTGCGTGTTTGTGCGCATGTGCGGTGGCGCAGATGGCCCAGCCGACGGCGGGTGACGTGCTGGTCTTTGGGCGCAGCGTGCGCAGCGCGGCCGACCTGGCCGCCGTGCGCCGCCTCACCGGCGTGTGCCCCCAGTTCGACGTGCTGTGGCCCGAGCTGACGGCGCGGGAGCACCTGGAGCTCTTCTGGAGCGTCAAGGGCGTCGGCGGGACGGCGCGCGACGCGGCGCTCGAGTTCGACCGGCTGCTCGGCAAGGTGCGCGTGCGGCTCTCTCTTCACGTCGCTCGCAGGGCACTCCACCCGCGCGCGTGAAGGGTCGCCCACGGGTGGCAAGGCGCTCGCCGCAGGTGTCGCTGGCCGACGTGCGCGACGTGCGCGCGGGCACCTTCTCCGGCGGCATGAAGCGCCGCCTGAGCCTCGCGATCGCGCTGCTGGGGAGGCCGCAGCTGCTGGTGCTCGACGAGCCCACCACGGGCCTGGACCCCATCTCGAGGTGAGGAGATCCGCCGTCGGTGGACCACTCCCACGCTCGCTGCGCGAGGTCGTCGATGCCGTTCGTGCCCTCGGCGTGCCCCGCCCATGACGACCCGCCAGGCGCAAGGTCTGGTCGCTGCTCAGCGACGTCAAGCGCGAGTGCTGCATGCTGCTCACCACGCACCTGATGGACGAGGCCGACGCGCTGAGCGACAGGTGCGGCGCGTGCGCGAGCGCGAAAGCGCGTCCCCACAAGGGCAGCGCCCTGAGTTCCTTTCCTATGTCACATGCGGTGGCGTGCTCGCGCAGGATCGGCATCTTCGTGGCTGGCTCGCTCCGCTGCCTGGGCACCTCGCTGCGCCTCAAGTCCCAGTTCGGCGACGGCCTGCGCCTCTCGGTCGGGCTGGCCGCCGTGCTCCCTCCGACGCCTCCAGCCCAGCCGCACCCGCCGCTACCGCCGGCCGCAGGACCGCACGACGACAGGGCGGCAACGGGGGACGCTCCAGCCACGCCGCTGGCCCTGCCCGCCCGCATGGCAGCCGTGCGCAAGATTGTGCGCCTGGCCCTGTCTTCGCCGGGCGGCGGCGCGCCTCAGGGAGTGATGGAGGAGGAGCCGCTGGCGGCGGCGGAGGAGGGGTGGCGCGGCGGGCCAGCAGGCGCACCCTCCCTGCCTGCTTCGGCGGCATCCCGCGCTGCCGAGGACGGGCTTCCTCACGGCCGCGTGGGGGGCGCGTCGGAGGAGGGCGAGGAGGGCGGCAAGGCGGAGTTTGGTGCGGTGCGGGGCAGCAGCGTGGCCTACTGCCGCTTCACCGTGCCGGCGGAGCTGGAGCACCGGGTCGCCGACGTGCTCGGCGCGCTGCAGGTGCGGTGCGGCGTGGGTGGTCTTTTTTCTGGGCCGCCCAGGCGCGGCGCAGCTGTCCTTGCCTGCCTGCCTCACGATCGCATCGATTGCTTGGTTGCCGCGGTCGATGTGTGGACGCAGGACGTGCAGGACGAGCTGGGCATCAAGGACGTGGCCGTCAGGCTCACCAGCCTGGAGGAGGTGTTCCTGCGGGTGGCCTCGGCTTGATCATGCGCCTCGACGCGCGCCATGTACCACGACTGGCGTCCTGCAGGCCCACCCTGAGATGCCGCACACGATGGAAATGCAAGCGCCTTGAAAAGCAGCAGCTCGGTGTGAGCAGCACAGGCCAATAACTTGCGCTGCAGCAGCAGGATGGGCGAGGAGGAGGCGCTGCAGGACGCTCCTACGGCGTCGCTGCTGCGGCGCATCCTCGAGGAGCTGCAGGCGTTGCGAGAGGCGCAGGATGCGCTGTGCAAGGACGTCACCGGGCTGAGGGGCTCGCACGACGAGCACTCGTCCTGGTGCGCGCTCCGCCGTTCGCGCGTGCATCTGGCGGGCTCCATCGCCATCGGGGCCATCGGGGCCAACCTGCAGCGACCTGCAGAGGCGCGCACTTGGACGCGCTCCTCGTCTGTGAAGCTGCACGGCCACAGCTGCTTCTTCCACCGCTTGGTGTGCGCCCCAACACTACTCGCGCAGGGTCAAGGTGCGACTGGAGTCCGTGGAGGACAGCGTGCGCAAGGCAGAGACGAGCCGTGAGTGCCGCTGCACCCAGTGGTGCTTGCCCCGGGCTGCCGGCTGCATACCGCGCCGCCGTCGCCCACGCACACATGCCGCCCGCCCACTCCCGCTGCCAACTGCGCAGTGCTGCGCGCGGTGGCAGCTGCTGCCTCCGCGGACGACGCCTCCAGGCCCACGCCAGGACGCCTTGCAGGCTTCCCCTTCGCGGCACCCGCCCGCTCGCCCATCAGCGCCCGCGCCCAGCAGGCGCTCCACGCCGCCGCGCCACGCCCCTCCTCCTCGCTGGGCACGTCTCCACCAGGCAGCGCGGGCCTTCACCCGTCCTCTGCGGCTCCCGGCCCCTGGCCCCGCCTCCACTCGGCGCGCTCTGGCAGCCGCGCCCGCGCCGCGCACGTGCGGCGCCACTCCTCCTCCTCGGACCTCGGAGCACGCAGCGCGACGTTCGAGGACGCGATGGAGCGCTTCCCCAGTAGCGCGGCGAGCACCCGCTGGTCAGACACGGACAGCGTGGTCAGCATGCCCGCCGCCGGCGGCGGCCACAGGCACTCGCACGCGCGGGACGGCGCCGTGGCAGCCAGCCACGGCTCCGGGGGCACGGCGGCGGCGGCGGCGGACGCCGAGGCGGCGGGGCGGCCCAGCGTCTCCTCAAGCAGCCCGCACACCTCCGGGCCGAACCCTAGCGCAAGCCCTGGCCCGCATGCGCCCGGCGCGGGCCGGGACGGTGCGGCGCCGGCAGCGGCTGCGGCGCGGCAGCCGCGGCAGGAGGCAGCGGGAGCAGGCACATCCGGTGGGGCGGCGGCGGGTGGAGAGGCGGGGCCGAGCGGCGGCGGGATTGCCGGCCGGCCGTCGTCCTTCTCCTCGCCCTTTGGCATGCCCTCGGCGCAGCACATGTGCCTGGATGGCACCGCTGGCGGCGGCGGCGGCAGGGCAGGCGCCGCGCCGCGCCCCGCCGCGCCGCACGACTCCTCGGCGGCGCAGCCGGCGCAACCGCCGGCGGCATTGCCGCCCGCCGCCGTCGTCATGGGCAGTTCGCCCTATGAGGTGTCGCTGGCGCAACCCATGGCGAGCATGCACGCGCACGCGCCGGGTGTCGCCGCCGCCGCCGCCGCCGGGCCGTCCACGCAGTCGCCCCGCGCTGCTGCTGCCGCCGCCGCCGCAGCCGCGCCGGCGCAGCGCGCGGGCAGCGGCGGCCGCGCACGCCGCGCCCGAACCTCCTCCATGCCGCACATGCTCTCCCAGTTCGTTCCGACGGCCGGCGCCGACCCCTCCCACCCGCAGCAGTTGGTCCCGCAGCTGCTGCTCATCCCGCCGCCCTTCCTCCCCGCCGGAACCGTCCCGCAGTTCCTGCTCCAGTCGCCCACCGGCCCCATGGCGGCCATCCCCGCCTCCGCCCTAAACCCTAACGACCCCAGCAGCATGCCCCGGCTCTGGCCGCTCTCCCCCTTCATCCCGCCCCCCGCCCCGCCCACCGCCCCCGCCGGGGCACCCAACCCTATCCAGCCGCAGCACCAGTCGCGGCGGCAGCGCCTCAGCACGCAGTCCGTCATCGTCGCGCCCACCTACCAGCACCCCCACCCGTACCACCCGCCCCGCCACCGCCACCAGCTCAGCGCGGACGTCGCGCCGCCGCCGCAGCCCGCGCAGCACGCGCAGCAGCGCTCGCAGCGCGTGAGCGGCGACTCTGCCGGCGCGCCTGGGGCGGCGGAACACCCCCACCACCCCCACCACCACCACCACGGCGGCAGCGAGGCGGACGGCAACGCCGCGTTGCTAGAGGCCGACCCGACTTCGGCGGCGGCCCTCCACCAGTACCAGCAGATCCAGCACCAGATGCAGCACCAGATGCAGCAGCATCACCCGCACCACTCGTGGAGCGCGGCGCACCCGGCGCACGCAGCCGCCGGGCGGCAGGGCGAGCGGGATCTGCACCACGCGTCGCTGCCGGGGGCGTTAGCGGGTGCCGGCGGCGGCGGAGGAGGCGGCAGCGGGGGGCAGAGTTGGTCGGCCGCGGGCGCAGGCGCGAGCGCGGCGGGCGGCGCGGCGGAGGGCGGAAGGCAGGCGGGGCTGGGCTTGGCGACCAAGTCGAGGTGAGTGCGCCCGCATGCACGCATGGCTGAGCCCTAGGTCGCGGCTCAGGTCGCCCTCTGCCGGCCCCGCAACTGCGTCGCGGAGCGTGCGCTGCAGAGGGGGCTTTAGGGCGCAAGCGCGCAGCGGACGTTTGCGACGCCTGCCTTGCGTGGGCCAGGCACCTGCCCGCTTCCTTCCGTCTTTGCTCTGGCCAGCAGGGATGAGAGCGTGAGCGGGGCAGGTGACGCGTGCCGCTGTGGGCGCTTGCCGGTTGGGGCGATGTGTGGCTCGGTCTCCCGCAGGTACGGCAGCAACATGCCGGCGCGGCTGCGGCAGGCCTACGAGGCGCAGGCGGCGCTGGAGACGGCGCAGCACCGCGCCTACTGCCACACGTCGAGCCAGCACGGCGGCGACGCTGCCGGTGCGCCCCCAGACTTGAACTTGCACCGGCTTGCGCACGGGCAGTGTGACTTGCGCAAACTGCAATTCAAAACAGGTTGTTGGCGTTTTCTGGGGGGCCACGGGACTTGGGGGAAACGAAATGCGGAGGAGGCCTGTTGCTGGGTGGTGGTGGTGGCGGCCCAGGTAGGAGTTGTGTTCCATTCTGCCTGGGCGGGCGCCCTCGATGCTTCCTTTCAGCACGCTGACGCAGCCAGGGGCTAACGCGCACCTGCCAGGCGGCCGCCAGGCGTCGTTACCAAGGCGAGGGCGTTGCGTCGTGATCGTGCGGTGGTTGCGCAGGCGGCGGCGGGGCGTCCACTCCGCCCGGGCAGCTCTCCCGCCTCCCCTCGCAAAACTCGCCGCTGCACGACCGGCGCTCGCCGCAGCACAACCTCATCGCGGCCGGCTACGACGGCGGCGGCGGCGTGCCCGCCGCCGCGGCGGCGGCTCTGGCGGCGGACGGTGCGGGCGGCGGCGCGCCGGGCCCGCGGCGGCTGCTGCCCAACACGTCGACGGCGTGGACGGACGACTTTGGTGAGGGTCGGCTCAGCGGCTTTGCACCTGTTCTCCACGCAGGCTCAGAAATCAAGGTGATCGCGTGCACGCCCGGCAAACGCTGACCGCCCGGCGTGCGCTTTGCTTGCGGTGCGCCGCTCCCGCCGTTGCTCGCAGGCCCCGAGAGCGTCCCGGACTCCCGCAGCGCATTCTCGCTGCCGCCCGCCGCGCACGGCCCGATCGTCCCCGCCGCCGCCGCCGTCGGCGACGCCCACGCCTCCTCCTCCGATGCGACCGCTCCCGCGCCCGCCGCCGGGCTGCGCACGCTGGCGGCGGTCTCCGTCGCGTCGGGCGCGCGGCCGGCGCTGTCCGAGACGCCGCTGCTGGCGCGGCGCAGCCTGTACCAGCGAGGGCTTGGCGCCATGGACGGGGGCTTTGAGGAGGAGGGCGGCGACGCCTACCTCAACGTGGGCTACTCGGGCAACTCGCGATACGTCAAGGCGGCGCCGTTCGAGCAGCCGCAGGAGCACATGCTCGGCGACGAGGGGGACCCCGACAGGTGCGGCGTTAGGGCTTTAGGGCTTAGGGCTTCGAGGGGGGCGTGGGGGCGCTTGGGCATGTCGGGGGTGGGTGGGTGCCTCAGGGCCAGGCAAGCGCGGCGCGAGGTCAGGTGGCAGTGTGTGAGGAAAGAAAGAAGAAAGGGAACGCTGGTAGGCGAGGTTGAGGAAGGCTGGGCCGTGCACCTCCTGACGAGGCAATTTCTCGCCAAGCAGGCTGTGCCTGTCCAGCCACCGGTTGCAGTGCGTGGGGGACATGTCGTAGGGGCTGGAGCCCAGCTACTGTTCGTGCGCGTTTGCCGTGTGCGCAGGCCGCTGACGCGGCTGGACAAGTGCAAGCTGGTGGCGTGGGGTCTCATCAACCCCGAGGGGCGCACCAAGTGGGACATGATCATCCTGGTGCTGCTGGTCTGGACGTGCTTTGCCTCGCCGCTCATCATCTGCTTCCACCTCGGCGTGAGTGGTTCAACCGCCGCCGGGCTCGTGCAGCCGAGGCTGCGCCGTGCTTGGCCTTCCGCCCTCCAGAGCCATTGCATTGGCGCGACCGCGGCGGAAGCGTGCAGTTCCACCGGGCGTGCTGGGGGCGGAGGCGGGTGGCGGGTGGCGGACCGAGGCTGGCGAGCTCAGGTCCTCATCCCGGGAAGAGGCCGCGCGGGCAATCACGGCCGCGACGTGTGCGCCCGTTCATGGTGTGCTGCACGCTGGCGAGTTCGCAGGTGAGCCTCAAGGCCGCCGACCCCGTCGCGGTCATCGAGATGCTGGTGGACTCGGTCTTCATCGTCGACATTTACCTCAACTTCAGGCGAGCGCGGGCTGCGCGAGTTGGGGACTGCTGAGCGGCTGGGTGCCGCGCCTCGCCCTGCGCAAACGTCTTCAACGCTTGGAAGACGACTCGCCCCCGCACGAGCCACCGCCATGGCCCTCCTCGTGGTCGGAGCGCACCGACGCTGGGCTTGTGCGCGTTGTCCCGTGGCCGAACGCGCAGGACGGCGTACTACGACTCGATGGGCAACCTGGTGTCGGACCGCTGGCGCATCGCCAAGCACTACATGCGCACCTGGTGAGTCGCGCGAGGGATCGCGGGTGCGCTCGCCGCTGGCCGAGAGGGGGAGGGCGCCGAGAGTGCGCGCGTTCGCGCCGTTGCGTAAATCGATCGCGTGCAGGTTCGTCCTCGACCTCATCTCGGTGATCCCCTTTGACCTCATCACGGAAGGCATGGTCGGGTTTCTGAGCATGACCAAGGTGAGGGGTCGTCGCTTCGTCGCCGCAAGGTCGAGGGCACCGCTCAGCCGCTGCCGCTCGTGCAGCCGCTTAGTGAGTGCGCGTGCCCCCATTGCCCGCGCCGCGCAGCTTATCCGCATCGCGCGCGTGGGCAAGGTGATCCGGATGCTGCGCGTGTACCGGCTCATGCGCGTGACGCGGCTGCCGCGCGTGCTCGACCGGATGGAGAACCTGATCGACAAGGGCGTGCTGCAGGTGACACAAAATGGCGCAGCAGCGCTGCTTCACTGCCTCCGCTGCGAAGGGCTGCGACGCGAGCCGTGCTTGCGCTGCCTCACCACGCGCACGAACCACGAACGACGCCGCAGATCGTCATGTTCGTGCTGGCGGTCGGCTTCCTCGCGCACCTGTCGGCCTGCCTCTTCTTCTACTGCGCGCTGCTCACGTACTTCATCACCGACAGCTGGGACGGCACCTGGGTCGCCAACCGAGGGCTAACCGACGCCGGCCTCGACGCGCAGTACGTCAACAGCATCTACTGGGCATTCACCACGGTGGCCACGGGTGAGTGGAAGCTTGCGCCAAAGGCTCCTCCTGCCATTGGCGCTCGTGCGGCGGTGCCGCCACGCTCGCCTTGGCAAGAGGCAGGGCAGCAGCGGCAACAAGAGAGCATCGGGTGGTGTGCGGCTTGATTTGCGCGCGCGCAGTCGGCTACGGCGACATCACGCCCCAGTCGCAAAAGGAGAAGATCATGGCCATCCTCGTCATGTGCAGGTGTGCATGCGGGGCACGTGGGCCAGGGAGCGCTGCTGCGGTGATGGAATGGAGCAGAGCCTGACGCCCTCGCCCACGCGCCCGTGCTTGCGCGGCGGCGGGCCGTGCAAGAGCAGTCGCGTTTGCGCGTGGCGTCATGACGCGGGGGGCTGGCGCGCACCTTGCTCGCAACCGCGGCGTGCTTGCAGCGGCGCGACGCTGGTGGGCGCATGTGGCGCACATGGGCCAGGGAGCGCTGCCGCAGATGCAGCGGGAGGCAAGCCCGACGGAATGCAGCACACCACACTCGCCCGCGCTCGAGTTGTGTTGCGTGGAAACGCCTGACAGCGTGGGCGCTGGCGCGCGCCTTGCCCGTTCTGCGCAGCGGCGTGACGCTGGTGGGCTACGTGACGAGCTCCATCACCAACATCATGAGCATCCGCAACGCCGTGAGCACCAAGACGTCGGTCAAGAAGCAGGCGGTGCAGGACGTGCTCAAGAGCCGGCAGGTGCGCATGGCGGGCTAGGGCTTGCGATTAGGGCTGACGGCGCGCTCGGGGCTAGGGCCGCTGGCCGCTGGCTGCTTGCCAGAGGGGCGTGGGGGCAGAGCCGCGGGGTGACGGGTCGGCAAAGTTGGTCAGGGTGGTGCGTCGGCGCGTGACGTCGTGTGCGAGCAGGTCCCGTCGGCGCTGGCGCGGCGCGTGCGGGCGTTTTTCAACTACGAGTCGACCAAGCTCATCCGCGAGGAGGAGGAGGCCATCCTGCAGGTGGGGGGGGCAGGGGGACGATGGGCGAAGAGGGGGAAAGGGGGAGGGGGCTGAAGAGGGGAAAGGGGAGGGAGGAGGGGAGGCCCTCCCGCAGTTGAGGGGCAGGTGGACGAGGCGGAAGGCAGAGCCTGGGAGAGGTCCAGGCGACAAGAGGGATGAATGGGCGTGACCCGTCTCCTCTTCATGCATGACCGACGCAGTGCTGTAGCTAGCTGCGGCAGCGTGCGCTTTTCCTCCTGACGCGCTGCCGCCGCCCGCCGCCCCCCTCCTCGCGCGCGCGAACGCAGGACCTGCCCTTCAAGCTGCGCTCGCGGTTCCTGCAGCACGCCTTTGTGGACTCACTGGCGCGCGTGCCGTGCCTGGTGCGCCTGCGCCCCGACATCCTCATCGACGTCATCTCGCAGCTCAAGGTGCGCGCTGCGCGTGCTGTGCACGCCTGCCGGCCGGCGGGCCCACGCAGGCCCTGCCTGCCACCGCTGGACGCAGGGCACTGCGGAAGCGCGTGCAGCAGGCGCGTGCAGCAGGCTCGCCAGTCGCTACCTGCCGCTCCTCACCCCGTCGCGCGCTCTGCGTTGGTGGCTGCTTGCGTGCCGCTTGCGCAGTCCAACTACTTCACCGACGGGGACATTGTGGCGCTGCAGGGCGACTTTGTCAGCGACATGTACTTCGTGCACGAGGGCAAGCTGGAGCTGCGGGTGAGCCGTGATCGTGTGGAATCAGGCTTAGTGTGAATGAGTGAGGTGCACGAGGGCGAGCTGGAGCTGCGGGTGAGCCGTGATCGTGTGGAATCAGGCTTAGTGTGAATGAGTGAGGTGCACGAGGGCGAGCTGGAGCTGCGGGTGAGTGGGCTGCTTGGCATGGCAGGCAGGTTTTGGGTGGAAGAGGAGCGTGGGCGAGGGCGAGCTGGAGCTGCGGGTGAGCTTTGGCTTTCCACTGGCGCTTCACCCAGCGACTCACACAATGCTGAGCGCCAAGCAGCGCTCTCATTCGTCGTCCCGCTGCCCCACCTGGCGTCCGCGGCGCAGATGCGCTCCCAGCGTCGCAGCACCCCTCTGGCCGTCGGTCGTGCAACCAAGGCTGCTTTGCTGCGTGGCGGTGGCGGCGCAAACGCAGGTGTACGACTTCCCTGACAGCGCCGACCCCTGGGCCGTGCTCGAGGCAGTCAACAAGGACGAGCTCGCGGGCCACCAGTACACCATCCAGGTGTGCGTGCTGCGCGTGTGTGTTTGAGTCGAGGCAGCACCTGGCTCTGCGGCAATCCGCCGCAATGTCGGTGTGGGTGGCGCCTGGCTGTGCGGTCGCAGGGCCGGCTCAAGCGCACCTACTTTTTCGGGCAGGCGAGCTGCGTGCACAGCGGCACCTGGCCCGTCACCGTGGTGAGTGTTGCTGCTGCCGAGGCCAGGAGTTCGTTGCCGCGGCGCGTGGTGTGGTCTGGTCGTGGCCCGACGGATCATGCTGAGTCCGCGCGCTCGCGGCGCAGGTGGCGCGCAACTGCTGCGAGCTGTTCGGCCTCAGCCGTGACGCGCTGCAAGGGCTCACGAGCCGGCACCCCGTCACGCTCGGCGCGCTGCTGGACGTGCCGCAGCCGCCCGCGACCAGCAAGGCGCTGGACCCCGCCGCCTTCTCGATCGACCTGCTTAGGGCAAGTTCGCTCGCCACCTTTCGTCGCTCGTGGTCATCCCACGCCTGATGCCCGCTCCTCTGAGCGATGCGTGCCGCGCGTGCTGTCGCCGCGCAGGTGGAGATCGACCCGGAGGCCATCGCGTGCGACTTTCCCATCCTGGACGCGGCGCCGCGCAAGCGCGGCCTGCGCAAGCTGCTGGGGGCCGTGCGAGACATGGGCCAGGTGCGTGGATCGATCAGCAAAGCGCCGAGCCGCGCTTTCCGCGCACACCCCGCGTGGCGATGGGCGCGCCCGGATGGACGACATGCACGCGATGCGGCCCTCGCGGCATACGCAGGGCGCGCTGGGCACGCTCGCGAGCGTCGCGAGCCACAGCGTGGAGCTCGCGCGGGCCACCGTGGGCATGCCGAGCAGCGCCGCGCACGGCGCGGCCGACGCGGCTGCACCGGGCGCCGCGGGCGTGGATGGCGATGGCAACGACTCGTCGCTCAACGCGCGCTCAGCGCCCCTGCCAGGAGAGGCCGGCGCGAGCGGCACCGGCGCACCTGGCGCGCCGAGGCCGGCTGGGAAGGCGGGCGGCGCGCTCAGCCGCTTCGCCGTGAGCGGAGGCAGCAGCGCCACGGCTGGCACCCTTTTAGCTCAGCCATCCGGAGGAGCAGGCAAGAGCGGCGGCAGCCTCGCGGGGATCGCGGAGACGTCGCCTTTGCTGGCGCCCGGCGGGGGCTCGTCGGATCAGCCGCAGGGCAGCAGCGAGCCTTCGGCCGGGGGCGCCGTCGCGCGTCGGCGGCAGGGAGGCAGCGGCGTGCGCGTGTCGTGGGCCAGCGGCGGCGGTGGAGCGGGCGCGGAGGGCGACGCCGGCGCGGCGGCGGAGAGAGGCGAGAGCGACCGGCAGCCTTTGTTGGGGCGGAGCGGTGCTGGGTCGTGACATACCTCCTTCTCGCACGGCAAAGACGACGTTGCACTTTGGGAGACGCCGTGTGCACCAGACGCAGCGGGCGGGGCGCACAGAAGCAAAAGGTCCGCGTGGAGGAGAGGAGGGAGAGGAGACGGCTCAAGCACGCAGCAACGCCGAGTGCTCAACAAGTCAATGTGCGCACGGCACCTGCACGCTCCTAGACGTGGCTCACGCCTTACAACGAATGCTCGACCATGGACGCCGCGTCTGGGCTGACAGGGATGCGGTGGTGTGCGCCGTGGACCCTCCCCCAGGAGGCGGCGTTCGAAAGGCACAGACAACAAAGGGCGCTAGCCTGGAGGAGGCGCAACGACCATGACCAAACGTGCTGCGGCACCCTGCCCAGCATGACGCAAACCAGTCCGCAGCAACTGACTCGCACCTCTATGCCTCACGCGCACGCACCCGCCCACCGCCACAACTGGTCTGCACACACGCACACACACACGACACGGTGCTCCTCCAGGGGGGTGGAGCTTCAAAGACATTTGAATGGGGATGAAGACGCAGCTGTCCGCGTCGGCGGCACACCACACCACACCACACCACACACGCTCGACACCACACGCAGTCACTCTGGGCTAAGGCCACGCACACAAACAGGTTGATCAGACCTCCCCTGGCACGCCCAAGCAGGCACACATGCCCAGTGCTTTGACGCTCACTGCACGTGCAAAGCGAACCCCCCCACCTCGCCCCCAGGACACACCAACGAGAGAGCATTGCGCGACGACGACGACAGCATGGCGGGTGAGCACGCCCCACACACCCGCCATCAATTGATGAAGGTGCGCAGCAGCAGCGGGCGCTCCCCGCCCTCATCTCATCGGACTGCGCCCCCGGCTGCCGCCAGACTGGACCTTCCACCAACAAAACGGGCGGCACCAGACGAAAGGGGAGCACGCACAGCACAGCGAAAGAGGCCCACTGCTAAGCGCGCACTCCTCCACAGGCGGCATCGTAGGGACTCCGCCCACAGCTGCGGGGGACCTCGAGCCCTCTCGAGGCGTCGCACGCCCACCTCACACGTCAGTTCACGGAAGGCGAGGCAGAATGCAGACCACCCCCGCAGGTCCCGTCCAGGCGCGAGCTCAGGCAGCGCCGCCATTCTCCTTCTCTCCACTCTCATGGATGATCAAACCGTGCGGAGGAGCGCCTGCAGCGCTCTCATTACTGTTGAGGCAGGCGACCGGCAGGCGGGCGGGAGGCGCGCCGCAAACGCCACCCTCCCACCGGTGCAAAGACGTCGCGCCTCCTCGCCAGGCAAACGCGCACAGGACGCTGCGGCAGAGAGAGAGAGGGAAGCTGCTAGTGAGGGCGACGGGCTCCTCGTGTGCACGGACCGAGCACCGCAGACGCACCACAGGGCCCCGAGTCACCCCCAGGCGTGCGTGCAGTGCGGGCACCCAGGCTTGCCACGCCCCCCTGTAAGCAGCAGCAGCGTTACGCGGCCCCCTCCACTCCGCCTCGCAATTCAAAAACTCCTCAGCACTTCTCTGCCGCTTGCGCCGCCGTACACCCCCGCCTTGCCCACCACCCCTCGACGCACGCGTTCAGAGCAGCACACCGCCCTCAACTGGCACACAACTTTAAGGGCTGCCAGGGAAAGGGAAGGGCAGCCCGCCTATGTACCTGCTTCGCATGGAAACTCACCCCTCCTGCTCACGCTGCTCACGCGCCCAAAAGAGCGCGCCCCCCCTGCTCCTCGCTCTTCCTGCTGCGCTCCACCGGAAACGGAGGAAAAAGAGAAGACTTCACGTGGTCCAAGCCCACGATGCTCCGAGTCCTCCACCCTCACGCACGCAAAAGGACGCGGCGGCGTGGCTTGCACTCCACCGCGCAGCGTGTGCACGGCTCACACGCCCTCCCGCGCCGCCACGCCGCACCTCTGGTACAAAACTCAAAGCCCCGCACGCGACCACGCACTCCACGACTGCTGCTCTGCAGCCAAATGGCGCGGCTGCGACGCTCAGACACTGGTAGCCCAGCGCCCGCAGGCGCCAAGCCCGCGCCAAACACCGCCCGCTTGCTCACGAGCAGTAGGGCCGGTCAAAGGCGGCCCAGTCCATGCACTGCTAGTACTGCTGCGCCGCCAGGTCCCACGAGCTGTCGCGCTGCATGCCGCGCCGCTGCAGCGACTCAAACTCTGGCTTGAAGTTGTAGTAGGTGTGCAGCGCCGTGCCCAGCGCCCACACCAGGCCCTGCGCAGCACGGGCACAGCACGGGGGCAGCACGAAGCGGGTAAGAAACAACTGGCGCGAACGGCCCAGCGCCACGTAGCAGCAAACAACGGAGCGCGAACGGCCCAGCCCTCGCCGCCGCAACGGCGCAGCAAAGCGGCACGACGGGCAGACCCTGGCGCGCGCGACGCTCCGCCCAGGCGAAGATTGTCCACGCCAGCCGCGACTCACCGAGGCGTCGCAAGAGGTGTAGGTCCACCCGGTGCCGCGCTTGGTCTCGTCCGTGTGCCACGGGTCGTAGTCAATCACCGTGTCCTTGAGCCCGCCCGTCTTGTGCGCCACGGGCACGGCGCCGTACCGCATGGCGTACAGCTGCGGTACGTGTGATACAGCAACATGCCGTCCGAGCGTCGCATCAGTTGCGCAAAACGGCTTTGCGTGACGCACGACAACGGCTGATCCTGCTTCTGAAAGCGCCAGCAGACGGCGTCCCCAGAGCCCTGTGCCAAGGCCTGTGGCGCCAAGTGCGCAGCCACGTCCCCCCCCTGCGCTGCGCGCGCTCCGACCCACCTGGTTGAGGCCGCACGGCTCGAACCTCGAGGGCATGACGACGATGTCGGCGGCGGCGGTGAGGCGGTGGCTCAGGGGCTCGTTGAAGCCCACCCAGCAGCGCGCCTTGTCGCGGTAGGCGTTCTCCAGCCACTTCATGCCGTTCTGCGCGCAGCATGGCAGGTGGGAGGCAGGCGTCGCGATCAGTCGCTCTGCGCCCTCCTCCTTGCTCTGGTGACACGCGCGGCAGGTGGGCGAGCGCCGCATCGGCACGGCGCGGGCTCTGCGGAGGCAGTTCCCTGCCGATCCGCCGTGCACAGAGGGCAGAAGAGAAGGAGCGAGCACGGGCTCCGCCGCCCGTCGCCCGAACCCTACCCCAAACCCTAACCAGCCCGCCAAACCCTCACCTCGAGGTCCTTGTTGCCCGTGCCGAGCGTGACGAGCTGGAAGCGGCCGCTGGGCAGCATCTGCTGCACCGCCTCCAGGAGGATGTCGGCGCCCTTTTGGTTGTCCAGGCGCCCGATGAAGGCCACCAGGGGGCAGTCGGGCAGCACCGGCAGCGCCAGCTCCTCCTGCGGACACGCGTGGGGTCAAACAGCGTGCGGTTGGGAGTCGGTTGGTGCGGGTGGGCAGCAACAGCAGCGCCAGCTCCGCCTGAGCAGCGAGAGATGCGCAAAAGCAGCACCCTCGCGTGTGCGCTCGTGGGGCGGCGCTGCGCTGCGCTGCGCCCTGAAGCGTCTGCGCTCGCGCCCGCCCTCCCCCCTCGACACACACCCTGAGCTGCCTCCCGCCCTCTGCCGCCGCCCCTCGCCCCATCCCAGCCCCGCGCAAACCGCCGCCCCACCGCACCCGCAGCGCCTTGTTGCACGCTGCCTTGCCCTCCCCACATCTCCTGGCGCCGCCGCTGCCGAGCCCGCTGCCTACAGTCACTGCCTGCACCCGCGCACCTGCAGCGCCTTCTTGCACGCCGCCTTGCCCTCGAGGAACGTGTCAATGGTGTACTGCTTGGCAATGTGCTTGTCGGAGGCGGGGTCCCACGCCCTGCGCCCACGCCGCCACCACCCAGGTGGCGCACGCTGAGCACGCTGAGCACGCCGAGCGCGCCGAGCACCTCGCACCTTGCGCTCCCCGCATCAGTTGCGCGCCTGATCAGCCAACAAGGGCACTCCACTCCCCGCTCCTGTCGCCTTTCTCCCGGCTCGTTCCCGCTGGTTCTCTCTCCCTTGGGCTGCACTGGCTCGCTAACCCGCTACTACTGCACTCCCACGCCACTGGTACACCTCCTTCCCAAGCTGCCTGGTTCCCGCTGGCCAAGGCAAACGGGGTGCGCCCACAAGCCACTCACTCGGTGTCAATGCCGTTGGTGATGCCGTTGAGCACGTATCCGCGGTTGGCGAGCAGGCCGTCCATGCCCCAGCCGCCCAGCCACGTCTTGATCTCCTCGCCGTACCCCGGCGACACCTGCATGGAGGCGTTAGGGTTGAGCCAGGGTGGTGGGGTCCCGCGGTCGGCCAGCGCAGGTTGCGTGGCGCGCTGTGCGTGGCGCGCTCAGCGACGCAGAAGACGCGCGCCCTTGGTGGAGCGCCTGCTGCTCTGGTGTGGAGCTCCCCTCACGTCACCCATTCATCCCCACCACCACCACCACCGCCGTGCTCAGCGTGATGATGCCGGCCTCTGAGGTG
>VFQP010003487.1_pt1 | contig 15923 bp, 28 predicted proteins | sample 3512351 | NCBI WGS metagenome assembly VFQP01 (sample SAMN10412372, study PRJNA504923) | tailings metagenome | isolation source: Relicate 1 Philex TSF1 revegetated site | place: Philippines: Tuba, Benguet | collected 2017-08-29 | reverse complement strand
CACCGTCTTGGCCGACAGGCCGCTGCCCTCGAGCGCCTTGGTGGCGTCCTGCAGCCAGGGCAGCGCGTCAGCAACCTCCCACCTTGGTCTTGAAGGCCGTGGTCCTGCACATGACCCTGGGCGCGCGGGCTGCGTGGAGCGCACTGCATGGTGTGCTCACCTGCAGGGTGGGCAGGGCCGCCTTGATGGCGGGGCTGGCGGCGTCGGCAGTCACCTTGACCACCTGCTCCACCACGGGCGTGGCCACCTTGACGGCCTTCTCCACCACGGGGGCCGCCACCTCGTAGCCCTGTGAGTTGTGTGAGGGAGGCGGCGGCACTCACGACTGGTGTCATCCAGCGCTGGCCTGGGGAGGGCAAGGTCAGGGAGAGCTGCGCTGCACAAGAGGAGAACGCGGCCGCGCTCACCTCCTTCAGGACCTGGACGCCGGCCTCCACCGTGGTCAGGGTGGACTTGACAATGTCGCCGGTGGCCTGCGGCAGCAGCGGCACCAGGCGGTGGTGGCGCACCTGACGCTGGCGCGTCTCGAGCGCTGGAGTGTCACCCTGAAGGTCGCTGGCAAGATGGCCAGGCAATCACTGATCTGCGCCGCAGATGTTCTCACCTTGACGGCGCTGATGACAGTGTCGATGGCAGAGTCCACGGGCTCCGTCTCGACCGCGCGCGCGGGGGCCGCCTGAGCCAGGCCCACCAGAGCGCCGGTGGCCGCCAGCAGCTCAACGCGCGCACCTGCACATCATCAAGGCACACGAAGATGGGCGCGTGCATAAGCGTGACGCCGAGGTGCCTGGGCTCTGGTGGCTTCTTCGCTTGGCGCGCACAGGTAGATCTGATTGCGTCGATGCAGAGCGCGGGAGGTCAATGAGTGTGCCGACCCGTCGGTCTGTGCGTCTGCTCCCTCGCCGGATGCTCCAGCCCCGCGATGCGCGCACGATCCACGAGCAGAGGGAGGTGCGCCTCGAAGTTCGAGTTGAGCGCAAGTGCGCGCCACCTCCGCCCCTGCACATTGGCCTGCTCTGCCGGCGCATTGACTGCGCGACTCGCACTGCTTGCTGTCCCAGCGTCGCTGGCCCAGCGCGCAGGCTCCTGTGTGGCGCCTGGAGGGTAGTCCCCGTTCGCAGATCGTGCTCAGAGCTCTACGGCATCGGCGAGCGAGCGCAGCGGCGCACACACGCACCCTTCTTGCCCCCCGCGACGGCCTTGACCGTCACCGTGCTGCTCCGCGAGGCGCAAGCAGGCAGGGCCATCTTGGACGACTTGAGCGACATCATCTTGCAGTGACGACGGGCTGCGAACGGCGCTGTGGAGGCTGGAGGAAGGGCGCTGAGAGTGGCCACGAGCTGCAAGGTGCTGCTCTGCTTGAGGAGGATCGCTTCCTCAGGAAGACGCTTTGCATGGGGAAGCCCTGTTTTAGGGCCAAAGGATCGCCAAAAGCCATCAGCGTGCGGCGCTGCGTCCCCTGCTGGGAGACCTGCTGCTGCCAGAAGACGGGGCGGGCCCGCTGGGAGGGCCGCCACCGTTGGGCTCCTCCTCCTCGTCCTCCTCTCCCGCGTCGTCGGCGTCCTCCTCGCGCATGATTCCGGCCGACACGTACAGATCCTGCTCCATGGCCACGAGCGTACTCATCAAGCTGTCCGTGTCGGGCTCCTGCGCCAGCTGCTCCAGGAACTGCGCGCGTGCAGACGCGACCGCAGCGCGCGCAGCAGCCAGGTGTTTGGAGTGCCGTCCCCCTGTCCCCCTTTCAGAAGAACCAACATCATCAGCACAAAAGCCGCGCACCTGGGCGATGAGCGGCTGCGCCGGCGTGCCGTCCTCGCGGGCGGGGGCGCCCGGCGGCACCTCTGCCAGGTCGCGCAGCGTGGGCCGGCTGTCGACAAACGCCATGACCTGCTCGGTGCGCGGCACGCCGTTGCGCTGCAGCCACCGCAGCATGGACTGCCTGGGCACCTGCCGGTACGCCTCGTCGTCCCGCAGCTGCGCCTCGAGCTGCAGCTGCGCCGCCTCCACCGCCCGCACGCGCGTGCCCTCGGCCCGCTCGGCGAACCGCCACGACGACTCGAGCACCGTCTTCTGCAGCTCGGCCATCACACCAATGGCCTCCTCCTCGGCCGGCGTGCCGCCCGGCGCGCCCCGCTCCGCCTCCTGCTGCCCCTGCAGCTGCGCCAGCTCCGCCAGCCGCGCCTGCGCCGCCGCCAGCCGCTCCATGTCGGGGCCCAGCAACTCCTCCATGTCCTTGAGCAGCTCCTGCGTTTGGTGTGCGCGTGTTTGGGGCGTGCACAGGAAGAGCACCGGAAGCGTTTGGTCATCGGCCGACTTCAGCGGCACGTACCACGCGCAGGAGAGGGGCGAGCGCCTGCGCGTGTAGCGCTGTCAACAAGAGCGGGCGCGCTCACCAGGTCGAACTCGTCGTCCTCCAGCAAAGCAGCCGCCTCGTCCTTGTCGTCTTCGTCCTCGAGCGGCAGCGCCGGCTTGAGCGCACGCACAAGCGCCGCCTCCTGCTCCAAGCTCCACTCGCCCGCCTCCTCCTCCTGCTCCTCCTCCGCCGCCTCGCCCACCGCGGCGCTGCCCGCCACGTCCAGCAGCGCCTCGCGCAGCCCGGCCGCCTGCTCCGCCGTCAGCAGGCCCGCCGCCTCGAGCGCCTCGCTGTGGCTGGCGCCACGCTGAAGCGCCTCGGCAATCGCCACCAGCTGGGCCGACGTCACGCGACGCCCGTCGTCCAGCACCACCTCCTCCACCTCGTCCTCCTCGTCCTCCTCCTCTGCGAGCTCACCCTCGTCCGCGTCCTCAGCGGCGCCCTCAGGTAGGGCGGCCAGGCCCTGCTCCTCGTCAGGCCCGGCCAGCGCCGCGTCCGACGCCTCCTCCAGGCCCATGGCCGACGCCGCCAGGGCGCCCAGCTCCTCCAGCTCCTCCAGGTCCAGCACGGGGTCGTCCAGGCGCGCCAGCTGCAGCACCGACGACGGAGCCATGGAGATGCCGCTGTCGTCTGCGGGCACGTGACGCCACATTCGACGCGGGAAAGTGTGACCAACCCGTGTGGCGCAGGGCGGCGCGCCGTTGGAGCGCAACGCGTGCAGCGCCGCGCGCACCTTGCTGCGTGGCCTTGGCCTCCCATGCAGGTGGCGCCTCGGCGTCCTGGCCTTCGCCCGCCGCCGCCGGCCGCTGCGCCGGCGCGCGCCCGTACACGCCCAAGTCCTCCTCGTCCTCCTCCTCGTCCTCCTCCGCCGCCTGGGCGCCCACCTTGGCGCCGCCAGTGGCCGCCGCCTGGTCCTTGGGGGCGGGCAGCGCCAGCGCGCCGCCCGCCGCCGCCGCCGCGCCCTCCTCCTCCTCCTCTGCCTCCTCCTCGTCGCCGTCCTCTGCCACACCATCCACAGGGCCGCCGTCGGTGTCGTCCTCCTTGGCCAGCAGCAGCTCGGCCATGGCGCCGTCCTCCGTCAGCTCCTGTACACCAGGGCAAAGCACAGCGCGGCAACGTCGTCGAGGTGACCGGCGCCACGCCACCGCTCCCTTCCAACCACCACAGAGCAAAGCCGCGGGTTGAGCGCCCTCAACAGTCCCGCACGTCGCGTTGCGTGGCCGCCTCCGCACCTGCATCTCCTCGGCGGCGAGGTCGCGGTGCCGGGGCCGGCCGCCCAGCGCCCTCTCCAGCATGGCGTACAGCGCGGGGTCGGCCTCGAGGCCCAGGTCCTCGGCGCGCTCCAGCACCAGGTCGGCGCTGCCGCCGCGCAGCATGCTCAGGCACACGCGCGCCAGCTGCTCGTACAGCTCACGCACGGCGTCGCGGCTGTAGCCCAGCTGGAGCAGGCGCGGCAGCCTGCGCGGCGCGCCAGCAGGACAACAGGGCCCCTGGTTGTGACACGCGCCCGTAGCATGCAATTATGCGGCGGCTGTGGAAGGAGGGATGCGCGCAGACCGATCACGATTGCGTCCGTCGTGTGCGGGGTGGGGGGGCTGGCATGGTTGGGCGCGCACCTCTCGCTGAGCTCGAGCGCCACGTCTGCGTTGCTCTCGGCCACGGCGCCCGCGACCAGTGCCTCGTAGTCGGGGCCGCTCGGCTGCCCGCCCAGCATCTCCACGCACCGCAGCACCTCGTACGCCACGCGCATGCCTGCGGCGCAACCGTACCACCACCACCACGTCCCCAACGTCAGCACCCGCCCCTCATCCCTCGCTGCTGCTCCGAGCAGGCGACACGACGTGCGAGTTCAGCGCGCCGATGCACCAGCAGGGCCGGAAGAGGCCTGCCACCACGAGGTGCAAACACGAGCGCGCAAGCACACAGGGACAGCTGTTAAAGCACACCGCTCACCGGCGGTGCGGTTGAGCACGCGCGCCTCAATGTGGTCAATGGTGATCTCCAGCGCGTTGGCGTCCTCCTGCTGCTGCTGCTGCGCCGCCGTCAGCGCGCCCTCGGGGCCCGCGCCGTCGCCGCTCTCGCCGAACGTGTCGTCCTCGCCACGCAAAATGTCGCCCACGCCCTGCTCAGAGAGCAACGCAGCGCGCACGCAACAAGCAAGCACACACGATCGCGCGAGGCCCAGCTCTCCGCTGGCAAGCGACACGGACGCCAGCGTGAAGCGCACGCGCCGCCCGGTGGGCCTGCTGTGTGGGCCTCCTAGTTGGCCTCTGCCCAAGCTGCCCTGCAGAGTCCAATCAGGATCATGGTCCACGCGCACCTCGTCCACGCCGTCCTTGATGATGTCTGCCAGCTCGTCCTCCTGCGCCCGGCCCTCCTCGCCGCCGCCCATGGCGTCCTCGGACGCGTACGGGTCGCGCCCGCCGCGCTCCAGCGTGAAGCCCGTGCCCCTGCGCTTGTTCACCTGGCCCAGCCAAGCGCACCAAGCACACATCCCCAGAGGTCAGACGCCGCAGCTCGGCACGCTGCGGAACGACGCTGTGAGCGCTGCAAACACAGGCGCCGCCGCACCTCTTGCGAGATGTTCTGGACCCGGGCCACGTCGCCGTTCACCACCTCAAACACGCGGAACATGCGGCGCCTGCGGGGGCGAGGGCGAGGCAGAGCAGCACACGCAAGCGAGCGGTGCGCACAGCCCAGCGATGCGCAGGAGCATGACGGCGCGTGCAGCCTTCCCCGCAGCACGAGTACTCACTCGACCTTGCCCTTCTTCTTGCTGGCCTTGGACTCGTCCAGGGAGATGCCCGTCTGCGCAACAGCACACACCTCGACGAGTGCACGCGTTCATGCAACGTCCGCACCGCACGACTCCCCGCACCCCGCGACCTGACCACTCTTGCTGCTGGGCGCCGCTCTACCCCAGGCCAGGCGCGTGCTCTCCTCTGCCTGAGCCAGACAGCCAGCCTCCCCAGTCAGTCGAGCGTCGCTCACCTTGCGCTCGATGGCCTCCTCCTCGGCCTTGCGCGCCGCCTCTAGGTGCGCCTGCACGTCCCTGATGCTGCGCGGCAGCTCCTCACGGCGTGCCTGCCACGCACGCGCACACACACACACACACACACACGATGGTGGGCGAGGGCACGAGACGCTGCAACCAACACCACCAGGCGCGCTGTGGCACGCCTATGACTGCAAGCTGCGCCTGGTGCCCAATTGTCGCCAGCCAGCAAGCACAGAAGCGGCGCACCTTGACTAGCTTTGCCAGGGCCATGCGCTTGGCGGTCTCTGGCCAGGTGATGCCGGCGTGCGCCAGCTCGGCCTTGAGCTGCGGCTGCGACATGCGCGAGGGCTTGACCCACACGCCGCTGCCGTCGTCCACCACGGCGCACCCGCCCAGCTTGCTCAGCAGCACGCCGTCCACCTCCTGCGGTCACGCCGCGCACGCCCGCGCGCCACAACGCACACGCAAGCTCGCCATACCCGCCAAAGGAGTCGCCCCGGCTGCAACGTCGTAGCGGCCCCAGGGCGGTGCACGTGCCCCACCCACCCCCTCGCGCGGGAGAGTGCCAACCAGGCGCCCCCCCCGGAGGAGCAGCGCACCTCTGTCTCGACGGCCTGCTGCAGCAGGCTGCGCATGGAGGCGAGCGCGCTGCTGCCGGCGCCCCTGCCCGTGCCGTCGTCGGGGTGCGCGCGCATGTGCTCAAAGTGCCCGGGCAGCCAGGCCGTGGTGAGCGTGGCGCCGGGCGTCACGTGGTCGAGCGCCGCGCGCGCCGCCTTTGGCAGCGGGTGGTTGAACGACACCATGGACTTGAGCACGTTGAGCAGGTCGGCGGGGCGGTCCTCCTCGGCCAGCATCACTGCGCGCAAGCAAGTGGCACCGTGAGGGCGGAGAAAAAGAAAGCTTGACGCAGCAACGCCAGCACGGCGGCCCGCGCAGCACATTCAGGGAAGCCAGCGTGAGCGAGCAGCGCAAGCAGGCAGGCGCGGTGGTACTGCCGGCCGCAGCGCGCATGCGCAGCTTGGCAGGCAGCCCAGGCGGTGACACACCGCCTGGGCTCCACGCCACCGCATCGCGTCCCAATTGGCCAACAAATCCCGTGCACTGTGCGAGCCACGCCGCTCCGCTCGAGCGCGCACAACGCCCAGCGCGAGGCGGCACGGCGGGCGCACCTAGCAGCGCGGTGAGGCGCTTGCTGCTGAGCAGCCGCGTGGTGCCGCCGGCCTCGCACATGCCCTGGAAGGAGCCCAGCGCCTCGTCGGCGGCGCGCATCTTGATGTACCCCGCGCACATGGCGGCGTAGCAGCGCGCGTCGGGCCGCAGCCCGTACGTGAGCATCTCGGCGCGCGTCTTGCTGAACTGCTCGCCCAGCGCCCGCGTGGCGCGCGCCGCCGCCGGCGCGTCGCCCTCCTGCTGCTGCTGCAGCCCTTCGGCCGTCCAGAACGACGGCTGCTCAATGTCCTCGATGCGCCCGCCGACGTCCGACGTGACGCCGGGGCCAGAGGGCAGGCCCGACGCTGCGCGTGGAGCACCGACGACGGCAGGCGTACTCACCCTCTCTCGCCAGTGTGGAGGCGTAAGGGCACGCGAAGAGCTCTCAGGTCCGGGGCAGGTGGGTGTCACATTGGGGGCCAGGAGCAGTGAGAAGGAGCGGAGGCGTACCTGGGTCGACGGAGAGCACCATGCCCTCGAGCAGCGCGTTGAAGCTGTCCACTGACGGGGGCGACCAGGTGGGCTTTTGGAACGCGTCCAGCAAGAGGTAGCGCGCCTTGCGCCAGGCGCCTGCGGGAGGCAGGAGACGCGCGGCGGCGCAGCGAGCGGCGCGAGCACGGGGCGATGAGGCAGCACGAAAGGGCCCTGCCTGGCTGGCCCAGCCGCTGGCGTAGAGGCACACCAGCTCGCCGCAGACAGGGGAAGGCACCGCTGACTGGGGCAGGGCATGTCGCGCAGTGGGTGTGTGGGCACGTCGCGCACCTTGCGCCGCCTCTGCCTTGATGAGGGGGTTGTAGTGCTGGGGCCCGGGCCGGTAGCCCAGGGCCTCCAGCGCGTCCACCTCTTGGTACGCGCGGTCCTGCACCCACGCCAACGCACGCGACACACAATTGCCTGCAGCTGACCCTCGCGCCCACTGCAATCTCGCCGTTGTTCGAAGAGCAACGGCCGCTGGCGCCCGCCCGGTGGCAGGGCAGCCGTCCCTTGCGTATGCACGAAGGCTGCGCTGGTGGCTGCGCACAGCTAACTCCCCTGCACCTCCCCCAGGGCGCACCTTGAGGCCCGCCTTGGCCAGCTGCTCAATGACAAAGGCTGCCAGCTCGGGGTCAGACACGTAGCCCTTGGCGTCGTACCCGCGCTTGACGCTCGTCATGGCCTCGGCAATCAGGTTCTTCCGGAACAGCTCCCTGAACGGCAGCGGGGAGCACGGTCAGGCTGCCCTCGTCATGCGGGCGGCCCCGTGAGCCGGGCGCGGCCGCAACATGCGTGTGTGAGTGTTGGCGCGAAACACGACGGGACACGCACTTGCAGAGCATGAGCCAGCCCGACTGGGCCGCGCGGGGAGCGGCGGGGCCGCCGGAGGGCGCGGCGGAGGGGGCCGCCGCCTCCTGCGCTTCCATGGACTCGAGGACCTGCGCGCAGGTGGACGCACGCCGATGCGAGGTGGGTGACCAGCACCCCACCTTTGCCGGTGAGCCTGGTCAAGGCAATAGGCCGGAGTGATCAAGTGCGGACGAGCGCTCCCATCAAGTGATGCGCACCTGCTGCGCCGCCACCACGTCTGGCTGGTCTGGGTGGTTGAGCAGCGAGAAGATGAGCACCACGAACGTCTCGGGCAGCACTTGCAGCCCTGCGCAGCAACGCGCACCACCCCCTGAACGCCCGACGCGGCAGCCGCCACGGCAGGCGTCCCAGGCGCCTGCAGCGGCGCTCAGCACTGCGCACCTGCGGTGATGGCGCGCTGGGCGACGTCGAGCGCGTCGTACGGCATCTTGGCGCGCACGTAGGAGAAGGCCAGCGCGTGGTAGGCGCGTGGGCCAGGGGGCAGGCCCGCCTCCTCCAGCTGCGCCACCACGGCCTCGGCTTGGTCGGGCAGGCCACGGCTCGCCGCGTTCATCAGGATGCTGCGTGCACGCCGGGCACCACGCAGGCCCGGGCCCCTCAGGCCCTCATCCGATGGCTAGGTGCCCAGGTGCCCAGGCTGCCTCTGCGGCGCCGCGCACCGGTGAAAGTTGAAGCGCGCCGGGTCGGACTCTGGCTCCACGGGCGCTGCCTGCCGGGCTGCCTCCTCCGCCGCTGCCGTGGCCTTGAACTCCTCCAGGATTTCGGGGTCCAGCAGCTGCATCGCGTCGCCCGACGTGGTGGGCTTGGGCCCGCGCTTCTTGGGCGCGCTGGCGGGCTTGCGCGGCTTGGGGCGCACTGCAGGCACCGATGCAGCAGCTCACAACGGCCCTTGCTGCCATCGCCGTGCCTGCAGCGGCTGCTCTGCTGCGTCCACACACTGATGGTGCTGATGGTGGCGGCAGGCCGTCGAACGCGGCACACCTGGCTCCTCGCTGCCTGGCGCGCCAGCGGCTGCGCGACAAGGTGCAGGAGCGCGATCACAGCAACGTCGACCACCGCGGACGCGTCGTGCGCTCGCGTCCAGGCCACGGCAGCGAGCACAGCCGCACCAGAACGACCACCGCCGATCGCTCACCGCGACGCCCGTGGCACACCACATCGTGACGCCGGGTGACGCAGCTCGCCTCCCTGCTGGGCGCTGCGCCGCTGCGCGCGCTGACCGTGGGGGTGCCGGTGTGCACGGCGGGACGAGCTGCGGCAGCTCTTGCTTCCGCAGCAGCGTGCTGGGCCAGCCCGCGCATCCTGGATGCTGGCTGTGAGTGCGCTTGGACCTGATAAGTGCGCAGGGCGGCTTTCGTGTGCAGAGGTTGCACCACGCGCTGGGCGCGCTGCCGCACGACCCCTGAAACCTTGCACCTTGACGACAGGTGAATGAGGGCAACGCGGCGAGCGTGGACGCACGACGCCCTAAACCAAACCAAAACTGGGCGCACGAAAAAGAACCGCACCACCACACAGGGTCGCGAACCCCAGGTGGCCACCACACCAACACCACCATTCGCCACCCCGCCTCACGCCTTGGCCTTGGCCTTCTGCTTGGACTGCTGCTTGCTCTTGGTGCCGTTGCTGCTGCCGTTGCTGCTGCCTGCCGCCGCCTTGCCCTCCGCCGCCTTGCCGTCCGCCGCCGCCGCCGCCGCCGCGGGCTCCCCGTCGTCCACGCGCTTGAGCCGCTGCGGCTGGAACATGTACACGTTGTAGATGACGTTTCTCCGGATCTGCGCCGTCATCTCCACAAAGAGGTTGTACCTGCGCGCGGCACACGGCGCGCGCACCCACGCACAGCGCGTCTGGCTTGCCATGCACGCAGCAGACCCGAGCAGGCGCGAACACCCAACGCCCGACGCTTGCGTGCGGGGGCTGCCTGCACTGACCCCTCGAGCTTGAACTCTGTGAGCGGGTCCTTGGCGGCGTATCCACGCAGGCCCACGGCCTGCTGCAGGAACTTGATGGCCTGCAGGTGCTCCTTCCACAGGTTGTCCGTGTTGGTCAGCAAGAAGTAGCGCTGCGCCTCGTTCATGAGCCCCGGCTCGAACTCGTCCATGGCGCGGGCCTTGCGGTAGTAGGCGTCCACGCACACCTCGCGCAGGTACAGGCGCAGCGCCTCAAAGTCGCCCTGCGCAGGCGCACGCACCACGCCACACACATGCGCCGGCGCGTGTGGTCGTTCACCGCTTGACGGTCGCGCCCCCAGCGCCAACAACGCGCACAGGAGGCGCGCGAGGGCGTGGAGCCGGCGGTGCGGGGCGGGTCAGGGAGCCCAAGAGGGATGGCGGGGAGGGCGCTCGCTCACGTTGCTCTTTTGCTTGAGGATGTCGGCGGTGAGCCCCTCGAGCAGCACGCAGTACTGCACCATCTTGGCCGCCAGCGCCTCGAGCCGCCACTCGGCCGGGTCGGCGTTGCGGTCCACGTTGGCCTGCGCCGCGCGCACCAGGCACGCACACACCACGGTCCACCAGCCGCGCCCGCACGCATCCGAGACACCAGCCCGCGTTTGGTGGCTTCACAGACCACCTTGCACGTTGGTGGATGGCGTCAGGCGGGGTGAGGACGAGGTGTGCGCCCCCCCCCCCCCACACACATAGCGTGCCCAGGCAGGCGCACCTCGAGGATGTCGTCGGCCGTCTTTTCGGCGTACTCAATCATGATGGCGGCCAGGTCGTCGGCCAGCAGCGCGCGCCGCCGCTCGGCGTACACCTTGTCGCGCTGCGTGTTGACCACCTGGTCGTAGTCAAACAGGTTCCTGTTTTGGCACGGCATGGGCGCAGCAGCGCACGCATGGTGTTGGTGCACGCCGCCGCCCCGCGGTGGTCGCGAGGTGTGTGTGCGTGCGTCGTCCGTGCTGCTACGCGCGTTGCACGTGCGCCCTCGTTCTCACTTGCGGATGTCGAAGAAGTAGTTCTCCACGCGCTTCTGCGCCGTGTCCAGCGCGTCGGTCAGCATCTGGCTCTCCATGGGCAGGTCCTCCACCCTGCGCGCACCACCGCCACGAGAAGCACGCACCAACCACACGCCATCAGGCTCAGGAGCGACTCGGGAGGCTGCAGCCCCAGACACCTCTTGTGGCCGCTGCGGCGCGCTGAAAGGGACTGGCTATCCCAGCACCTGAAGGCCACCATGAGGTTCTTGATCTTGTCGCCGCCAAAGATGCGGAACAGGTTGTCCTCCAGCGACAGGAAGAACCTGCGGCGCGATGCGCCCGCAGCAGCGGCAATCGCACACCCCTACTCAGCCTGCGCCCTCCCGGCGGCACACACAGGCCGACCGCATCCCACCAGACCTCCCCCTGGTGCCCCGACACACTGGCAGGTGCAGGCGCAGGCCCCTCGCACACCTGGTGGAGCCGGGGTCGCCCTGGCGGCCCGAGCGGCCGCGCAGCTGGTTGTCGATGCGGCGCGACTCGTGCCGCTCAGTGCCCACCACGTGCAGGCCGCCCAGCTCCACCACCTCGCGCTTCTCGGCGTCCGTCACCGCCTTGAACTCGGACAGCATGGCCTGCAGCGCGCCAGGCAACAGCCCCCCCAAACCAGGTGTTGTGGCGCACACCCCAAGCGAGGTTGCGTGCCCGGCTCGCAGAGACAGCCACCCTGCGGGCACCCTGCGACGGCTGCGACGGTGGCGGGCCCCTCGGAGCGAGCCGCTGAAGAGCAAGAGGGGCGCGTGCGCACCTGGAAGGCCTCCCTGAGCGCCAGGATGACGGGGTCGCTGGTGACGCCCTTCTCGCACGCCACGCTGAGGCGGTCCTCGGCCTCGAGCGGCAGCAGCTGGCGCACGCCCCACGACTGGGTCGCCGCCTGCGCCACGCCAGGCGAGGGCAGGGGACGAAACGCGCGCTCCGTGTCAGCGCGAGGACAAAAAACACGAGGCTGAGCCGTGATGCAAAGGCCTGCATGTACTCGCCTTGATGGCCTGCTTGGCCTTGTACAGCGTCTCCTCCGACAGCTCGCAGGGGAAGAGCTCAGGGTTGGCCGCCCACGTGCGCACGCGCGCCTTACCGTCGCGCGTCTTGGTCCACGCGCCGTCCTGCTCCACTGCGGCACCAAGCACCACGCGACACGCAAGCACCACGCGAGCAGGTGTTTGCGCGCGCCTCGCCCGCCCGCCTCCAACGTCCACCGCTGCGCTGAATGCTGGCCCGCCCGGCGGCGCCCCTGGCGCACCCTGGCTGACGACCTCGGGCATGAGCAGCTCCCTCAACTTGAGGCGGGCCATGTAGTCGGGGTTGCCGCCCAGCAGAATGTCCGTGCCTGCGACACCGCCACACCAGTCGCCACAACGCCGGGCACAAACGATCATCCGGCTGCACCTGCCCGCCGCCCACTCGCCCGCCTGCAAGGATAGGCGGCCAGACGGCATGGCAGACGCGCACCTCTGCCGGCCATGTTGGTGGAGATGGTGACGCCTCCCTTGCGCCCGCTCTGCGCCACAATCTCCGACTCGCGCTCGACGTTCTCGGGCTTGGCGTTGAGCACCTGGTGCTTGATGCCCTCCTCGGTCAGCATGGCGCTCAGCACCTCGCTCTTCTCCACGCTCGTCGTGCCCACCAGCACGGGCCGGCCCGTCTTGTGCATGCGCTTGATCTCAGTCACCACGGCCTGCGCGCCCACCCAGGCACCGCGCCATACCCGGTCAACGCAAGACCCGCGTTGCCCGCCCCCGTCCGATGGCAGCGCTGGCCGCGGCGGGCCGCAAGCAAAGCAGCAAAGGCGCAGCTGCGCCGCACCTTCCACTTGTACTGCTCCAGGCGGAACACCACGTCGGGGTTGTCCTGGCGCTGGATGGTCCGGTTGGTGGGCACCACGGCCACGGGCAGCTTGTAGATCGAGTCAAACTCGGACACCTCGGTGGCGGCCGTGCCCGTCATGCCCGCCAGCTTGGGGAAGTTGCGGAAAAAGGCCTGGTAGCTCACGCTGGCCAGCGTGACGCTCTCGGTCTGGATGGGCAGGCCCTCCTTGGCCTCCACCGCCTGCGCGAGTGGCCATGGCGGGCACACGGCTGCCGCTGGTCAGCACCCGCACAGTGCGGCGTGGTCGTGAAGTGCTGGCTGCAAGCACGGGAGGGGGGCACAGCGTGCCGCGAGGCGGAAGGTCAGCGCACCTGGTGCAGGCCGTCGCTCCAGCGGCGGCCCACCATGGTGCGGCCGGTGAACTCGTCCACGATGATGACCTCCTCGCCCTTGACGATGTAGTTGACGTCCTTGATCTGCAGCTCCTTGGCCTGCGGTTGGGAGGAGGAGCACCCATACGCCGCGCAGCACAGCACGTTGGCCCAGCGACTGTGTGCAAGAGCCCGGTGGCCACCGCACACCCGCCCTCTCTGCTGGCGGCCAGCGTGCAGGTGCGGCTGAGCGGCCAGGGCGCACCCACCTTGAGCGCGTTTATGACGTACGAGGCCCACTGCGTGCGGGGGTCGTACAGGTCCGACACCTGGAGCACCTCCTCCACCGCCTCGTACCTGCGCCACCACCGCAGCACGCGCACAAAGCACCACCAGTGTGGCCGCTCCCTTTTCAAGCCCACCACGCCACTGGCCCCTGGGTCATTCGCCCCTTGCGGCAACAAAGAGAGCGCACCCGTCCTCGGTGAGCAGCACGCTCTTTTGCTTCTCGTCCACGGTGTAGTGCACGTCGCGCGACAGCGCGTCGGCAATCTTGGCCGCCTGCGCACACACGCCACGCGCCCACGCTGTGCGCAGTTGAGGTCAGGCGCTGTGCAGAAAAGCCTGCAGCAGCGGCCTGTGGGGGCGCCCAGGGCAGCGCGGGCGGACCTTGTAGTACTTGTCCGAGGGCTTGTCCGAGGGCCCGCTGATGATGAGCGGCGTGCGCGCCTCGTCAATGAGGATGCTGTCCACCTCGTCAATCACGCAGTAGTTGAAGGGCGTGGCGGCGCGCAGCACCAGCTCCGACGCCGACTGCGGCGCGGCGCACGCACGCACGCCGGGACACACGAGCGTGGCGGGTGCCCTGCAGGACGTGCCCCGTTGGCACGAGGCGCGGAGCCTGCCGCTGGTCCTTCCCTCCCCTGATGCACCGTTTCCTCTGTGCCCGCCGCCGCTGCTGCTGCTGCCGCCGCCGCGCTCACCGTGGCCAGGTTGTCGCGCAGGTAGTCAAAGCCCAGCTCGCTGTTGGTCACGTACGTGACGTCGCAGGCGTACGCCACGCGCCGCTCCTCGGGCTTCATGTCCGACTGGATCAAGCCCACCTGCGCGCCCCCGCATGCGCACGGGCGGGAGGCACACGCGTCCTTGTCGCAACGCTAGCTCGGCGTACGGCGTGAGCGCCAGGCGCCACGGCTTCCAGGCCCGCAGCAGCCGGCGGCCGCACCTTGAGGCCGAGGAAGCGGTGCACCTGGCCCACCCACTCGCTGTCGCGGCGCGCCAGGTAGTCGTTGACCGTCACCACGTGCACGCCCTTGCCCGTCAGGGCGTTGAGGTAGGCGGGCAGCACCGCCACGAGCGTCTTGCCCTGCAGAGGACGAGGCGGAGCGCGCACGGCGGCGGTCGCGTGCACGGCTGCGTGCACCACTTACAGCAGCTGCTGGAGGCTGCAGCTGGGCGCTGGTGCTCCTGGCATGAGGCGCCCTGCCCCGTGTCGCGTGCCGTCCACACGTGTGCGGTGTGCTGCGCACCTCGCCGGTGCGCATCTCGGCAATCTGGCCCTCGTGGAGGATCATGCCTCCGATGCACTGCACGTCGAAGGGCCTCAGGCCCAGCACGCGCTTGCTGGCCTCGCGCACGACCTGCGCCCGCGAGGTGTGGTGGCGCCGCCGGGTGCACGTGTCGCCCAGCCGCGCGCACCGGCAGCACACAACCAGCATCACGGCCACGCTGCTGGTGTTGCTGCTGCCGCTGCTGCGCGCTGGCCGCCCTCGGCACGCACCGCAAAGGCCTCCACAAGCAGCGCGTCGAGGCTCTCGCCCCCCTGCGCGCGGCGCTTGAACTCCTCAGTCTTGTCGCGCAGCTGCTCGTCGGTGAGGGCCTGCAGCTGCGGCTCCAGCGCGTTGATTCTCTCGACGCGCTCGGCATACTTCTTCCTGGTGGCCTCCGATGGATCCGGCTTGAACAGCTTGCCGAAGAAGGCCACGGCGCGCACGGCTGTGGCGTCACGAGACGGCGCGCGGGCGATGGCGCTGCTCGCACCGGGCATCCGGGCTCCCACGACGCTGCTCCGGCCGCTCGCCAAGTGGACGGCGGCATGGCGTGGAAAGGCTGGCACCGCGACGCGGCGAGTGGAGGAGCCACTGCTGCTGCCGGCCACGCGGCCGGCCCGCTGGCGCTGCATCAACGACGACTTCATCGCTGCGTCTGGCGCGCTGCAGGGCGCTCAAGGTGAAGGCGTCGCCATGAGCGCCATGGTGGCGCAAAGCAGCAAGCAGGAGGCTGAGCAGGGCAAAGCAGCACATTGGGGGACACCAAAAGCACGGCTGCATCGCGGGATCCGTGCGATTGGGCTCCAGTGGGCGGGGCGGGCGCGTGGCCGCCATGGGTCCGCCCGCCGCCGCGTGCACAATTGCGAGGCACACCAGCACCAGGCAGGCAGGCACGCTGTGTTGAGCCGCTAGTGGTGCCTTGGCGGGGTAGGATTGGGGGAGCGCAGCGTGCCCCAGCGCGCAGCGACGCGGCGTGCTCCCCCCTGCGCTCCCCAGGGCGCAGCCGCAGGAAAGGGAGTTGCCTGCAGCCTGCAGTAGCTGGTGTGCGGCGCACCTCTGCTGCCCATTTCCTTGCTGAGCGGATCCTGGGCCCGCATGCACGCCCGCAGCGACGCAGGTCAAGGTCGATCGCAGCACTTCCAGCAAGCACGACAACATGGCCGCCACGCAGGTGCGCGTCCTCCTCGCTGCTGGCTCCTCTTCCTGGCTCTCGACGATGGCGTTTTGCTCTCGCTCATCCCAGGCGATCCCCTGCCTGCTCTGGTGCGTGCGCTGCGCAGGAGTACATCGACAAGCACAACCTGCAGGTGCGAAC
>VFQP010003486.1_pt1 | contig 15923 bp, 14 predicted proteins | sample 3512351 | NCBI WGS metagenome assembly VFQP01 (sample SAMN10412372, study PRJNA504923) | tailings metagenome | isolation source: Relicate 1 Philex TSF1 revegetated site | place: Philippines: Tuba, Benguet | collected 2017-08-29 | reverse complement strand
CGACCGGCAATCTGGCCCTTGTGCGAGCGCAGATAGGCATCGCCGTCGACATAGGCCCAGAACGCCGCCTCTTCCGCGGCCGAGCCGAAGCGCACGTCGCCAGGACCCGACGGAATGTACAGAAGATCGTTGAGTCGACCATCGCCATTGGCGTCGTTGTCGAAGGTGTAGCTGAACGGACGACCCGAACGGCCTTCGTAGAACATCGCCACCGAGGTGTTGTTGTCGCCGAAGAACGCACGCTTCCAGGTCAGCGCCGCCGAGAAGCGGTCGCGGATCTCGTAGTTCGAGCGCGAGGCCTCGGCCTCGTTCGCCTGGAACACTGCGGTGTTGCCGAGCTGCGAGCCCGAGGTCGAGCTGGTCAGCGCGCTGACCTCGGTGGCGCGGGTGAAGGTATACGCCAGCTGCCAAGACCAGTCGCTGTCGTTGAACGGCTTGTTGAGGGCGAAGGTGTACTGCTGGCTCTCACCCTCGCTCGTCGGGCGCGCGATGATCACGTTGGTGAAATTGCGGTCACGCCCCGTACGGGCATCGACGTTTGACACGAACCCCGTTCCGCTGGCGCGCGAGCAACCGGTGGCGACGCCTCCCGCATTCGCGACCACGGCGCCTTGGACATTGAAGCACCGCGGATCGTAACCAGCCGCGTTGTAGTAAAGCGCGCGCCCGTCCTGCCCCGTGCGCGTGGCGCTGCCGAGATTGAGCTCCTGGTAGTAGATCGCTTCTTTGACCTGGGTCCAGACGCCTTCAGCCGACGCCACGATGCCCCACCATGGCAGCTCGGTGTCGAAGGCGAGATTCGCCTTCCAGACCGCCGGCTGACCGAGATCGGGATCGATGAAATCGATGGCCTCGGCGCCGCTGTTCGCCGTCGTCGGGGGGCACGGCCGACCATTCTGGCTCACCAACGCGCACTGCGCGGCGGGATCGGGGTTGAACCCGTTGAACCCGTTGGAGAACAGATAGTCGACGTAGGCATCACGACCGTAATTCGAGAACCCGTTCGAGAGCCACACACTGGCCGCGGCGCCCTGGAACAGGCCCACGCCACCCCGCAGCTGGGTCGGACGATCGCTGTCGAAGGTGTAGTTGAAGCCGACACGGGGCTGGAACAGGCCGTTGCCGTCGATCGTCTGGCTGTTGTCGAAGCCGAACGCGGCGAACGCGCGCGGGTTGTAGAAAGGAGACCCGCTGACGCGCGGCTCGTCGTAACGCACGCCGAGGTTGAGCGTCAGGTTGTAGTTGATCGCCCACGAATCCTGCAGGAACAGACCGACGTTCTTGAGGCCGAAAATAGCGGCCATGTTGTTCCGATCGCCTTCGCGCGGATAGAACAGCTGGTAACGACTCGCGTTGCCTGCTTGGAAGGCGTCGATGCTGTCGTAGGTGTACACACCATTGAGCCGACGACCGAAGAGGTTGTAGATGTCGTTGTCTTCGTAATCGAAACCGAACTTCACCGTGTGGTCACCGAGGAACAGGTTACCCGCGAAGAAACCGTTCCAGGTCTTGGTGCCGAGTTCGTTGACGTGGGTGTTCTCTTCCGTCCCCAGGTTCAGCGTGTTGTTGCCGATGCGCACCGAGATCGCCGGCAGGTTGGCCAGCGGAACGCGCGGCACGAAGTAGTCGCGGTAGGAGACCTTCATCTCGGTCGAGAAGATGTCGCTCCAGTCACTGAAGAGCTGCGCCGTCGAGGTCTCGACCTCGTAGCTCTTGGTGTAGTGATAGGTATTCAGCGCGAGGGCGCTGTTGGTGAACCCCTGCAGATACGCCTGGTTCTGCTCCGACTTCGCATAGCGGAAGCTCGCGCGATGGTTGTCGTTGATGTTCCAGTCGATCTTCAGACCGTACTCCTCCGACTCGGTGTCGAGCGCCGGGAGCGCCAGCGAACCGGCATCGAAACCCCAGGTATTGCGCGCTATACCGATCACGCGATCGATGTCGCCCTGCGAGATACCGACGATGTTGCTCGCACCCGAGCCTGTCGGGCCATAGCTGGAATTACCGATGAACAGCTCTTTGCCGGTGTACTTCTCGTAGTTGGCGAAGAAGAACAGACGATCCTTGATGATCGGACCGCCGAAGGTCAGGCCGTAGGTGGTCTCGTTGTCGAACAGCACCGGGCGAATGTCGTTCTGGTTCTTGCCGGACCAGTCGTTGTCGCGGTAGATGCCGTAGACGGTGCCGCTGAAGTTGTTGGTACCCGACTTGGTCACGGCGTTGATCACGCCGCCCACGCCGCCGGTGATCGTGACGTCGTAGTTGGCCACGTCGACGGCGATTTCGTCGATGGTGTCCATCGAGAACGGCTGACGCGGTGCGGCCAGACCGTTGGACTCCAGACCGAAGGTATCGCCGCTGTTGATGCCGTCGACGCGGATCGCGTTGTAACGCGGGTTCTGGCCACCGATCGAGATCTCGTTACGGGCCTTGTCGGTCTGCGAAACGCGCGGATCGAGGCGCGCGAAGTCCTGCAGCGTGCGGCTGATCGACGGCAGTGCCTCGATCTCGGCGCTGGTGACGTTGGTGCCGGTGCCCATCTTGTTCGCGCTGAAGAGTTCCGAGCCCCCGCCGATGGCCGTGGCCGTCACGGTCTGCAGCGTCGTCATGTCACCCGTCAGCGCGGTGTTGACGGTATTGACCTGGTTGAGGTTCAGGTAGACGTTGTCCTCGGTGCGCGTGCCCTCGCCCGCCTTGGTCACCGTGATGGTGTACGGACCACCGACGCGCAGGCCGCGGGCGTTGTAGCGGCCGCTGGCGTCGGTGGTGGCGCGGCTGACCGTACCGGATTCGGTATGGACGATGGTGACCTCAGCGCCCGCGACGGGCTGGCCGCCGGCGCCGGTAACCTGGCCGCCGACACCGGCAGAGGTGCTCTGCGCGAACGCGGGAGCGGCGGCGAGTGCGACGATCAGGCCGAGCGACAGCTTGGAAAGTCGGGCGCGGTGCATCTGGGTCATGGGTGTAAGCCTCGGTGCGTGGAGTGCGTCGACGCCTCGCGGCGAGCGACGTTCAGGACATGGAGCGAAAGTGGGACCCCGGCCGGTGGCGCGCGGGCATGCCGTGGTTAACAACAGGTTAACATGGTAGGCCGCGCAAATGACAGTGCCGTGACACCGGCGATGCTACGCAAGCCACTGAGCTGACTCGTTTTTATCAGATGTAGAAGAAGTGGCCGCCAAGTCCTTGTCGCGCCACGGTCATGTGCTCAGCCGGCGCCCGCTCCGCGGAGAAACCCGACCAGCCCATCGAGCAGCATCTGCACCGAGATGGCGACGAGCAGCATGCCCATCAGGCGCTCGATCGCGGTCAGTGCACGCAGGCCGAGCAGCTTGTAGAGGTAGGTCGCCGAGAACAGGATCGCCGCCGTCGCGCCCCAGGCGATCAGCAGCGCGAGGCTCCATTCGCCGAGGCGATCGGGTTCGTTGCTACCCATCAGCATCACAGCGGCCATGCCGGAGGGGCCGGCGACGAGCGGAATCGCCATCGGCACGATGAAGGGCTCGCCGTCGGGAATCTCGCCCATCAGGCCACCTTGCGGCGGGAAGATCATCCGGATGCCGATCAGGAACAGCACGATGCCGCCAGCGATGGCCACCGACTCCTGCCGCAGGTGCATGACCTCCAGCGCGTACTTGCCGGCCCACAGGAATGCCATCAGCACGAGCAGGGCGATCAGCAGCTCCCGCGCGAGCACGATCCGCTGCCGCTGCGGCGTGAGCCGCCGCAGCATGCTGAGGAACACCGGAATGTTGCCCAGCGGGTCGAGAATCAGGAACAGCAGCAGCGCGGCGGACGCGATGGTCATGCGGGCGGACTCGAAGCGGGCGACCAGATCCGGCCGCGGTGGGTCGCGCCTTCGGGCGCCAGCAGGGTGATGCAGGCCGCGGCGACATCGCCGGGATCGCGGGCGACGCGGTCGTCCTCCTCCACATGCGCGCGGGCGCGCAGCGCCGTGCGCATCGGCGGCGGCTGCAGGCCGCTCACGCGTACGGGAGAACGCGCCAGTTCCGCATGCAGCATCCGCACGAGTGCCTCCAGGCCCGCCTGGGCGAGCCCGTATCCACCCCAGTACGCCCCGGCGCTGCGGGCGCGATCGTCGACCGCGAACACCACCGCACTGTCGGTGGCCCGGCGCAGCAACGGCAGGCAGGCCTGGGTGAGCCACCAGCGCGCGGTGAGATTGACGTGCAGCGCACGCGCGAACGCCGCCGGGTCGGTGTGCTCGAGCGGCGTGAGTCCGGAAAAATGCGCGGCCGCGTGCAGCACCCCGTCGAGCCGTCCGAACGCCGCATCGATGCGTGCGGCGAGTTCGGCGTAATCGTCGGGCGAGGCGCCTTCGAGGTCCATCGGGTACAGCACCGGCGCGCCGCCGGCAGCCTGCAGCCGGTCGTGCAGCCGGTTGAGCCTGGGCACCTTGCGGCCCAGCAGCACCGGCGTCGCGCCCGCCCGTACGCAGGCCATCGACGCCGCCTCGCCGAGGCCGCCGTGCGCGCCGACCACGAGCACGACGCGTCCGGCCAGCGCCTCCGCGGACGCAGGCACGCCATGCCCGGCCACGCTCACGCCTGCAGCACCTCGGCCACCATGCGCGCCAGTTCACCGGACTCGTGCAACTCCAGCGTGATGTCACAGCCGCCGATCAGCTCACCGTGGATGAACAGCTGCGGAAACGTCGGCCAGTTGGAGAAGCGCGGCAGATTGGCGCGGATCTCCGGCTCTTCCAGCACGTTGACCGTGCGGTAGTCGCGGGCACCGGCGTCGTGCAGCGCCTGGACCGTGCGCGCGGAGAACCCGCACATCGGAAACTGCGGCGTGCCTTTCAGGAACAGCACGACGGCGTGACCGTCGATTTCGGCCTGGATGCGTTCGAGGATCGACACGGATACCACTCCTGCATGACCACCGCGCCGCAGCGGAGCTGGCGGAGGTCAGGGTTAGAATCACGACATTCTATCGCGTTGCCGCTTCTCGCAGCGGCACACAGGACGTCTGCCTTCATGCCTCTCGAACTGCCCGCGCTTCCCTACGACCGCACCGCGCTCGAACCGCATCTGTCCGGTGACACCCTGGACCATCACCACGGGCACCACCAGCGGGCACTGATCGACCGGGTGAATGCGCTGACCGCCGGCACCGAGCTCGACGGGGCACCGCTCGACGTCGTCGTGCGCAAGGCCCAGGGCGCGCTGTTCGACCAGGCCGCGCAGGCCTGGAACAACGCCTTCTACTGGCACTCGCTGCGCCCGGCTGCGGCGGGCGGAAGTGGACCGAAAGGCGCGCTGGCCGAGGCCGTGGCGCGCGATTTCGGCGACGTGGCCACACTGCGCCAGCGCTTCGATGCGATCGCCCTTCGCCATTTCGGCGCAGGCTGGGTGTGGCTGGTCCAACGCGCCGACGGCCGACTGGGTCTCGTCGCGACCGCCAACGCCGCCACGCCGATCACGGGCGACGACACGCCCCTGCTGGCGGCCTCGATGTGGGAACACGCGGCGTATCCGGACTACCGTGACAACCGGGCGCGTTATCTCGAGGCGTTCTGGCACCTGGTGAGCTGGGACAGCGTCGCGGCCCGACTGCGCTAGCGCGCACTGCGCCGGCCCACAGGGCCGTGCGCGACGTGCACACCCAAGCCGCCGTCAGCGCGCGCGTGCGGTCGCTGACGCGAAGGCCGCGGCCACGACCTCGTCCGCCGCCGCGGGCCGTCCGATCAGATAGCCCTGGATGTGGTCGCAGCCCAACGCCGCGAGCTGCATACGCGACTCGGGCGTTTCCACACCCTCGGCGACCACGCCGAGGCCGAGATGATGGGCGAGCTCGATCATCGTGCCCACCAGGCGCTGCGCGCGGATGTCGGTGGCCATCTCCTGGATGAAGCTGCGGTCGATCTTCAGCGTGTCCACCGGCAGGCGATGCAGATAGGCCATCGACGAGTAGCCGGTGCCGAAATCATCGATCGCCACGCGCACCCCGCCCGCGCGCAACGCGGCGAGTTGCTGCTCGCACTGGCCGACGTCGCGCATCAGTGCACTCTCGGTCACCTCGAGCACCAGGCTGCCCGGGGGCACGTTCCACAAGCGCAGGAGGTCGAACACCTGGTCGACGAAGCCCGGCAGCTGCAGCACTTCCACCGACAGATTGACGGCGATCCGGACCTCCGGATCCGCGCGGCGCAGGTCGGCCAGATGCCGCAGGCCGACGTTGAGCGTCCAGCGCGTGAGGTCCGCGATCTGCCCGCTGCGCTCGGCCACGCCGATGAAAAATGCCGGCGGCACGCTGCCCAGCACCGGATGCGTCCAGCGCGACAGCGCCTCGTAGCTGACGATGCGTCCGTCGGCCAGACGCTGGATGGGCTGCAGGTGCAACTGCAACTGGTGGTCGGTGATGGCCGTGCGCAGCGCCTGCTGCACCGCCTCCACCGGGATCGCAGGCGCGCGCCAGAACGCGAGGCGCTCCACGTGGCCCGCCGCCTCGTCGCAGGCCCGGTCCGCGCGTCGGCACAGCAGTTCGGACGTTTCACCGTCCTCGGGACACAGTGCGATGCCGACGACGACGAGCGGATGCACTGTCCCCGCCGTCGTATCGAACGGTGCCTGCAGCGCGCGCACGATCTTCGCCGCCGCCAGCGCGGCATGCGCGCGCCCACGCAGATCCGGCAGCAGTACCAGCAGATCCGACTCGCCGGTGCGCAAATGCACGTCGCCCGCGCGCAGCAGCGCCTGCAGGCGTCGTTCGAACTCGCCGCACAGCATCTCGGCCGCCTCGTAGCCGAACGCGAGTTCGATCTCGCGCAGGCGCTGGAGCCGGACGACCAGCACGGCCGCCGGCGCGTCGCGCGTTGCCTGTGCATGCAGGCGCGCGACCGCCGCGAAGGCCTGCGCCCGGTTCAGCACGTCGGCGCCCCGCTCACAGGAACAGCGCCACCGGATCGAGCCCGTGCGCGCCGGGGTGGAGCGGCGCCAGGATGCGCACCGGATCGTCGCTGTTCGCCCGCACCATGAGGTCGAGACTGTGGAACTGCTGCAACAGCCGCTTGTCGGGCGCGGTCAGCACCATGACCCGCGGCTGCAGCCGGCGCGCGGCATTCTGCGCCATGACGATCGCCACCTCGCCCGTACTCAGTTCCACCAGCGAGCCGATCGGGTAGACGCTCATGCACTGCATGAACTGCTCCACCACCTCGGCGGCGTAGCGCGCGTCGCGCTCGCGATAGAGCGTCTGCAGCGCGACGTGCTGACCGACGGCGCGTCGGTGCGGACGGTCGCTGATCATCGCGTTGTAGCCGTCGACCACGGCCGCGATCCGGCCGAGCAGCGGAATCGCGTCACCGGACAAGCGCGCGGGATACCCGGTGCCGTCGACGTGTTCGTGATGCGTGCGCACCATGTCGCGCACGTGGTCCGGCACCGCGCCGCTCTCGTCGAGCAGTGCCAGTGCGTGGCCGACGTGGGCCTGCATCGCACGCGCCTGGGCGTCGCTGTAGGTCTCGGGTGTGGTGAGCAGGTCCGGATCGACGCGCAACTTGCCGATGTCGAGCAGCAGAGCCCCGCTCGCCAGATCGACCAGCAGATGCTCGGGCAATCCGACATGCCGCCCGAACGCGACCGCCAGCGCACTGCAGCCCAGCGCATGGGCATATTCATGGCCGCCGCGCGCGCGCAGCGTGTCGAGCCACAGGAATGCGTCGGCATTGCGCACCAGACTGCGCACCATCGGCTCGACCGCTTCGCGCACGTCGGCGGGCGACAGCGGCCGCCCGTTGCGGACATCATCGAGGACGCGACCGGCGAACGCTGCCGCACGTTCGTGTGCGTCGCGGGCATCGGCGAGTTCGTCCTCGAAGCCCACCTGTTCGGGATACCGGACCGACCCCTGCAGGGCCCGGATGTCGGCGTCGTGCAACGTGGGAGAGCCGGCGGCAGGCGGGGCACGCCGCGCTCCCGGCGCCTCGTCGGCGAGCAGCCCCAGGCCGAGCGGGCCGACGCCGCGCTCGAGGTCGATGTACACATGGGCACACAGACGCGCCAGCGTGTCGATGTCGTCCCGGGACTCGATCAGCACACCCTGGAGCAGGAAGGGCGTGCCTTCCCAGTCACGGTCCAGCCGGCAGACATACATGCCCGTCCGCAATTCCGAGACCGCCAGCTTTCGTTCGTCCAGCGCCATCTCGCGTCCGTGGTCGTGTACACCCCAAGATCGGCCCGCCGCCGGAAAACTTCAGGGCGGGCCGCGACGGGCGGCAGCACCCCGGCGCCGGGGCCGGGCGGGCAGCCGACAGCGTACCCCGTCGAACGGCGCGCTGGACATCCGACCCGTCGCGGTCTGCAGCCGGCCGAGCGTCGACATGCCGCGGGCACCGCCTATGATCGGAGCCGTCATCCATGCCGGGGCCGTCCATGCCGCTACGCCGCCGCACGCTCAGCATCGCCAGGTCGCCGCGGGGCGACGACGGCGCCCAGGACCGGGGACCGGGACCGAATTCGCGCCCCGCGGGAAGCCCGGCATGAGCACGCGGCCTGCCGGGGTCTTCAATCTCCATCGCCACGAGATCCTCCCGGTCGCGATCGCCGGGGCGTTCTTCTTCTTCATCCTGACCGCGCTGATGATGCTGCGCCCGGCACGCGACGCGCTCGGGATGGAGCGCGGGCTCGACAGCGTGCGCTGGTTGTTCATCGGCACCGCGGTCGTGACGCTGCTGGTGAACCCGGTCTTCGGGTGGCTGGTGAGCCGGCTGCGGCGCCTGTCGTTCATCGCGGCGACCTACGGCTTCTTCATCCTGAGCCTGCTCGGCTTCTGGGCCTTGCTGGTGTTCGCACCCGACACGGTCGGCGCGCGCAGCGGACAGGTGTTCTACGTGTGGTTCAGCGTGTTCAACCTGTTCGTGACGATGGTGTTCTGGGCGCTGCTCGCGGACCGGTTCTCCAGCGACCAGGCCAAGCGGTTCTTCGCATTAATCGCGGTCGGCGGCACCCTGGGCGCGATCTTTGGGCCGTGGCTCGCAGCGCGCCTCGCCGAGCCGCTCGGCACCGCGAGCCTGCTGCCGCTGGCCTGCGGTTTTCTCGCGCTCGCAGTGGGCATGGCGTGGCTGCTGGTGCGGGTGCAGCCCGACCGGCATCATCGCGAATCACGCATCGCCACGGGATCCGACGCCCGCTCGGACGAGCACACGCGCATCGGCGGCAGCGCCTGGGCGGGCATCCGTGCGGTGCTGGCGTCGCCCTACCTGCTCGGCATCGCCGGCTACGTGGTGATCATGACCGTGGTCGCGACCTTCATCTATTTCACCCGGTTGCAGATGGTGGCCGCGGCGGAGGCCGATCTCGACGCCCGGACCGGCCTGCTCGGCAGCATCGACATGTGGACCCAGATCGCGGTGCTGGTGCTCCAGGTCACGTTGACCGGGCACATCATCCGTCGGCTGGGGCTCGGCGTGGCGCTGGCGCTGCTGCCGATCGCGATGGCGGTCGGGTTCATCGGCCTGGCGATCTACGGCTCGTTTCTGGTGTTGATCCTGCTCGAGGCGACCAACCGCGCCCTGCAGCGCGGCCTGACCCGGCCGGCGCGCGAAACGCTGTTCACCGTCGTGGGCCGGGAGGACAAGTACAAGGCCAAGGCCTTCATCGACACCTTCGTCTACCGCGTGGGTGACGTCGTCGGCGCGCAGACCGAAGGCCTGCTCGGTCGCCTCGGGCTGGCGCTGGGTGGACTCGTCAGCGTGGTCGTGCCGCTTGCGCTGGTCTGGGCGGCGCTCGGCCTGTGGCTGGGGCGCGCGCAGCACCGTCACAGCGAGGCCGGCGCCCGAGCCGGGGGCGCCGCCGTCCGCGACGCGTAGCGAGTTCCGCGCGGGGCACCGCACGGGACCCGGCGCCCGTGGATAATGCGCGCCCGCCCTCGATCCCGCGCCGATGACGCCCGTCGCCAAAGCCCACTGGCAGATCCACCTCTGCGTGCTGCTGTGGGGTTTCACCGCCATCCTCGGCAAGCTGATCACCCTGCCCGCGTTGCCGCTGGTGTGGTGGCGGATGCTGCTGGTGGCCGCGGTGCTGATGCTGGTGCCGCGCGTATGGCGCGGGCTGCGTGCGATGCCGCCGCGCTTGCTGCTGGCCTACACCGGGGTCGGCGCGCTGGTCGCGCTGCACTGGCTCACGTTCTACGGCGCGGTGAAGCTGGCCAACGCGTCGGTCGCGGCCACCTGCATGGCGCTGGCGACGGTGTTCGTGGCACTGATCGAACCGCTGGTCGCGCGCAGCCGCTTCTCGTGGCGCGAACTGGCCCTCGGCGTGGCGGTGCTGCCTGGCGTGGCCCTGGTGGTCGGCGGCATTCCCGACGGCATGCGCATCGGCGTGGCGGTGGGCGCGCTGTCGGCGGTGTTCGTCGCCTGCTTCGGCTCGCTCAACAAGCGCCTGGTCGAGCGCGCGGATCCGCTCACGGTGACCGCACTGGAGCTGGGCGCCGGCACCCTCACCCTCACCCTGCTCGCGCCGCTGATGCCGCTGCTGTTTCCCGCGTTCGCCGGCAGCCTGCTGGTGCTGCCCGGCCTGCAGGATGGCGGTTATCTGCTGCTGCTCGCCTTCGCCTGCACCCTGTTTCCGTTCGCGCTGTCGCTGGTGGCGCTGCGGCACATGAGTGCGTTCGCCGCGCAGCTGGCGGTGAATCTCGAACCGGTCTACGCGATCGCGCTGGCGATCCTGCTGCTGGGCGAACAGCACGAGCTTTCGGCCCGGTTCTACGTCGGCGTCGCCATCATCCTGGCCGCGGTGCTGCTGTATCCGCTGCTCGCACGGCCGCGGCGGATCACGCATGCGGAAAATCTCGCGGCCGGCGAGGCCAAGCGGATCACCGACTGAAGCGCCGTCTCCGGCGATCGCCGGACACCGCCCGCGGCGGATGCCCGTGTCGTCGCTGCGCGCTCCCGTCTCAGGGCAGCGCGCACACCCGATCACGGCCCTCGCGTTTGGCCGTGTACAGCGCCTGGTCGGCGCGCGCGAGCAGCGACGAGGCGTCTTCGTCCCGCTCGAGCGCCGCGACCCCGATGCTGATCGTCACCGGCAACCCGGTGGGCATGGCCGCGACCGCTTCGCGCAGATGGTCGGATTCGCGCACCGCTTCGTGGAGGGCGCGGCCCGGCAGCAGCCATACGAATTCCTCGCCGCCGAAGCGCGCCAGACGACCACGCGCCGCCTCGGCCGACAGCAGCATTTCCCCCAGCGACTGCAACACGCGGTCGCCTTCGGCATGACCGTGCAGATCATTGATGGACTTGAAGTGGTCGATATCCACGATCGCCACCGACAGCGGCTCGCCGAGCGCATGGGCCTGGGTGATGGCCTGATCCAGCGTGCGGGAGAACGCACGGCGGTTGGCCAGGCCGGTCAACGGATCAGTCAGTGATTGCGTTTCGAGATCCGAATTCTGCTGTTCCAGCTCCCGCTGGTAATGCAGCAGCTGCTGCTCGTACCATCCGCGCTCCTCGAGTTGATGCCGCAGCTCCCAGCTCACGCGGTGCAGTTCCATCAGGCGCGACGCCTGCCGCGACAGCGCCTCGAGCGCGGTGCGCTGCTGCGGTGCCAGCTCCCGCGGGCGGTCGTCGAGCACGCACACCGTACCCATCGGCTGACCATTGGTCGCCCGCATCGGGGCACCGGCATAGAAGCGGACACGTGGTGTATCCGTGACCAGCGGATTGAGGCTGAAACGCGTATCCCGCGACGCATCGGTCACGATCATCGTCTCGGACGGATTCAAGATGGCGTGCGCGCAGAACGCCACTTCGCGCGCGGTGCCGTCACCGTCCACGCCGTGTGCGGCCTTGAACCATTGCCGGTCGCGATCGATCAGCGAGATGACGGCCATCGGGACATCGCAGATCGCCGCCGCGATCGCGACGAGATCGTCGTAGATCGCCTCGCGCCCGGTATCGAGAATCCGGTAGGCATCGAGGGTGGCCTGGCGCGCTTCCTCGTCGGCGGGAACCGGTGCGGGCATCACGGTTGAGATCTCTGCATCACGCGAAACGGATCGGCTGGCATCCGCGGCCTCCTGATGGCGTCGCGGCCACGGTAACGCACCGTGACTGACTGCGGGTACACAGTCATCCGGCGACGTTCACGGTGAGTCGGCGACCGGCCATGGCGGGATCGCCATGGCCGATAATGCACGGCCGACCCGCGAGAACGCCGATGACCGAGACGATCGAATTTCCGCTCGAAGGCGAGCATGTGGAACTCAACCAGCTGCTCAAGCTGGTCGGCCTGTGCGACAGCGGCGGTGCGGGAAAGATGCTGGTGGCCAGCGGAGCCGTCCGGGTCGACGGCGCGGTGGAACGGCGCAAGACCTGCAAGATCCGCGCAGGCCAGACGGTGGCGCTGGGCGCGCACACCATCCACGTGCGCGCGGCCGATTGAGCGACGCGCGCCGTGTCTCCGGCGCGAGGCTCAGCGCACGCTGTAGCCGGACACGCGCCAGGTGCGGTCCTCGTCGAGACGGAACGAGACCAGTTCCCGGATCGGCTGCGGCTGCGCAGCGAACGTGGTCGGAAATGCCACGTTGATGTAGATGCCCGCCGGTACCGACTCGCCGGCCTGGAACTGCGAACGGCTGACCGCGGGCGCATCGCGGCGGGTGGGTGCACCGAGCTGGCTGCGGTCGGTGGCGAGCTGCCGGATGAAGGTGTCGCGATCCACCGCCGTCTTCATCGTCTGCGACGCCCCGTCCCAGACCTCGCCCGCGCGATCGGCGTCGATCATCTGCAGCACCTGCTGGGCGGCCGCGCTCATCTCGGCGTTCTGGCGTTCCACCTGGGCCTGTTGTTCCGGCGTGAGCGGCGCCTGGGCGGCCGCCGGGGCCGGCGCGGCGGGGGCCGGCTGCTGGGCACCGGCCGTGGACGCGCATGCGACCAGCAATGCGGCCGACATCGGGATGCGGAGGGACTTCATACGACAACACTCCTGCTGCGGCGATGAGGGGACCGAGTGTACGCGGCGGCGGACGCGGGGCAAGCGCGCCCGCGGACCTGCGCCCGCCGTGCCGGCATCATGCGTGTCGCGGTATCCTCGCCCGCATGGTCCACGTCTACCGCTCTCCCCGCGGCGCCGCCCTGCACGAGGCGCAGTCGGCGTGAGCATCACCCTGGTGTCGGCCGGTGGCGTCGCCCTGCTGCTGGGCCGGGCGGTCGTGGTCTTCAACCGCCTGGTCAGACTGCGCAACCAGGTGCGCACGGCCTGGGCCGACGTCGACGTGCAGCTGATGCGCCGTCACGATCTGGTGCCCGCCCTGACGCGCGCGGTGGCGGCCTATGCCGGGCACGAGCGCGGCACGCTCGAGGCGGTGACCGCGCTTCGCGATCGCGCGCAGGGGCTGCACGAGCCCGTGGCCCTCGCGGCGATCGAGCCCGCGCTGGCGGCCGGAATCCAGCGTCTGCTGGCCCTGCGCGAGGCCTACCCGGACCTCGCCGCGAGCGCGAACTTTCTGCAGCTGCAGCGTGATCTGGTGGACGTCGAATCCCAACTGCAGTACGCGCGGCGCTTCTACAACGGCGCAGTGCGCGAACTCAACGACGCCGTGCAGCGGGTTCCCGATCTCGTCGTGGCGCGCGTCGCCCGGATCGGTCCGGCGGCGTTCTTCGAGGCCGACGCCGCCGGCCGCTCGGCCGTGCAGGTGCACCTGCCGGAATGAGCGCTGCGACGGCGGGCGCGGCGGGCACCGGGGACTGCGGAAATCGTCGACCGCCACGAGTCCGGGGCATGCGGCCGCGGCAGTGACGCGCTTCCGGTGACGTGATCGGCCCGGCGCACGCCGGGCGGCGTGATCGAAGCAACGACGTCGGCGGCAGGCCCGCCGCCGGCGCGCGCTCGACACCGACATCCGGCCACGCTGCACGCATCCGCAGGCGCGGCGCGCCGGTGTGGCGGCGGGATCCGGGCCCCGGTCCGAGTCCCCGGGAGAACGGCCGGGCCGGTGCGGGAATCCACCGCCCCATGCCTGCTTCCGTCAGTGGAACCGCCGGGTCGGGCGCGTGCGTCCCGCACGTCGAAACAGCGCCCCGGGGCCGAACCTGTCGCCGCGCGTCCGGATTCCGCACGCGGCGGTCTCGCCTCATCCCTCCAGATACGGCGCGCCGGGTCCCCGCTCCGCGGCGATGTCCTCGGGATTTCGCAGCGGACATTGCCTCAGCGAGAGGCAGCCGCAGCCGATGCAGCCGTCGAGCTGATCCCGGAGCGCGCTCAGCCGTGCGATCCGTGCATCGAGTGTGGCGCGCCAGTGCCGCGACAGGCGGGTCCAGTCCTCGCGCGTGGGGGTGCGGCCGTCCGGCAACGTCTCCAATGCGGCGCGGATTTCCGCCAGCGGCACGCCGGCGCGCTGCGCGACGCGGATCACGGCCACCCGGCGCAAGACGTCGCGCCCGTAGCGGCGCTGGTTGCCCGCGTTGCGCGCGCTGCGCAACAGGCCCTGGCGCTCGTAGAAGTGCAGCGCCGACACCGCCACGCCGCTGCGTGACGCCAGCTCGCCCACCGAGAGGGCGTCGCCCACCGTGCCCATTGCATCCGCCCCGCTTGACCTCAATCAATGTTGAGGTTCTACCCTGCCCGCCCACCGACCGCAAGCCACCCTATGCCGATGCATCTCGACACCGATTCCGCCTGCCATGCCGACACCGACCCGGCGTTCGCCCCCGACGACCTCGCCGCGGAGACCATGACGGCCATGGCCGTGGCCGATCCCGGCGCTCGCGGCGCGTGGCGCCCCGTCGACATGCCGATTCCCGCCCCCGGCCGCGGCGAAGTGCTGGTGCGCGTGCTGTCGGCCGGCTTCGGGCACTGGGATGTGCTCGAGCGCGCGGGACGGCTCGGTGCGTCGACCGCGACGGATTTCGTCAGTGGCTCGGAGGGCGCCGGCACCGTCGTCGAGGTCGGTGCGGGTGTACACCACGTCCGCGAAGGGGACCGGGTCTGCGGTCTGGTCATGACGCGCCGCCCCGGCTACGGCTTCCATGCGCAGTTCACGCTCGTCGACGCCCACCATCTCTGGCGGGTGCCGGCCGGCCTGCCGCTGCAGCAGGCCGCGGCGCTGCCGGTCGACGGCGGCCTGGCGATGCACGCGGTGGACGCGGCGCTGCGGATCGCGCCCGGCGACGCGCTGCTGGTCTTCGGTGCCAGCGGCGGCATCGGCCACATGGCCCTCCAGTTCGCCCGGCTGCGCGGGGCGCGTGTGCTGGCCGTGGCATCCGGGCGCGACGGACAGGCGCTGGCGGAACGGCTCGGCGCGGACATGGCGATCGACGGCCGACGCCACGACATGGCCGCGGCGCTGCGCATCTTCGCGCCCGCCGGCCTCGACGCGGCCCTGCTGACCGCAGACGACGGCCCCGTCGCGGCAACGGCCGTGGCGGCGTTGCGTCCGGGCGGCCGCCTGGCGTGGCCGCACGGCGTGCGTCCGCCGCCGGCCCGCGCCGACATCGCCGCCGTGGCGTTCGGCGCCCGTGCCGGCGCCGAACACGTGCACGCCGCCTGCCGCGCGATCGAACGCGGCCCGTTCCACCTGCACCTGGGCGCACGCCTGCCGCTGTCGCGCATCGCCGAGGCGGTCGCGGCCCTCGAAGGCCACCATCTGGGCCGGATCGTGCTCGACGTGCCCTGAGCGCCGCGCGCACCACGCGCGCATCACCGACAATGGGCCGCCCGAGTGCCCCCCATCGCCGCCTTCCGCGGCGCACCAAGGTTCGCCATGCTCCGCTGGTTCGAAAACCGCATCGACCCCTTCCCGCCGGCTGCGCCGGCGCAGCCCCCGACCACGCTGTTCGCCTTCTGCATGCACTACGTGCGCGGCAGCGGACGATGGCTGCTGTTGATGGCCGCCTTCACCGCGGCGATCGCGATCGCCGAGGTCGTGCTCTACGCCTACGTGGGTTCGCTGGTCGACCGCCT
>VFQP010003485.1_pt1 | contig 15924 bp, 12 predicted proteins | sample 3512351 | NCBI WGS metagenome assembly VFQP01 (sample SAMN10412372, study PRJNA504923) | tailings metagenome | isolation source: Relicate 1 Philex TSF1 revegetated site | place: Philippines: Tuba, Benguet | collected 2017-08-29 | reverse complement strand
TCTCATTTTGAAAAGGGTTACGGATATGGACCTTGCGGCACTGGAAATCTTCCGCACTGTGGTCGAGGCGGGTGGCGTCACGCGGGCCGCCGAGCGGCTGCATCGCGTGCAATCGAATGTCACCACGCGGATCCGCCAACTGGAACAATCGCTGGGGGTGGAACTGTTCGTACGCGACGGCCGGCGCATGGTGCTGACGCCGGCCGGGCAAACGCTGTTCGACTATGCCTGCCGCATCCTGCAGCTTTCCGACGAGGCGCGCCACGCGGTACAGCCGGCCCACCCGCATGGTCGCTTGCGGATTGCATCGATGGAAAGCACGGCCGCGAGCCGCCTGCCCAACCTGCTGGCCGCCTATCACCAGGCGTGGCCCGAGGTCGAGCTCGAACTCGTGACGCTGCCAACGCGCCAGGCGCTGGAATCACTGCGCCGTTTCGAAGTCGACTGCGCGTTCGTGGCCGAACCGGTAGGCGACCCCGAACTGGTCAGCCGCGCGGGATTCGCCGAGGAACTGGTGATCATTGCCAGCGCCACGCATGCGCCGATCCGCACCCCTGCCGATATCGAGCGCGCCACCTTGCTGGCCTTCGAGGCCGGTTGCAACTACCGGTCCCGGTTCGAGCAGTGGTACGGACAGTGTGGCCACGCCGCCAACCGCGTGATCCAGCTCGGCTCGTATCACGCCATCGTGACCTGTGCGGCGGCTGGCATTGGCGTGGCAATCATGCCGCGTTCGGTACTGACCCTGTATCGCGACCTGCCAAAGATCAGCATCCATCCGCTTGGTGATGCTGGCCAGGTGACCACCGTGCTGGCCTGGCATCCGTCGATGGGCAGCGCGGCGCTGCTGGCGCTGGCCGACATGCTGCCGCAGTTGCCAGGTACGCTTGACGACACCAGGGCAGCCGCCTGAAGCACACCTGAAGCACACCTGAGCCAGCCCGGGCCATGCAGAATGTGGCCGGTCGCCTACACTGAAAGTGGCGCGACCACGGCACCCACGGCGGGTCGCGCCCCGCCATGACACACGCATTCGCGATGCGCCGGCCAGCGCTGCCAGCCAGCCACCGGCCGCCGTTCCTGAACTGGCTGGTGCTGGCCTGCCTTGGCCTGGTCCTGCTGGCGATGTCCGGGGTCTCCGCCCAGACGGCATCGTCGGGCGCGCCCGCAACCTCGGCTGCCCCGATCCCGCCGGTTTACGTCATCCCGGTGCGCGGCGCGATCGGGCCGGCCAGCGCCAGCTTTGCCGTACGCGGCATGGAGCAGGCGCGCAAGCACGGCGCACAGCTGATCGTGCTCGAAATGGACACGCCGGGCGGGCTCGACCGCTCGATGCGCGACATCATCCAGGCCATTCTCGCGTCGCCAGTGCCGGTGGCCACCTACGTCTATCCCGGTGGTGCGCGCGCCGCCAGCGCGGGCACCTACATCCTCTATGCCAGCCATATCGCCGCCATGGCGCCCGGCACCAATCTTGGCGCGGCCAGCCCGGTTGCCATCGGCATCGGCGGCGCAAAGCCCGAGGCAGGCCCGGCGCCGGCACCGGCATCGGCACCAGCAAGTGCGCCTGCGGCCGAGGACACCATGACGCGCAAACAGATGCACGATGCCTCGGCTTATATCCGCGGACTCGCGCAGTTGCGGCATCGCAATGCCGAATGGGGCGAACGCGCGGTGCGCGAAGCGGTCAGCCTGTCGGCCGACGAAGCCGTGGCACAGAAGGTGGCCGACCTGGTCGCACCGGACCTGCCCGCGCTGCTCAGGCAGATCGACGGCAAGCGCTTTGAAGCAGCCGGTGTCACGCGCGTGCTGCACACGGCCGGCGCGCCGATCGTCACACTGGAACCCGACTGGCGCAGCCGGCTGCTGGCCGTGATCACCGATCCCAGCGTGGCGCTGATCCTGATGATGATCGGCATCTATGGGCTGATCTTCGAATTCTCCACGCCGGGCATGGTGGTACCCGGCATTGCTGGCGCCATCTGCCTGCTGCTGGGCCTGTTCGCGCTGCAGATGCTGCCGGTCAACTATGCGGGGCTCGCGCTGATTGCGTTCGGTGTGGGATGCATGGTCGCGGAAGTGTTCTTGCCAACGTTCGGCGCGGTAGGCGTCGGCGGCATCATCGCCTTCGCGTTTGGTGCAGTCATGCTGATCGATACCGATGTGCCCGGTTTCGGCGTGCCGCTGTCATTGATCGCCGGCCTGTGTGCGGTCTCGGCGGCGTTCCTGTTCGGCATGTCCACGCTGCTGCTGCGCGCGCGCCAGCGGCCTGTGGTGAGCGGCGCCGACACGCTGGTAGGCAGCGTTGGCGTGGTGGTCGACGCTACCCCGACCGATGGCTGGGCCATGGTGCGCGGCGAGCAATGGCGCATCCACAGCAACAGCGCGCTGGCACGTGGCCAGTCCGTGCGCGTCACGGGACGCCATGGACTGGTGCTCGATGTCACTTCGCTTCACGATGCCTGACACAACAAGGAGCCCGACATGGCATTCGGATTCAGCTTCGGCGGCCTGATCTTCCTGCTGGTTCTGCTGGTGATATCCGCGTTCCGCGTGCTGCGCGAATACGAACGCGGCGTGGTGTTCATGCTGGGCCGTTTCTGGCGCGTCAAGGGCCCGGGCCTGGTGCTGGTCATTCCGGTCGTGCAGCAGATGGTGCGGGTGGACCTGCGCACCGTGGTACTCGACGTGCCGCCACAGGACGTGATCTCGCACGACAATGTATCGGTCAAGGTCAATGCCGTGGTGTATTTCCGCGTGGTCGACCCGGAACGCGCGATCATCCAGGTCGCCAACTTTCTCGAGGCCACCAGCCAGTTGGCGCAGACCACCTTGCGTTCGGTGCTCGGCAAGCATGAACTCGATGAAATGCTCGCCGAACGCGAAAAGCTCAACCTCGATATCCAGAAGGTGCTCGATGCGCAGACCGATGCGTGGGGCATCAAGGTATCGAACGTCGAGATCAAGCATGTGGACCTCAACGAGACGATGGTGCGCGCCATTGCCCGGCAGGCCGAGGCGGAACGCGAACGGCGTGCGAAGGTGATTCACGCCGAGGGCGAACTGCAAGCTTCCGAGAAGCTGCTGGAGGCCGCCCGGATGCTGGCCAAGCAACCGCAGGCGATGCAACTGCGCTATCTGCAGACGCTTACGCAGATTGCCGGCGACAAGAGCTCGACGATCGTGTTTCCGTTGCCGATCGATATCGTGTCGACGCTGACGGGTGGCGGGGCGAAGTAGCGTTCCGGGCTACGTAGCCGCCGCTACGACACAGACCCGGCACAATTGATTGGACACAAGCATTGGTTCATATCTGCTCTGCGGACACACAAGTTCACACCTGTCTTATTGGCGTTGGGACCTGTAAAGCCTAGGATGTGGCGTGGTCGATCGGCACAGGAAATCAGTGTGCCGACCGACCTTCCATCGCACACATCGAGGCATCCCATGACCGTATCCGGGCAGTTCAGCTGGTTCCTGTTCAACATCGCGATTCCATTGCTCGCGCCGTTGGCACTGCTGCCGCTTATCAAGCTCCCGTACTTCTTTCGCAAGTACAGCCGAGGCATTGTCATGCGGGCAATCGAGCATGGGCAAATGCTGTGGGCGGTCATTCCGATGAGTGCAAGCGCCTGCAACTTGCTGGCACAACACATGGGCGGGAATTCCGCGAACCAGGACCTCATGTGGATGGTCATGTGTGGCCACATCGTCATTATCGTACTCGCGGCGGGAATGGTACTGCTTGGCGCAATGGAGTCCTGCCTGACGTCTCAACCGGGAACGAGCGGCCGTCCAAACCTGATTCTCAGGGCATCGCTACTCTTGACATGCATAAGCGCGGGTGGCCACTTCGCGGGCTACTCCTATCTGATCCAGCCGACCATGTCTTGAGAAGATACTGTCCGCTCTGCTCGCACTCTCACCACTGCACTGAAACAATAATGAATGGAGGTTGTCATGGAACGATTTCTTATCCGGCTTGCGACAGACAAAGCGTTTCAAGGAAAGGTCCTTATGCCGGCGGTCTACATTGTCAGCGCGTACTCCTTGTCGACTACCGCCTGGATGCTCTTTGAAGTGTTCACGCGCTGAAACGATCCCCAGACGAAAAAAAGCGCCTGCAGTGCAGGCGCTTTTCTTGTCACGCTGATCCAATGCTGAACAGCAATATCAGACCTTGGCGGACACCCACTCGGTGACACCTGCCAGGGCCGCCGGCAGGTTTGCCGGATCGGTACCACCGGCCTGAGCCATGTCCGGACGGCCACCGCCCTTGCCCCCGACCTGCTGGGCAACGAAGTTGACCAGTTCGCCGGCCTTGACCTTCGACGTCGCGTCGGCGGTGACGCCTGCGATCAGGCTGACCTTGCCGTCGGCCACGGCCGCCAGCACGATGGCCGCGCTCTGCAGCTTGTCCTTGAGCTTGTCCATCGTCTCGCGCAGCGTCTTCACGTCGGCGCCTTCGAGCTGGGCCGCCAGCACCTTCAGGCCCTTGACGTCCACCGCTTGCGACACGAGCTCATCGCCTTGCGACGAAGCGAGCTTGCTCTTGAGCTTTTCGAGTTCTTTCTCGAGTGCGCGAACCTGGTCTTGCACCTGGCCGATGCGCGGCACCAGCTCCGACGGCTGTGCACGCAGTGCGGCGGCAGCTTCGTTCAGACGCGCGTCGAGCGACTGCAGATAGTGCAGTGCGTTGTCGCCGGTAATGGCTTCCACGCGGCGGATGCCTGCGGCAACGCCAGCTTCCACGACGATCTTGAACAGGCCGATATCACCAGTGCGCATTACGTGGGTACCGCCGCACAGTTCCTTCGAGGAACCGATCGACAGCACGCGCACGTCGTCTGCGTACTTCTCGCCGAACAGTGCCATGGCACCGCTCTTGACCGCATCGTCGAACGGCATCACGGCCGCCACGGTGGCTTCGTTACGCAGGATCTCGGCATTGACGATTTCCTCGATCTGGCGGATCTGGTCATCGGTCAGCGGCGCATTGTGCGAGAAGTCGAAACGGGTCTTGTCCGGATCGACCAGCGAACCCTTCTGCTGCACGTGGCTGCCCAGTACCTCACGCAAGGCCTTGTGCATCAGGTGGGTTGCCGAGTGGTTGCGCACGGTGCGCGCGCGACGCACAGCGTCGACCTGCGCGGCCACCGTGTCGCCCACCTTGAGCGCGCCATTGGCCAGCGTACCCTGGTGGCCGAACACATCGGCCTGCACCTTGGTGGTATCGGCCACGTTGAACACGGCGGCGCCGGCCACCAGCGTGCCCTGGTCGCCAACCTGGCCACCGGACTCCGCATAGAACGGCGTGTTGTCGAGCACGACCACGCCGGTCTGGCCCGGCTGCATCGTGTCGACGGATGCGCCATCGACATACAGCGCAATCACGCGCGCGCCTTCCATGCTCAGCGCGTCGTAGCCGTGGAACACGGTCTTGTCGCCCGAGTACTCGAGGCCGGCAGCCATCTTGAACTTGCCGGCGGCACGTGCCTGCTCGCGCTGGCGAGTCATCGCGGCATCGAACGCGGCTTCGTCAACGGTGATTTCCTGCTCGCGCGCCACGTCCTGCGTCAGGTCGAGCGGGAAGCCGAAGGTATCGTGCAGCTTGAACGCCAGTTCGCCGTCCAGCACCTTGCCGCCGCGCGTCTTGAGTTCGGTCACGGCAGCGTCCAGGATCGACATGCCGTTCTCGATCGTTTCGAAGAAACGCTCTTCCTCGGCCTTGAGCACTTCGACCACGCGGGCCTCTGCTTCGGCCAGTTCCGGATAGGCCTGGCCCATCTGCGCCACCAGTTCGGCCACGAGCTTGTGGAAGAACGGGGTGCGCTGGCCAAGCTTGTAGCCGTGACGGATTGCACGGCGCACGATCCGGCGCAGCACGTAGCCGCGCCCTTCGTTGCCGGGAATCACACCGTCGACGATCAGGAACGAGCAGGCGCGGATATGGTCGGCAATGACCTTCAGCGAATTCTGGTTCAGGTTGTCGCAATGCGTTTCACGGCCAGCCGCCTTGATCAGGGCCTGGAACAGGTCGATCTCGTAGTTGCTGTGCACGTGCTGCAGCACCGCGGCAATACGCTCGAGACCCATGCCCGTGTCCACGCACGGCTTGGGCAGGCGCGTCATGTTGCCCTGCTCGTCGCGGTTGAACTGCATGAACACGAGATTCCAGATCTCGATGTAGCGGTCGCCATCTTCTTCAGGCGATCCCGGCGGGCCGCCCCACACTTCCGGACCGTGGTCGTAGAAAATTTCCGAGCAGGGGCCGCACGGGCCCGTGTCGGCCATCTGCCAGAAATTGTCCGACGCGTAGCGCGCGCCCTTGTTGTCGCCGATGCGCACGATGCGCTCGGTCGGCACGCCCACTTCCTTGGCCCAGATGTCGTAGGCCTCGTCGTCCTCGGCGTACACGGTCACCCACAGCTTTTCCGCGGGAAGCTGGTAGACCTTGGTCAGCAGTTCCCAGGCGTAGTTGATCGCGTCGCGCTTGAAGTAGTCGCCGAACGAGAAGTTGCCGAGCATCTCGAAGAACGTGTGGTGACGTGCGGTGTAACCCACATTCTCAAGATCGTTGTGCTTGCCGCCGGCACGGACCGAGCGTTGCGACGACGTGGCGCGCGAATACGGACGCTTGTCGGTGCCCAGGAACACGTCCTTGAACTGCACCATGCCCGAATTGGTGAACAGCAGCGTCGGGTCGTTCGCCGGCACGAGGCTGGACGAGCGGACCACCGTATGGTCCTTCGACTCGTAGAACTGCAGGAACTTGCTGCGAATGTCGGAGACTTTCATGTTGTATCGGGCGCATCCCACGTCGTGGCAGGGCGCAGTCAGTCAGGTTGGATTTGCAAACCGTTGATTATACGGGCAAGCCCCGTCCCGGGGCAGGTGCGCCGGGCACGGTGTTGGCGCGCCGCACGGCGCGCCGCCCGCCGGCTGCGGATTGTCCGGTTATCGCCCACGGAAGACCCGTAGATGGGCGCCCGGCGTGCATCGGCCGACTTTGCCGGTGATAGAGTGCTGGCTCCTCAGACCTGCCAGCCGTGACCGCCATGGGAGCCTTAAGCCATCTCCGCGTCCTTGACCTGACCCGCGTCCTCGCCGGGCCATGGTGCGCCCAGAACCTTGCCGATTTCGGCGCCGACGTGATCAAGATCGAGCGCCCCGGCGCTGGCGACGACACGCGCATCTGGGGCCCGCCCTGGCTCAAAACCCCGGACGGCCGCGACACGGCGGAAGCCGCCTACTACCTGGCCGCGAACCGCAACAAGCGCTCGGTGACCTGCGACATCAGCACACCCGAAGGTCAGCAACTGGTACGCGACCTGGCGGCCCAGAGCGACGTGGTGCTCGAAAACTACAAGGTCGGGCAGTTGAAGAAATACGGCCTGGACTACGAATCGCTCAAGGCCGTCAAGCCGGACATCATCTATTGCTCGGTCACCGGCTTCGGCCAGACTGGCCCGTATGCCCAGCGCCCCGGCTACGACTTCATCATCCAGGGCATGGGCGGCTTCATGAGCCTGACCGGCGAACGCGACGACTTGCCCGGCGGCGGTCCGCAGAAGGCTGGCGTTGCGATTTCGGACCTGATGACGGGCCAGTACGCCACGATCGCCGTGCTGGCCGCGCTGGCCCACCGCGACCGCACCGGCGAAGGCCAGTACATCGACATGGCACTGCTGGACGTACAAGTGTCGATGCTGGCCAACATGAACACCAACTACCTGGCCAGCGGCGTGGCGCCAAAGCGCTGGGGCAACGCGCATCCGAACATCGTGCCCTACCAGACCTTCCATGCCGCCGACGGCTGGATCATCGTCGCGGTTGGCAATGACGGGCAGTTCCGCAAGTTCGTGACCGCCGGTGGCCGCCCGGAGCTGGCCGACGACACGCGCTTCGCCACCAACCCGCAACGCGTTGCGCACCGCGACGTGCTGGTGCCGCTCCTGGCCGAGATGGTGGCCCCGCGTACCCGCGAGCAATGGATCCTGGATCTCGAGCGCGCAGGCGTGCCGTGCGGTCCGATCAATTCGCTCGACGAGGTCTTCGAAAACGAACAGGTGGTGTCGCGTGGCCTGCGCGTGGACCTGCCGCACCCCACGGCCGGCACGGTCCAGTTGGTGGGCAGCCCGATGAAGATGAGTGCCACGCCTCCCGAGGCGCTGCGCCACCCACCGTTGCTCGGGGAGCACACCGATATGGTGCTTGGCGAGACACTCGGCTACAGTGCCGAACAAATCGCCGCCCTGCGCAACAAGGGTGTGGTCTGACACCGCACCCCAGGCCGCACCTCACGCATTACCCGGCCGCCGTTTGACCTCGAGCGGCCCGGGCTGACACGCGGGCAGGCGATCATCGAAGTTTTCCCCACCAAGAGGAGAATTCATGCTGACCGATGCCCTGCTCGCATTCCTGCACTTCACGGCCATCTTCGTGCTGATCACGCTGATGGCCGCCGAAGCCGTGGTACTGCGCCCGGACATGAGCCCGGCCACCGTGCGCCGCCTGTCGCTGTACGACCTGGTCTATTTCATTTCGGCAATGGTGGTGCTGGCCACCGGCCTGCTGCGGCTGTTTTATGGCGCCAAGGGCGTGGATTTCTATATCCACAATCCGTGGTTCCACGCCAAGATGACGGTATTCGTGGTGATCGCGCTGTGCTCGTTGCCGCCTACGTTCGCCATTGCAAAGTGGCGCAAGCAGGCGAAGCGGTTGCCCGACTTCGTGCCGACTCCCGCCGAGATCAAGAAGGCCCGGCGCTGGGTCATGATCGAAGCCCACCTGCTGATCCTGCTGCCGCTGTGCGCGGTAATGATGGCGCGCGGCATTGGCATGCGCTGAAACACTCGCCGAGCCCACTTTATATCCATGCCGGGGCGCCATGTACGCGCCGGCACATCGATTCCCGATCCTTTCATTTTTTCCACGTCTGACATGCTGAAGACCCTGCTCACGGCAGCCCAATCGCTCGCACTGGCTGCCACGCTTGCGTGCGCCGCACCGGTGCAAGCCGCTACCGCCAACTGGCCTGCCAAGCCGATCCGTTTCGTGGTGCCCTACCCCGCCGGCGGCCCGCTCGATACCGTGGCCCGGGCCATTGGCGAAAAGCTGCGCGACAGCCTGGGCCAGCCCGTGGTGGTGGAAAACCGGCCCGGTGCCGGCGGCAACCTTGGCGCCGACTACGTGGCCAAGCAACCTGCCGACGGCTATACGATCGTGATGGGCGCGGTGGCCACGCATGCGATCAACCCGACGCTGTTCGCGAAGATGCCGTATGACCCGGTCAAGGACTTCGCCCCGATCACGCTGGTAGCCGATGTACCGAACGTGCTGGTGATGCATCCGGGCAAGGCCGCCGAACTGCACATCAACAGCGTGCGCGACCTGGTGGAATATGCGCGCAAGCATCCGGGCAAGCTCGACTATGCATCGGGCGGCAACGGCAGCGCGGGACACCTGTCCGGCGAACTGTTCAAGAGCATGGCGCACGTCAGCATGGTCCATATCCCGTACAACGGCGCCTCGCCCGCGCAGTTGTCGGTACTCTCCGGACAGACCGATCTGATCTTTGACAACCTGGCCTCGGCGTCGGCCAATATCAAGGCTGGCAAGCTCAAGGCTTTCGCGGTAACCACGCCGGCCCGTGCGGCATCGTTCCCGGAACTGCCGACGATTGCCGAAGCAGGCAAGGGACTGGGCCTGGAAGGCTTCGACATCTCGACATGGTTCGGCGTCCTGGCCCCGGCCGGCACGCCGCGCGAGATCGTGGAACGGCTCAATCACGATATCGTGGCAATCCTGAAGACCGATGACATGAAGGCGCGCCTGGCACGCATTGGTGCGCAGCCGGCGCCGACCACGCCGGAACAGTTCGCGGCGCTGATCCAGCGCGAACTGAAGAAGTACGGCCAGGTGGTCAAGGTTTCGGGCGCGAAGGTGGACTGAGCGAACCGCGCGCCTTGTCGCGCTGGCGCCAGAGACGGTCCTTGTGGTCCCTGGCGTCTTCCGCCGCATTGCGCGGCAGCAACAGGCCGACCTGTGTGATGCGTGGCCCGTCCATGCGGGTCACTGTCAGGCGCAAGCCGGCAATCTCCACCGCATCGCCTTCCACCGGCGGCGACGGAAACACGGCCAGCATGGCTTCCTCCAGCGTCCGTTCCTGCTCAGGCTGGGTCAGTTCGCGTGTGCCATAGAGCGCCGCCACATCGGCCAGCCTGGCCTGGCCGTCGAGCAGGAAATCATGCGCGACCTGATCCCATGTGGGCGGCCGGGCCGGTGTCAGGAACAGCCGCGACAACAGCGGCACCGAGCCACCGGGCGCCAGCACGGCAACAATGTCGCCGGCGCGCAGGATCACCTGGTCGAGCGGCACCAGCGCACCGTCGCGCGCAACGGTCACCAGACGGCTGCGCGGCGGCAGCTCCACCTGGTCCGCGCGCAGGTCTTCCATCGATGAACTGGCGGCAACCTGGAACTGCATCAGTTCCAGCGCCGGTGCCCGCGTTCCACGCAGGTGCTCACGTGACAGCGGCTCGTCGTAGGCTGGCCGCAGCACGCGCCCGAGCCGCGCCGCCAGCGCCACCGTGGTGCCCTGGCACAACAGGCTGGCCAGCACCACGGCAAAGGCCACACGGAACAGCAGGCCGGAATCCTCCATGCCCTGCAGCAGCGGAAACAGCGACAACACGATTGGCACCGCCCCGCGCAAGCCCATCCACGCCACGAACCCTTTTTCGCGCGCATTGAAGCGGAACGGCAGCAGCGACACGAAAACTGCGATGGGCCGTGCCACGAACATCAGGAACAATGCCACCGCCAGCGCGGGAACGGCAATGTCCCAGATCCTGTGCGGCGTCACCAGCAAACCGAGCAACAGGAACATCGCCGACTGGGCCAGCCACGCCATGCCGTCCATGGCGCGCAGGACATCCGCGCTCACCGCGCGATCGCGGTTCCCGACGATCATCCCAGCCAGGTAAACCGCCAGGAAGCCACTGCCACCGGCGGTTTGCACGATGGCCCAGACCATGCAGCCGGCCGAGCAGATCAGGATGGCCTGCAGCCCTTCGGCAACATTGACGCGCTCCATGATGTTGGCCATGCAATAGCCCAGGCCTACCCCCAGCAGGCCCCCGACCCCGAACTGCACCAGCAGCCGCAGCGCCAGCGCGCCGGCGGACAGCCCTTGCGGGGCCGTGATCCATTCGATCAGCGTCAGCGTCAGGAAGATGGCCATCGGATCGTTGATACCCGATTCGATCTCGAGCACGCTGGCCACGCGTTCCTTGAGCCGGATACCGCTGCTGTTGAGCAGCGAGAACACCGCGGCCGCATCGGTGGAGCCGACAATGGCGCCAAGCAGCAAGCCGAGCTTCCAGTCGATGCCGAGCACCCATGTTGCAAACAATCCCACCAGCGCGGCGGTCAGCAAGACACCCACGGTGGCCAGCGACAGCGACGGCCGAAGCGCGACGCGGAACGTGGCGTAACGCGTGCGCAGCCCGCCGTCGATCAGGATCACGGCCAGCGCGATATTGCCCACCAGGAAGCTCAGCCAGGTATTGGAGAACCGGATGCCGCCCGGCCCATCCACGCCGGCGGCCATGCCCACGCCAAGAAAGACCAGCAGGAACGGCACGCCGAAGCGGGCCGAGAACACCCCGAGCACGATGCTCAGGGTCATTACCACGGCGCCGAGCAGAATGGCATGGTCGATGGTTTCCAAGCAGGCTCCCTCCCGATTTGCGTGTGCGGCAAGGCATGCGCCAAGGCCGTCGATCTTAGCTTACGAGGCAGGCCTGCTTCTGTCCGGTTCAGTCCGGTTCAGTCATGTTGCTGCCGCCGTCCCGCACCCTTGGTCCCTACCTGCCGCCATGCGCGTTTTCCCTGCACTTTTCCTTGTATCGTCAACGACTTACCGAATGCTTTCAGACGTCTGCGTAGGGAGATACCCTGAGGTTGCCACTTTATGCAGACATATGAAAGGTAGCTGAAAGGATGCGCTTTTACCTTCCACCCTGCCGCGATTGGGGAGCCTTTGTCGCGACGATTTCAAGCAGTTATATCGAGGAGAATCATTTTGCGCATACGTAGCCAAAAGGACTTTGCCTCCGGCCTGATGTTCATTCTGGTCGGTCTGAGCTTTTCCTTCGTCGCCCGTGGCTATTCCATGGGAACAGCCGCCAAGATGGGACCGGGATACTTCCCGTTCTGGCTCGGCATCGTGCTCGCCCTGCTGGGCGCGCTGGTACTGTGGGGATCGCTGTCCTCCAAGGCCGAGGAAGATCACCTGGCACGCTGGGACCTGAAGATCCTGCTGTGGATCCTGGGTGCCGTGGTGCTGTTCGGCCTGCTGCTCAAGCCGCTGGGCATGGTGCTGTCGGTGGTGGTGCTGGTGCTGGTCTCCTCGATGGCCAGCCATGAATTCAGCTGGAAGGGAGCCATCCTGAACGCGATCATCCTGGTCGTGATCAGCATGGGTGCCTTCGTGTACGGCATCAACCTGCAGATGCCGGTGTGGCCGGCCTTCCTGGCAAGCTAAGGAGACGAGCCTCATGGAACTGTTAGCCAACCTCGGACTGGGCTTCTCGACCGCCCTGTCTTTCCAGAACATCGCGTACGCGTTCCTGGGCTGCGTGCTCGGTACGCTGATCGGCGTGCTGCCGGGCCTGGGCCCGCTGGCCACCATTGCAATGCTGTTGCCGGTGACGTACTCGCTGCCGCCGGTGGCCGCGCTGATCATGCTGGCCGGTATTTACTACGGCGCCCAGTATGGTGGCTCGACCACCGCCATCCTGGTGAACCTGCCCGGTGAATCGTCGTCGGTGGTGACCACCATTGACGGCTACCAGATGGCACGACGTGGCCGTGCCGGCGTGGCACTGGCCACCGCAGGCCTGGGCTCGTTCTTTGCCGGCTGCGTGGCCACGCTGATCCTGGCCGCATTTGCCACGCCGCTGTCGGAACTGGCGTTCAAGTTCGGCCCCGCCGAATACTTCTCGCTGATGATCCTTGGCCTGATCGGTGCCGTGGTGCTGGCATCGGGTTCACTGGTGAAGGCGATCTCGATGATCGTGCTCGGCCTGTTGCTGGGCCTGGTCGGTACTGACGTGAACTCGGGCGCCGCGCGCTTCTCGTTCGACGTGCCAGAGCTGACTGACGGCCTGAACTTCGTGTCGGTGGCGATGGGTGTGTTCGGTTTCGCGGAAATCATCGCGAATCTGGAACAGAAGGAGGCCCGCGAGACCTTCACGGACCACGTGACGAACCTGTTCCCGACCAAGGAAGATTTCAAGCGCATGATTCCGGCTATCCTGCGCGGCACGGCACTGGGTTCGATGCTTGGTATTCTGCCGGGCGGCGGTGCGGCACTGGCTTCGTTTGCAGCGTACTCGCTGGAAAAGAAGACGTCGAAGTTTGCGCATGAGTTCGGCAAGGGCGCGATCGAAGGCGTGGCAGGTCCGGAATCGGCCAACAACGCCGCGGCACAGACGTCGTTCATTCCGCTGCTGACGCTCGGCATTCCGCCTAACGCCGTGATGGCGCTGATGGTGGGCGCGATGACGATCCACAACATCCAGCCGGGTCCGCAGGTGATGACCAGCAACCCGGCGCTGTTCTGGGGCCTGATCGCTTCGATGTGGCTCGGCAACCTGATCCTGATCATCCTGAACCTGCCGATGATCGGTATCTGGGTGAAGCTGCTGAAGGTGCCTTACCGCTACCTGTACCCGGCCATCCTGACGTTCTGCTGCATCGGCGTGTACTCGGTCCAGAACACCACGTTCGACGTGTTCCAGACCGCGGCATTCGGCGTGATCGGCTACCTGTTCATCAAGCTCAAGTGCGAACCGGCGCCGCTGCTGCTCGGCTTCGTGCTGGGACCGATGATGGAAGAAAACTTCCGCCGCTCGCTGCTGCTGTCGCGTGGTGACTTCAGCGTGTTCGTGACGCGTCCGCTGTCGCTGGGCCTGCTGGTTGCCGCGGCAATCCTGGTGGCGATCGTGGCGATGCCGTCGATCAAGTCCAAGCGCGAAGAAGCGTTCCAGGAAGAGTAAGATACTTCCTCCGCAGTACCCTGAAGGGCGCCCTCATGCAGATGAGGGCGCCCTTTTTCATCTATGCACCGAACAACGTGACGCAGGCGGCGCGAATGGCCTCGGTCACATGGGCGCGGCCATGGTCGCGCCGCTCCAGCATGCCGATCGTCCGTACCGTGGCCTCGCCACGCGCCTGCAAGGGCAGGATGCGCAAGGCCTTGTCGTCGCGCCAGCGCGACCGCTTGAGCAACGGCACCACGGTCACGCCCACCTCCTGGCGCACCAGTTCCACCAGTGCCTCGATCGAGTTCAGCTCCAGGAACTCATTGGTACGCAGATGCGCGCGGCGCAAGGCGCGCTCTACGAGCGCTCCGGTGCGCTGGCTGCGGTCGAAGCGCAGGAACGGATTGGCGGCCAGCGCCTGCCGCGCGTCGTCGCCGCTGCTGCCGCGCGCGGCAATCGCCACCAGCGGTTCGTCGTAGAGCGGGGTCCAGTGCAACGTGCCGGCCAGCCGTGCCGACCCTTCGACTACAAAGGCCGCGTCCAGCTCGCCACTTTCGACCATCGCCGCCAGTTCGAAAGACTTGGCGCCAATCAGGCGCACATCCAGCGCCGGATAGGTCCGCTTCAGCTGCGCAACAACGTGAGAGAGCCCGCCCATCACCGATACGACCGCGCCGACGGCTACGGCGCCAGCCATGGCCTCGGAGCCAGCCAATGGCAGACGCATTTCGTCATGCAGCGCCAACATCCGCCGCGCCTGTGGCAACAACGCGCGACCGTCGGCATTGAGCACGGCCACACGGCCGCTGCGGTCGAACAGTTCACGCCGCAACTCTTCCTCCAGCGAACGCATCTGCAGACTGACCGCGGCCTGCGTCAACGCCACCTGGCTTGCGGCGGCGGCAAATGAGCCGTGCTCGGCCACGGCGATAAAGGTCTTCAGAAAGCGGATCGTGCTCATTGCGGTGCGCGGTTGTCCCAAACGACGATCCACAAGATTTTCTTGTGGATCAAGCAAGGAATATTAACTTTCATTGTGGCCGTCAGCGCGGAATAATCTGGGGTTTCCTGCCGATTTTTTACTCACCGTCGCCCCCGTCCGCACCGGAGAAGAACATGCAACACTGGCTACGCCTTCTTGGCATTGGCCTTGCCACGAGCCTGACCCTTGCCGCCGCGCCGTCACACGCCGACAGCTACCCGAACAAGCCGATCCGCCTGATCGTGCCGTTCCCGGCCAGCGGCGCCACCGACCTGCTGGCACGTGCGATCGCCCAGAAGGTCGGCACCAATCTGGGACAACAGATCGTGGTGGACAACCGGCCCGGCGCCGGGGGCGCCATCGGCTCCGATATGGCCGCCAAGGCAGCGCCTGATGGCTACACGTTGCTGATTGCCACCACCAGCACGCACTCGATCGGCCCGTATATCAATACGCACCTGCCGTACAACACCGAGACCGATTTCACGCCAATTGGTCAGGTCGCCACGGCGACCAATGTGCTGGTGGTACCGAACCAGTTGCCGGTCAAGAACGTCAAGGAACTGATCGACTACGCCAAGAAGCATCCTGGCGAACTGAACTATGCGTCGAGCGGCAATGGCACCGTGGTGCACCTGACCGCCGAAGCGTTCAAGGCGCAGGCCGGTGTGTTCATCACCCATATTCCGTACCGTGGTACCGCGCTGGCCGTACCCGACCTGATCTCGAACAAGGTGCAGGTGCTGTTCGACAGCATCGTCTCGGGCATGCCGCACGTGAAGGACGGCAAGCTCAAGGCGCTGGCCGTAACGAGCCTCAAGCGTTCGCCGCTGGCACCCGAGTTGCCTACGGCAAGCGAATCGGGCCTGCCCGGCTTTGAATCCGATACCT
>VFQP010003484.1_pt1 | contig 15924 bp, 19 predicted proteins | sample 3512351 | NCBI WGS metagenome assembly VFQP01 (sample SAMN10412372, study PRJNA504923) | tailings metagenome | isolation source: Relicate 1 Philex TSF1 revegetated site | place: Philippines: Tuba, Benguet | collected 2017-08-29 | reverse complement strand
CAGCCCCAGGAACTCCTTGACCAGCCCCACCACCACCTCCTCCAGCGCGCCGGCCTCCGCCCCCGCCCCACCACCGTCACCACCCCCACCGCCGCCCTCGGCGCCCGCCCCACCGTCCTTGCTTCCACTGCCCCCAGCGCCGGCGGCGGGAGGTGGGCCTGCGAGGAGCGCCACCAGGCGGACCAGCTGGAGGGGGTCGCGGGGGAGCCCCTGGGAGAGCGCGGCGACGACGGCGGCCTGGCGGTCGGGGTCGCCGGGCGCCACCAGCGCGGCCAGGTCCACACGGGCGTATGGATCCTTGTCCGCCTGCACACATGGCGCAGCAACTAAGTGTGTGTGGGTATTTGCACCTCAGCGGGGCCAGAGTGGAACGACGTCGTCCGCAAGCGAGCACAAGGGCGAAGCGTGGGCGGCGTTTGGCAGAAGCACCCAGAACCAAGGCGAGTGTGAGGGAGCGGAGCGTGGTGCGGAGTCAGCACCGGCTCCAACGTTTCAGGCTGAGAGCCTCACCTGCAGCAGCAGCTCTGCCGCCCGGTCCACCTGCCCCGCCGGCAGGCCTGCCAGGCGCAGCAGCTCTGCAAGCTCGGCTTGCACGGTCGCCGCGTCGCCCTCGGCAACCTTGGACAGCACCTGGCCGGCACGGCAGGCGACGCCACGCACCATGGTCAGGGTTAGGGCTTAGCGCGCAGCGCGTGCACACAACAGCAACAGCAGCGGCACGGCGTGAGCTGTGACGGCGAGCGAACGGAAGAAGGCGTTAAGTGGACAGAACCTCCACACCAAGTGTACCTTGTCAATGAGCGTGATGAGCCGTGCGAGATCAGGCGCCGTCGGCGTGCTGGCGGTAGTGTTGGCCTCCGGGCTCTGATCGCGGGTCTCCCCGGGGAGGATGGGCCGGTGCGCGCGGTGCGACGACGGCGGCGCGAGCCCGCCACCCTCCTCCCCCTCCTGCTGCTGCGACGCCGGCAGCGGCGGCGGCGGCCCGGCGCCCTCCTGACCATCCTGCTGCAGCGATGCCGGCGGTGGCGGCGGGGAGGGCGTGGCGCGCAGGGCGCGCCTGGCTGCCGCCGCAGGCGCCGCCGCCGCTGCACCCAAGGGCAAGGAGGACAGGGAGGAGGTGGAGACGGACAAGGCGCCGGCGTCGGCGAGCCGTCGCCGCGGCGGCGCGGCGGGGCCGTCGGCGGCGGTGCGGTTGCCGCGCCGCGCCGCGATGCTCTGGAGCAGCGGGCCCAGCAGCTGCTTGAGCGTCTCCGGGTCCAGCTGGCGGGCCGCCGCGCGCGACGCGGCGCTCCACGCTACGCCTGCGGCGGCAAGGCACAGGTGGCGTCACCGTGACCTCGACGCACGGCAGGGTGGAAAGGGAGGAACCGGAAGCGGGAGAGAGGGCTCAGACGACAGCAGGCCAGAGCATGCCCGCCTGCCCTCTCCCGGCACAACAGCACGCCGAGTGTACAAGTGGCCATCTCCTCACCGGACAGCACGCCAGGAGCACAGCAATTTGCTCACCGGGCACGGACGACAGCAGGTTGAAGTACTGGCCGAGCCGCTCCGTCTCCACGCCCCGCTGCCGGTAGAGCTGCTCCACGCGCCCCAGCGCCTGCTCGGCGGCCGAGGCGAACTCGACGGGCGCCCGCAGCACGATGGGGTCGGCCCACATGAGCGCGGCGTACTGGGGCGGCTGCCGCGAGGCGTTGCCGTGCACCTGGCCAAGCAGCCACTCGCTCATCGTGTAGGAGTCCGTCATGTTGAGGTCCTGCGCAGTGGCGGTGGAGGTGGTGGGGGCCATGCAAGCGGTGTGCCAGCGTTCAGGGCATGAGCGTGAGTCTGTGACGTTGAGGTCCTGCGCGGCGGTGGTGGGGGCGGCAGTGCAAGCGGCGTGCAAGGATAGAGCGTGTACCGAGCCCGTCACGTTCAGGTTCCGCGCGGCGGTGGTGGTGGCGAGCGCGCCAGGGCGTGCTGGTGCTCTGGTGTGCGTGCGGCGCGGTGCGCCTGGCGGTCGCTTGGTGGTGAGGAGCATGGGGAGAGCGGCGGGGGCCCGTCCTCCACGTCCTTCGATTCCAGACGAGAGTCACGAGTGTTGCGTGCGGTGGAGGGTGCCAGTGGTGAGGACAGCTGGGCTGGGCTGGCGCGAAGCAGAGGATGCTAGGCGGCTCACCCTGACGGAGAGGCCGTTGGGGCAGGCCTGGCCGCCCGCCCACGCCAGCTTGGGCACCCAGCCCTCAAACACCGTCTTGCGGCGCGCCTGCGAGGCGTCCTGGGGCAGCGGGTGCTGCGGGCCCATGCACCCGGCCAGGATGCCCGGCGCCGGGTTGTGCGACATGACCACTGCGCAGCATGCACAGCGTGGCAACGCGTGTCAAGGGTCTCGCATCTGGTACATGCAGAACCTCTTTGGCAAGCGTCTCCGATCTGCGGCGCCACAGCGCCGAGTCGCGAACGCCATGCAACGGCGGCGGAGGCGGCGAGGAGAGGGTGACGCGGCGCAGGGTAGCCGGGAGCGCACCTGGCGTGACCTGCTCCATGTTTTGAAGCGTGAGCGTGAGGCTGGGGCCCGAGGGGTCGATGTTGAGTAGCAGCATGGTGAGCGTGGCCGCCACCGCCAGCACGGGCAGCAGGAAGAGGTACAGCATACCCTGCGGCACAGGAGTCAAGTGCACGGCAGGAGGGCCAGGAATTGAGGTGAGGCGGGGGACGGCAAGAGGTACAGCGTGCTCAGCAGAGAGGCGGCCCCGCCAAAGCTCGAGTTCACCAACACGCCGACAGCAGCACGCCGGCGAGGGCAACAGCGCCAGCAGGCCTGGCGCATCGCCGGCCCGGCGCACCTTCCAATCCCGCGACGCGATGAGCGCGCGCTTGGACAGCATCAGCCTGTAGCTCCGCCACGCGTACGCCGCCTCTGACCTCCGACCCTTGGCCCCGCCCGCTCCGCCCTTCCGCCGGCCCCCGCCGCCTCCCTCCCCGCGCCGCCGCCCGCCCTCCCGCTTCGCCTCGCCGCTCCCTCCGCGCTCGCGCCCCTCCTCCTCCTCCTCTTCCACCGCCGCGTCTCCTCGCAGCACCGCCAACCACCGCCCCTCCGCGTCCCCATCGGAGTGTGCCACCGCCGCCGCCTTGCCCCCGCCCGACTCGCCATCCGACGCGCCTCTCAACCCGTCACCGCCACCCGCCGCCGCCGCGGCCACCGCCGCGGCGTCCCCGTCCGCGCTCAACGGCCCGCTGGCGCCGAGCCCGTCGATCAGCAGGAACGCGGGCTGAGCGCGCGCAGCGTGCAGCGGGGAGGACGCGGCGCTCGACGACGCAGCGCCGCCGCCCGCGGTGGCGCCCACCACTTTGCCGCCCGGGAGCACTCGAACATGCCCCGCGGCCGGCTCCGCCGACGCGTGATGGGGGACCGCAGGCGGCGGTGCCGTGGTCGCTGCCAGCAGTGGCGCATCGGGCGACTCTATGCTCGCCCCGCCCGGTGCGGGGCCATCATGCGCTGACGTGGGGTCGGCGCTGCCAGGCAGCGGCGGTGATGGCGGCGGCGGCGGCGGCGCACGCGCCGGCGCAGGCGAGGGCTGCACGGCAGGCCTGCTGACCGGCAGTGCCGGCGGCGGCTGCGGCGGCTTGGAGAGGGCAGGCGCGGTTGAGGAGGGCGGACCACCCGGCTGCTGCTGCTGCTGCTGCGGCGGCGGCGATGGCGCGCCGCGGGCGCCGTGGGTGTGGTGCGCGTCACTGTCGGCGGTGACGGCGAGGAAGACCTCCTCGAGGGTTGGCATGGAGATGGAGACGTGCGCCAGGCCCAGCTCGCGCCGGTGCTGCTCCAGCAGCTCCAGCAGCCTGCGGTTTCCGCAGGTCAGGGGTTCGCGTTGAGGGTTGAACGCATGGAAGGGCGACAACAGAGCGCGATAACAGAGCGCGGAGCGTCTGTCCGGCGACAATGGCGAGAGGGGCGCGTGCGTGGTGGTCACTGCCTGCCCGTGTCCACCACCGCCCCGAGTCTCTCCTCACACACCTGGCGAAGCGAGGCGACTCGTCAGCCGGGAGCTTCAGCACGAGCTCGGTGCCAACATGCCGCGCCAGCCGCGCGCCGCGCACGCACCGCCCCACCAGCGCGCACGCCCGCGCCATGCGCCGCAGCAACGCCTTCCCCTCGCCCTCGCCCTCGCCCGCCCCGGCGGGTCGACCGTCAACGGGGGCACCGTCGACGGGGCCGGACAGCGTGCAGGCCAGTGTGTAGGCGCCGCCGTGCGAGTCCTTGAGCGCGAGGCTTGAGCCCTGAGCCCTAATGCGCCCTCCCGCCATGATGACGATGTTGTCGGCCAGGAGGTCCGCCTCATCCTGCGGTAGCAAAGGACGGAATCGGACAGGGCACGGGATGCCAGCAGGGAAAGGTCGCATGCGGCGTGCGGGTGTGGCGAGCGATTGGGCTGAACGAGTCGTGCTGGGCGTGGCGTCCAGGCCAGCCCCCCCCCCCAAAACAGCCAGGAGGTGTCCCTCATCGCTCTACATCCCTCTCCACCCTCACCATGTAGTGCGTGGTGAGGAGGATGGCCCGCGAGGCGCGCACGGAGTTGAGCAGCGCCCACATGCCCCGACGCGCCGTCGGGTCCATGCCGCTGGTCGGCTCGTCCGCCAGCACCACCTGCGGCCACGCATGCGTCAGGGCTTGCTGACTAGGGTTTCGGCTGCGCCCCGCACACTGCGCTCGCAGGTCCCCTCTGCGCCGCCCTGCCCTGCAGAACAAAGGCGGCACCGAGGGGAAGAGAGAGCAGGCACGGCGCTGACACGAGGATGGCTAGGGTTGGGTGCCCTGGGGGTCGCACCTGCGACCCGCCGATGAGCGCCATGCCCAGCTGCAGCTTGCGCTTCATGCCGCCGGAGAGGGCGGACGCCATGGCGCGCTCGTCGGCGGGCGCAAGCCCTACGGTGGCGCGCATGGCGCCGGCCTGCTCGGTGCACCTGCGGACGAAGCGGCGGCGTCAGCGGCGGCGGCGGTCAGGCGCGATACAACCTCTGGTCAATGCAGCGCCTTCCTGCTCACGCAATGTGGTGGCCAACACTGCTGCCCACGCACACGCACCCACCTGCTCCACCCGGGCACCCCCTTGAAGGCGGCCAGCAGGATGATGAGGTGCCCTCCCACGCAACCTGCCCCCCTGCCCACACACCCACACCCACCTGCTCCACCCGGGCACCCCCTTGAAGGCGGCCAGCAGGATGATGAGGTGCCCTCCCACGCAACCTGCCCCCCTGCCCACACACCCACACCCACCTGCTCCACCCGGGCACCCCCTTGAAGGCGGCCAGCAGGATGATGAGGTGCCCTCCCACGCAACCTGCCCCCCTGCCCACACACCCACACCCACCTGCTCCACCCGGGCACCCCCTTGAAGGCGGCCAGCAGAATGAGGTGCTCCCGCACCGTCAGGCGGCTGATGAGCACCTCGTGCTGCGGGCACAGGCCCAGGCTCTGCCGCGCCTCGGACGTGGCCTGCACTATCGAGTGCCCTGCAGAACAGCGCCGCGGCAGGCAGGGTGCACAAACTCTGCGCCCTGGGCCTGTAGAGTGAGCCCATTCCTCTCTCCCTGGCGCCGGCGATTCAAAGCGGCAGCGGAAACTTGGGTGCTTCCCTGAGCCGCCTGCGTCGTCTTTTCGGGACAGCACGCCGCCCACCACCAGCTTAAGCCTCAGCCCCCAGGGAAGACTGACAAGGGCCTCGGCGGCTCTCCGTGTGCTCAGTTCGAGGAGGAACGCAGCTCTCTGGCGCGTGGTTCCCAGGTCCGCGGCGCCCGCACCTGCGATGACCACGTCGCCGGCCGTGGGCGTCGCCAGGCCCGTCATCATGGCCACCGTGGTCGACTTGCCGGCGCCGTTGTGCCCTGCAGACGCGTGAAGACAGCACACAGCGCAGTAGCAGCAAGAAGGGTGACACAGGGACGCCAGGACCGCATGGAGCAGCCTTCAATCTTCTCTCTGCAAGGAGACAGAAGGGGGCAGCACCGACTGCACCCATCCGGCAGGTGGTGGCTTGGTGGCAGGAGCACCAAACAGCAGAACAGAAGAAGCAGCACCAGACCGCACCGAGCAGCGCGGTGATTTGCCCGTGGTGCATGGTCAGGGACAGGTCGCGCACGGCCACAACGCCGTTGGGGTAGCGCATGTGCAGCCCGCGGATCTCCACCGCCGGCCGCTGCCCCGCCGCGCCGCCGCCGCCGCCGCCGCCGCCGTCGCGGTCCATGCCGGTGCTGCGCGGCGGCGCCGGCGTGGCCGCTGAAAGGTCCGCGGACGGCATGGTGAGCAGCGGCATGCCCTCATGCAGGGCTCTGGAGGAGGAGGAGGAGGAGGGGCTGTTGTCGCCGCGGAGGGCGGCGCGGAGGCGGCGCGAGGAGGCGAGGGCGGCGCCGCGGCAGGCGCGCACGCAGGGCTGCCAGTACTGGGGACGGCAGGGGAAGGGGAAGGGTAGCGTGGGTCCGTAGCCGCTGGGGATGACCTGCGCAGTCGCATTCCGCAGCGCCCGCACGCCACGCGTAGTGGCTACCAACACCGCGCGAAAGCTGCTCCCCAAATGTGACGTCCTGCAGGGCCCGACAGGCCTGCTCATGGTGCGCTGGACCCCAACCGTAGCCCAAGCCCTAACCTTGTCAAAGTAGGCCGCCAGCAGCAGGTACAGCGCCGTGTCGAGCCACAGCATGCCCAGCGTGGCGCCCAGCGGCAGCGGGTCGTTCCACACGTCCGACCTGGCAGGCAAACGGACCACAGCGCGCAAAGCACCCGTGGCGGCGGTCGCAGCGGCAGCAACTGTCAAGAGCAACTGGACGACGCAAACAGGGCACGTGCGGGCAGGGCTGTCAAGCTCCGCTGCAGAGGGCGGTGGCGAAGAGGCAGGCAGGTGTTGGGGCCCGAGGATGATGGTGAGTCGCCGTGGCAAGTTGCTCACCACTGCATGCCTCCGCCGGCGCCCTCGTACTGCGCCAGAAGGTCCATGCCAAAGGCAAAGGCGCTGGGGGCCAGCAGGCACGTGGCCAGCTTGCCGACGATGGCCTGGTTGGGCGCTGCGGCCAGGACACGTGCGTTGCGCGACGGCGCGACGCATTGAGCACGTGTTGGGACGCAGCCTCAAGAGGTTGATGACGGGCACTCAGGCGTGGGCTGGCGCCCAATCTTCTCAGTGCGCTGCCGCGGCTGTGCACACATTGGGCACCGTGGGTGGGTGCGCGCCCACGCGCGCGACTCACCGGCCTTGAAGAAGGCAAAGCGCGGCAGCACGATGGCAAAGTGCGCCAGGGGCCCCACCACGGCGCTCGCCTGCATGAAACAAGCGCGGCAGCAGCGCTCCATACGCAGAAGCATGCCACGCGACGCAGAGTGGTCTGCCTGCGCCGCCAAAGCCGCCTCGCCGCTGCGCGGCGCAAGCCTGAACTGTTCGGCGTCAAGTGTTCAGTCAGAGGCAGCTGGCTTGCTGAAGAACCAGCCGACAGGGCAGACTTCTCGCCAAAGGGTGACGCTAAACCTTTGCCTTGCTGAAGAAAGAGCTGGCAGGGCAGAACGCCGAAGGACGCGCACCTTTGCCTTGCTGAAGAAGGAGCTGACCAGCACGCCGAACGCCAGCTCCGACTGGCAAAAGGCAAAGACGTAGGTAAAGAGCAGCGAGCCCGAGGTGGTGCCCAGGAAGGAGCTGCCGGCCACCGCCACCGCCAGCACCGACACGAGCAGGAAGACGAGCGTGTAGGCAATCATCCACGACGCCTGCGCGACGCATGCCCGGCACACCGCGAGCCCTTTGGTCCGTGTTTCCTTCATTTCCCTCGTGCGGCGTGCGGCGTGCGGCGAGCGGGAAAGGAACTCTTGTGGCACGGCGAGTAAGCAGGGACAACAGGAGGTGCGGTGCGGTGCCGCGCGCCGTGGTGGCGTGGCGCACCTGGAGCACCCAGGGCTGCAGCCCCATGATGCACAGCACCTCGCGCAGCTTGGTCTCCTTCTCCTCCACCATCTGCGCGCAAGAGGCTGGGGCTAGGGGTTAGTCGCCCGCGCAAGGGGCAAGGACGGCGGGGCAAGGGCGCGCAGCGAGCGGCGGCGCCACGGGTGAATGCTTTGGCTTTTCGCCGCGCTCGTGCAGGACGGGCCGGCAAGGGCGTGCGCCGGGCGCCCCCCACGGGAGCTCCGCTCTCCAGCCGCGGCTCTGGGGCGCAAGCCGCAGCACAGCACGCACGGCACGCAGCGCACAGGGACGGTGCAGGCGCGGCGCGGTCATGCGCACCCCTCGGATGAGCATTGCCAGGGGGAAGACCATGGACAGGCACATGACCAGCCCTAGCATGGGTCCCACGGCGTCGTAGAACGGGTTGATCACGAAGCTGGGCCTGCGCAGAAGCCACCACCAAGGGCAACGCAGTCGGGTCGCAGCGATGTCACCGCGTTGCTCAGTGCGCTGCGGCCCGCCGTCCCAGCGCGCATGCTGCCGAGGCGGCACGCAACGCGGCTCGGGATTGCATGGCGCGCCCGCGCGCCCTCGCCCGCCCGCCCTTGCGCAGCAAGGCGCAGGGCGCTGCTTCCTGGCTCCCACGCGGCCCGTACGCCAGCACGCAACCACCCAGAGAGGGCTGAAAGCACACATAGCGTGGGATGTGCACGCCCGCCGAGCGCGCAGGGTTGCGGGAAGCCCCACCCCGAGGAACACCCCGCCGCGCAACCGCAAAAACTCTTGCGATTGAAGGCTCACTTTGGGAAGGCGCACACCCACAGCGCGTAGGGCTGCTGCTGCACGTCGGGGTAGAGCCTGGGCGGCGCGTGGTACGTCACGTTCCACACGGCCGTCTGCGGCACCACCACGCTCGCCTCCATGCTGGCGTTGTGCCCTGCGCGGCGGTGCGGCGGCCGAGGCAGCTGGCGGCCTGGCGGCACCTGGCTTTCTGCCTGCCTGCACCGCTGGGCGATCCGCGGCGCACGGCGGAGACGCCCACGTGGCTGGCGATCACACCTCGCCGCGGTCATTCGTGAGGCTGTGGCCAAAGGGACGAGAATGAACGCCAGCTTTTGAGAGGGCGCGCACGGCACGCACCGAGCACGTAGTTGTTGATGGCAGCCTCGATGGAGAAGAAGCCGGACGTGAGGTACATTTTGTACCGCCTGCACGCCGTACCGCCGCAGCAACGATACAAGCTCCGTTCACCCCAGCGCGCGGCTCCACCCCTTTGGAGTGCACCGCACCGAAGGCTGAGGGCACCCCCGCGCTGCAGTAAAGGTGCAGGACAGTCAACAGTCGCTTACCTGGAGGTGCTATGGGAGAACTTTTCGATGCTGACCCAGGTCTCGGGCGTCTCGAGCAGGCTCATGCGGATGGTGTAGTCGGCGCTGCCGCCGGGCTCGGGCCCGTGCGCGAAGTCCACCACCGCCCTGCGCACCCACGCACGCACGTTGCCGGCGGCGCGTCGAGCTTCCCACACCTGCCTCCACCAAGTTGGCGGAGCCGCCTCGGGCAAAGGTGCGACCGCAGCGCCGCGTCGCGCGCGTCGCCGCCCGCCCACAGGCATGCGCTTCAAGCGCACGCCCAACCCCAACCGGCTGGCCGCTCCACCAGACGGCGGAAAAAGAGCTCCACCAGGCCGCCGCACCAGAAGTTGTAGCCCTCTGCCGCCATGGTCTCCACCCTGGCGCGCGGGAGGATGCCCAGGAACTGGTCGCGGAAGAAGACGTGCCGCTCCGACAGGGCCTCCACCAGCGCCTCCACCTGCAGGAGCGGGGCAGGCGTGCAAGCGATGAGGCAGCCTTCCGCGCCGCAGTGATGCGAAACTTGAGGGTGGGCGCAGGGCGGGCGGGTGGAGCAAGAGCCGGACAGCGTCATCTTGCTGTCTGTGTCAGCACAGCCGGCTGACAGCCTGCAGAAACAACGACGGCAGAAAGGGGGGGGGGGGCGGACCTTTGGCCGGTTGGCGTCGGTGGTAGTGAAGACCAGCTTGCCCGTGAAGGCAAGGTTGCCAAGCCAGTTCCAGCCGTAGTCCCGCCGGAAGTTGGCCAGCACTTGCGCCACCTGCGGGGGGCCGCGGACGCGGCGGAGTCACTCGGCCGCCGCGGCACGGCGGCGCCCGTCCGCGGTGTGACGCCCGCCCGCGCGCCCAGCGGCCGGGGCCTGGATGCGGCCGGGGAGCACAGGCCTGCATGCGCCGCCTGGCCTCCCTCACACATGCCTGCTGTTGGCCTTTGCCGTCCTTCCCATTCGTGCCTCGCACACTTCCTTTACGTCTGGCCTGCCACCCGCACCTCTGGGCTGCTCTCCATGATCATCTCTCTTCCACCCCTCCGCCCCTCCCTGCTGTGCTGCTCTTCCCCTCCTCGTCCCGCCCTCGTGCCCTCCGCACCTCGGGTTGCTCTCTATGGCCAGGGTCTCTCTTCCACCCCTCCGCCCCAACCTGCTGTGCTGCTCTTCCCCCCCTCGCCCGGCCCTCCTGACGCCCGCACCTCTGGGTTGCTCTCCATGGCCAGGGTGAGCGAGCGCGACACCAGCAGCCACTCATCGAGCGTGAACATGGGCAGCGGGCCCTGAGCGACAGCACGCACGCATCAGCAGGCAGCGGGGCGAGGAGCGCGGCTCGCAGGGCGCCCGTCGCAGGCTCGGGCGCGGGCGCGGGCGCCGCGAGGGCGGCTGCGTGCTGCGGCGGCGCGCGCTGTCCGGCCACGCCAGCTTGGCTCACCCGGTTGTTGATGAACTCCTGCAGGATGGCAGCGGGGACACGACAGGCAAGCGGGCAGCATCACTCAGTGCGTGCTCGCTGGCGGTGCCAGACGCACACGCGCCATGAGCGCGATTGCACGCATCCCACGCGTCCCTGGTGCCCCTTCCCTCAGGCCAGATAGCCCCCCAAACCAAACCGTGGGCTCACCAGGTACACCCCCAGGCGGCCCTTCCTTCAGGCCACAAATGCATGCTCACCAGGTACATGTCCACTACGGACTTGGCCAGCGCCACGGCGCCCCGCTCGGCGCACGCCGCCCAGTCCTGCTGCTGTTGAGCCGGATTGTCGCGCGCCACGCCCGCCGACGCATTCACCACCGCCTGCGGCCGACGTTGGTCGGTTGGTGGACGGTGCGCGGCAGCAGAGCCCCGCGATGCGCCAGGAGCTCCACGCCACGGGTGCAGATGCGAGGCGCGCACACCCAGCAAGCTGCTGGCGCTGCGGCCGCGATCGCGCCAGGTGCCCCCCCACCGCAGGAGGAGGTCCACGCACCTGCGCCGCGCCGCGCACCACCTCCGCCAGCTCCGGCGGCACGGGCACCTCGCCACTGGCGTTGCCGCCGCCGCCCTCGCGCCTGCCCCACGCGACGCCCTGGGCGATGAGGTCCGCCGTGGCGCGCGCGTTGACCTCGCGCGTGTAGTTGCGCAGCTGCTCGCTGACCAGGGCGCTGAGGTTGAGCGGGGGAAGGCGCGCCTCGAGCTGCTGCGCCGCGCCGGCCGAGCAGCCCGGCACGCCCGACCTGTGCGCAGCGGTGGAGCGGCGATGCGGAGCAAGCAGTCAGGTCCGCAAGGTGGCGGTCACCTGGGAAAGTGACGGGTAGAGGCTTCCAGCGCATTTCCCGAGGGAAGTTCCCGAGGGAGCAGGCGGCCCGTAATGTGAGCGCGCACGAGCGCAGGGTGCCAGCCATGCACGAGCAGCTCTGCCAGAGGGAGCTGCGGTGTGCCCCCCACGCGACGCCAAGGCTGGGCCCGGCAGGCGCAGGCGCACGTGTGGCGGAGCCCCCAGCGGTCGCACAGGGGACGCACCACTCGAGGGAGTCGACGAGCATGCCGTTGAGGTTCTCGGCCAGGCGGTGCAGGTCGCCGGCATAGTTCCACTCGCCATACTGATGAATCTGCGCGCGTTGCCAAGCGCAGTGGCGTGGGCGGGCTGGAGGTGCGCATCCCGACTGGGGTGTACGGAGCAACGCCGCATAAGCGCTGTGTGAGACCGTGATCGCGCGGCTGCCTTGCCTTTGTCTTGTGGTGCGCGTAGACCAGGGCGGCGAGCACCAGGACGGGCGAGATGACCTGCGCGCCACACGGTGCCAGCAGCATCGTCCGACCCGCAGACAGCACTGGTGGGCCGCCATCAGCTGCGTCGACGCCGTGATGGGCAGAAGCGCAGCTGTGTGCTGCACGCGTGATGCTCAGCGGTGGGATTAGCGGGCGCCGGATGCCCAGAAGGTGCGCGCTCGCGGGACATGCGCCTCACCTCGAGCAGCGTCTGCACCCAGCCGCGCCGCTTCTGCAGAGCCTTCTTCCACAGGCAGTACCGCAGCTGCTGGCCCCACAGGTGCCACCCGCTCAGCAGAAGGGGTGGCTCCGCAGGCGCGCTCATCGCGGTGGGAAATGGGTGGCCAGCGAGCGGAGCACCTGGTCACGCGCCACCGACGAAACCGTGCCTCATCATCTCTCGGGTCGATCGTGCCTTTCGAGCCTTTGCCCTCGCAATCGCGAGATGGCGCCTTTGCGCCTTTGCCACAAACCGATCGTGGCGACAGCTGCGACGGGTGCAGATCTGATCACACAGGCATCACCCCCGCACGCGCTGTTCCTCCTCCAAATGCTGCTGCTGCTGCACCGACGCGGGGCCTGCACTCGCGCCCCCAACCGCCGCCTCCGTCGGGACGCGCTTGCGCATCAACCGCTTGCGGTCCTGCCCCAGCAGCACCACCAGCCAGGGGTCCGACGCCGCCGTGTCAAAGCCCGCCGCCTCGTAGAGCTTGGCCGCCGGCTGGTCCTGGAACCGGAGGTGAAGGTACAGCTCGTCCTCGCACGCCACCTCGCACGCCTGCAGCCAGAGCGTGCACAGCCAGGGCGGTCGCCAGGGGTCAACGCAGGCAGGGCGCGCGCGCCACGCGACGTGGCGAAGGCGGCGTGTTTGCGCGCGCCGCACCTTTTCCACAGCGCGGATGAGGTGCCGGCCCACGCCGCGCCGCCGCCACTCGCCCGCCACCGCCATGTTGCACAGGTACGCGGCCCTGCGGGGCGGCTGCAGCGTCAGCGACGCAGAGTGCGTGCTGCGGTCGAACGACACCTGCGCGGCGGCAGCGGCGGCACCGCCCAGCAAATGGTCCAGCATGTGTGAGCGGGCGGTCCACCAGAGAGGGACCGCTTGCACCAGACGCACGCTGCAGCTTCGCCGCGAGAGCCTGTCATGAGCTGCAGCCCGCACCTCTGCCGTGCCCAGAAGCGTTTCCGACCACTGCGCCGGCCTCAGACGCGCCGCGTGGCCCGCCGCGTCGGGTGGTGGTTGCGCCGCCCCTACCGCACTGTCCCGGTTGGTCCAGCCTTCCGCCTGGCTGGTGCTGGTGCTGGTGCTTGGCGGCCCGCTGTCGTCCACGCTGGCGACGGAGTTGCTGTTGCTGCTCCTCTCGCTGGCGTCCAGCTCCGGCGCGTGCGGGGCGGGGTGGGGTGGGGCGGGCGGCGGCGGGCTGCGCAGAAGCGCAGCAAAGATGACGGTGCGTGGCAGCAGGCCGGTCTGGGCCTCGAGGTACGCGCCGATGCGCCTCCGGAGCAGCTTCCTGCGCAGGGCAGGCAGGCCAGGGATCGCAAAGGGTAAGGGCCAGCGTGGAGAGCAGGGGCTGCTGAACTGGAGTCTGCACCTCACAGCCGTTCTCCGGCTGACGGCGTGCAGCAGTTCAAGGCAGCAACACCAAGGCAGTGCGCCGCACAGCACGCAGCGCGCAGCGGTGTGTTGGTGCAGAGCGCACCCACCCGGGCCGCACGCTCACTGCCCCCCCTTCAGCTCACCAACCCGGGCACCCGCACGCTGCGCCACCCCCCACCTCCCCAACCCGGGGCACCTGTACGTCCTGAGCTGCGCCGCGTCCACAAAGGCGTCGGTGAGCAGTTCGCTGAGCTGGCTGCGCCACTCGAGCGGCAGCGGCCGCACCACCAGCTTGGAGCCTGCGCAGGAGGGCGTGCCAGCGCCGCCGAGGGTCGACGGCGTGGTGGCCCTGCATTGAGGACGACACAGGGTTGTTGCTGCGGGCCGCACCAGGCGGCACGTCGGGCCAGTCGACCGGGGCTTCGACGGATATGTTGAGCAGTGCGGTCTCCAGCTCCTGGCGGGAGGCAGCGTCTTGATGCCCTTGCTGCTGCTGCGAGTGCGAGCAGCAGAGCTGCGTGGGATGGCAAGGTCCGGGGGCGAGGTGGCGCGCGCACGCGTCCGCGGTGTGCGAGCAACCACGCACGCACCCATGGGTTCCACCACGCCTGCACGACGACGCCCGGCCTGTCGTCGTGCCCCGCTGCGTGTGGCCTCCTCCTTCTGTGAGCGTTGGCGGGGCACGGAGCTGGCGTGCACCGGAGGGCAAAGGTGGCGCCGGCGCCAGCCAGCACCACGGTGGCAGCCGCCGCAGAGCGACACGGGAGGGAGAGCTTGCGGGCCTGCATTCTGGCAGCAAGCGAACAGGCACACTGCTCTCCGCGATCTCTTGATGGTTTGCCCCATGGTGACCTGAAACAGGGCACAACAGGAGTGGCGAGCAGCTCGCGGATCGACTGTCGACGAGATGGCCGACACGGAGCTTGACGCGGGCGCTGCGGCTGGAGAGCAGGCGGCAGCTGGCACCGCAGCGCAGCCCCCGGCGCCCGCAGGCACGGGCGCAGCACGACGTTCTCGCAGCCACAGCCAGCGTGAGGTTGTGTGCTCGTGCCCTTCATGCAGCGTGGCCATCACCGAACGTGTGCCCTTGCGTGTGCGCAGGGGACGGCGCCGGCGACGTGCCCGCAGCCGTGGCTGCACCATCAGCGGCGAACGAGGAAGCCAAGCCTGTGAGTCGCAGCGCCTGTAGTGCCCCTGGAGTGAGCATCTGGCGGGGTTCTTCATGCGGGCAGGCGACCCAGCGCCTGCCGTGCCGGCGGCTGCCTTGCGCAGGTGTCCCGCAACCAGCAGAAGAAGCTGGCCAAGCAGCAGAGGTGCGCGGCGCTCAAACGACCAGGCTGGACAGGCGCATGAACTGTGAACGCGCTCACACCTTTCTGCCGCCGCTCCGCGGACGCTTGCCACGCACGGCGCAGGCTTCAGGAGATCAAGGTGCAGAAGCGCAAGGAGCAGAAGGCCAAGAAGCAGGCGCAGCGGCAGGCCAAGCAGGAGGAGCTCAAGCAGATGCCCGAGGAGGAGCGCAAGGCCCGCCGGGAAGCGTCGCACGTGCGTGCCGCGCTGGCGGCGTGTTCCTGGCCCACCTTGAGCACCTTGGGAACCGACATCGCAGCACCGCCGTCTCGCCAGCAGCTGGCTGGAGTACGAAACCTCACGTGAGTGAGCTCCGCGTCGTCGCCTCTGCGTTGCGCAGGCGTCGAGGCAGGAGCGCCAGCAGGAGCACAAGCAGCGGCAGGAGCGGCTCAAAGCGGTGAGAGGCGCGCGCCCTGCTGGGGCTGCTGCTCGCGGCGCACGCACGCCCTGCCGCCCAGGCAGGCGCCACCCACGCTCGCCAGCGGCGCAGCGGGGGCGCTTGCGGCTGAGCTTGCGCAAGCGCACAGCCAGGCGGGTGCCGGTCTCTCCGCGCTGCGGCGCGCGGCTCGTGAGGGTGGTGCAGCACCAAGCACGCATGCCGGCGGCGCACGGGCTCACGCCATTCGATGGGCCAGGCGGGTGTTGCCGCCATCCGCGCCGTGACGCGCGTCTGTTGCGCACGCACGCTCTTGTGTGCGCAGGCGCTGGGCGAGGGCAACGTGCGCCTGGTGATTGACCTCGACTTCAACGGGCTCATGCCGCAGCACGACCAGAAGCACCTGTGCCAGCAGCTGGGCTACTCGTACTCGGCCAACACCAAGGTGAGGGTGTGTGTTGGATTCGCATCTGTTTGAGCACCTCGGCGGGGCCGGAGCGCACTTGTCGGACGCATCAGATGCCTCGCCCCGTGCGTGTTGGCGGCGCTGGCAGGTGGCCAAGCCCTGCCACCTGCACCTGCTGGGCCTGCGTGGCGAGCTGGGCGAGCTGGCGCGC
>VFQP010003482.1_pt1 | contig 15937 bp, 14 predicted proteins | sample 3512351 | NCBI WGS metagenome assembly VFQP01 (sample SAMN10412372, study PRJNA504923) | tailings metagenome | isolation source: Relicate 1 Philex TSF1 revegetated site | place: Philippines: Tuba, Benguet | collected 2017-08-29 | reverse complement strand
CTTCCTGGTGGTGCTGCGGCCGTTCAAGGTAGGCGATTTCGTAACGGTGGGTGGCGTCACGGGTACCGTGCGTGAAATCGGCCTGTTTGCCACCACGCTCGATACGCCCGACAACGTGCTGACCGTGGTGGGCAACAACAAGATCTTCAGCGACACCATCCAGAACTACACCGCCAATCCGTTCCGGCGCGTGGAACTGAAGGCGCAGCTGGCCGGCACCACCGACGTGGGCGCGGCGGTCACGCTGCTCAAGGAAAGAATCGCGGCGATTCCCAACGTGCTCGGCGATCCGCCGGTCGACGTCGAGATCCTCGAATTCACGTTGGTCGGCCCGGTGCTGGCGGTACGTCCGCACTGCCACAACGATCATTACTGGCAGGTGTACTTCGACACCAATCGCACAATCCGCGACAGCTTCGGCCAGGCCGGCTTTGCGGCGCCAATGCCGGCGCAGACGGTGATCATGCAGAACGCTCCGGCGGTACCGCTGACCGAGCCGGCCAATCAGGCGGCCTGAAGCGGCGCTTCAGTGCGGCTGGCGCAGGCCAGCCCGGCCGTACAGACGTAGCAGCACCGCGCCACTGCCGCAGATGGCCATCACCACGGCCAGCGGCAGCGACGTGCCGTCATGCCAGACACTGACTGCCGCGCCCGCCAGCGTGCCGAAGCCGAACTGCAGCGTGCCCATCAGCGCCGAAGCCGTGCCGGCGCGATGGCTCTGACGCGACAAGGCCAGCGCCGAGGCATTGGGTGTGATGCAGCCCAGTCCGGCAAGGAAGACAAAGAAGCAGCACAGCAGCACCGGTAGCGTGGCCACACCCAGCAGCGCGGCAACGGCCAGCGTGAGGCCTGCCAGGCAAGGCGCGAACAACGCGGCGCGCAGCACGTCGTCGAGCGCACGCGTACGTACCAGGCGCGCGTTGACCTGCGACATCGCGATCAGGCCAAATGCATTGGCGCCAAACACAAAGCCGTAGTAAGAGGGATCGATGCCATGCAGTTCGATCAGCACGAACGGCGAGCCGGCAATATAGGCAAACATGCCGCCCTGCACGCATCCGGCGGACAACGAGTAGCCCAGGAACTCGCGATCGCGCAGCAGTTCCCAGTAGCCACGCAGCACCGTACCGGGATGCAGCGAACGGCGGCGCTGCGGGTCGAGCGATTCCTCCATGCGTGCGTGGACCAGCCACAGCAGCAATACCGCTGCGCCACAGTGGATCCAGAAGATTGCGCGCCAGCCGGTTGCCGCAAGGACCGCACCACCAATCAGCGGCGCAAGGATCGGGGCCAGGCCCATCACCAGCATCAGCGACGAGAATGCGCGCGCCGAATCGCGCGCTTCGAGCCGGTCGCGAATCACCGCCCGCGATACCACCAGCCCGGTACAACCTCCGAGCGCCTGCAGGAAACGCCAGAGCATCAGCGACTCAACGCTCGAGGCCAGCGCGCAGCCGGCCGCCGCCACGCCGTACAGCGCCAGCCCGATGTAAAGCGGCGCCTTGCGCCCGAAGCGGTCGCTGATCGGACCATAGAACGCCTGCCCGATCGCCAGCCCCACCAGGAATGTACCCAGTGTAAGTTGTACCTGTCCGATATCGGTGTGCAGGTCGGCAGCCAGCGCGGGAAAGCTGGGCAGGTACATGTCGATGGAGAGCGGCGCGATGGCGGTCAGCGACGCGCAGATCAGCAACCAGAGCGGAAAGCGCGCCGTGGACGGCGTGCTTGCGGTGGACGTCATGAATTGTTTCCGGAAAGGCAAGGCGCAATTGTTGCATAGCAAGCGGCGTGAAAGCGCCGCGCGCGTCAAGTCAGCGAAAGTACCGTGGAAAATCCGCCGCAGACCGGCCAGCAGCGCGGCATCATAGGTGGCGCGGCTTTCACGTGAAGCGAGGTGGAGGGTACAATGCGTGCCTGTCGGGACCGATGTAACCCGACCACGCAGTCAGACGCATCGCGGGAGACGGATCACGGGACCCGTCCTCGGCACCGTTATCCTGCATGACCATACGACATACGCCGTTTATTGCTTCGCTGAGCCTGGTTGCGTTCGCAGCCTTGCCGCCGCTGCCTGCATGGGCCGCGCCGGGCAGGCTGCCCGCGCTGGCATCGGCGCCGTCTGTCGCGCCCGTGGTGATTGACGAAGCCGAAGCCCTGTCACGCATGCTCAAGGGTGCAGCCACCGGGCAGAACACCGGCGGCGCCGGCGTTCCCGAACTGCTGAAGAACACCAATCGTCCGGACAGTGTGCTGGCGCGCGCCTGCCGCCAGCTCAACGACGCATTGCCGATCGAGATCGACGGCGAAACACGGCTACGCCGCTGCCAGTCGATACCGGGCAAGCACGTACTGTTTCAGCTTGAACTGACGAACTATCGCGGGCCGATGCTTGACCTGGCCAGCTTCGAGGTCAGCTACGCCGCGCCACTGCAGCGCAATATCTGCGCCAATCGCGATGTGGAAATCCTGACCAAGATCGGCGTCAGCATGATGTTCCGCTACATGACGCGCAATGACCGCGGCGAACGCCGTGTCGGGGACGTGTATATCAACGCACCGATATGCGTATCGGCACTGCGGTAAGCGTACGGCCGGCGTTTAAAACACCGTAAGACCGCTCTCCCTCTCCCGCGTGCGGAAGAGGGAGCAAACCAATCTCTGCCTACCCCATTACACCGCGCGCGGGCGTAGCGGCAGCACGTTGGGCGCGCGGCGCATCAGCATGCGGGTTTCCTTCCACGCGGCGTCGGCCAGCGGCGAACCCCATACCATTTCATGGAGCTTCGACAACGCGAACGGATCGCCGAGCAGGATGTGCTTCTGCGCCGGCGACAGCGATTGCGGGCCATTGGTCAACGCATGCTGCACCAGCGATGCATGCTGCATCCGGGCAGGCTCGGGCTGGATCTTGCGCGCGCTGGCGGTGGCACACATCAACGCGTTGGTCACCGGGTCAACCACGGCATCGACAAAGCCTGGCGTGTCCTGTGCGGCTTCCACGTGCTGCTGTGTTTCCACGATCTCGCGCGGCACGAAGGTTTCCTCGGGGATCATGAACAGGCCGGCACGACGCGCGGCACGACCCAGCGACACGCGCGACAGCATGACCGACAGCGGAATCGACAGCGCGAGCGAGCCGACGATCGGCAGCAGCCACCAGATAAAGCCGGGGCTTAGCCAGTACACGCCAGCACCCCACACGAGGCCCAGCAGCGTATGGCCGCCGTGGCGGCGGAACGCTTCGCCCCAGGTGGTCTCGGCATCTTCCCGCGGCGGCGACTTCCACGAAATGCCCCAGCCGCTGTACGCCGCAATCACGAACTTGGTATGGAACAACATCCGTGTCGGCGCCAGCAGCGCGGAGAACGTCATCTCGATCAGCATGCTGAGGAACAGTCGCACTACGCCGCCATATTGCTTCGCGTCCTTGAGCAACAGGATCACGCTGGCCAGCTTGGGCAGGAACAGCAACGTGGCCGTGGCGGAAAACAGTGCGAGGGCCTTTTCCGGATGCCATTCAGGCCAGGTCGGGAACAACTGGTACGGCTTGGTGAAATACTCGGGCGGCACCAGCGCATGCTTGGCCAGCGCGGCCGTGGACAGCAGCAGGAACAGGAACCATAACGGCGCCGAGACATAGGCCATGATGCCGGTCAGGAACACGGCGCGGTGCACCGCGTGGAACCCCTGCTTCATCCACAGGCGGAAGTTCATCAGGTTGCCCTGGCACCAGCGGCGGTCGCGCTTGACTTCGTCGAGCAGATTCGGCGGCAGTTCCTCGAACGATCCGGGCAGGTCGTAGGCAATCCACACGCCCCATCCCGCGCGACGCATCATTGCCGCCTCGACAAAGTCGTGTGACAGGATTTCACCGGACAGCGGCCCCTTGCCGGGCAGCGGCGCCAGGCCGCAATGCTCCATGAACGGCTTGACGCGGATGATGGCGTTATGGCCCCAGTAGTGCGACTCACCAAGCTGCCAGTAATGCAGCCCCGCCGTGAACAGCGGACCATAAACGCGCGTCGAGAACTGCTGCACGCGCGCATACAGCGTGTCACGGCCCACGGCCAGCGGTGCGGTCTGGATGATGCCGGCACCGGGGTTGGCTTCCATCAGCCGAGCCAGCGTGGCCAGGCAATCGCCGCTCATCACGCTGTCGGCGTCGAGCACGATCATGTAGCGGTACTTGCTGCCCCAGCGGCGGCAGAAATCGGCCACGTTGCCGGTCTTGCGCTTCACGCGATGACGGCGCCAGCGATAGAAGATACGGCCAAAGCCGCCAACCGCGCGGCACACTTCCATCCACGCATCGTGCGATGCGGTACCTGTTTGCGCACCTGCGGGACCTGACGCCGCCGCCGCCGCCAGCGCGCAGCGAGACGTGACGTGGCTGGGGAGGTGTTACGGGGGAGCGAGGCGACAGCACTGACCAGGAAACCACGTGTGCGTTTGTGCTTGTGCGGAGGCTGACGCTTGCTCCCTCCAACGAGGCGCGCCACGGACCAGGATCAACTTGAGTGGGGGCGTGCGGATGAGGAGATGCTTCTACTTGGCGGTAGTGCCAGGCGCGAGCGGGTGACCGACTGGCCTCGTGCTGCGCTCATTGCTCAGGGCCGACAATTGTTTCCTCGTGTGCAGCGTGCAGCAGGATTGTCCCGTGGGCGCCAGGGTGCTTCACATGTCTATATGCAGGGCAGGAGGTGTCCAGGCAGTGGCTTTCGGCGTGTGCGTGTGTGTGGCGTCGCACGCGGGCCGCAGGAGCGTGGGTAGCGAATCTAGTTGGACTAGCAGGTGTGCTGCCTGGGCCGTGACATTCTTGTGTGGCGAGAGGTGTGCTGTGTGGCAGCCGTGCGTGGCCACAACTTGGTGTCTGACTCTTGCGCATTTCTGAGCGACCTGTTCTCTTGCATGTCCCCCGCGTGTTGCCTCCTTCCTCTGCGTGTATGTGTGCCGCCAGCGCGTGCTCATCAGGGACTTTGCCTGCGAGCGAGCATGGGCCAAGGCAGCTCTGTTGCAGGCTGGCCGGTTTGCAGCTGAGAGTGCCTGCGTCTGCTCGTCAGAGGTGCACCCTCGTTTGACCACGTTGCAAAAACGTCGCGATGGACGCCAGACGCGGGGGGCAGCGCCAAAACGAGCGTCACGCGGGCGCGGCTGGTGGCTTGGGCACCTTTGGCGCCGCCTTTTTCTTTGCCGGTGCCGGCGCCGCCGGGGCGCCCACCGCCGAGTCTGTGGGCGTGCCTGAGGAGCTGGTGGGCCGTTGCCGCGGGGCGCTTGGCGCGCTGTTGTTGCCCGCGCCCGGCTTGGCCGCCTTCTTCTTGGCCGCCTCCTTGGAGGCCTCCTGCTCCTTGCGGTACAGCTCCAGCTCGTACAGCTTGCGCTTGACCACCAGGTCCACCTCTGCGACCAGAGATGCGCGAGCTCAGCATCGGCTTGACGCACCGGGTCGTGCAGCACCACGGAGGGCAGCCCACGCACGAGCCTGCCGGCACACCCAACCTGCCCGCTCACCTTCCTCCTTGTACCGGTCGTCTACCTGGAACTTGGACACCTTGGGCAGGGGCTTGGGAGGGAAGAGCTTGTCAAACATGTCGCGCCACTCCTGCGTGTGCGCAACGCGCGCCGCTTCTTTCGTGCGACCGCCTCGTGGCCGTGCATCCCAGAGATCTGAGCAGCCGCACCCAAGGGCCCCCCCGCACGCAGAGACTGCGTGACAGCACTGCGCCTCGCACCTGGAGGCCCGCCGCCACGTTGCCGTCCGCCACGCCCCTGGGCCGCCCAATGTCCTTGAACTTGTCCGTGCCCGCTGGCACCATGAGCGGCCCGGCGTGGTCCAGCTGGGGCGCCAGCTTGAGCGTCCTGCACGCGCTCAGGAGAGCCGGCGTGCACGGGGCCTTGCGAGGGGTCCGCCAAGCCGCAGTGCGGCGCATTCCGCCACGACGGCAACGCACGGCGCGTGCAGGGCAGCACTCACGGCTTCTTCTCGAGGCCGGTGAAGACGAGGTGGTTCATGAGGCGCGTGAAGTTGTCCAGCAGCGACTTGTCCATGGTGGCATCCTTGGCGGCGGGGTCGCTGTCCTTGCCGCCGCCGGGCGCGCCCGCGCCCATGCTGTGCAGCCCGCCCAGGTACATGAGGAAGGCGCCGTGCGTGTGCGCAATGTACCGCAGCGTGCGGCCCACGATCTGCGCGCACGGCAAGGTGGCCAAACGCAGGCGCACACGTTGATGGGTGTGCGTGCAGCGGCGCGGAGGGTCCGTCCTTGCCCGGCTCCTCTCTCACCTTTTTGACCTCTGGGTCCTCGTTGCGGAACACGTCGTACTTGGTGGCGGCAATGACCAGCGAGATGCCGCTGTGGTACACCAGGTCCTTGTCCTCGTTGGCGCTGTACAGCTTGTTCTGCAGCGCGCGCAGCGTGGGCGCGGGGCGGGACGAGCATGTCCAGGCGTCAGGCGTGCCTGCTGCCCACCCGTCACCACCCGTTGGTGCCCCTGCGCGCCAAGCCCACCTTGGCTCTCTGCCGCAGCTGCTCGGGCAGCTGCAGCCCCTTCTTCTCGAACTTTTCGTACGTGGTGCCCAGCTTGCGCTTGACGTGGTCGAGCCAGCCTAGCAAGCTGCCCAGCACGCTGGAAGGGTCAGAGAGGTCCACCACCACCACCACCACGGCCGTCGTCACCTGCAGGGCGCCGTCACGTGCACGCATGCTGTGCGTTGAGCCGGCAGCGTGGCGGGGGCGTCTTCCCGGCGGCAGCTCAACGCCACAACCAGCACGTGCGCGCCAGCCGCAGCTCCATACCAACCACCCCTGGCGCGGCCCCACACGCACCTGCTTGACCGTGAGGAAGAGCTGGTCGCCCTGTGCAATCTCCTCGGCGAACTCGTGGCTGCCCCCCACCTCCCATATGTGCGCCAGGTCCTTCTTCTCGTGGTCAAAGTTGGATGGCTTGCGTGCGTACGTGTACTCCAGGCCCTCTGACGGCTTGGGCACCTCGTTCTGTGTGCGGGGCAACGCCGCACGCTCAACATGTCGAAACGTCCCAACGCCGCCGCCCCTGCATCCCCTTGATGGCACCCTGCAGGTGCTGCACCAGCTGCTCCTTGCACCTTCACCTGCTGCTCAGCACGCTCAATCCACCCGCAGCTCTGCTCACCCTGCTGGGGTAGAGGAAGCGATTGAGGAGTGTGCTCTTGCCCGAGCCTCGCGAGCCCACAAAGTAGACGAACGCGTCGCCTCTCCCATCTGCACGTGCGTGCGTGGTTGGCACCGCGCGATGGCCGTGAGGTGCTGCTGCTCAGGCGAGGCCGAGTGGTGCTGCTGAACGGGAACGAGAGCGCACCGGGCTTCTTCGCGTTGGCCGCCTGCTGATCAACCAGCTTGGCCCAGATGCTGCCGGGCGTGCGTATGCTGGCGTTCATCCTGCCAAGCGATAAGGCGCCGCTCCTCCTGCCTCCGCTTCACCGCTCCCCGAGTGTGTGGAACGGACGCATGCCTCTGGCTCGTGCTGCTCAGGCGCTCATGGACCACGCACAGGCCAGTGGGCGTGCCCTTGAGTCCATTGGGGGGCGCCTGGAGCCGCGGCGACACGCGCAAGCCCTCTGGTGGTGCACGCACGCGCGGAGCAGCAGGGAGGGTGCTCAGCAGCTCTCAGCAGGCGGCATGGGGCCACCAGGTCGATCCAGCGACTGAGCCTGCGCCTCCACAGACGCAGCAGCGCATCACCTTCCTGCTCGATCCTGGTCAGGCAGCTGTGCCTCGCGGGAGAGCTGCGATGGAGGACAACCAGCCCCCATCGCCGGCTCGCAGCGTGGCGTCCGTGGCCAGCACGGCCTTCTCAGAGGTGCGTTCGCTGCTGGCGAGAAGGAGGGACACGGCGCTCGGGGATCTTTCAGCTTTTTCTCATTCTCTCGCCCCACGAGCTGCGGTGCCCCGCCGGGACGCAGCAACGGGCGACGCGCGCTGGTCGGGTGGGCACAATTGGCCTGGTCGGGGCTGCAGGCGGTGAGGCCACGGCGTGCTACAGCTCTTCTTGCGTGCTGCCATCGAGCCGCAGAGGGTGGCCAAGGTGCCCGCAGTCATCGCCTCCAAGTCCAAGGAGGAGCTGCAGCAGTACGTGCTCGAGCTCCTCAAGAAGCTCAAGCAGAGGGACAAGCGAATCGAGGGTGAGCTCCACCTCTCGGCGTCGGTTATGCGCCACGCTCCAGCTCTGAGCCTGCTAGGAGGCTCTCACAGCGTGTGCACGCTGCGTGTGCGCTTGCAGACCTGCAACAGCGGTCGGCCGCCACCAGCGCCGGCAATGGCGAGGTGCGCGTGCAGCCTGTGGTGGGGCAGGCGGGGTCGGCACAGGTGCTGCACTCGAAGCCCCGGCATTCTCGCACAGCATGCGTGCCTCACGGCAAACTGCATCGTGCGCAATGGCCTGAAAGCGCCCGTGCGCACGATATTTCTGCACTGAATTTGCGCGCGATCAGCCGTGGATTTCGCGCCAGGCCACGAGGTCGGCGATGGTCAGTACCGGCAACCCGTACTGCGCCGCGAATGTCAGCGCCTCCGGACGACGCGCCATCGTGCCATCGGGATTCATCAACTCGCACAACACCGCGGCAGGCGCCAGGCCGGCCATGCGCGCCAGTTCAACCGAACCTTCGGTATGTCCGCGGCGTTGCAGCACGCCGCCATCCACCGCCACCAGCGGGAACACGTGCCCGGGACTGACCACCGCGTCGGTGCCGGCATCCTCGGCAATGGCGGCCTGGATCGTCGTGATGCGGTCCGCCGCGCTGACGCCGGTGGTCACACCCTCGCGCGCCTCGATCGATACCGTGAACGCGGTGCCATACTGGCTACGATTGTTCTCCACCATCGGACGCAAGCCCAGTTGGCGTACCTTGGCAGCAGTCAGGCACAGGCAGACGATGCCGCTGCATTCGCGGATCATCATCGCCATATTGGCATTCGTCAGGCGCTCGGCGGCCAGGATCAGGTCGGCTTCGTTTTCGCGGTCGTCATCGTCCAGCAGTACCACCGGGCGTCCTTCGCGCATGGCGTCGAGTGCCTGCGCGATACGCTCGGCCAGCGGACGTGGGTCAACGTCGGCCACCGCAGCATTGTGGTCAGCCAGGTCGGATGATCCCGATTGGGATTGGGATTGCGATGCGGATTGGGATTGGGATTGGGTGAGTGTCAGCATTGGTGAAACGCTCCGTGCAGTCAGATTCCATGGGCGTTTCAGGGGAATGATCAGCGCAACGCGCACGACACCGCGCACGCGCGCCACGGACGAACCCGCGCGCGCATGTCGACACCATGCGAATTCCGCCCATCTTCTTTCATCCGGACTATGACCGTCGGCCCTGGCCTCTCACCAGGTCTGCTGACCCCGCACGGGAATGCGGGCGCTCGCGGGCTCGTGGCGACGTGTCTTGCAACACCTGCCACATACCGCCGGTGGGGACTTTCACCCCGCCCTGAAGACGTAACGATGCCGCCATGGCATTGGTACCACGGCGGCGCAGCGATCTTAGCACGACTGTGCTTTTCTGGCAGGCTATGCGTTCGCAGGCTGGGCCGCGAGCGATTCGAACAGCGCCTTCGTCGCGTCGTCGGCGGGAAAGAAACACTCGATGCGCAGTTCCTGCAGCGTGATGTCCTGCGGAATGCCCAGTGTGGTCAACGTGGAGAACAGCGACGCGCGAAAGCGGCCCGCATGCAACGCCACGGGCAGTACCGGCGACGGCGCGCCTTCCGATGGATCATCCTCACCCAGCAGCACGCCGCCGGGGTCCACCATGTCGGGATGCCATGCGGCGATACGCTGGAAGATCTCGCGCGCGGTCTGGTCGTGAGCCTGCACCTGCAGTTCCTGCCAGACGCGGCGCAGCAGGTAGCGGCCCACTTGCCGCGCGTTCTCGATCACCGGCCACAGGCCATTCGGGTCGAACACCGCGAGCATCAGGTTGATACGCCCGTTGCCAGCGTCCAGCGTAGCCGGCTTGCGGCCGCCGAGCAGCTTGTCGAGCATGCGCCGGTAGGCCTGGTTGGCGTCGACCAGATGCCAGAAACGGTCCAGCACCACGGCGGGATAAGGTTCCTGCTTGGCCAGGATCAGCGCGATGGCATGGCGCACCATCTGCATCGACGGCGCCGCCAGCGTGTTTTCGCTATATGCCGGTGCGTAGCCGCTGGCCAGCAACAGCCGGTTGCGTTGCCGCAGCGGTACGCCGAGCCGGTCGGCCAACGCCAGCACCATTTCACGGCTTGGCCGTGCGCGGCCCGATTCCAGGAAGCTGATATGGCGCTGCGACACGCCGGCCGCCAGCGACAACGCCAACTGGCTGTAACCGCGCTTGCCGCGCCAGTAGCGCAGGAGTCCGGGGAAATCGATGGCGGCTTCGGAGCCAGGCGTGAGCGTTTCCATGGTTCGCATTACAGCACGCGGCCTGGCGCCGCGCGACTACCTTGGAGGTAATTACGCTGATTCAGCGTGCCGGGGTATCGAATTTCAGATTCGTCGCATATCGCCGGGAGGCGCGCGGATCTAGCATGTTCCGCATACGGCCAGTCCCATCGGCCTATCTGAAACATCGACATCATGATCCGCTCCTTTGCGAACAAGACGACCGCCGCGGTCTTTTGCGGCCACTACGTGCACACGCTGCCCGCCGGGATCCAGGCCAGGGCGCTGCGCAAGCTCGAGATGCTCGACGCCGTGGCGTCGCTGCCCGACCTCCTCGCCCCGCCCGCGAACCGCCTGGAATTGATGGGTGGCCGCCGGCGCGGGCAATGGCGCGTCAGGATCGAGGCGCCGTGGCACCTGTGCTTCCGTTTTGTCAACGGCGAATCCTGGGAGGTCGAGATCGCACAGTGCCAGTTCGAGGAGCCGACATGAACTTCAAGCGCGACGACCTGCCCCACCTTGGCTTTGCCGCCGTGGTCACGGGCGAGGTCATTCCACCGCCGCCACCGGGCATCATCCTGTATCAAGAATTCATGGCGCCGAACGCGTTGTCGGCCAATGCCCTGGCCGTCGCACTGCGCGTACCGCTACCGCGCATCGAGGGCATCGTCGAGCGAGGCCGCGGCATTTCGCCGGAAACCGCACTGCGGCTCGCACGATACTTCGGTACTTCGGCCGAATTCTGGGCCAGACTGGACACCAACCATGCGCTACGCATCGCCCGCGCCGAGGCTGGCCCCACCATAGAGCGCGAAATCCAGCCGCTCACGGCATGATTCGTGCTCGACCCGATGGTGATGTGTGGGCCACTGCGGCAATGCGGCGTCACATGTGAATGGTATGCTTTGACTTTTCAATTCCCGCGCGCGCAGGGCGCGCACCCTGATGGAAATTGCCATACTGCTGGCGCTCATTCTGCTGAACGGCCTGTTCGCCATGTCCGAAATCGCGCTGGTCACGGCCCGCAAGGCTCGCCTGCAGCGATATATCGAGGACGGCGACCGCGGCGCCCTCGCGGCCGTGAAGCTCGGCGAGGATCCCACCCGCTTCCTGTCCACCGTGCAGATCGGCATTACGTCGATCGGCGTGCTGAACGGCGTGGTCGGCGAATCCACGCTTGCCGCGCCGCTGGGCTTGTGGCTGCAGGGATTCGGCGTGCCATCGACCACGGCCGGCTATGTCGCCACCGCGATCGTCGTGGCAGGACTGACCTACTTTTCCATCGTGCTCGGCGAGCTGGTGCCCAAGCGACTGGGCCAGATGGCTCCCGAAGCCATCGCGAGACTGGTTGCCCGTCCGATTTCGTTCCTGTCCGTAGCATCCAAGCCGTTCGTCAAGCTGCTGTCGGGCTCCACGCAACTGGTGCTGCGCCTGCTGGGCGTCAAGTCCGATCGCGGCCCGGCCGTCACCGAGGAAGAAATCCATGCGCTGCTCGTGGAGGGTTCGGAAGCCGGTGTGATCGAGCGCCATGAGCACACGATGGTGCGCAACGTTTTCCGACTCGATGACCGGCAGCTCGCGTCGCTGATGGTGCCGCGTGGCGATGTGATCTACCTCGATGTCGAATCGAGCGAGGAAGACAACCTGCGTCGCATCGAGGAATCCGACCATTCACGGTTCCCGGTGGTGCGTGGCGGCATGCACGACATCCTCGGCGTGGTCAGCGCACGGCAATTGCTGGCGCGCCGCCTGCGGGGCGAGAAGGCCGACCTTACCGCAGTGCTGCAGGCCGCGGTGTTCGTGCCGGAAAGCGTCACCGGCATGGAACTGCTTGAGAACTTTCGCTCGTCAGGCGGCCAGATCGCCTTTGTGATCGACGAATACGGCGAGGTACTGGGCCTGGTCACCTTGCAGGACCTGATCGAGGCGATCACCGGCGAGTTCAAGACCGATACCGCCGGCGAGGAATGGGCGGTACAGCGCGACGACGGCTCATGGCTGCTGGACGGCCTGATTCCGATTCCCGAACTCAAGGACCGCACTGGCCTGCGCGCCGTGCCGGAAGAAGACAAGGAGCGTTACCACACGCTGTCGGGCATGCTGCTGCTACTGCTGGGCCGCCTGCCGCAAACCGCGGACACTGTGCAGTGGGCCGACTGGAAGTTCGAGATCATCGACATGGACGGCAAGCGCATCGACAAGGTGCTGGCGTCTCGGGTCCCCCCGGACGATGGTCCGGACTCCGACACGACGAGTTGACTCCGCAAAGCGAATTGACAGACAGAACGGGCGCGTCATGCGCCCGTTTTTCATGGCGGCAACGTTGTATGGGTCTCGCCTGTCTCCAGCCGCCCATCGCTTATCGCCTTTACCGGGTACGGGTCAAGATCCATTTGTGCGGCACACCGTCCGACATTGTTTGAAATCAAACACAAGTGCGACGCACGCGCCACGTCTATATCGCAGCTATCCGAATTTTGCCGCCACTGCCGTATGATCTTGGCTATGCGGCCTTGGTGATGGGCACTATTACGTGACCATGCTTCGGCGCACTACTGCGCAATCCGCGCACCACAACCATAAGACAAGCATTCAGCATGAGCCGCGCCAGCAGAGCGCGCCGTGACATGACACGCAAGAACGGGAACGCAGTCCGGGTATCGCCGGCGGCCATTGCACACATGAACTCGCTGCCAGCACGAGTAATTGATGGATCCTGACACCCAAGGCACGCCACCCTCGCGCGTTGGCGACGAGTCATCCACAGATGCGCATTCCGCCGCAATCCAGCCGGCATCGTTTCTGGCCGCCCTCGAAGAGCACCGTACCCACTTTGGCACGACTCACCTGCTGGCCGTGCTCGTCATCCGGCTCGACCGGTTTGCGCATGCCTGCGACAGCATTGGCCCGCAGCGAGCCCACGGCCTGCGTGCGCAGGTAAAGTCGCGCGTTGCCGGCGTAGCCGCCATGCCGGTGGCCATGCACTGGCTCGGGCCCGCCGATCTCGGCCTGGCCTGCGTGTTGCCGGCAAGCACCGACGATGTGCATGGGCTCAGCCGGGCGATTGCCGCGGCGCTCGGCCGCGCGTATCAGGTGGATGGCTTCGAGATATTCCTGTCGTGCAGCATCGGCAGCGCCGTCGGTCAGCCCGATACCGGCACGGAACGTCATTTGCAACAGGCCTTCGATGCCATGTTGCAGGTAAACCGGCGCGGTGGCGACGGCATCGGGACCGCCGTGCGCCCTGCCGCGCCGCGCATGGCTACGCTGCTGGCCGCGTTGCCGAGTGCGATCAATCGCGGCGAGCTGAGCCTGCAACTGCAGCCCCGCGCGACCATCGCCACGGCCACCATCACCGCATACACGGTGCGCCTGCGCTGGCAGCACCCAGTGCTGGGCCGTGTTGCACCGCAGGATTTCCTGCCCGCGGCCGAAACGCTGGGCATGATGACCGCGATCAGCAACTGGACCTTGCAGCAGTTGCTGCAATTGAGGCGCGATGCCGCGCCCGTCGGTCCGCTGCAGTTCACGCTGCTGGCTTCGAGTTCCCAGTTGCAGGCGGACGACACAATCTGCTTGCTGCGCCGCGCCATCGACGCGTCCGGCATTCCCCCGGGCCAGATCTGCGTGGAAGTGCCAGTCGGCATCGTTCCCGACTCGCCCGAAACCTCGGCAAAGGCAGCAAGACTACGCGATGGCGGTGTATCCATCGCGCTGGCGGACTTCACCGATACGGCCGCCAGCCGTCGTGCCATGGCGTTGGTACAGCCGGACATGGTTACGCTTGACGCACGTTATCTCGGCCACGCCAGCCACGCATCCGGCATCGCCGCCAGCCTCCGCGCGGCCTGCGAGTGGGCCAGGGCACAAGGTGTGGCGGTTTGCGCGAAAGGCGTGGAAACCCAGGCCCAACTCGACGTGTTACGTGGCTGGGGTTGCGACAGCATGCAAGGTTACCTGCTTGCCCACCCCTTCCCCGCGCAGTGGCTACTACAGACGCACGGTGCCGTCACCGATCGGGCACGCCTGCTGCTGAAACGTTGAGTCATGACGATCATGACGAATCAGCCATGACGGCATTCGAAAATCTGTCAGCGATTTTCGTATTTACAAATTGGCACACATCCTGCATCGACAGCAAGTGGGGCAACGTTAAAATGTGCCCACCTCTTACTATCTCTCAAAGGAGCCAATGATGAAGAAAGGATGGATCTGGTGCGTACTGTTTGCCACGCTGCTGGCAGGTTGCAACACCATGTCTGGTCTTGGCCAGGACGTCCAGAAGGGCGGCCAGAAGCTTGAGAACTCGGCCGAGAAGGCCAAGTAAGTCCAGGCAGGAACAACAACAAAAGGCGCCGCTGGCGCCTTTTGTTTTTTATTTTCCAATCTCGCACGTCAATCAGGCCGGCAATGTAATTTTTACCTTCATGGCCAGCATCGAATCGATCGATTCGATCGATGTGCGTGGACCAATTCAGCTCTTCTTCAACTGCGCGGCCTCTTCGGCAAGCTTGCGGATGCGTTTCCAGTCTTTCGCAGCCACCGCATCCTTGGGTACCACCCATGATCCGCCCACGCACACCACGTTCGGCAATGCCAGGTAGGTAGCGGCCTTGACCAGGTCGATGCCGCCCGTCGGACAGAATTTCAGCTGCGCCAGCGGACCATACAGCGACTTCAGCATCGGCACGCCTCCGGCCGCCTCGGCCGGAAAGAACTTCAGGAACGAAAAGCCCGACTCGAGCGCAAACATCGCTTCGCTGGCCGTGGCCACGCCCGGCAGCAACGAGATGCCCGCGCCTTGCGCACCTTCGGCAAGCTTCTGCGTCAGCCCCGGCGATACCGCGAACTGAGCCCCGGCATCGCGCACCGCATGCAGTTGCTCGACGCTGAGCACCGTGCCGGCGCCCACCACGGCCTGCGGCAACGCCTTGGCCACGGCCTCCATTGCCTGCAGCGCCACAGGCGTGCGCAGCGTGATCTCCAGCAGCGGCAGCCCGCCTTCCACCAGCGCCTCGCTGATATGCAGCGCTTCGTCGACGGAGTGATATTCGAGTACCGGAATCACCGGTACGTTGGTCAGGCGAGCGAGCAGCGGAGACGGTTGGATTTGCATGGCAGTATTCACAGAATTCGCAATAATCGAAGTTTTCATCTACATCTACAACTACATCTGCATCTACAGGCGGGATGCGTAGTTGCCAATCAACGTTCAGGCAATCACGGTGACGTTTTGTTCCAGTCGCGCCAGCACGGTCTCGGCCTGCGGGATCGGTGCCACGGCGCCATAGCCGGTGGTTGACAGCGCCGCCGCCACATTGGCGTATCGCGCGGCCTCGAACGGATCGGCCCCCGCTGCCAGCCGCGCGATAAAGCTGCCGCCGAAGCAGTCGCCTGCGCCTGTGGCATCGAGCGGACGCACCGGATATGGTGGCACCAGCGCACGCGATTCGGGTGTGGCCACATAGCTCCCCTCCTCGCCAAGCTTCAGCGCCACGATGCCCACGCCACACGCAAGCAGGTGATCGACAATGGCGTCGCGGTCATC
>VFQP010003481.1_pt1 | contig 15939 bp, 17 predicted proteins | sample 3512351 | NCBI WGS metagenome assembly VFQP01 (sample SAMN10412372, study PRJNA504923) | tailings metagenome | isolation source: Relicate 1 Philex TSF1 revegetated site | place: Philippines: Tuba, Benguet | collected 2017-08-29 | reverse complement strand
TCGTGCTCGACGAAGAAGCGCGCCGCATCGAAGTCGTGGTGCCCGACGAGCAGCTCTCGCTCGCCATCGGCCGCCGCGGCCAGAACGTGCGCCTCGCCTCGATGCTGACCGGCTGGGCGATCGACATTCTGACCGAGGCCGAGGAATCGGAACGCCGTCAGGCCGAGTTCAAGGAGCGTTCGCAGCTCTTCGTCGACGCGCTCGACGTCGACGACGTGATCGCGGGCTTGCTGGTCACCGAAGGCTTCACGAAGGTCGAGGAAGTGGCCGCCGTGGACGTCGACGAACTGGCGAACATCGAAGGCTTCGACGAAGGCGTGGCGGGCGAATTGAAGAGCCGCGCGGAAGCCTTCGTCGAGAAGGAAAACACCCGTCTGGAAGGCGAGCGCAAGACGCTCGGCGTCACGGACGAGGTCGCGGAGTTCACGGGCTTCGGCCCGGCCGCCCTGGTCCAGCTCGGCGAAAAGGGCGTCAAGACGCTCGACGATTTCGCCGATCTGGCGGGCGACGAATTGATCGAGATCCTCGGCAAGGACGAGCTCGACGAGGAAACCGCGAACGCGTTGATCATGAAGGCGCGCGAACATTGGTTCGCCGACGAGGAGAAGAAGTAAGCGGCAATGCTGAGCGCCACCGACATCGCGCATGTGGAAACCTCGGAAGTCGTCGATGCGACTTCCGACGGTCCCGTGCGCCGTTGCGTCGTCACGGGCAAGACGGGACCCAGGGAAACGTTCCTGCGTTTCGTCGAGGCGCCGGACGGCACGGTGGTGCCCGATATCGAAGGCAAGCTGCCGGGCAGGGGCTTGTGGCTGACGGTGTCGCGCGATGCGCTCGAACAGGCGGTGGCGCGCAACGCCTTCGCCAAAGCCGCGAAGAAGAACTTGAAGGCCGCGGCCGAATTGCCGGCGATGGTCGAAAAGCTGCTGCTGCGCCGCGCGGTCGAAAGCCTGTCGCTGGCCAAGCGCGCGGGCGTGATCGTCGCGGGCTTCACCAAGGCCAAGGCCGCGATCGAACGCGGCGGCGTCGGCTTGGTGGTCGAAGCGCTGGACGCCAGCCGCGCGGAACGCGCGCGTTTGGGCGGGCGCGATATTCCGACGGTCTCGGTGCTGTCGGCGGAAGAAATGGGTGCCGCCCTGGGCCGCGAAAACGCGGTCCATGTGGCGGTGCGCGACGGTGCGATGGCGCAACGTCTGCGCAACGATTTGATGCGCCTTGCGGCTTTCCGCACGGCGTCTGAAGACAAGGGCGAGTGATGACGGATACGAACGAACAGGACGGCAAGAAGAAGCTGGGTCTCGCGAGCAAGTCCGGGGGTCGCCTGGAATTGCGCGCGCCCGCTGCCGCCGGGGCCGACGGCCAAGTCCGGCAAAGCTTCTCGCATGGCCGCACCAAGACCGTGCAGGTCGAAGTGCGCAAGACCCGTTTGCCCGGCCGCCCCGGTGCCGCCCCCGTCGCCGGCCCCGCCGCGACGACGCCCGTCGCCGCGAAGCCCGCCGCCGCCGCCGCGTCGCCCGCCGCTGCACCGGCAGCGCCCGCCAAGCCCGGCAAGCCGCAGGTTCTGCGCGAGCTGACGGAAGAGGAAAAGCACGCCCGCCAGCGCGCGATCCAAACCGCGATCCGCGCCGACGTCGAAGCCAAGCGCCGCGACGAAGCCGAAGCCAAGCGTCTCGAAGAAGAGATGGCCCGCAAGTCCGAGGAAGACGCCAAGCGCAAGGTCGAGGAAGAGGCCCAGCGCAAGGTCGACGCCGAAGCCGCGAAGAAGACCGACGCCGAGCAGAAGAAGAAGGCCGAGGACGAAACGCGCCGCCTGAACGAGGAAGAAGGCCGCCGCCGCGAAGCCGCGTCGACCGCCGCGCGTCCCGCCGCCGCTGCTGCTGCCGCACCGGCCGCCGCCGCCCCGGCGCCCGCACCCGCCCCGACGGGCCCCGTGCTCGTGCCCGGCACCGTCATGATGGCGCCGCGCGCCGCGGCACCGGGTGCCGCCGCCACGGCGGAAGACGACGATCGTCCGCGCCGCCCCGGCGGCATGCCCGGCCGTCCGATGCCCGGCCGTGGCGCCGTGCCCGGCCGCCCGGCCCCGCGTGCACCCGAAGGCCGCGAGGACAAGAACCGTCGCCAGCAAGGCAAGATGTCGGTTCACCAGGCGCTCGATTCGGAAGAAACGATCCGCGTGCGTTCGCTCGCCGCGATGAAGCGCGCGCGCGAAAAGGAAAAGGCGCGCCTGGCGGCGCAAGGCCCGCAGGCCAAGCAGGTCCGCGAAGTCGTCGTGCCCGAAGCGATCACGGTGCAGGAACTCGCCAACCGTATGGCCGAGCGTTCGGTCGACGTCATCAAGTCGCTGATGAAAATGGGCGTGATGGCGACGATCAACCATCCGCTCGACGCCGACACGGCCGAGCTGATCGTCGGCGAATTCGGCCACAAGATTAAGCGCGTGTCGGAAGCCGACGTCGAAATCGGCCTGACGGGCGATACGGATACGGACGAGCAGCTGCAAGCGCGCGCGCCCGTCGTCACCATCATGGGCCATGTCGACCACGGCAAAACGTCGTTGTTGGATGCCCTTCGCGCGACCGACGTCGCCAAGCACGAAGCCGGCGGCATCACGCAGCATATCGGCGCCTACAAGGTCACGCTGAAATCGGGTGCGGCGATCACGTTCCTCGATACGCCCGGCCACGAAGCGTTCACCGCGATGCGCGCGCGCGGCGCCAAGGTCACCGACATCGTCGTGCTGGTCGTGGCCGCCGACGACGGCATCCAGCCGCAGACGATCGAAGCCATCGCCCACGCCAAGGCGGCGCAGGTGCCGATCATCGTGGCGATCAACAAGATCGACAAAACCGGCGTCGATCCCGACCGCGTGCGCAACGAATTGCTGCAGTACGATGTGGCGCTGGAAGGTTACGGCGGCGACGTGCTCGGCGTCGAAGTCTCGGCCAAGACCGGCAAGGGCCTCGACAAGCTCGAGGAAGCCATCCTGTTGCAGACCGAACTTCTCGATCTGCGCGCCAATCCCGACCGCGCCGCGCAAGGTGCGATCGTCGAAGCCAAGCTCGAACGCGGCCGCGGTTCGGTCGCGACCGTGCTGGTGCAGAAGGGCACGATCAAGGTCGGCGATATTTTCGTGGCCGGCGAGGAATGGGGCCGCGTGCGCGCGCTCATCGACGATCACGGCCGCCAAGTCGTCAGCGCCGGCCCCTCGACGCCCGTCGAAGTGCTGGGTCTGACCGGCACGCCGCAGGCGGGCGACGATTTCCAAGTCGTCGAGAACGAAAACCGCGCGCGCGAAGTCACCGAGTTCCGCCAGCGCCGCACGCGCGAGCAGACGGCGACCGCGCGCGCGCGCGGCACGCTGGAGCAGATGTTCAACAAGATCAAGGAAGGCGAAGCCAAGGAACTCGCCGTCGTGGTCAAGACGGACGTCCAAGGCTCGCTCGAAGCGATCGCGGGCTCGCTCGCCAAGCTGCGCACCGACGAAGTCGCGGTGCGCTTGCTGCATGGCGCCGTGGGCGGCATCACCGAAGGCGACATCGCGCTGGCCAAGGCCAGTACGGGCGTGATCGTCGGGTTCAACGTCCGCGCCAATCCGCAGGCCCGCGAAATGGCCAAGCGCGACGGGATCGAGATCCGCTACTACTCGATCATCTACAACGTGATCGACGACATCAAAGCCGCCCTCTCGGGCTTGCTGCCGCCCAGCCTGCACGAGAAGTTCCTCGGCAACGCGGAAATCCGCCAGGTGTTCAACATCACCAAGGTCGGCAAGGTCGCGGGTTGCCGCGTGGTGGAAGGCATGGTCAAGCGCGGCGCCAAGGTGCGTCTGCTGCGCGACCAGACGGTCATCCACGAAGGCACGCTCAAGACCCTGCGCCGCTTCAAGGACGAAGTCCGCGAAGTGCAGGAAGGCTACGAGTGCGGCATGGCCTTCGAAAACTACGACGACATTCGCGAAGGCGACGTCATCGAGTGCTTCGAGGTCGAGGAAGTCGCGCGCACGATCTGATGACGCAAGCGTCGTTCGACATGTCGGGGGTGCGCGGGGAAATGCCGCGTACCCCCTTCGTGTTTTTGCGCCATGGCCGCACGGCATGGAACGCGCTCGGCCGCGCGATGGGGGCGGCGGATATCCCGCTCGACGCGACGGGTATCGCCGAGGCGCGCGAAGCGGCGGCGGCACTGCCGGGCTTGGGCATCACGCGCATCGTGGCGAGCCCGTTGTCGCGCGCGCGCGTCACGGCCGAGATCGCGGGCGAGACATTGAAACTGCCGATCGCGATCGACGCGGCCTTGCGCGAATGCGCCTGGGGCAGTCGCGAAGGCAAGCCTTACGACGGTTGGCTCGAACGCTGGCATGACGGTGAGACACCCGAGGGTGCGGAACCGCGCGACGCGTTTTTCGCGCGGGTGCGCGACGGCGTGGCGCGCGCCATCGCCGCCCCGGGCCGATGCCTGATCGTCGCGCATGGCGGCGTCTATTGGGGCATTTGCGCGGCGTTGGGTCTGCCGCGCGCGGGCACGCTTGCCAACGCCACACCCATGCTGTTGCGCCCCGAAGGTGGTGCTTGGCAGAGCGGCCGGATCGGCTGATTCGGCGCCCGAAAAAAGCCATATCCGCGGGTAGGATGGGTGCCGTTCCGCTCCCCCTCGGAAAGTTTTTCGATGCGCAAATTCGTTTTGCCGATTCTGTTGCTGGCGTCGCTCGCCGCGTGTTCGGGTGCGCGCCAATCGCAGCCCGCGCGCACCGCGACCGAGCAATTGCTGATCTCCAACGCCGCCGAGCGCGCCGCCGAACGGCTGGTGCTGGAATTCGAGCCGGGCGCCAAGGTCTTCGTCGATGCCACGAATTTCGACGGCGTGGACGCCAAATACGCGACGGCTGCGGTCCGCGAGCGGATGCTGAAACTCGGCGCGCATTTGGCCGCGTCGCGCGACGACGCCGATACGGTGGTCGAGATTCGCGCGGGCGCGTTGTCGATGGACGACGGCCATATGCTGGTCGGCATTCCGGCTTTCGACATTCCGATTCCGCTGGCCGGCAGCTCGGTCAAATTCCCGGAGATCGCGTTGTTCAAACGCGCGCGCCGCCAGGGTGTCGCGCAATTCGCCGCCACCGGCTACGACGCGAAGACCGGCGCCTATCGCGGCAGCACGGGTCCGCAATCGGGTGTCGCCAACGAACTGGAATGGACGATGCTGCTGTTCATCACCTGGAGCCGCAGCGATGTCGAAGTTCAAGACGACAGCGCGCTGATCGCGCGGCCCGAACTTTCCGCGCGCTAACTCAGCGCGACTTCGCGTACCAACGCAGGAACGGGTTGAGCAGGCGGCCGGTCATACCGGGCAGGCGTGCCGCCCCGTCATCCACCGCCAAGCATAGGCAATTCTGGCCGCGATCGACGGTGGGGCTGTGCATCACGTCGCCGTCGCCGATCGACACGTCGCCGCGCGCGTAAACGGCGCGCTCGTCGTGGAAGCTGCCGTCGAGCACCAGCAGCAATTCCGTGCCGGTATGCGAATGCGTGGGCACGCGCCCGCCATTGGTCGAGCGCAGCAGGCTCATCGCGTGGGCCCCTTGGCGCGTCAGCATCGCTTCTTCGAAGCCGCGGCTTGCCTTGCGCCATTGCAACGCTTCGATCCCGCCTTCGGGGATATAGGGCGTCAGCGCCTTGGGCAGGCCGGCAGCGTCGCGCGTCGTCGGCAACGCGGCGCGGATATCCTGCGGCGTGGAATCGAGCTTGGCGAACACCGCTTCGATCGTCGCGGGCGACAATCCGGCGGGCGGGAGCTGTTCGAGCAATGCGCCGCCGACGGCTTCGAGCCTGGCGAACGTGGCGCGCGCCGCGGGGCACAGCTCCAGATGCGAAGCGACCAGCACCGACACGGCTTCGGGAGACGCGCCGGCGGCGTAGTCGAGCAAATATTCGTCGTGGATCGGTCGGGGCATCATTTCTCGTCACCGAACATGGTGCGCAAACGGCCGATGGCAAGCCGCAAGCGCGATTTGACCGTACCCAACGGCAAACGCAGCGATTGCGCGATGTCGCCGTGGGACCGGTCCTCGTAGTAAGCGAGCTTCAGCATCTGCGCTTGTTCTTGCGGCAATTCGCGCAAGGCCTGCGACAGACGCGCTTCCCAGCGCCCGGCATCCAGCATGCGGTCGGGCAGGGCGTCCGCTTCGGGCTGCAAGGCCGGATCGTCGGAATCGAGCTGGGCGCGCTTTTCCCGGCGCAGCGAATCGATGCGCCGATTGCGCGCGATGGCGAAGATCCAGGTCGAGGGCCCGGCGAGCTTCGGGTCGTAGGACGGCGCTTTGCGCCATACCGTCAGCATCACTTCCTGCGTCAAATCCTCGGCCTGCGCTTGGTCGGCGCCCAAACGCAGCAAATAGGATTTCACGCGCGGTCCGAAATGGCCGAACAACCGGGCGAACGCCGCGCGATCCTGATTGCGGGCGATCGCCAGCAAATCGCGCACGTAGATATCGAGCGCTTCGTCCTGCCCGTCCATGCGGCCTTGTAGCGATGCCGAGCCCCCGGCCGCAAGCGTGGCCGATGCGGCCATATCGTCGCGGAATCGAAGGGCAGGGCGGTTGACGTGAAGCATCGTGAATGCGATACGGCGCCGTTATGACTTCGGATCATCGATTCGCGATTCGGTTGGGATTTCTGGCCGCAGTTTGCGCTTTGTTCGCGCCGGGCCTTGCCCATGCCCAGCAAGCACCCAAGCAACTCGGCAAGTTCGACACATGGTTCGCCTACGAGGCGGGCCCGAACAACGCCAAGATTTGCTACGCCATCGTGCGGCCGTCGAAATCCGACAGCCGCCCGGCGGGCGCCAATCGCGGCGATATCGTGCTGATGATCGCGCATCACCAAAATCCGCGCCGGAACGACGAATTCACCTGGACGGCCGGTTATTCCCCCAAAGACGGCGGGGAAATCGAGATCGGCCGCGTGAAAATCGCACTCTCCACGCTGGGTCAGCAGAACGCTTCCGGCGCCTGGGCTAAGGAAGCCGATGGCGACCGCCAGATCGTGGCGGCGCTGCGCGCTGCCCCCGCCACGGCCAACGCGCTGGTCAAGGCGACGTCCTCGCGCGGCACCGAAACGGTCGATAATTTCCCGATGGCCGGGTTCCAGAAGGCCTTGGCCGAGATCGATAAGGCCTGCGGCGTACGCCGGTAGACTCCAAGGGGCTCTGCGCCTATTAAGGCGCCATGCTCGACCCCCAAATTTCGCCGCCTTCCCTCGCCCCGTTCAAGGAGGCGCTGCCCGCCCCGTCGCACGCCGACGGGCGCACGAATCTCGTCGGCCTGTCGCGCGAGGAATTGGGCGATCTGTTCAAGACGATGGGCGAGCCCGCCTTCCGCGCCAAGCAGCTTTGGGGCTGGATCTACGGCAAGGGTGCGCGCGATTTCGCCGACATGACCGACATGTCGAAGAAGCTGCGCGCGAAGCTCGAAGAAGGCTACGCCGTGCGCCGGCCGCATGTGTCGCGCCTGCAGGATTCGATCGACGGCACCAAGAAATGGCTGCTGCGCATGCCCGACGGGCAGGAGATCGAAACCGTCCATATCCCCGAGGACGATCGCGGCGCGTTGTGCGTGTCGAGCCAAGTCGGCTGCACGCTGACCTGCAAATTCTGCCACACCGGCACGCAGCGCCTCGTGCGCAACCTGACGCCCGAGGAAATCGTCGGCCAGGTCATGCTGTGCAAAGACACGTTCGACGAATGGCCGGGGCCGGAGACGAACCGCAAGCTCACCAACATCGTGATGATGGGCATGGGCGAGCCGCTGTTCAATTACGAGAACGTGGCGAAGGCCTTGCGCATCATCATGGATGCGGAAGGGATCGCGATTTCCAAGCGCCGCATCACGCTGTCGACGTCGGGCGTGGCCCCGCTGATCCCGCGCGCGGGCGAGGAGCTTGGCGTCATGCTCGCGATCTCGCTGCACGCGGTGCGCGACGATCTGCGCGACGTGCTCGTGCCCCTCAACAAGAAATACCCGATCGCCGAATTGCTCGCGGCGTGCCGCAAATACCCGACGCTGTCGAATGCGCGGCGCATCACCTTCGAATACGTGATGCTGAAGGGTGTCAACGACAGCCAGGCCGATGCGCGCGAACTCGTGCGCCTGATTGCGGGCATTCCGGCCAAGATCAATCTGATCCCGTTCAACCCTTGGCCCGGCGCCCCGTTCGAACGCTCGACGCCCGAAGCGATCTGGGAATTCGCCGATATCATCAGTCGTGCGGGGTATTCGGCGCCGATCCGCACGCCGCGCGGCGAAGATATTTTCGCGGCCTGCGGGCAGCTCAAAAGTGCTTCCGAGAAGCTCAAACGCAGCGAGCGCGACGCGCTGGGCGCCTGAACGGATCGGGATTCTTGGGGCTTGCCCGTCCGGGCCCGATCCCATAATTTCCGCGCGAATTTCCCTTCCGCCAACGGGACTTACCCAGATGGAAAAGCCGGTCAAGAAAGTGGTGCTCGCCTATTCGGGCGGCCTCGACACCTCGATCATCCTGAAATGGCTTCAGGACACGTATCGCTGCGAGGTGGTGACGTTCACGGCCGATCTGGGCCAGGGCGAGGAATTGGAGCCCGCGCGCAAAAAAGCGCAGATGATGGGCATCAAGGAAATCTTCATCGACGATCTGCGCGAGGAATTCGTGCGCGATTTCGTCATGCCGATGTTCCGCGCCAACGCGCTGTACGAAGGCCAGTATCTGCTCGGCACGTCGATCGCGCGCCCGCTGATCGCCAAGCGCCAGATCGAAATCGCGCGCCAAGTCGGGGCCGACGCCGTGTGCCACGGTGCGACCGGCAAGGGCAACGACCAGGTGCGTTTCGAGCTCGGCTATTACGCGCTCGAGCCGAATATCCGCGTCATCGCGCCGTGGCGCGAATGGAAGCTCGATAGCCGCACCAAGCTGCTCGAATACGCCGAGCAGCATCAGATCCCCATCGCCAAGGACAAGCGCGGCGAAGCGCCGTTCTCGGTCGACGCCAATCTTCTGCACATCTCCGCCGAAGGCAAAGTGCTGGAAGATCCCTGGCAGGAGCCCGAGGAATTCGTCTATTCGCGCAGCGTCGCGCCCGAGAAGGCGCCCGACAAGCCCGAATATGTCGAGATCGAATTCGAGAAGGGCGACCCCGTCGCCGTCAACGGCAAGAAGCTGTCGCCGGCGGCGATGCTGACCGAGCTCAACGCGATCGGCGGGCGCAACGGCATCGGCCGTCTCGATCTGGTCGAGAACCGCTTCGTCGGTATGAAAAGCCGCGGCGTCTACGAAACGCCCGGCGGCACGATCTGGCAGGCGGCGCATCGCGGCATCGAATCGATCACGCTCGATCGCGGTGCGATGCATCTCAAGGACGAGCTGATGCCGCGCTATGCGGAACTCGTCTATTACGGCTTCTGGTTCGCGCCCGAGCGCGAAATGCTCCAGGCCGCGATCGACAAGAGCCAGGCCAACGTGTCGGGCACCGTGCGGGTCAAGTGCTACAAGGGCAGCGTCAGCGTCGTCGGCCGCAAGAGCCCGAACAGCTTGTACTCGCTCAAGCACGTGACGTTCGAAGAAGACGCCGGTGCGTATAACCAGCGCGACGCCGAAGGCTTCATCAAGCTGAACGCGCTGCGCCTGCGTCTGGCCGCGTCCAAGCGCAGGTGACCGGCGACGGCGAGATCGATCCCCTTGACGCCGCGATCCTGCGTTTGACGCAGGAGGCGGGGGCGGGGAAGTCGATCTCGCCCTCCGACGTCGCGATGGCGTTGGAACCGCAAGACGGCGCATGGCAGAAGCTGCTGCCGCGCATTCGCGCGCGCGCGGTGGAACTCGTTCACGCCGGGAAGATCAAAATCTTGCGCAAGGGCAAGCCGGTGCCGAACCCCGAAGGGGCGAAAGGCGTGATCCGTCTTCGCGCGAAGCTCGACGTTTAGAGCTTGATCCCGCGGCGGAGTTTCGCCGCGCGCAGCGTGTTTTCCAGCAAACACGCGATCGTCATCGGCCCCACACCGCCGGGCACGGGCGTGATCGCGCCGGCCTTTTCGGCGGCCGAGGCGTAATGCACGTCGCCGACGAGCTTGGTTTTGCCCTCGGCGGCCGGCACGCGATTGATGCCCACATCGATCACGATGGCGCCCGGCTTCACCCAATCGCCGGTGACCATCTCGGGCTGTCCGACGGCGGCGATCAGAATATCAGCCTGACGCGCCATCGCGGGCAGATCCGCCGTTTTCGAATGCGCGATCGTCACCGTGCAATCGGCGGCGAGCAGCAACTGGCCCATGGGTTTCCCCACGATGTTCGAGCGGCCGATGACGACGGCGTGCTTACCCGCAAGCTTCGATTCGACCGAACGGATCAGCCGCATCGAGCCCGACGGCGTGCAAGGCACGAGCCCCGGCCGGCCGATGGCGAGGCGCCCCGCATTGATCGGGTGGAACCCGTCGACATCCTTGTCGGGATGGATCGCGTCGAGCACCGCGCTGGCGTCGATATGTTTGGGCAGCGGCAATTGAACGAGAATGCCGTCGACCGAATCGTCGGCGTTCAAACGCTGCACGATCTCCAGCAATTCGGCCTGGGTCGTCGTCGCGGGCAGTTTGTGCTCGAAGCTTTTCATGCCTGCTTCGAGCGTCGCCTTGCCCTTGTTGCGGACATAAACCTGGCTTGCGGGATCCTCGCCCACCAGCACGACCGCCAGACCCGGCGTCACGCGATGCGCTTCCTCCAGCTCGTCGACGCCGAGCGCGATGGCCGCGCGCAGATCGGCGGCGATTTGCTTGCCGTCGATCTGCCGCGCCGTCACAGCCAGTACTCGTAGACGAGATTGCGCGCGAAGATCAGCAGCAGGATCAGCACGACGGGCGAAATATCGATCCCGCCGATGAACGGCACGAAGCGGCGGATCGGCCGCAAGGCGGGCTCGGTGATCCGATAGAGGAAATCCCCGATCGTGTAGACGATCTGGTTGCGCGGGTTCAGCACGTTGAACGCCAGCAGCCACGACAGGATCGCCGAGGCGATCAGAATCCAGATGTAGATGGAGATCGCGGTGGCGATCAGAATACCCAGGGACTGCATCGTTTCCCCTCAACGGCGAAATCGGAGTCGCAACCTATCGGACCGGCCAAGTCCATGCAAGGCCACGATAATCCGTCGCTTGACTTACGTCTGCCCCCCCGACATTATCCCGCGCCATTCATTCGGGCGGCCGGGGCCGTAGCTCAGCTGGGAGAGCGCCTCGTTCGCAATGAGGAGGTCGTCGGTTCGATCCCGATCGGCTCCACCAACCCGCCCCCGAATGAATGTTCCAAGCAGGGGCGGCGGCCCCCGCGCAAATCTCCGAATCGCCGTATAATTTGCGCTCCATGAGCGCCGAACTTCTCGCTTCCATCGAACATGTGGGCCTGCGCGGCCTGTTCCGTTACTGGCTGCGGCATTGCCCGGCCAGCGGCGGTATTCCGCGCGCCAAAACCTTCGGCGTCGAAGGCCTGTCCGATTGGGCGCGCAATCTGATCGTCATCGAAGTGCGCGCCGCGCAGAATTTTCGTTACGGCTTCTACGGCACGTCGTTCCGCAAGGCGTTCGGCATCGACATGACGGGGGCGAATGTCGATGATCTGCCGACCGAGCAGGCGAGTCTGCTGCGCGCCGAATATCGCCTCGTGCGCCGCACGCAACGCCCTTATTGGCGCGTCTATGCCGCGTGGTTCGGCAAGAACGACGAGCCGCAAACCTGGGAGCGTCTTTCCTTGCCGCTGACCAACGACAAGGGCGATGTGAAGTTCATCCTCGCCGCCGCCTATCGCGTCGATCGGGCGAGCCGGGCATGAGCCGGCGCGCGCGAATGCTGGCGATCTTGACCGCGTTGGCGACGGCGTTGAGCGCTGTGTATGGCGGGCTGTTGGGCGGGCCCGAAGGCCCGTCGGGCGGTATCGCGCGCGGCATCGCGGCGGGATTCCCGATCAGCTTGGCGATCGGTTTGTTCGAGGCCTATGTCGTCGATGGCCCGGCCGGTCGGCGTCTGCGCGCCGCCCCTTTCGCGATGTCGCTGCTCGCGCGCTTGGTCGTGTGGATGGGCGCGATCCTCGGCGGCTTGTGGTTCATGCGCTGGCTGCTGCCCTATCCCGCCGCCGACAGTACGCCGGAATTGCTGGCCGATATCGCGTTCAGCTTCGCGCTGCTGGGGGCCGCCACAGCGTATCTCTCGATCGATCGCTTGCTGGGTAAAGGCAATCTCTGGCGCTTGATGATCGGCCGCTATCACCGCCCGCGCGAGGAAGCGCGCATTTTTCTATTCCTCGATATGGAAGGCTCGACCGCGGCAGCGGAAAAACTCGGCGCACCCCGCTTCCTCGAATTGCTGGCGAGTGCGGTGCTCGACGCGACACCGCCGATTCTGGAATCGCGCGGCGACATCCATCGCTATATCGGCGACGAGATCGTCGTCACCTGGCCGATCGCGCGCACCGACGACGCGGTCAAAGGCGCCATTGCGACCATCGCCGCGCTCGATACGCTCGCCCCCGTATACGCCGCGCGTTTCGGCGTGGCGCCGCGTTTTCGCGGCGGCCTGCATGGCGGCACGGTGGCGGTGGGCGAAATCGGCGACGTGCGGCGCGAGATCGTCTATCTCGGCGATGCGGTCAATGTCGCCAAGCGGTTGGAGACGGAAGCCGGGGCGCGACGCGCGCGCTTGCTGGTGTCGGGCGATGTGGTCGCGGGTTTGCGCGATGCGACCTTGCGGGCACGGCTTACCGATTTGGGCGATATCCCGATCATCGGGCGCGCGGCACCGTTGCGTACCTTCGTCGCCGAGATCTGATGAGAGTCTGATCCAGGGGAATCGGACCGTCTGCGTTGGGTCTCCGGCGCGTGCGATCCGCGCGGCGCGGTCCGAAGCCGATAGCGGCACCTATCGGCGAGGACCGCAACAAAGCGGGCGCCCGCCGGAACCCAACCCGAAGGGCCGCGTTCTTTTGCGCCGCAGGGGCGTCGAAGGGCTGGCGCGTAGAACCACTACGCGCGGCGCCCTTCTCCTACCTGCGTCACAAAATCCCTGCGGCGCAGGCGGTTCAATTCCCCTGGATCAGACTCTAGTCGGCGCGTTTGAGCTTTTCGATGCGCTCGACCAAATCGGCGCGCGCGGGCGAATCCGCGGGGATCGTGTCGAGCAGACGCTGCCACAATGCCGTCGCCGCCAGCTTGTTGTTGGCGTTCGCAGCGTCGAGGCCGTTGAGCCACAGCGCCGCCGGGTTCGCGGGTTCGAGTTCCAGCAAGCGCGCCATCGCGACGCGTCCCGCTTCGGGCAAACGCTCGGTCTCGGGCACCAAATCGAGCAGCGCGTCGGCGTAATCCTGCAGCACGCCGATATTGTTCGGCACGATCGCGGCGGTGCGCGCATAGGCGGAAAGCGCCTTGTCCTTCTCGCCCAGCACGCGCCAGCTGCGCGCCAAGCGCCGCCAGCCGTCCAAATCGTCGGGTTGGGCTTCCAGGCGCGTCGCCAGCGATTCGACCATCGTGCGAATGGCGGCAAGGCGCTCGGGCTCGGGCAACGCGGCGATGCCCGCCCCGCCCGGCGGCACGATCGAGGGCGGGCCCAGCGTAATCTGCGCGGGCGGATTGTCGCGCGACGCGCGAAGCGAACGCAGATTGATGCGCGATTCCTTCGCGGCATCTTCCATGCGCGCGCGCACGGTCGGCACCCACGGCGCATCCTTGGGCGAAGCGGCGATCAGATCGAACCAGATCCGCACGGCTTCGCGCGCCTGGCCCGCTTGCAAGCGCGCAAGACCGGTGAAGAAGCGCGCGCGCGGATCGCCGGGGGCGGCTTCCAGCACGCGCGCGAAGGCCGCTTCGGCTTCCGGCGTCACGTTGCCGTCATTGGCGGCGACGGCCGCTTCGCCCAGCAGCCCTGCGATCTCCGGCGGCTGACCCGCGATCTCGTCGGCCTTGCGCCACGCGGTCAAAGCTTCGGCCGTTTGGCCGATCGCGCTGGTCGCTTGCGCCAAACGCACCCAGGCTTCCAGATCGTTGGGGTTCTGGGCCGCACGCTCGCGCATCGTTTGCGCGAAACGCACGATCTGCTGGCGATCGGTTTCGCCTTCGTCGGGGCCTTGCATCCGCCGCTCGGCCAAAGGCTGGCCGGGCCGATCGGGCGATCCGCGATCGGCGTAGAGGGCCACACCCGCGACGGGAATCGCCAGCACCAGCGCCACGGCGAATTTGCGTAAAGCCGGCCGCGCGACGCTGCCTTCGGCCGCTTCGTTCGCCACTGCCAGCAAGCGCCGGCCGATTTCCGCGCGCGCGGCTTTGGCTTCCGTCTCGCCGATGGCGCCGCGCGCCATGTCGCGATCGATCTCCGCCAATTGATCGCGATAGATTTCCTTGTCGAACTCGGCGCGCGATTGCGCATCGCTCTTGGGCCGCAGCAGCGGCCACAAAACAGCGCCGATACTTAAGCCCGCCAGAAGAATCGCCAGCGCCCAGATCATTCGCGGCGCTCCACGATCGCTTTCAGTCGCGCTTCTTCTTCGGCCGTGAGGGCCGCTTCGATCGCCGGTCTGCGCCGGCGCAGATAAACGAACGCACCGACCCCGCCGGCGATCAAAATCGCCAGCGGCCCGAACCACAGCAAGGCCGTGTCTTCGCGCATCGGCGGGCGCAGCAGCACGTAATCGCCATAGCGGCGCACGACGTAATCGAGCACGCCCGCATCGCTATCGCCCGCGACCAAGCGTTCGCGCACCAAGCGGCGCAGATCGGCGGCCAAGGGCGCGTTGGAATCATCGATCGATTGGTTCTGGCAAACCTGGCAGCGCAATTCCAAGCTCAACGCGCGCGCGCGCGCTTCGAGTGCCGGGTCGGCCAATTGCTCGCTCGGCAATACGGCGAAAGCCGGGCCCGCGATCAGCAGCAACAGGAGAACGAGCCGCTTCAAGGTGCACGCTTCAATTCTTCGATCAGCGGCAGTATGTGATTGTTCAGCGCATCGGGCGTGATCGGGCCGACATGCTTGAACTTGATCGTGCCGGTCTTGTCGACGACGAACGTCTCCGGCACGCCATACACACCCCAATCGATGGCGACGCGGCCGTCGAAATCCCAGCCGATCGCCTTATAGGGGTTGCCGAGATCGCGCAGCCATTTGGCCGAATCCTCGGCCTTGTCCTTGTAGGACATGCCGTAGATCGGCACGGCGTTTTCGCGCGCAAGCCGCATGAAGATCGGATGTTCGATCCGGCACGGCGCGCACCACGACGCGAATACGTTGACCAGCGCAACTTCGCCCTTCAGCCCTGCGCTGGCGAAGGCGGGTTTGCCCGTGCCCGCGATTTCCGGCAACGCGAATTCTGGGATCGGCTTGTCGATCAGCGCAGACGGGATCTTGCTGGGATCGCGCGTCAGGCCGAAACCGAAATAGATCGCGACGCCCGCGAACACGAGCAACGGCAGAATGAACAGGAGACGCTTCATTCGGCCGCCGTCGGCAGTGCCGCGTGCGGCAAACGCTGCGGGGCGCCCACGCGATGGCGCCGGTCGGTGAGCGACACGCCCGCACCGACCATCATCGTCAACGCGCCCAGCCAAACCCAAGGGACGAGGGGGTTATGATAGATGCGCGCGGTCCAGGCGACGTCTTGCCCGGCCATCGTCAGGAAGGCGGGCGGACCGGAAGCGCCGGGCTGGCCGGCACCTTCGGGATCGCCGATCGTGGCATATAGATCGGCCAGAAGATTCGTGCGGATCGAGGCTTCGGTCGTCGTCGAACCCGCCGCCGGGAACAGGCGCTTTTCCGGCGTCATGACGGCGTAGAGGCGTTCGTTCTTGTAGACCTCGAACACCGCGCGCGTGGCCATGAAGTTCGGGCCTTCCTGGCTTTGCGTGCCTTTGAACACGAAGCTATAGCCCGCGACGTCGAACG
>VFQP010003480.1_pt1 | contig 15941 bp, 21 predicted proteins | sample 3512351 | NCBI WGS metagenome assembly VFQP01 (sample SAMN10412372, study PRJNA504923) | tailings metagenome | isolation source: Relicate 1 Philex TSF1 revegetated site | place: Philippines: Tuba, Benguet | collected 2017-08-29 | reverse complement strand
CGTGGGGAGGGGAGGGGAGGGATTGGCGCGTGCACCCGCATGGCGCGCACCTGCGCCGGCCGCGGCGCCAGTGCCCTTTGACGACCTGCTTCCAGCCGCGTGCATGGCGTGTGCGGGCGCGAGGCACCTCGTGCGGAACGCACGCGCATAAGCGCGGGGAAGGGGCGGCGTGTAAGCGTCTCGCATCAACTGAGCCTGGGCCGTGCGTGCGTGCGGGGGAGGGGTGGCGTGAAAAGTGTCTCGCACCAAACTGACACTGGGCCTCCGCTGGCGCGCGCGCGCGTGTGGTGGTGCGTGTGGCCCCCGCAGGTCAACCTCAAGCTGTTTGCGCCCGAGCCCAGCCGCAAGCGCACCACGCTGCTCTTTGTGATCCGAGACAAGACAAAGACGCCGCTCACCAAGCTCGTCGAGGTGCGCCCTTTGGCACGAGCAGAGTGAGCTGTGCTGCCTCCCTCGCCTTTTCCCCCTGGATTGCACGCGTGGCGCGAGGTGGGAGTGGAGGCGTGCGGGCTGCACGCCCCCTCCCGCACGCCAACAAGACGAGAGTGCAGGCCGGGCGGGTGAGCGGCTGCGGCCAGAGCGCTGCGGCGTCGGCGCTGCCGGCCATTCTGTGTACGGTCCATCCCTTGTTGCTGGAGCAGGTGCTGGAGAAGGACTTGGACGCCATCTCCGCTGCTGACCACGTGCGCCCTGAACATCCCCTTTCCTCCTGCAGGTGCTGGAGAAGGACTTGGACGCCATCTGGGCCGACATGGCCAAGCCGGCACAGTACGAGCACTCCAAGATGGGCGACTTTTTCCAGGTCCGCACGCGCCCGCCCTGCCTGACCCCGCCCCGCCTTCCTGGCCCTGGCCCGGGAGGACTGCTCAGCTCCCTACCTGGAACCAAGCTGCGTGCGCCCAGCAAGTGTGGCTGACCTGCCCAACGCTGGCGCTGCTCGCCCTCTCCTTCCTGCTCCTCCTCCTGTTCCTCGTGCTGCTGCTGCGCCCAGGTCGAGTACGCCACCATGTCTCACTTTGAGGAAAAGTACGACGACTTCCTGGCCGACGCCAACGTGCTGCGCCGACGCTTCTCCCCCGACAGTGAGAGAGAGGGGGCCTCGCTTCTCGGGCCCCGTTCTTCCACCGCCGCCCTCGTTCTTCTGCACCAAACACGTTTGCCGGCATTTGCGACGTGAAGCGCAAGTTGGACACAGTTCAAAGCGCCCTGCTTGCTGCTGATTTGCTGCGTGCTTGCGTGCTTGTGGGTGTGCGCAGGCGACGACACGCTGGTGACGCCCAACGACCACCTGCCAGGCGCCGCCTTTGCGCTGAGCACGCACAGCATCTGGGAGACCATCCGGCAGCAAAAGGACCTCAACCTGCCCGCGCACAAGGTGCGCGCGCGGCGGCAGGCCCCCTCCTCTCCTTCCCGATGTGCATGCTCGCCGCTCGCCTCTGCATCCCGCCCCTGCTGCGGCGAGTACTCCGCTGCGCCCGCGTCCCTTCTGGCCCCCGGATTCCGCCGCCCCCGCACCGCTGGGCGCGGTTTCCGCCTGGGTCGCCTCGCTGCGCCACTCCTGGCCGCACCCGCGTCCGCGCCACCCCTGGCTGCGCGGGCTGCCACGCACGCAGACGATGGAAGCAGCAGCCAGGAATCGACGCGCCTGCTCTGGTGCGCTGTGAACGCTGTGTGCGCGCGCGCAGATCATGGTGGCCAACATCCGCTGCGCCGAGATCGCCCACGACCAGCTGGAGGCCTTCCTCAAGGACCAGGCCTGGCAGACGCTCGAGCAGGAGGCCACCGCCGCGCCCGCCGGCGGCGCCCAGGGCCCCGAGCTGGTGCCCGGCTTCAGCGCCCGCCTCGCCGCGCTTCTCGACTCCTGCGTGCAAGGGTGCGCGCGCCGGCACCCGGCTGCCACGCGGGCGCCACAACGGCGTTCGCCTTGCCACCACCGCGACTGCCTAGCGCTCCAAGCCCTGACGTTGCCATGCGTGCGCCCTGGTGCCGTGTGCAGGTACGAGGAGGACGCCATGTATTTCGACGCGGCGGTGCGGGCGGAGAAGCTGCAGGAGCTGCAGGCCAAGCTGGGCGAGGCGGTGGCGCCGGCGCTGCAGGCGCAGACGCAGGCGCTGCAGCGCAAGCAGCTGGAGGAGCTGCGGCGCGACTTGCTCGTCGCGCTGGTGCCCAAGGGCAACGGAGCAGGCGAGGTGCAGGTGAGGGAGCATGGGGAGATGCGAGGCGGGTGAAGGGGCGTGTGCGCAGGGAGCAGCTGAGCCCAGCTGCTCGTGCCCAAGGGCAACGGCGTCTCTAGGGTGCAGCTGCAGGAGGTCGAGTGGAACAGGGCATGAGCGGGAGACTGGGAAACACACGCAAGCACCGAGAGCGTATCTTGGATAGGCAGGGAGCCGCCCGGGGCTCTGGCTGCGACTCCTCCTGCCCCACCAAGGCTGCCGCGACTGCCCATTCCCGTCTCCCCTGCAGGCCGACGGCCCAGCGCCCGCCGCCAAGCCCCCCGTCGCCTTCACCGCCGCCGCCGCCGCCGCCCGCGCCTCGGCCGTCGCCGCCTTCAAGAAGCTCTTCTCCGAGCACCTGCGCCTCGACCGCAAGGGCTGGGAGGGCAAGGAGGCGCTCGCGGCGTTCGAGGCGGCGGCGGACGCGCTGGTGGCGGGCGTGCGCGCCGAGCGGGTGGGCGAGGCGGTGGCGGCGGCGCTGCGGCAGCAGCAGGCGGCGCTGGCGGGGCCCGTGGCGGCGCTGCTGGACGAGTGCCCGGCGGGCGTGTGGCCAAAGCTGCACGGGGTGGTGGCGGGCGCCAGCGAGGCGGCGGGCAAGGCGCTGCTGCAGGTGCGCGTCTTTTGCTGGGCATGGTCGGGTCACGAGGGGACTTGTGTGCGCGGGTGCTTCGGCGCCACACTGCGTGCGTTAGTGATGGTGTGCGCCCGCCCCGCCCCGCCGTGACGCCTTGGTGCAGGTCCTGAGCGGCTACACGCTGTCGCCGGCCGAGCAGCAGCAGCTGACGCAGCGGCTCAAGGACGCGGCGACGCAGCGCCTAGAGGCGCACGCGCGCGAGGCGGCGCTCACGCGCGTCAGCCGCATGAAGGACAGGTGCGCGGCCACCTCTGTTTCTGTCCTGCGTAGGGTCGACCCTCGTGGTGCGGGGCAGGGACGGCTTTTTCCGTTCCAAGGACTGCACGTGGACGTGCGAGCGGTTTCTGTCGGGCGTGGATGCCCTCGCTGTGTGTGTGTGTGTGTGCTACTTGCATGACGGGGTGGTTCACTGCAGCAAGGCAGCGAGGATCAGCAGCAAGGGAGCGTAGGAACCAGCCCAGGCCACAGCACGCGTCACCCGCCGCCGTCGCTGTGCTGTGCCTCTGCGCAGGTTCAGCGAGGCCTTCACGCTGGACGCCAACAAGGCGCCGCGCACGTGGCGCCCGCACGAAAACATCCCCGCGCTGGCCAAGCAGGCGCGCCTCGAGGCGGCCTTCCTGCTGGCGCAGCTCGCCGTCATCCGGCCGCCCGGCGGAGCGCCGGCGCCGCCGCCCGACGTGGTTGAGCTGGCGGTGATGCGCCTAGCGCGCAAGGACGTGGAGGAGGCCGGCGCCGCGGCCGAGGCAGGTGCGCCTCGCAGCGCCGGGACGTCGCGCGCTGATCCTGGTTAAGGGCTGGCGGCGGCGGCGGTTGCGGTCCGCCGACGCTGTGTGTGTCTCGTCGCGTGTGTGGTGGGGCGGTGCGCGAGCGGGTCGCAGAGGAGGGCGCCGGGGCCCCGCTACCGGGCGTATCAGATGCCGCGCAGCGCAACGGCACGCGAGCAAACCACGTGCGCCACACAGCGTGTGAGTGGCAGGGCGCGGCGTGTGTGTTGCGTGTGCGCGCGCGTGGCTTTTGCTCGCAGAGGAGGGCGCCGACGGCGCGCCGGACCTGGTGGCGCTGGCGGCGTGGCCGGGCGTGGACGAGGCGCGCGTGCTGGTGGCGCCTCACGAGGCGCGCGCAACGTGGAGGAGCTTCATGACGTCCAGCAACTCCATCATCCAGCAGGTCCGCGCGCGTGCGCCCTGCACGCCAGTAGTACGCTTCATGCTCTCTTTTTCCAGCTTTCGCCCCGCCGGTTTTGGCCTAGAGTTCACGCCGAGCGGTCTTGCCACGCCGCCACTGCGCTTTTTTTGAGGGCAGAGGCGAGCGCAGGGAAGGTGGCGGTGGGAGTGCGAGCGGTCGTGCGTTTGCGTGGTGTTTGCGTGCGTGCAGGCCCAGGCGACGCAGCAGGCCAACCGCCTGGCCAGCAACCGCGCGCCGCCGCTGTGGGCGCTGCTGGCCATCCTGGTGCTGGGCTGGAACGAGTTTGTCGCGCTGCTCTGGAACCCGGTGAGCGCGATGCGGGGCTGATGCCGGTCTGCGCAGGGACATGGCAGGCGCTGGCGCCCCGCCTCGCGCCTCGCAACGCCCAAGCCGTCGCTGCGCCCTCGGCCGCGCGCTGCTGCGGCGACAACAGCGACGTGACTGACGGCCCGCACTTGCCGCCCTTTGCTGTGTGTGTGCTTGCAGGTGTACCTTTTGCTGGGCGCGCTCATCTTTCTGTTTGGGCGCAGCGTGTACCAGGAGCTGGACGTGGAGGCCGAGATGGCGCAGGGCAGCCTGCCCGGCGCGCTGTCGCTGGCGGCCAAGCTGGGGCCCGCCGTGCGCAGCGTGGCGCAGCGCACGCAGCGCGCCGTGCTCAACGCCGTGCAGCACCCAGAGGAGCAGGTGCGTGAGGGAGGGAGGCCGGGCGCTGCTGTGCTGCAAGGGCACGCCGCAGGTGTTGCCGTGAGTCAAGAGCTAGAGATGCTCGCTTGTTCGCTTGCTGGTGCGTGTGCAGGTGGAGCGGGTGCGGCAGCTGATGCGGGAGATGGAGCTGACGGGCATGGACAGCAGCGCGTCGCCGGGCGGGCGGGCGCAGCAGTCTGCGGTGGAGGGCGAGGGCGGCGGCGCCGGTGTGGCTGCGGGTGGCGGCGGCGGGCGGGCGGCGAGGGCCGGCGTGGACGGCGTCGTGAGCGGGGCGGGCGTGTCGGCGTCTGGGCTCAGCCAACGCAGGGCCGGACGGGAGGCGGCGGCGGCGGAATGAGGACGGCTTACCCTGAGGGTTGACGAGTGATCGTCCTTGCTCCTTGGTCAGAGGTTGCAAAAGCACAAGAACGTGAGAGAGCAGCAGCACCACCAGCCGCAACAGCAGCGCTTGCTGCCAGTGCGAGCCAGGATGTTGGACGACAACCTGCCGACCGAGACGTCGCAGCAGCAGACGGCGCTGGAGAAGAAGCTGCTGGCGCTCTACCAGGTGCCTTATGGCGCTGCTCCTTGCTGAGCACGCAATCGTGGATGCACGGGAGTGCAGCTACGAGGAGGAGTCCAAAGGGAACCCTGGTCGCGCAGGAGCTCGACTCGATGGAGCCGGAGGACGTGACGGAGTGCCTGCGGCTGCTGCGGACGGTGCACGTGTCCTACCTGCACTCTGGGCTCGGCAAGCTGCCCTCGGGCTTCGCCTCGCTGGACGCCAGCCGCCCCTGGATCGTCTACTGGCTCACGCACTCGCTGGCCTTGCTAGGCGCGGACATGCCGGCCAGCGGGCCGTCCGCGGCGCAGGTCGTGGAGTTCCTCAAGCTGTGCCAGGCTCCGGGCGGGGGGTTCGGCGGCAGCCCCATGCAGATCCCGCACCTGGCGCCCACGTACGCCGCCGTGGCGGCGCTCATCTCGCTGGGTGGCGAGGCGGCGCTGCAGGCCGTGGACCGGCAAGCGATGGACGCCTACCTGCGCAGCTTGATCATCCCTCCGGAGCGCGGGGGCGGCTTTGCCATCCACCACGGTGCGCCCCTCAGCGGGCGGCGCTCCTCGCAGCGCTCTTTGCCGTGGCTGGCGCACAACGCGCCAACCGACCGACGCTTGCAGGCGGGGAGACGGACCTGCGCTCGTGCTACCTGGCCATCGCCACGGCCAGCATGCTGGGCCTGGACGTGGCCGACCTGGCGGCGCGGTCAGCCGTGGTGGACTACATCAAGCGGTGCCAGGTGCGCAGCCGTGCGCACGCACGCACTGACCACGCACACTCCGGGCCCCTGCTGGGGTCCGTCTGTTACCCCTCGTCGACGCTGGCCGCCCTTGGAGCCTGGCGGTGGCCCGTGCCGTTGGCGCAAGACGCGCCCACCCCCCTGCCCTTACGGAGCGAGGCGGCTCAGGGCGTGCGCCGTGCCCGTGACGCCACCCGCGCGCAGACGCACGAGGGCGGTCTGGGCGGCGAGCCGTTCAACGAGGCGCACGGCGGCTACACCTACTGCGGGCTGGCCACGCTGTGCCTGCTGGGCCAGCCGCAGGCGCTGCGCCTGCCGGCGCTGCTGCACTGGGCGGCGCACCGGCAGTGCGGCATGGAGGGCGGCTTCATGGGGCGCACCAACAAGCTCGTGGACGGGTGCTACAGCTTTTGGCAGGGCGCGCTCTTCGCCGTGATGCAGCGGCTGCCGCAGGGCGAGCTGCACGCGCCCAAGCCGGCGCTGGAGGCGCTGCTCCGGCAGCAGCAGCAGGCGCAGGTCAGTGGCGGCGCGCTCGCCCTTTCGAGCCAAGCGACGGCGCGGGCGCGGCAGCCTGAGCGTTGTTGGTGCCACATGGAGGTGTGCGGTTGCGCAGGCAGAGGCGGAGGCGGGGGGCTCACCAGGGCAGCAGGGCAGCAATGGGAGAGCGGAGCCCGGCGATGTGCCGGTGGCCGTGATCCCCCCTCTGCCGCTGCTGGTGCCCAAGAACCCGGTGGAGCAGGCGGCGGGTGCGCTGGCGCAGAGGCAGGCGGTGGCGCAGCAAGTCATCTCGCTGGCGCTTCAGGTGAAGACGAGGGGCGGCAGCGGCGGCGGCGGGAGCGAGATGGGCACGCACCTGAGCGAGGGCCCGCCTGCGCACGCGCAAGAGCGACGGCCCCGCGCAGTGGCGGCTCGCGGCAGCATCGCCCGCCCTGGGGCTTGTAGCACTTGGGCAGTGGAGCGGCCACACGTGTGTGCACTCTCTCGTGCACACGTGTGCTGCTCCGGCGTGGTGGCGGCGCCTGCGCCCTGGTTGCGCGCGTAGGCGGGCGACCGCGCCGACGCGTCGCTTCAGACGGGCACCGAGCGCAGCACGGCGGGGCTGGCGGCAGAGGCGCGCAGCCTGCTGGACCAGGCCAGCGTGGCGCAGGCGGTGAGCAAACTCCCACGCGCCCAGACGGCCTCCTACCCGGCACGCAGCAAAGCCATCATCACCGCTCGTCCTTTCGAGCGGACTGGCGTGGCTGTCGTGGGCCTTGTGGGGCACGCCATGCGCCCACACAGGAACGGCAAGAACACAAACGCAGCCAGGCAGGGCCATGGAACACGCTTGCTGGTGTGGCGCAGGCTGCCGAGACGGCGCACTTCAACGTGAGCAGCGCCGGCTGCAGCGCGTGCATGCTCTTCCCGGTGCCCGACGTGAGCGACCCGCCGCTGCCCTCCCAGCTGGTGCTGCCGGGCGGCAAGGCCGTGCCCGTGGGCCCGCCGCTCTTCAACTTCAAGGCGCTGCAGCTCTGGGTGCTCAGGTGCGCCGCACGTGCTGACCTTGGCAGTGCTTGCACGACGGGGCGGCTCGGTTGCATGGCGGCAAGGATCAGCAACAGCACCGGCGAAGACAAGGCACTTGTTCTTCACTTGCCGGGAGTGTGGGGCACCATCACGTGCACTCACATCGTGTCGGTGCCTGCTTGTGGCCCCTTGGTGTGGCGTGCGCGCGACCTTGGCAGGTGCTGCCAGCAGCTGCGCGGCGGGCTCAAGGACAAGCCCGGCAAGCCTCCCGACTACTACCACACGTGCTACTGCCTCTCGGGACTGTCGCAGGCGCAGCACGCGTCCAACGCCGTGCTGGGCCCGCGCGAAAACCTCCTCAAGCGCGCCGACCCCCTGCTGAACGTGGTGGAGGACAAGCTGGAGGCGGCGCGCAAGTATTTTGCGGCGCACCCGCTCGCTGCAGCGCCGCCTCAGGGGGATGCTGCTGGGGCGGCGGCGGGTGGCGCCGGCGAGCGGGGGTCGGGGGTGCCGAGGGGCGCGTCGGCGAGCAGCTCGGAAAACATGGGGGGCTCGTCGGTGGGGACACGGAGCACGGGCAGGATGATGGACTTGGACCCCTGACTGCGCACCCTTTTCTGCATCGGACCCCCAGCACGCCCAGCGCGTGCGGGCACAAACGTGCAAAAATTCCTGGCGGCCGCAGAGGAAGAAGGCCTGTGCAGCAAGGAGGAGAAGGACACTCGTGAGAAGCAATGGACGACGACGCTTCGGTGGTTCCGCTCTTGGCGTCTCAAGTGCAGAAGCTGCAGCTCGCCCTACAGCACTGCCGCCACGACAGCGAGGCCAAGCTCGCGCACGCGCGAGAGCACATCGTAAGGCGAGTAGCAGCTCGCTTTGAGGCTCCGTCTTCCCGCGCTTCGTGGGTCGCACATCGAGTGTGTGGCCCCATCCCGACGCGCCCTGCAGGCTTCAACTCCAGCTGCAGCAGCACCAGCAGCTTCACCATTGTGACAACGACGAGCTGCTGGCCCAGCCCTGGCGCAGCCCGCGGGACGGCGACGGCCACGCCAGCCACGACGACGCCGGGCACCAACAGCCGCAGCACCGCAGCTACCACTCCACGCACACAGTGCTGCCCCACCACCACCAGCAGCAGCAGCAGCACCAGCAGTATGACCACTGGCTCCCCGCCCACCCTGACCAGCGGCCCGGCACGTCGCTCACGATGGCAGACTTGAGCTTCATCGAGGGGGAGATCTCCCTGCTGCAGCGCCAGCTGGTCAACGCGCAGTGAGTGCCGTGCCAGTGGCCTGCACTACACTCACAGGGCACGCAACCCTGACTCAAGCCAGGCGCAGCGCTGCACGTGGTCCCTGCGCTCCGCCTGCAGGGCAAAGCTGGACCTGGACCAGTACTGGGAGGAGGAGGGCGAGCAGGGCGTGCGGTCCCCATCCTCCCCGTGGGTGCGGGGCCGCCAGCGGAGCGCCGCCGCCCGCGTCGGCCACCGCAGCCTCGCGGCGCTCAGCCCCACGCGCGCACAGCACCACCGGCAGGTGAGTCACTGGCCGCCCTTCTCTCGCAGGGCACGTGCCTCGCAAGGCCACTGGGCTCAGCAGCAGTTCAGGCGCACACCCGCTCGCACTCATCGCAGGGCGGCGCTGCGCACGGCCTGTCCCTCTCGCCGCGCAAGCAGCACCGCAGCGCGAGCGCCCACCAGGTGAGCGGCTGTGGCCAACGTCGTGGCAGTCAGACAACGAGCGTGCAGGCGCCGCCACCCCTTAGCCCGTAGCCATGGCCCGCTGCGCGCAGCGCGCCGGCAATGGCAACCTGCTCTCTCCTGGGCGGGGCGCCATCTGGCAGAGCCGCCTGTCGCCGGCCCGCGGCCAACGCCATGCAGCGGCCGTGGAGGTGGGCCGCCCGGCGAGCTCCAGCCAGCGGCGCGGGCGGGCCAGCGCCAGGCAGAGCTCCTACGTGGTGGACCTGCTGCACTGCGGGCTGCCGACGGCGCTGGGGCCGGTGCAGCGCGTGCGGTTGGGCGGGCACGGCGCTGCCGGCGGCGGCAGCGGCAGCGGGCACACGCGCTGAGTATGCCCGTATGCCCTCTCTTGTGGCCCATGCCTCATGCACTGCACTGCTGGCGGCAGTGCAAGCACAAAAGTGATGATGCACCAGCAGCGTGTCCAGAAGGGCTGCTGGCATCGCTTGCATCATCATCATCAGCAGCAGCTCCTGCGGCCCGTGCCGGTCGCACGTAGCCTGCTGTCGCTCGCTGCCCCGAAGCAGGCGCCCGTGGACGTGGTGCCTCACATTGTGCTTCTCCGGGGCATCAACTGGGCGCTATCTCCAGAGCACGTCCGTTCCGTGATTGAGCAGGCAGTGGCGGAGCTTCAGCACGTCGAGGTGCCACCGGCTCAGCGCCTCGCTTGCAAGGGCTACGCGCTGTGCGCATTCGCGTCAGAGGAGGCCGCCAGCGCCGCGCTCCCCGTTCTGGAATCAGCAAGCAGTCTAGGTGCGCTGCGAGTGGCCATGCGGAGGCGCCTGCCATGTCGGTCGTCCAGCGTCGCAAGCAGCGCCTCAACGTGCTCATGCTCGTGCAGCACCTCCTGGGCGCGAGCTGGAGGCCACGCTCGCGCCCGCGCAGCTGCTCCCGACCACTTTTCCTGCGCATGCGCGCTTTACCGCGGCCAAGTGGCAGGAGGAGCAGTCCCGGCTCAGCAGCAGCCGGGCCCGCCTCAAAAGGCAGCGGTGCGAGACGCACTTTCTGGGTCGCATCGGGCCGCCGCAGCAGCGACAAGGTGCGCCCCCATGCTCATGCGCGCAGGGAGCGGCGGCTGGCGCGGCGTGTGGAGGCTCTGGACACCATCCTGCAGGCCATCTCGCCGCCGCTGCAGCAGCAGCACCACGCAGAGACACACGCCCTGGCGAGGAGCGCTGCCGCTGCCGTGGACTGGGACAGCATGCCGCCCGCCTGCCAGGTGGCGGTGCGGTCGCTCAACGCAGAGGGCCGCAGGCTCGCCTCTGGCCGCCCAGCATCGCCATCATCGGACGAGGAGGACGGCGGCGCGTCAGCGGCGCCTGGGGCAACAGCCGCACCCGCCGTGCCGCTGCGGGTGCAGCGCAAGCAGGCGCAGGTCGAGTCGTTCGCCGGTGCGCTGCAGGCGCTGCTACCGGCCCACTTGCCGCCGGCAGGCGGCGGTGGCGCCGGCGCGTTGTCTCCCGGCGGCCGGCCGGTGCACGTGGTGGAGATGGGCAGCGGCACGGGCAACCTGCTGCTGCCACTGGCCTGGCACTTTCGGCGGCACGCCGCCCGCGTGTGGTTCCACGCCGTGGACTGCCGCGCCGAGTCCGTGGCCCGGTTGGAGCGGCGCGTGAGGGAGAGCGGGCTGGGCAACGTGACGGCCAGCGTGGGCCTGGTGGAGGAGTACGACGGTGCGCCACGTTGTTGTTGTTGGTGGTGGTGTGCTTTAGCGCATGCCTGGATGGATGAATGTCGAGGAGTATCACCGTGTGCCAGTGCGGGAGAATCCCTGTGCGGCTCGTGTTTGGACGAGGCGTCCACCACTTGTAACACAGGGCAGCAAGGGTCTGCAGCAGCGAGGACGGCGGCCGCCCTGAGAAGGGCAGCACGCGCTACCCAGAGCCATGAGAGGAATGTCCAGGCGCATGCGCCGCACCCCTGACCCTGCGTGCACACGTGCATCGCAGGCCCCGTGGACGTGGTGCTGGCGCTGCACGCGTGCGGCGCCGCGACCGACTACGCGCTGCTTCAAGCCGAGCGCGCGCGGGCGGCGTACGTCGTGAGCCCCTGCTGCATCGGCAAGGTGGTGCGGGCAGCGGCGCCCGCTGGCGGGAGGGCTGCCGCGCCGGTCCCTGCAGACGCGCCCCTGGGGCAGCCGGCAAGGCCGGGTGTGGGCGGCGGCGCGGACCCAGAGACCAAGCGCAGCATCGCGGCGCTGCTTAGCCACCCCCGTTCCAGGTGCGACAGCTGCTGGATGTGCGCTATTTGCTGCCTTTCGGGGTGCCTGGCTTGACGTCTGAGGGGGTGTCTGCATGCTGCAGGTGGCTGGCGTCGCGGCTGCCGGAGCCCCAGGCCGAGTCGTTCGTGCTGCTGGCGCAGAGCGCCGACATCAGCCACAGCGCCGACCACAGCCACGAGCGCCAGGCGTCCCTGGCGAAGCGGGTGGTGGAGCTGGACCGCAGCGCGGCGATGCGCGAGGCGGGCTACCGCGCGTGCCTGACGCAGCTCCTGCGGCCGGGGCTGCACCAGTTCAAGAGCGACCTGCTGGTGGGCGCGCCGCGGGAGAAGGCGTGCTTCGGGTGGATGGATGCGTGGGATCGATGCGCATGACGCGTACCACGACGATCGAGGTACATGCCGTGCGCATGCTCACCACGCTCTGGGAAGGGGAGGACGTGCAAAATGCAGTAGTGCAGCGCAGACAGCGGAGCAGACAGCGGCAGCGCAGCTCTGCTCCTCTTCCTTTTTTCAGCGAATGGTCGGGCCGCAGCCTCCGGCAGAGCCGGCCAAGCTCCGCGTGTGCGTGCTGCAGTGCAGCCACGAAGGCTCGACGTCAGTGCTCGCGAGCCAGGACGTCGACCCTTACAGAGTGCCCGAGGTCTACGACCCAGGCGAGGCGGGAGAGAGATCGATCTGGCACGGTGCAGCAAGGTGCGCCAGTGTCCCGCGCCACAGGTGGAGCGCAAGCAAGCGGTGCGCACACCTGGCCGCAGACGGGAAGTACCAATGGGAGCACGCCTACATCAAGAAGGCCACGGCTGTGCAGCAGGTGCGTGCGTGAGCGGGCACCGCCCCCTGCTTCCAGCGACACAAGCTGGTGAGGAAAGCGCAGAGCAGCGCCTCACCCACCAAGGAGCACGCAAACGCCCTGCCGCGTGTGCGCAAAGGTGCGGGACCTGGCGCGCTCGAAAAGGTTCGATGTGTTCCTCAACCTGTGCGACGGCGCCGCCGACGAGGACAGAGCTGGCCAGGAGGTGGTGGAAGCGCTGGAAAGGTCAGCGATGTATGTGTGCGGCCAGTGGGGGATTGGCTGCGGCACTTGACAGCTGTGCACGCCCGCCCCCACCTGTGTGTGAGCACTGTTGTGCTCTGGTGGCGTGGCAAGCAGGTACGGGTGCGCCTACACGGGCGCCAACCGCGAGTTCTACGAGCCCAGCAAGGAGCTCATGAAGCGCATGGCGCACTACTACGACATCCCCACCTCGCCCTGGGCCTTCGTCTTTGACGTGGACATGCAGGTGAGCAGCGGCGCTTGCGTTCCGCACGCCACCCAGCGCACACAGCGCAGCCCAGAGCAACGGCACCGGGCTGTGGGAGGGGCATCATGGACCGTGGGCGCAGAGGCGGGCGTGCCGGGCGTGCCGCCCTCCGCACCGCCCAGCGTGGCTGCGCTGGCCCCTTGACATGGGGGGCGCCCCGTGACACGGGGCCTTTGGACGGCGGGCGTGCCAGCCTCCTGACGGGTGGTGCTGGTGGGCGGCGGCAATGCACGCGGCGTGGGCGCAGGACGACGCCGAGGCGCTTCGGCAGGTGCAGGACGCGGCGGGCGGGCTCACATACCCGCTCATCGTCAAGCACTTCAACGGGTGAGAAAGGGGGCGGGGGCGACGTGCCCCACACGCACCGCCGTCTGCCCTGCGCCTCCCACAGAGCTATCCTCGCGCCCGCCGGTTCTCGCTCACTCCTCTTGGGCGGTCGCGCGCGCAGGTGCAGCAGCGTGGGCATGGCCGACTGCCCACAGCGCTGCTCTCCCACCCAGCCCCGCTCACTGACTTGGTGGCCGAACGCGCGCGCAGGTACAGCAGCGTGGGCATGGGCAAGGACAGCAAGGTCCACGACGCGGCGCAGCTCGTGCAGCAGGTGCGGACGAGGGGCGCTGTGCCGGTGCCTCCCTGCTGGCACGCGACCCTCACCCTTTGCTAGATGCCACGCGTTTCGCGGCACCTGGGTGCGGCAGCTCACGGACGCGAGCAGAGGCGGGCAGCCACACGGGGCCGCACGACATCATCATCTGCCTGCCAGAGATACACAGCAGCACCAGAGCTCAACACACCAACGCGCGCCGCCGCCGCCGTCGCCGTCGGCGGGCGCAGGTTCGCAAGTTTGTGTCGGCGTTTGGCGGCGCGCTGGTGGAGGAGTTTGTGCCCGGCCGCGAGTTCACCGTCCTGGTGCTGGAGAACGCGCGCGACGCCTATGCGCCGCACACGCTGGTGCCCGTCGAGTGCCGCTTCGCGCCAGGTGCGCGCTGTGCGCGCTGTGCGCGTGCTGCTGGGGCCTTGCCCCTCTTTCCAGCGCCCACAGCCATTTTGCCTCGGCGCGTCGCTGGACGACTGGCGAGAAACGCTGGGGTTGACGCTGGAGCTGACGCCTCTCTCGTGGTAACCCTTCAGGGAGGGCTGCGGGCGTGCAAGGAGCACAGGCAAAACCAAGGAGCACTGCGCCCACCCCGACGCCCAGCAGTGCTTGCGCTTGCGTGGTGCGCGGTGCTGTCCCCGTTTACGCTGCGCGACGTCACAGGCGAGGACTTTAAGCACTTTGACCTCAAGTGGCGCGACTACGACAGCATGCAGTGGGTGCCGCTGGACGCGGCGCGCGAGCCAGAGCTGGACCTGGAGCTCAGGCGGCAGGCGGCGCTGGCCTTTGTGGCGCTCAGGGGCTGCAGCTACGGCCGCTGCGACTTCCGAGTGGACCCCCAGCGTGCGCGCCGCGGCCTGGATGTGGCGTGTGCGAGGCAGAGGGGCCTCAGGCGCCTGGCCGTTGTGCATCCTCCTGGCGTGGAGGCGTGGCGCTGCTGGCCACGCTTGCTTGCCGCCGTGCGCAATGCCCCGCCTCGCAGGCAAGGTCGTGTTCCTGGAGATCAACCCCAACTGCGGCATCTTTTACCCCCGCGACGCGCACGGATCGGCCGACTTCATCCTCACCCTCGACCCGCACGTGCGTGCTGCGAGCGCTGCGTGTGCTGCCTGCGTGCCGCGGCAGCCTGCTGGTCGTCCCGCGAAGAGCCTGCAGGACAAAATGAGCAACATGCGCGACGTGTTGACGCCGCACTGCACATGCCACCCGCCGTCCCCGTCAACGCGCTCGCCGTGCCCCCGCAACGCATGCTGTCTGCCGCCGCCCGGCGCCCCTGTCTACAACCGCGCAGATGCGGCACGCCGAGTTCATCGACCACATCGTCGAGTGCGGGCTGGCGCGGCGGGCGCGGCAGCAGCGGGCGCGCGCGGCTGAGCCCAGGTACCGCCACGGGCGCGGCTACGGCATGTATGCCACGCGCGACGTGGCGCCGGGCGAGGTGGTCATCTCGTACGAGGTGCGAGGTGGTGCGCCATGCCACGGGGCGGCGGCGGCGGCAAGCGGCAAGCGGATTTGTGCCGTTGCGGCGCGCGGTTCGCGGAGCATGCAGCGCAGTCAGGTGCCTGTGACAGCAGCGCCCTGTGAGGAGGTGGAGGACGAGGAGGAGCGCACCGGTGTGTTCCTGTGTGCGTGCCGTACTGTGGTGCGTCCAGGAGCGCATGCACACCATTGTGACGCAGCGGCACCTGCACCGCTCGTTCGGCCCCGACGCCGTGCCAGGCCCCTGCCCCATCCTCACGCGCTTCAAGCAGCGGCAGCAGCCGCCCTTGGAGCAGGAGCAGCCACAGCAGCAGCAGGGCCCTGCGGCCGCCCGCTCAGACGAAGGAGGGCCAGCGCAGAACGGGCACGGCGGGAGCAACGGCCGCGCCGAGGCGCCCACGGCGGGCGGCGGGCAGGAGGCCGCGGCGGCGAGCAGCAGCCAGGCAGCAGCGGGCGAGCCGCAGCCGCCGCGGGAAGCGGCGGCTGGGCCGGGCGGGACGGTGGCCACGGCCACGCACGTTCAGCGGCTAAAGGCGCAGTGGTTCAAGGAGTACGCCTACCCGCTGACTGACGAGGTGAGGTGCAGCAAGTCCATTGTGGGGCTCCTCAACGCCAGGCCTGTTGGCGGGCAAGGGGCAGGGGCATGTGGGACAGATGTGTCCCCTTTTCTGGGCAAGATCGCGCCAAGGGTAGGCACGCTCGCACGGTAAGGTGGGAGGTGGGCAGCAAAGGCAGGGGGTGTGCCATCGCTTGGGCGGTCCAAGCGAGGGCGTGGGCCGACGGGTTGCTGCAATCTGCAGGTGTGGGTGACGTGGAGCGACGACCCCGAGGACTACCTGCCGCTCAACCACAGCTGCGACCCCAACGTGCGCGTGCGTCTGGGCCACATGTGCTGGGATGTCTGCGCTGCTCCAGGGCGCGTCAGGGCACGTGTGGCACACGCTCTGTTTGCTCCATCATCGCAACAGGTGTGGCTCGAGGGCCTCAACCTGGTGGCGCGGCGGCCCATCCACAAGGGCGAGCAGGTGCGCCCTCGGCAGCAGCAGCAGCAGCAGCAGCAGCAGCAGCAGCAGCAGCAGCAGCAGCAGCAG